>OAVD01000105.1_pt1 | contig 77348 bp, 64 predicted proteins | sample 1476351 | NCBI WGS metagenome assembly OAVD01 (sample SAMEA2580075, study PRJEB22360) | human gut metagenome | biome: human gut; feature: human-associated habitat; material: faeces | place: Denmark | collected 2008/2010 | reverse complement strand
AAGTCTGGGCTTTGCGCATAAAAAAAAGGCTGTGTCAGCGTTTTGACACAACCTCTTATACAAAAACAAAACACATTCCTCATTAAAAATGAGTGTTAATTTGCCAGCTTTATACTCAATTGGGGTTGTTTATAAACAACAGGAATTCTCTTATTATTAACCTCTACTCTTACAGGCTTTTTCTTACTCCTGAAACTGGCATTTATCTTCGGTTGTCCGTCTATCCAAAGATTGAGTTTCTTATCTTCTTCCTTTTGAATGACAAACAACTTGGCCAAAGAAGAAAAATAGGTTTCCTTATCACGTCTTAATGCACTTCCATAGCAGATAAAGAAATCTGTGGCGTCTTTAGCTTCCGTTCCTTCAGGATAAGAGACTGCAAACATATAGGCATCTGTCATCCAGCCGTCCGGCATAATCCATGAGTTGCTGTGCATCAGCCTGCCGTCTGCTAATTGATTAATATAAAGATCGGTCACTTTACCTTTGTGGCGGATACGAAGACCAATCCAGTCCTGCCCTTCCCGCCGTTCCATTTGCGGCAGATCTTTTTCATCAGGAGTATCCTTCAAAATAATAGCTGTCAGCCCTTTTACACGGTTCACTTCTGCGGGCAAATGGAATGAATAATAAGTTTCGGTACCTTTCAGATCTTCAGTTGGAGCCTGTATTTCTTCCCAATACAAATCTTCCGGATAATCGTGCACAAAATCGGACTTAGCAAGCAAACGGGGATAAAGAGGACGAATCACAACGGAAGAATTACCATTCGTCACATTCACGTCAACTCCCGACTTTTTATAAGTCCCGTTGGTATGCCACAGCCATTCAAAACGACCGACCTTATGCGTCTTTAAATCATCAATCATGTAAATCACATCATCCATCCAAAGAAAATGACGGAAATTACGGCTGAAATTGTTTGAAACGGGCCCCGTTCCATTAGCCAGGACATATTTCACATTTCCCGCATCCAAAAGATGATATAAATATCCCCGCAAAGTAGAACCGCTATATTGCTGCTCACGGGGTTGTCCCTCGCCATTGAACAGTACTACATTATGCGCCTGGCTTTGAAAGAAATAGTTTCGATAAGCAGGATTAGGATACCAGCAATTTCCACCGTCTTTTATAATGTCCACTCCTTTGTGAAATATAATAAAGGAATTGGCGTCCGCATGAGAGTGATTCCATGTATGACCGCTTTTTACAGCCAGCATCGTAGCATCCTTTTCCCACGAATTGCGCATCGTAGCCCAGCCAAAATCAGAAAATAATTGAGAAGTCGGTAATTGAGGTATAGCGGGTGCCTTACTCAAATCGGGAGTATAAAGAAAGCCCATCGGACGATTCAGAAAATATCCGTCACGATGTTGTCCTTGTTCCACTTGACTGATATACCATAGAATAACAGGATCTTTTATACCTAATGCATACAATAACATCATGCTGGATTCGGCTGATACATTTTTATGACTATCACCAAAGTTAAGACTATGTAGCATGCCGGTACGCGGATAACATACTTGCGAAAAGTAATTGGGAAGTTTTGATAATTGGGGAATATCGCCCGCGCTTTGTCCGGGATGCGTATTTATCCACGCAATACGGAACAACAAAGCTTCTTGAATACCAAAGTTGGCGTAATTCAGACTTTCATACATTCCTCCGACCTCATCAAAACTTTTGGCTTTCTGCTGCAATACATCACCTGCAAAGTCGAACCATTCGGGAAGAGATTCGTGAAGTTGTTCCACCCATTCCCTGGCTTCGGGGATTTCGTTTTGAAGGCTCATTGCTAATAATCCGCCCTGGCAAACGCAGGAGGTCCACCAGTTATGCCCCATTGAATTCAATGAGTGGATACGAGTCGGTTCCAACAGCCAGTCACCTAATGCGGGTTCCAGGGCAAGTCGTTTTAAGCCTTGGGCAATCTCTTTCTTTTCCGAAGATGAAAGAATATCATAGGCTGCATCATAACTCATAGCGCACAGGAAACTTTTATGTGCCAACCCCAGATGTGAGCGCCACACCGGGATACGTGCCAGCATTTCCTTATCTCCCCATGTTTCGGCTTTCACAGCTTTCAGCAGTATCTCTTTTATTGAATTTGCATAGCTTTTGTCTTTTGTCATCAGATAAGCCAATGCCAGATAATCCAGTTTGTTGAAGTCATTCTTTTGTAAAGCTGCATCGGCAGTCTGTTTAATGCTTTCCCAGGCTTCCTGCAATTTCGGTTCATTCTGCATACGCTGCTTCACTTGCTGAATGCGTTGCGGAGTATATAAGAGTGAAGGATGATTTATTTTCTGCGCTTGTATGTATGATGACGAAAGACACAAAAAACAGATGATAGCAATAATAGTTTGTTTCATAATATTTGGCTTATTCTATATATTAACTACTTAACAATCTCCGAAACCGTCCGCGAAATCACAGGACTGCCATAGAACGAAGAAAAACCGTCTTCCTTAGCGGAAGAACCTACTACATGGGCGATAAAGAAGCCGTAAACACTATCGCGTTTATTTATCCAGGGGTAAGCGCCAGCCCAACCCGGAGAACTGATTTGATAGGCTTCGCCCGTCTTCTTATCTATTAATTCACGCCATTCGCCCAATCCATAGATACCGGTATGCGACTGTCCTAGTGCTCTTTCCGTGTATTCCCCGGGAGAAACAAGGGCATCCTTTACTTGATTAGCCTGCATTTCCTTTACTGTCTCTGCTGTCAGTATCCGTTTTCCTTCATACATTCCATCATGATAAATCATAGACAGGAAATGAATATAATCGTTCAAGGTAGTACACAGACCACCACCTAACATCGGGGCATGCCCGCCATCTGTATTTATCGGAGTAAAATGAGAATTCTTCATTTCCAATGGTTGCGCCAATAGTTCTTGAAAGAGAGTTTCAAACTCCTTTCCCATTGCCACTTCCGCCATTCTTCCGGCAATCTGCATGGCAAGCCCTCCATACTGGAACCGGCTTCCCGGAGTAAAAACCGTATCTAACGGCAATATCTCAATAATGGCAGAATCCAAATGATTGTAATTATCTACGCGCGGTTCAGGAAGATAGGGACGCACTCCGGAAGTATGAGATAACAATTGTCGTAAAAGGATTTTTCCTTTGGCATCTCCCTTAAACTCCGGCAACCACTTTTCCACAGGGTCATCCCAGTCCAAACTAGTACTGTCCACTACCGCTCCGATAACAGCAGCAGCCACCCATTTTCCGGCAGAGGCTACGTATACTTTTGTATCAGGAGTATAGCTACCGTAGTTCTTCTGAAAAATGACAGAATCATTCTTTACTACACAAATAGAAGCACCGGGATAGTACTCTTTACTCACCCAGCCTTGAATGACAGAATCTAATGAAGAGAAGTTATAACGACTCCCTTGTACGGATGATACATTGCAGGAACCTGCAATTAAACAGATACTTATAAAAATTATGATTAATAATCTTCCCTTCATTTTCGTTATCTATTAACTTCGTATTAAACACAAATTACACGAACTACGCTATTGTTTGATGCAATTATATTTGATGCAATTATAATTATAAAACCGCGTAATTCGTGTAATTCGTTCTTAAAATTTTCTATTTCGACTGCAAATCCCAATATACCACATAACGCTGATGATGCAAATCATAAAGCGGACGAATCACATCTCCTTGTTCTGTTGTAAATTTCAGGTCTTTTCCTGTACGCTGCAAAGTACGTTCCGGATGTTTCATATCTATTTTCAATGAGGTACGCAAATCGGCAGGCACATGGAAATTATAAGTATAATAATCATTATAAAGAGCAGGATTAGAGAAAGGTGCGGGAGCCTGCATACCTTCCGTACCCCGTTCTCCGGCAAGCACTAACGGGCCATACAATAAAGCCACTTTATTCGGATTATCGGGAGTGGCTTCCAATTCAATCTGCATCGGGTAAGTAGCCGAGATACGGTCATTATCTTTCCAGTTACGGGTGATAGCGATGTAAGAACCCGGCTTTTGTTTTACTGCCACTTTTTTACCGTTCACAAGAACTTCCGCTTTTTTACTCCATGAAGGATATCTTAGATAAACAGTAGTGCGAACCGGTTTCTCGGCACGAATAGTTAACAGGGTCGTTTCCTCTTTCGGAAATTCCGTTTCCTGGAGAAGGGTTAACCCTTTTTCTTTCCAGGTGACTTGGGAAGGAATAAACAGATTTACGTAGATTCCCTGGTTGTTGTGGTAGTAGATAGCTTCTCCATATTTGGCATGATTTTCGAATCCACTGCCGACACAACACCAGAAAGAGTTCTCTTTGGTACTATACAGTTTATGTGAACCCGAAAGTAAGGGTAAGAAATAAGTGACCATTCCTGTTTCCGGATCTTGCTGTCCCAGAATATGATTATATAGTGCCCTTTCATAATAATCGGCAATAGATGAATCGCCCGTCCAACAGAAAAGATGACGACTAAGCTTCAACATATTATAAGTACAGCAGGTTTCTCCGGTATAGCCGGTCAAGTGTTTAGAAAATTTCTTCGGGTCGAAAAAATGCTCCTTATCACTACTGCATCCCGGAGCAAAAGTATGGTGGTCAATCATGGTATGCCAGAAGAATTCCGAGAGCTTTTTGCTGGTCTCATTCTCTGTCAGTTCATAGTTACGCGCTTCGGCTATGACTTTCGGAATAAACGTATTCGTATGTTTGGTTCCCAAATCGTCCCGAAGTTCTTTCAACGGGTCAATTACATCATTATGGTAGAAATATTCGGCCAACCAACGGTAACGTTCATCTCCTGTGATAGCATACAAATTGTAGAATGATTCGTTGACACCTCCAAACTCATTGCGTATCATGAGTTTGCGGGTTTCTTCACTAAGTGGTTTCAGTTTGTTATAAGCCCAGTCGCCCATTTTGGTCACTGTTTTCAAAGCCTGCTGATTATCCGCATACAGATATTGGTCTATCAGGCCGGAATAAAGCTTATGCAAAGTGTACCAAGGTGCCCAAACACTCTTTCCACGGATATTACGGTTTATCAGTTCTTCGGGAAAAGCACTTAAATATCCGCCTTTCAAAGCGTTCTGGACTTCGGTCAGCCCGTTGACAAGGCTATCCCCTTTCAGCTTGAAAATCTCACTTCCGGTAGCAGCATACATCAAAGCGTAAGCCGAAAGCAGATGTCCGGTAGTATGTCCGCGGAGCTCACAGTCCAAGGATTCCCAGCCACCGAGTTTTTTCACTGTCATATAACCGCCTTCACGACCGGCAAAGACTCCGGCATTTGTCCGGAAACTATGCAACAGGCGACTTACGTCGATAGAGGTCATCCATGCGGAATCCCGCAACATATTGTCACGAAAACGACTCGGTAATAAACGGACGTCCTTCAAATCAAAACTTTCTACCCGAACAGGAGCCACTGTCTCTTTTTTCATTTTCCCCTGGTGCTGTCCGGGGTACACAGATTGAGCCGACGATATAGCCGATACTGCCAATAATGCGATTGCAACTAAAGATTTCTTATTCATAATCATTTTTAATATCCTTATTTATTATTGGATACGAATAGACTCCGCCTATTACTCAATGCAAAAATACGAATTTAATATTTCATGGATAAATGAAGAAACTCCGTTCTACCGGTTCGGCAGTCTGTACTTCTCCTGCCAATCCATATTGCCATGCCACCACAGTCACTTTCAACGGGAACTTACTGCGTGGGGGAATTCGAGTAAATACCAACTTGTTTCCCTCTATTTCTGCCGGCCCTTCTTTCACGTAGTAATATACGGGTAGCCTGCAATCGGAAGTTGCATGTAAAGAGATAGTTTCCGTGCCTTTCTTCACATCGTCAAGACCCGGAAAAAGAATATGCTGGCGTTTACCTTCCGTATTGCGATAGGGAATCCGGAAACTAAGTTCCTGAACTGTGCTTTTATAGTGCTTGTCACCGTCATTACCGGCTAGAAGGCAAATATCTCCCGTACGACGCTTATTGTACATCCCCATACGGTAGAAACGGACAGTAAAGGTTGTGTCGTTCACTTTCTGAACCGGGCCACAAATACGGGTTATTTCAGGAGAAGTGAGCGAATGTTCGTCAGAAATTGCAGTATGCAAGCTATCCGTATATACAGCTTTCAGATGAAAAGTCAATCCGTCTTTTTCCGGCAGGAAGCGGGCGGCAACTTTCACATGGGATTTGGGATTATATGTGAGTAATTGCCCCTTTTGTACGAAACCTAAGTATTGTGGTTTCTTCCCTCTCTCCCGGCGATAGCGTTCTTCCGTCTTTTCAGCCATTTCCTTATCGAAGTACCAGAATGCATCGTGCGAGTCTCCTTTATACTCTTTATAAGGAGCAGCTTTTGCACGTTTCTTCTGATTCGGATGCCACCTTTCGGCAAGCCAGCCATTCTGCGGATTCAGCTTCTTCAATTCCACAGGCTTATTCAAATCATACGTTGCGGGCATACGATATTCCAGTGCTTTCTTTAAGAACAACGCAATATAACCGGCGGTGCGGTCGGCTATATCGAAATGCCCGCGTCCTGTGTCGCAAAGGAAAGAGACACAACTTTTAGGATACATCATACGGAATGCTAAAGCCGGATTTACACGGTCTTCCCACCATTCGTATTCGCCTTCAATCATCAATCCAGGGATGCCGTCAATCGTACGTTTCCCCCACTCCATATTGTCACGACCATATCCGGTAAGGTTAGTGCGTGGCGCATCTCCATGCAAAGAGATAATGGCTAATGTGCGGTCGGGATTCCAGGCCGCAAAGTTCCACGGATAGGTAGCCATTGCCGAATGTCCGAACGGAACAATCGGAGCATATTTCAATTCGTTATATCCGCTAACAGAAGCAAAGTCATCCAGCATTTGTTCAAATGCCTTCTGGCTTCCGGCAGTTATGTCCCATTTCTGATCCCACCCCGGAGTAATCCATATCAGTGCCAGACCTATTTCAGACATTTTTTCCCGAAACAAGGCACTCTCAAACAGAGTTTCTTCCGTCATATTATGAGTACCTATCATAACCCCTTTTACCTGGACACAATCAGACGGTATCCATAAAAAAGCCTGCGGATGGTCATTCGTCTCGTTGGAAACAATACCCGAAATCTGCACGGACCACTGCCATTCGGCAGCTATGCTACTTGGCAATAAACTGACAGCCAATATTACAAATATAAAAAAACGAAGTAGTTTCATGTTTAATTCATTTATCATTCTCCCATATAATACGCAGTAATGACTACATATACTCAACCGAAAAATATAAAAAAACTATTATTATCGGAAGCCTTTCACCGGCTATTCCACAAAAACGTTGTATCTTTATTCTCAATTAAGAAAGGAGTTATATGGATTTACGTACAGCAAATGTCACAAGATATATTCTTCCCCTGCGGGAAGGGGGCTCATTACCGGCTTTGGCCGAAGCTGACGATGAATTTAAGTATGTGGTAAAGTTCAGAGGGGCAGGACATGGGACGAAAGCGCTGATTGCCGAACTGATTGGCGGGGAAATTGCCCGTACGTTGGGGTTCAGAGTACCGGAGATTGTTTTTCTGAACCTGGACGAGGCTTTCGGACGGACGGAAGCGGACGAAGAAATACAGGATTTGCTTCAATGGAGCCGCGGGTTGAATCTGGGGCTGCATTTTCTGTCGGGAGCATTAACGTTCGACCCCGTTGTGCATAAAGTGGACGGTAAGACAGCCTCGCAAATTGTGTGGCTGGATGCCTTATTGACCAATGTAGACCGTACTATCAAAAATACGAATATGTTGATGTGGCATAAGGAACTGTGGTTGATTGACCATGGAGCTTCCCTCTATTTTCACCATTCATGGACTACTTGGCAAAAGCATGCACTTAGTCCGTTCGTGCAGATAAAAGACCATGTGCTGTTGCCGTTTGCTGATAAATTGGAAGAGGTGGATGCTGAGTTCAAGCAACTGCTGACTTCTGATAAAATCCGGGAAATAGTCAATGCAGTTCCCGACGACTGGCTGAACTGGACAGACGTACAGGAAACTCCGCAAGACCTGAGAGATATTTATATTCAATTTTTAGAAGAAAGGATAAACCATTCCGAAACATTTGTAAATGAAGCGCAAAATGCAAGAAAGGCACTTATATGAATACGCAGTCATCCGTTTCGTCCCCAGGGTTGAACGTGAGGAATTTATTAATGTAGGTATTGTACTGTTTTCCAAACGGTGCAAGTATCTTAAATCCCTTTATACAATAAATGAAAATAAATTGAAACTGTTTTCTTCCGAATTGGACGTTAGTTGTTTGAAAGAGGGATTACAGGTCTTTGATAAGATATGTCTGGGGAATGAGGAAGGGGGAGCGATAGCGAATATGGATATTCCCGACAGATTCCGCTGGCTGACTGCGGTGAAAAGTTCCTGCATACAGGTATCCCGTCCGCATCCGGGATTTTCCACTGACTTGGACAGGACTTTGGAAAGGCTGTTCGAAGAGCTCGTATTATAATAATAGGAGGCTGTTTAACAAGTTATATAATGCCTACCACCTCCCCCTACGGGTACTCCTCCTTCCAGAAGGAGGAGACTTTTAAATACTATCGACTTGTTAGACAGCCTTTGAACATACATAAACCTATCATATTAGTATATCAGGTTTCCAGCCTATAAATTAATTTCATCCCCGTAATCCCTCTTATGTTTCTTTGCAGACAAATGTAAACAAAAAGAAGATACATCTTTATCCACCACAAGATTGTTCTATTAATTAATAAGCCTTGTTTCCGTAGAAGCCTTTATTTATTCATAAGGCTTCTTTTACTTGATTTAACTCCATATACCACGAATCCGGAGAACAAAATACGCTGAAAATAAGTATATATATGGAAGGCCGAAGCGAAGACAGAGTTACCCGTAAAAATGGTAGCAAAACCCGTAATCTATATAAATACAGATTACTTTTTACTGAATAACTTTGCATACAGAAAAAAGGTAGTAATAATATTAGAATATGCTTTTAATTTAATATAGCTTGATTATGGAAAAGGTAAAATTGAACAATGGCATTGAAATGCCTATTTTGGGTTATGGTGTTTATCAAGTTACTCCTGAAGAGTGTGAACGTTGCGTGTCGGATGCAATTAGTGTAGGATATCGCTCTATTGATACGGCACAAGCCTATCATAATGAGGAAGGTGTAGGAAATGCAATCAGTAAATGCGGTGTGCCGCGTGACGAACTGTTCATCACTACAAAAGTATGGATTTCAAATGCCGGTTATGATAAGGCTAAAGCTTCTATTGATGAGTCGCTGCGCAAGTTAAAGAGCGATTATATTGACTTATTGCTCATTCATCAACCATTCGGTGATTATTACGGAACGTACCGGGCTATGGAAGAAGCATACAAGGCCGGAAAAGTTCGTGCTATCGGCGTCAGCAACTTTTATCCCGACCGTTTTGTAGACTTGGCGGAATTCTGTGAAATCACTCCTGCCGTCAACCAAGTGGAGACGCACGTTTTCAATCAACAGATAAAGTTACAGGAAGTAATGAAGGAATATGGCACTAAGATTATGTCATGGGGGCCGTTTGCCGAAGGAAGGAACGACTTCTTTACTAATGCAACTCTTCAGGAAATCGGTAAAGAATACGGCAAATCAGTGGCACAGGTTGCACTGCGTTATCTGATTCAACGCGATATCATAGTTATTCCCAAGTCTACCCATAAGGAACGTATGATTGAGAATTTCAATGTATTCGACTTTGCGTTAACACCGGACGATATGGCTGCTATTGCCGAGCTTGATACAGCCCAAACCTTATTCTTCTCCCACTATGACCCGGAAATGGTAAAGTGGCTGATTAATTATAGTAAATAACAGTTCACCATAATTTTCTTTTTCAGGCACGGATTACACAGATTACACTATTGCTTTATGTTATCATAATTCATAAAACCGTGGAATCCATGTAATCCGTGCCTTAAAGGGATAATTATTAACTTGCTTACTTAAGCGGAGTAAAATGCAACGCAGCTCCGCCACTCGCCTTCAACTTCAAGACAAGTTTGTCGCCTGCCTTTATTTTCTTATGAGTACTGCGTACTTTCGTCCGTGTATTCAGTTTGTCATCATCTTCATACAGATGAAGCAGATACTTTTTTCCCGGTTCCAGAAAATCAGTAGTCAATGTGACAGTGCGGGCTTCCGTGTTTGTCATTGCTCCAACAAACCAGTCATTTCCTGAACGACGTGCCTGAACGATATACTCACCAATTTCTCCGTCAAGCGCGCGGCTATCATCCCATACGCTCGGAATAGCTTTCCAAAACTCCAGTTCTTCTTCTCCTTTATAAAATTCCGGTCGGTCATACCAGAACATAAATTGCAAAGGGCTGTAATACACTGCTGCCATCGCCAATTGATGTGCTTTCGTATTCTTCACTCTGCCATTAAAATAACACAGTGTATAATCCGCAGCGCCTGCCAGGAAACGTGTATACGGAAGAATCGTGTTATGTAAAGCATCCGGCATCTCTTCATTGCCACCGATGCCTTCCTGTGTCATCAAGTTAGGATAAGTACGGCTGAAACCTGTCGGACGATATTCATCGTGAATATCCACCATCAGACCGTATTCTCCACATTTGCGGACTGCATCATGCAGCCAGGTACTCCAACGCTGATTACCAATCTGTACAAAACCGAACTTGATACCTTTCAATCCCCACTTCTTATATAAAGGCAATAAAGTATCCAATTGCTGCACCAATGCACGCTGATTGACGTATACCATAAGTCCGATTCCCTTCGATTCGGCATACTGGCACAAAGCAGGTATATCAAGGTCTTTATCCGGAGAAACAGTAGTAGCGTCCGAACTCATCTTCATTTCCGGCCCATACCAGCCTGCATCCATATGTACATACTGAATACCACGCTCTGCCGCAAAGTCAATAGCCGCTTTCACCCTTTCTTGCTTCAAGTCGCCCGAACGGAATACTTTTCCCGGTTTAATCCAGGAAGTATCAGCCAGTTTGCAAGCCGGATTCAGATTCAAGACAATATCATTGTTGTTAATCAAATCGACCGGACGTTCGCCAACCATGATAACACGCCACGGAGTGCTATAAGGAGAAATTATATCGACACTACTATACAGGCTTGTCTCCAAAGTGGAAGGTTTGTCTGCCGACAAACGGAATTTGCCACGGACATAATCCACCATTTCCGCTTCCAACAGGGCAACTGATAACCCGTCGGGCAGTTTTAATGTCAAGGGACGTTCACTTTCTTCTTTTCCCCAACCTTCCAACGGACGAAGTGCATAAGGCCCTTGTGCCCAACGCTCATAATAAGCCATTGTTCCTTGAGGCATTGTGAAGCTGGTTTGCTCGCCTATGATATGCAGGAAAAGCCCGTTTGTTGTTTCCGGGAAATGATAACGGAAAGCGACTCCTTCATTGTAGGCACGCACTATGATATTCATAAAGTAATTCTTACGCTTATCATAGCCACCATCTTGTGCTCCGTCTCCTTCGCCTTTCTTGAATTTCAGGGTCATCTCATTATAACAGTCACGAATCTCGGCACGTTCCCCATATACAGGTTTCCATGTTTCATCCGCTTTCCGTCGCTCTGTTCCCGTCAACTTCAGACTCTCACACCAGAAATGACAAGTATCATTCGGAACACCCAGTGCCGACTCGAACAACTGATTTTCAATCAGGACACCCAATTTACTTTCTTCAATTACCGGACGGTTCTTGTAAGTCAAGGTGTAATACATTTGTGCATTATCCTCTCCCACCGCACGCTGATAGAAGGTAAAACGATATGCTCCGTCGGGAGATGTCAGTTCCTGGCGGGTTCCTGTCATTACATCCTGCGCTTTCAACAATGCCGGTACCACCAGCAATAAAAGCAAAATTCTTTTCTTCATTCTATTTACGTTCATGTTTATTCTTCTTTCCTATTAGATACGAACGAGAAGGAAATTATACTCAACACCAAATATACGGTAAAAAATAAAATATAATTTTTAGTTCCGCTGTTTAATAGTATCTTTACTATCTTCGAAAATGAGAATCCGGAGTTACCCATGCGTGTAGACCACGGACGTATGCTGGCTCTGGCACAGGTGGAAGGAATGATGGCTGTAATAGATGATGAGAACGCACGTCAGATGAAGTTTTAGCCAGTAATAGCAGGTACAACGCAACCGATAAGCACTAGCATATCTTATGAAAAGCCATAAGTCCTATAACAACAACCATATAGATCACTTATGTTTATCTCCTTTGTTCTTTAATAGCTAACTATTGCCAGCCTGTCCGTTAACCCGTGTTAGCTGATAAGCTTACCAAGGTTAACAGACAAGCTAACAAAGGTAAGCCTACATATTTCCTTATTGCTTTATGCATTAATCCCGTATGCTTTTAGTAACAAATGTATAGGAATAACACAATGGATGACAGTGAAGGAGCGAGGGTAAAAACGTCATAAACTTTTTTTCGTATCACTTTATATGCATCTTATCCACAAACTCTCTCTTGTTTATATTCAGCTCATCCGGTGAAGTCACCCGCTTGCCATTCAATACGATACTTTCAAACAAGATATCCTCCACTTTTCTATCTTTATCGTAGCCTTCAAACAAAGAAGGATTAACAAACTTTCCCGTGCAGGAAATATTACGAAAGACGATGTTCCTGACACCTCTGCCGGGTCCCGTGTTATATTTTCGGTTATACATCACCCGAAGATGAAATAGCTGCCCTTCCTGAATATGTTCCACACGAATATCCTCAAAAGTTATATTCTGCGCAAGATTATGGTCGCCCACATTGATAGCCATACAACCTTGATAATCACGGTCATCTTCATCATGTTCCAAAATATCTATGTTCTTAAATAGCATATCTTCCAAAACTTCATCTCCCGTTTCGGTGTTCCCGTGCGTACCTATATTGATAGGATGCGCAATATCCGCCCATAGAGTAGAATTCAGAACACGAACATTACGACAATCTCCATAAAAATTCCAACGATGCGTATAAAGAGCTATACAATCATCCGAATTACGGAGAAATACATCATCAATCGTCACATCCGAGCAAGACATAAAATCCAGTCCGTCACTCCACCCCTGATAGCTAAATGATTTCAAGTTCTTTATGGTGATTCCGGTAGACTGTCCGCCGGAGACTGTATAATGTCGTGAATTAATGACCGTAATCCCCTCAATCAGTACATTTTTGGAATAAGCGATTGATATTCCCTGTTGAGGTTCAAGCAACATCCCATGCCCCAGAATTTTCACATTCTCTACACTGTCGCAATTCAAACGCCCTTTCAGCACTGCGCCACCTTCGAGATAAACCGTTGTATTGGAAGGGATACGGAAACACTTACCGGTCGTATCGGTAGGCTCATGTATTCCTGATTCGAAATACATCACATTCGGATCATTCTTATCCGGTACATTCTCAATGATAGGATTGGCAAACACGTGCAGGTTACTCAAACGGTCACCATTAAACTCGACTGACAGTTTCTGCGGTTTGTCTATCGTAAATAAAAGAAAGTTCCCGTCTATCTCCGGTTGAATGCCTTTAGCCAAAGGACGCACTACTGCCGAACGGATCTCGCCATTGTTCTTTTGCACAAGAACTTCCACCTTTCCGGAGAAATCGAATTGAACCATTGTGGCATCGGACTTCGTATCCATATCCACCTTTACATTATATTCATACAGGTCTACCCACTCCTTTTTTCCCACCTGTCGCACTTTTACAGTATAATCATCGTTGTGACGGGCATAGTAGATGCCTGTCGGAACAGGATAAGTAATGATTTTCGCTTGTACGCCCAAACCTGTCAAAGCAAGCAAAAATGTGATTGTTATTCTTCCCAATTTATTCATTTCCAATTTTTATTAGATACTAATGTGGATTCCGATACCGTTCCGTTTTTTATCTTTTTTCCTTCAATAACAACCGTACAGGGAGCGGAAGAAAGAATATACCATTTCCCCTGTTTCTTTTCAAGCAATACATTAGCAACAGTATCGGCCTGAATCCTTATTCCTGGTGCAACCAACAAGGTGCCGTTTCCCAGGAATAAAGTCCGGTTTCCATCATATTCATTGCTGATAACCGCATAATCCGCTTTTACTTTCATCCCCTGATAAGTAGCGGTCTGCGCTGCATCAGAAAGAGAGAATATGTGGTCGATGCGTCCGTTCTTACTTTTTACACAAATTCCTGCAAAGTCATTCAAAGCAGTTTCCTCCACATCGAAGTAAGAAACCGACTCAATGGCCGACGGCTCTTTCTTCGTACTCGGCTCATAGACAGACACAAAAGGACGATTCCAAGCCTCTCCATGCTGACGAGCCACAAAAGTCAATGTCGGTTGTTCCTTTATATTATATGGCATACCGGGTGTACGGCTTAGCCCTTCGGTCATAGGAGCAAGCGCAGTAAAGACCTCGCGTTCCGGTTCTCCCTTCATCCAGAGATTCATGTATATATCATCACCGCCTTTATCTTTCATATCAATTGTAAAGGTAGCTTTCACATCTTTATTGGTTGCAGCCATTTTCTTATCATACAAATAAGAGTAAGCATAAAGATGCGCTCCCGCAAAAGCCAGTTCTTCCGTTGGTTGCAAATTCAAATCCGTGCCGTCGGCTGCGGTTAATGTCATTGACTGTCCGAGGTTATGATAGAAGTAATCATGCATTTTATCCCCTCCCCGTTCTTTCCGGCTGCGGAAGATATCGACATAATATCCTGTATCAGGACCTGTTGTTACAATACTCATCATACGAGTCTGGTCCGCCCGACTTTCCGGTTCACGAAAATAAACATTGCTATACGTAACAGAAGTAAACTCCTTGCCCGGTTCCGCTGAAGCCGGAAAACAGGAACGCAAATCAAAGGAATGATTGCTTTTCATCACCGGATAGCTTGATATCCCGTCTACACAAACCGTATTATGGCTGGGGAATTGAGAATAATATTCGGCATAATCCAGTCCGCTATACAAAAAAAGACCGATACCAGCATCGGGACCGAGCACATACCCTTTTCCGTAAAGCTCCATTGAGATGCCATTAGCATGCATGTGGTTTCCTTCACTTGCATTCAGAGAAATCATCAGGCTGTTACGCGGGTTCATACCATTCCGTTGCACCAGCCATGACACATTGGGAGCATAAAACAAAGGAGAGACATAATCCTCTATTTTTCCCGGTTTCACATTGGGGTCGAGTTTCAAAGGCTTGTCCTCAAAGAAAGAGTTGACAGATACACGAACGTTCTTCTTTTCCCCTTTATCCGCATCCGTTTCCGGATTCAGGCATTTCAGCAAAGCTGTGAAATAATCTTCCTGCTCCTTCTTTCCGTTTGCCTGTGCATTCTGTATCATACGGATAAAGAAATTCGTATTCAAATACCCCGGATGTGTATCACCAAAACCACAAATCATCCGATTAGGAAACAGATATTGAGGAGTAGCCGCCACGGCTTTCGACAGTACAGGCATTGCTTTTACTAAATCATAATGCAAGTTGTTGTCAAACTGATTGGCAAAATTTGCATAATCATTGATTACCACACTGCTATATCCCGGACATTCCGCCCATATTCCCGTTTCAGCATCAAAGCCATAGTCTGCAAGACGGGTTAAACTCCACTGACGGATTCCGGAACGGTTTAATACATAATCAATATAGTATTCACGTCCTTTACCGTCTGCGTATTCCTTATTATCTTCGAGCACCAATCCCACATTCATAATATATCGTGCCTGCAACAAATCCCAGTTGTTATGAGGGACACCGTTGGCTATGATATTATCCGCCCATTTCTTGAACGCCCCGGCATAGATTGTCATCTTGTCGGGATAATTGGTTTTCAGATAGTTGTATAGAAAATCATATAAAGGGACAGCGATATGCAATGCATCTTCGTGAATTACCTCAAAAGAAGTCAGTCCCACCAAAGTCTGTTGATGACCGTGATTCAGGTCAACAGGAACATTCCTGTAATAAATTCCGGTCATGTACGTATCAAAGACACCGGCAGCCAGCTTTGCAAACTTCCCGTCCCCTGTCATCCAATAGAGGAAAGCGGCGTCACGGGCTATTCCAAGGATTTCACAGTTCAGACTTTCTATATTCCGACCGGTTTTCGACGGATGCACACTCTCCAATGGTCGGTCGGGTAGTGCATTATTACAGAATGTCACGTTCCCATTCTCATCATCATCATAAGGCACTACATCTGCCAACCTAGGACGCCCGTGAGTGGCAGTTGTTCCTCGCGTACCGGTATAACGCACCGTAGGATAAGGAGCCTTCTTCCCTCCCGCATGATCGAAAGTCTCTCCTTTCACATATACTTCGGTCGCATGAGACTTCCAATACATAGCCAGACGGGATAACAACCACGTCGGCTGAACGTCCGTCAACCGGGTATATGCTTCCGTCCGCTCCTTCAGTTTATTGAATACATCTTCCGCCCACGCTTCGGTTTTAATCAGATTCCATGTTTCCCGCTTTCCCTCCGGCGTAGTCAGCACACGCGGATGTTCTTGCAGCATATTCTCCGGCAACGGGATTTCCTGTCCCGACGCAACATTCAGAAAGCATAAAAAATAGAGTCCCAGTAAAAATTGTCTCATACTTTAAATATCTTTTTTAGGTTTACTACCTATTAAATACGAAGATAGAGATTTATTTACCTAACCACATCGGAAAAGTCCACTTTTTATTTGCCTCAATCCACGCTTTTATTCCAAACAAAGATTTATATTTGCAAAAAACCGACTAACAATTCTAATACTTATGAAAATTCTATCTATCCATGATTTGGCTACAATCAGGAAGAAAGCGGAACACAACTTATTATTGCGCGAAGAAAGCAATGAGAAAGTTTCCGAAAAATGCTACGGACTATCCTCCGGTGCACAGCATCTTCAGATACTTATCTGCGGAGGTACAGGTTGTAAAGCATCTTCCAGTCAAGGTATTACGGACAATCTTCTGAAAGCTATCGAAAAGAACGGAATAACCGGTAAAGTGGAGGTCATCACCGTAGGTTGTTTCGGCTTTTGCGAGAAAGGTCCTATCGTGAAAATCATTCCCGACAATACTTTTTACACCCAAGTCACTCCCGAAGATGCGGAAGAAATCATCAACGAGCATATCATCGGAGGACGGAGAATCAAAAGACTGCTCTATGTAGACCCTAAAACGGAACATACCGTCAGCGACTCCAAACACATGGACTTCTACCGGAAGCAACTCCGTATCGCCTTGCGCAACTGCGGTTTTATCGATCCCGAAAATATCGAAGAATACATCGTCCGCAAAGGTTATTTCGCATTAGCCGATTGTCTTCTCAACAAACAACCACTAGATGTAATCGACATCATCAAACGTTCCGGACTCCGCGGACGAGGCGGAGGAGGTTTCCCGACAGGACTGAAATGGGAGTTTGCCCACAAACAGAAATCGGACATTAAATACGTTGTCTGTAATGCCGATGAAGGAGACCCCGGCGCATTCATGGACCGTTCTATTATGGAAGGAGACCCGCACTCTATCGTAGAAGCGATGTGCGTCTGCGGTTACTCTATCGGTTCTTCCAAAGGCTTAGTTTACATCCGCGCCGAATACCCGTTGGCTATCAACCGGCTGAGAATAGCTATCAACCAGGCACGCCAGTACGGTTTGTTGGGAGATCATATTTTAGGAACAGAATTCAGCTTCGATATAGAAATACGTTATGGGGCAGGCGCATTTGTCTGCGGTGAAGAAACCGCCCTGATTCACTCTATGGAAGGGAAACGAGGCGAACCGACTTTAAAACCGCCCTTCCCCGCCGAATCCGGTTATCTGGGTAAACCCACCAACGTAAATAATGTAGAAACGCTTGCCAACATTCCCATTATTCTGACCAAAGGTGCCGAGTGGTTTGCCGCAATCGGAACAGAACGTTCCAAAGGAACCAAAGTGTTCGCCCTCGCAGGAAAGATTAACAATGTCGGCCTGATCGAAGTACCTATGGGAACTACACTCCGAGAAGTAATCTATGAAATCGGCGGAGGTATCAAAGGGGGAAAGAAATTCAAAGCTGTACAGACGGGAGGTCCATCGGGTGGCTGCCTGACGGAAAAACATCTGGATACCCCGATTGATTTCGATAACCTGCTGGCCGCCGGTTCCATGATGGGTTCAGGAGGAATGATTGTCATGGACGAAGACGACTGCATGGTGTCCGTCTCCCGCTTCTATCTGGACTTCACTGTAGAAGAATCCTGCGGTAAATGTACTCCCTGCCGTATCGGCAACAAACGATTACTGGAACTGCTAAACAAAATAACAGAAGGACGAGGTACGGAAAAAGACCTGGATACCCTTGCCACACTGGGACAGGTGATAAAAGATACTGCCCTCTGCGGGTTAGGACAAACCTCCCCCAACCCGGTTTTGTCGACACTGGACAACTTCTATGATGAATATCTGGAACACGTCAGAGACAAGACCTGCCGTGCCAAACAATGCAAGTCTCTGCTGACCTACACGATCAATCCGGAACATTGCATCGGCTGCCACTTATGTGCCAAGAACTGTCCGGCGGATGCAATCAGTGGTTTAGTACGCAAACCGCACGTCATCAACCCGGACAAATGTATCAAATGCGGTATGTGCATGGCACGCTGCAAATTCAAAGCTATTCTAGTTTGCTAAAATCTATTGCTATGGAAGATAAACAAATAACCCTCCAGATAGACGGCCATTTTATCACCGTCCCCGAAGGAAGTACCATTCTTGAAGCCGCTACTAAAATCGGTATCAACATACCTACGCTGTGTCACATCGACCTGAAAGGAACCTGTATAAAAAATAATCCCGCTTCCTGCCGCATCTGTGTGGTCGAAGTCATAGGCCGCCGTAATCTGGCTCCCGCTTGTGCCACCCACTGCACGGAAGGCATGGTAGTGAAAACCAGCACACTGCGTGTGATGAACGCCCGCAAAGTGGTAGCCGAGCTTATTCTCTCCGACCATCCCAACGATTGTCTCACTTGTCCCAAATGCGGCAACTGCGAGCTTCAGACACTGGCGTTACGCTTCAACATCCGTGAAATGCCTTTCAATGGCGGTGAACTTTCTCCTCGCAAACGGGAAATCACCGCTTCTATTGTCCGCAATATGGATAAATGTATTTTCTGCCGTCGTTGCGAAAGTGTCTGTAACGACGTACAGACGGTCGGTGCACTCAGCGCTATTCGCCGCGGATTTAACACGACAATAGCCCCCGCTTTCGACAGAATGATGACGGAAAGCGAATGTACCTATTGCGGACAATGTGTCGCCGTCTGCCCGGTAGGCGCATTGACCGAACGCGACTATACCAACCGCCTTCTCGACGATCTGGCCAATCCGGACAAAGTGGTGATTGTACAAACGGCTCCCGCCGTGCGTGCTGCTCTGGGAGAAGAATTCGGTTTCCCTCCCGGCACAGTGGTCACCGGGAAAATGGTCTATGCCCTGCGCGAATTGGGATTCGACTATGTGTTCGATACTGATTTCGCTGCCGACCTCACCATTATGGAAGAAGGCTCCGAAATTCTGAACCGACTGACGTGCTATCTCAACGGAGACAAATCCGTCAGGCTACCCATTCTGACTTCCTGTTGTCCGGCATGGGTAAACTTCTTCGAACATCACTTTCCAGATTTGTTGGACATCCCATCTACGGCCCGTTCCCCGCAGCAGATGTTCGGTTCTATCGCCAAATCATACTGGGCAGAGAAAATGGGAATCCCCAAAGAAAAGCTGGTAGTGGTTTCTATCATGCCCTGCCTGGCAAAGAAATATGAATGTGCCCGCGACGAGTTTAAGGTAAACGGAATCCCCGATGTGGACTACTCTATCTCCACCCGCGAGCTCGCCCGACTTATCAAACGGGCTAATATAGGTTTTCCGCTGGTGTTGGATAGCCCGTTCGACAACCCCATGGGAGAATCCACTGGTGCCGGCGTTATCTTCGGCACTACGGGCGGTGTTATGGAAGCTGCCCTCCGCTCCGTTTACGAAATATATACCGGAGAATCTCTGAAAAACGTAAATTTCGAGCAAGTACGCGGATTGAGTGGAGTACGTCGTGCTACTATCAATTTCAACGGATTTGAACTTAAAATAGGCATCGCACACGGACTAGGCAACGCCCGTCATCTACTGGAGGACATACGAAACGGGCATAATGAATATCATGTAATCGAAATTATGGCTTGCCCCGGAGGTTGCATCGGAGGCGGCGGACAGCCATTACATCACGGCAACTCGGAAGTATTGTATGCACGCGCCAACGCACTCTACCGCGAAGACGCCAACAAGCCACTGCGCAAATCGCACGAGAACCCATACATCAAGACCTTGTATGAAGAGTATCTCGGCAAACCGCTGGGTGAGAAATCAGAAACATTATTGCATACCCATTATTTCAACAAATCGATTGATTAACTGTAAACGAAAAGTATTATGTCAGATATAAAACTAGCCTGTGACGTAGCTGAACAAATCAAAACGATTTGCGACAAGCACGGAAATAATCCGGGCGAACTAATCAACATTCTGCATGAAGCACAACATCTCCAAGGTTACCTGCCGGAAGAAATACAACGTATCATCGCTTCCAAACTAGGAATCCCCGTATCGAAAGTGTATGGAGTAGTGACATTCTACACTTTCTTTACCATGACTCCCAAAGGAAAGCATCCTATCTCCGTCTGCATGGGGACAGCCTGCTATGTACGCGGTTCCGAAAAGTTGCTGGAAGAATTCAAACGAGTGCTGGGTATCGAAGTCGGTGAAACAACTCCGGACGGAAAATTCTCATTGGACTGCCTGCGCTGTGTGGGTGCCTGCGGACTGGCGCCGGTAGTGATGATCGGTGAAAAAGTGTATGGACGCCTACAACCTGTGGACGTGAAGAAGATTATTGAAGACTTGGAATAACAGCCCGGAAACGATACTAAAAAACGGCTACTTTGTTTAACCAAAGTAGTCGTTTCTACAAAAAACTAAACATTTTTACAAACAATGTGCGGAGAGAACGAGATTCGAACTCGTGATACCCTTTAGGAGTATACACGCTTTCCAGGCGTGCCTCTTCAACCACTCGAGCACCTCTCCTTCTTTCGGAGCGCAAAAGTAGAGGAAGTTTTTGAAACTAACAAATATTTAGAGCGAATAATGTTCCAAAATTATTTGTTAAAGAACACTGATTTCCACAAAACGTCCATTTCAAGGACACATGTATAAACCAAAAACATCCGGTTTTACATTTCTAAATGTAAAACCGGATGTTTTTGGTTACTTACAAATATTTTGCGGAGAGACAGGGTTATGAACCTACTCCCCAATATCCTTGAAATTCAATTTCTTATCATCATGTCAAAGCCTTAGGGGGTACAACTTGGGTTACAAGAATAACGCTTTTCTGTCACTTTTTGGCTGTTCGTTGTCTGCCTAAAACTACGGTTCAAAGATACGGCTTTCTTTTGATAAATGCAAATCATTGAAAATAAATATTCTGCGGTTAGTGCAAGGTGCAAGCTATATATAAATATATACTTGCACCTTGCACTAAAAACTACCCTGTAATAAACAAGATACTACTAAAATAAGTACCTTTGTAAAATGATTCAAGAGGAGTTCAAATTTTACAAGCCATGTAAGTTGCTGCAACCTTATATAAGATATTATTGGGTATTCAAGAGCAATCGACCGCTGGATGCCTTTACTTATCCTATCGGTTGCCCTCAAATCATTTTCCATAAGCAAGCACCGTTATATATCCCTGAACTGAATGTTACACAAGACAAACTGACTGTCAGCGGACAAGTTAATTTTTCATCCCATTTGTATGCTGACGGCAATACAGAAATGATAGTGGTTGTATTCCACCCTCACGCTATGAGTATGTTTCTGAACATACCGACTTCACACTTTTATAATCAAGAAGTGTCCGGTTACAGCCTTGAAAACAAAAGTTTGAATGAACTGGCTACACGAATATTCGACTGTGAGAATAATTCTATTTGCATAAGCTATATAGAAAAATGGCTGTTGTCACAAATCGCCGATAATTTAGCTGATACCACATACAGAATTAAAAGAATAGATGCCGCCATACAGCGAATATATATCACTCCGCAAATCTCTGTAAACGAGTTATCTTCCATTGCCTGCCTGAGCAAAAAGCAGTTTGAGCGGTTGTTTCATTCATTTGTAGGCATCAATCCTAAAGAATATACCCGTATCGTCCGTTTCCAAAAGGCTTTGGCGCAGATGCAGCATCAAGCGGGCAAAGAAATCAATCAGGCACAAATAGCATACGCCAGCGGTTATGCTGACCAGTCATACTTTATCCGGGATTTCAAGAAGTTCTGCGGATATACGCCCATGTCTTTGCTGAAAGTATCAAATCCTTATTCCGATTTGTTCACCAATCCCGTATAAATGTCCCGTTTGTTCTATCCGGGTTCAAACGCTTCTCCTACTTTTGCTACCTGATTCATTAAATGAAAATAGCATTAAGTATGAAAGAAGTAAATCCCCAAGAAACCAGCCGGGCATACGCCTTTGAAATGTGGATGAACGCACCCATGCCAATGGTGACGTTCTTTAAGACACTCAACGTGTCACGCCTTGTGAAAATCAGCCGGAAATCGGGCATGAAGTTTAATATGTTGATGTGCTGGTGCATCGGCAAAGCCGCAAGGGACGTGAAAGAATTTTATATGTTACCCGTTGGCGGTAAACTGATGCAGTACGATACCATTGCAGTAAACACCATTGTCGCTAACAGAAAAGGCGAGGTAAGTTCGTGTGATATTCCTTTCTGTGATGATTTATCTTTGTTTAACCAACACTATCTGCAACTTACCAAACAAGTGGCTGAAAGTTGCGTCAATCACGACTTGACGGAAAGCATGGTTATCGGAACTTCCGCATTGGCACAATATGAAATAGACGGTGCTGTCGGGATGTATAGCGGCATTTTTAATAATCCGTTTCTTATTTGGGGCAAATACAAACGCCGCCTGCTGAAAACGACACTTACCGTTTCTTTCCAGTTCCACCACACGCAAATGGACGGGGCGCACGCTTCCCGCTTTTTGGATGGGGTTCAGAAAGAAATAAATAAATTACGATATTCACAACAATCCAGTAAATAAAGTGCAATTTATAAAATTGGCATGATTGGACAATTATATGTAAAATCAAACTCCATATATTTGCAAATTATACAGTTATAGATGAAAAAGAGCACAGAAGATATATATAAGCAAAAAGTTAATCAAGTTATTGATTATATAAACTCTAATCTGCATCAACCATTACAGTTAAATGTAATTGCTGATAAGATGAATGTATCTCAACGGCAATTACTTCGTATGATGAGTTCTGCTCTGAATGAGCCATTATATACTTATATTGCAAGGCAGCGTATCGAACGGGCTGTATTATATATGCAAACAGAAGAAATGTGTTTACAGAAATTGGCTACATTGGTTGGTTATGGAAACCCACAATCATTTTCCAAAGCTTTTAAAAAGCAGTTTGGAATTTCTCCTAAATCATACATTGTCAGATTAAAAACGCAGTTACAAGAAACTTTACATGAAAACAAGGGGGGTAATTTGCAATCAGAAATTTGCGATTTTAGTGGTTTGGATTTAGTCTATGTTCGTATATGTGGTAAGTATGGAGAGGAAAACAATTACAAAGCAACATGGAATAAATTAATCCATTTCATGAAAGACCGTGAATTACTTACACCTGACACCCGTTTCATTGGATTGAGTTTTGATGACCCTAATGTAACTCGCCCCAATCAATGTCGATTTTACGCTTGTGCTTCGATACAAAAGAGTATTATACCAACCTCTGAATTTGGTACAATCAAGTTACCACAAGGTAAATATGCTGTATATGTATTAAATGGAGATTATTCGAAATTAGGGGATTTCCGTGATTTGATACAACAAAGTAATAGTTATCCTTTAAGATTCGGGATAACATTCGATGAATATTTAAATTGTCTCAATCCCGAATCTCCTGAAAATTTGGCTACAAAAATTTATATACCTATTAAATAGAAATTATATGTTAGAAAGGTACGACTGGAAGAAAGAAGAAAAAAATTATTATCTATCAAGCAAAGAGCCTCAATTAATAACATTTCCAGCATTTAAGTATTTCTCATTATCAGGGCAAGGTAATCCTAATGATGAGTTTTTTGCAGTTTATATACAATGCCTGTATTCTTTATCCTACGCAGCCAAGATGCGTTGGAAAAAAGAAACTGGTTTAGATTATAGTGTGTATCCATTAGAAGGAACTTGGTCATTAAAATCATCAAATCGGTCTGATGCTAATTTTTTTGATAAAAACAGTTTGTTGTTTACACTAATGATTAGACAACCTGATTTTATTTCTAATGAATATGCTTATGAAATTATAAAGCAGGTAAGAAATAAAAAATCATTTCCATTATTAGATAAGGTAACATTTGATACTATTGAAGAAGGGCTATGTGTGCAAATGCTACATATAGGAAGCTATGACACAGAGCTTATAACTTTCCAAAAAATGGAGTCTTTTATTTCGATGCAAAATTTATCAAGAATAAATTCTATTCATCGTGAAATCTATTTATCTGATGCTCGCAGAGTACAAAAAGATAAATTAAAAACAATGTTGCGTTTTCAAGTTGAATAAAACAACAATGATTTAAAAAATAAAAATGAAAGAGGTAGTAGATAAGATATTAGAGCAAGTAGAGGCTGATATTTTTGAAATCGACCTCTACGGCTATGATATTATCGAAACCTCTCTTTCAATGGTACATAAGCTGCAAACAGTTCTTGATGATTTGAGAACAAAAATACAAACCTATGTATTTCCAACCAAAGAGGATGAAATCTTATTTTTCAAAACACAGAAACCGGAAATACTTGGTCGGTTGCTATTCTTCTATAAAATATATAAGATTGAAACACAATGTCCTAATGGTAGCGATGAAGTGATTAGGAATTATATCAATCGGGAACTGGATAATCTTACTTATTTCTTCAATCGTAATTTGGACTTTTACCAATATTACCGTTCACACTCCACTGTGTATGATGAATATTATTTTGTTCGTGGAAAAGCAGATTTGCGGTTATGTACCGATAGCGCACAGTTTGATAAAGACCCTAATTTCTCAACCGGATATGACTATAAAGTGGCAAAGATTATCGCCAATGAAATGCTGCGCATTTATCTGAATAAGCGATTGGTGAAACTGGTAACGAATAATCAGATAGAAGATAATCTACAAAGATGTTTCAAATACCCGTTCCGCTTCACAGGCAAAAAGTCATATCTTATTGAACTGGGATATTCTCTTGTATCTTCGGGCGACATCAATAATGGCAACGTGGAAATAAAAGAAATGATGAATTTCCTTAGCACGATATTTCACATTGATTTAGGGGATTATTACGCTTCATACATAGCCATGAAAGAGAGAAAAGACCGGACGGCATATCTTCATCATCTGATAGATAATCTTGTTAAGCGGATGAATGAGGATGATATGAAGTGTTAGCAAGAATTTAATTGATAATCCGATAGTATAAGTTCAGGGAAAAACGCTATCTTTGCAGAACTAACAAAAAAAGAAATAGTTGTTCAACAATATGAAATGGCAGTTGTGCATATAGCTACGCCCAACGAATAGCACTTCCAATTATTGCTATTCAGCAATAGACAGGCTTATGTTTTAAGTTTGCCTGTTATTGTCTTGTCATTATCATTATCCCTTATTATAATCTATAAGATTGTCGTGCTGCTTAAAGCGGCAGGATATATTGTATCATATTGGTTTGAACAAATGAATTATACCTATAAGAAAATCTGGCTCATCGTTTTTCCTGTAATGATGAGCATCCTTATCGAACAACTGATAAATATTACCGATGCTTTGTTTTTAGGGCATGTGGGTGATGTGGAACTGGGCGCATCTGCCCTTGCCGGAATATGGTTCTTGGCAATTTATATGCTCGGCTTCGGGTTCAGTTTGGGGTTGCAAGTGGTAATTGCCCGTCGTAACGGAGAACAGCGGTATGCAGAAACGGGAAAAACGTTCTTTCAGGGATTGCTTTTTTTGTTGATGCTGGCTATACTCCTCTGTCTGCTGTCCAAGATATTTTCTCCCGTTCTGTTGAAACATCTGATAACTTCGGATGATGTTTATAATGCGGTTATCCGCTATTTGGATTGGCGTATTTGGGGATTGTTGTTCTCTTTCCCGTTCCTTGCCTTACGCTCGTTTTTGGTCGGTATCACACAGACAAAATCCCTGAACATGGCGGCTTTCACTGCCGTACTGGTGAATATTCCGCTGAACTGGCTCCTGATATTTGGCTTCGATATGGGTATATCGGGAGCGGCTATCGCTTCTTCATCTGCCGAAATGTGTTCGCTGGCTGTATTGGCTGCATATATGTTTAGACACATTGATAAAAAAGTGTATGGCTTATACTGGCGTATTGATATAACGATATTGAAAGAGGTATTTTCTATCTCGGTATGGAGTATGCTCCAGTTCTTTACAAGTGTAGCCATTTGGTTTCTGTTCTTCGTGGCTATCGAACGTTTGGGAGAAACGGAATTGGCAGTATCAAACATTGTAAGAAGTGTTTCCGCACTGTTTGCTGTTATCGTCAATGCGTTGGCAGGTGTCACCGGTTCTTTAGTGAGTAATCTGATTGGAGCAGGTGAAAAGAAAAAAGTTTTTCCGCTTTGCCATAAGATTATCCGTTTAGGATACGCAACAGGCATTCCATTGATTGCTTTTGCGTTGTGCTTTCACCAGCCCATTATAGGGGCTTATACGGAAAATCCTGCTATCGTACAGCTTGCATGGGCGCCTTTTCTTGTCATGCTGTTAAATTACTTCTTTGCACTACCCGGTTACGTTTATCTGAATGCTACAACCGGAACGGGAGCGACACGGACGGTATTCATTTTTCAGGTGATAACTACTATTGCTTATCTGTTCTGTTTGTGGGGATTCGGTTATTGTAACGTCCCGTTAGCGGCATATTGGGCTGTGGAATACTTATATGTGATACTGCTTGGTACACAATCCGTCATTTATCTTAAATATAAACAATACTAAGAACTGAAAGTTATGATGAGCAAGATATATCCCCGTAAGGGTGACACGCAAACCGTTTATTTGAACGCTGTCGTAAAAGACCCGTCTATCAAAATAGGCGACTATACCATTTACAATGATTTTGTTTCAGACCCGTGTCTGTTTGAGCAAAACAATGTGTTGTATCACTATCCGATTAACCACGAACGGCTGATAATTGGAAAGTTCTGTTCTATTGCTTGTGGAGCAAAATTTCTGTTCAACTGTGCCAATCATACCCTAAAATCACTATCGACATACACATTTCCGCTGTTCTATGAAGATTGGGAATTGGATAAGGTAAATGTGGCTTCTGCTTGGGACAACAAAGGCGACATCGTGATAGGCAATGACGTGTGGATAGGATATGAAGCCGTAATTATGACTGGTGTCCATATCGGTGACGGGGCTATTATTGGAACAAGGGCGGTTGTGACGAAAGATGTGCCGCCCTATACCATTGTGGGTGGTGTTCCTGCCAAAGAGATACGAAAGCGGTTCAATTCTGATATGATAGAACAGATGCTGGCTTTGAAATGGTGGAATTGGTCGGTAGATAAGATACAGGAGTTTTTGCCTTATCTGATGAATGGCGATTTAGAAAAAATAGTGGCAATGAAAAATAGGTAGCTATGAGAACAATAGCGGAAGAAATGTTGTCCCGGATAAATGCTGAAATAAAATTGCTCAATTATGACAATGATATTACAGCAGATGATGCTTTGCACATGGTAAAGTTCATTACTCCGCTATACAGCCAATTAAGAAAGCTTGTATCAGACTATGTATTTCCAACAAATGAGGACGAAATTCTCTTTTTTAAGGAAATCAAGCCTAATATCCTCGACAAATATCTTTATTTCAGTAAGGTTTACAGTATCGAAATAAAATGTCCCATTGGTAACAATGAGATTATCAAAGAATATTTGAACCAAGAATTAGAGGAATTAACTCGTTTCTTCCGTGACAATTTGGATTTTTACCAATACTATCGGTCAAAATCCACTTATATGGATAACTTGTATTTCGTTCGCAAGAAAACGGATATTCAGTTATTGCTTGACAGTTTCCAATATGACCGTGACCCGTTGTTTTCAACGGAATACGATTATAAGATTGCGAAGATATTATGTAACGAAATGTTGCGCATATATTTAAATCAACGGTTGGTAAAACTTGGGAATACGAATCAGTTAGAACACAAGCTGCAACAACTGGATAAGTATATTTTCCGCTTTACAGGCAAAAAGGCATATCTTATTGAATTAGGATATTCTCTTGTATCTTCGGGCGACATAAACAATGGCAACGTGGAGATAAAAGAAATGATGAATTTCCTTAGCACGGTATTCCACATTGATTTAGGAGATTATTACGCTTCATACATAGCCATGAAGGAGAGAAAAGACCGAACGGCATATCTTCATCATCTGATAGAAAGCCTTGTTAAGCGGATGAATGAGGATGATATGAAATAATCTCCAGTATTCCAGTATGTAGAAGTACCATGTTCTCCCCAACATGGTACTTTCTTTTTATAGTGAAATCTACTTTGAAAAATGACATTTCGGGGAGCTTTTACGCCAATATTCTCCTAAAATAACCTGAAAAAAAGTAATACCATGATAGATACAACCATGACTTTTAGGTTATTTCTTCTCCCGAACTTTGCGGCAAATCAATAAGTTAGCAATATGGAGATTATAACATTTGAGTCAAAAGCCTATAAGGAACTTGACAACAAGATTACCGCCATAGCAGACTACATTTTCAATCACTTGGACGAAAACAAGACTGATGAAGATGAAATTTGGGTGGATAGTTACGAAGTCTGCACGTTCCTGAAAATCAGTGACCGTACTTTACAACGCCTACGGGCGGCAGGAATGATTTCTTACTCCGACATCAAGGGGCATTACTTTTACAAGATTAAGGAAGTAAAGCGAATGTTGGAAGAACGCCTGATTAAGCGTGATAAGGAGTGTATAAATGAACTGATAAACAATCATCAGAAATATGTTAAGGAAAGAAGAAATTCTAAGCAGAACAAATAACGGTCTGCTTGTTTTCAAACATTACTTACCCGGTGACTGGCGTATTGGCAGGCACTTTCTTAATCCTCTTTATCAGGATAAGAAAGCATCCTGTAATATCTACTTCGACCGCCATAGCGGTATGTACAAGATGAAAGACTTCGGTAACGACAATTATAGCGGCGATTGTTTTTTCTTTGTGGGGCAGTTAAAGGGGCTGGACTGTAATCGGGCGGCTGACTTCGTGGAGATACTGGAAATCATCGACCGGGATTTGGGATTGGGGTTGGCTTCCGGCACTCCGGTTTCCATGTCCCCTGCAACCGTCTGCCGGGGAGTTCCGGACAAAACCGAAGAAACACCCGAAAAGCCCGTCAAGCCCTACCAGTTCCGGGAACAGAAGTTCACCCCCGCCGAGTTGGAATACTGGCGGCAATATGGCATCACGTCCGAACTGTTGGAATATTACAAGGTTTGTTCGCTCCGGGAATACAATAGCGAAACGGCAGAGGGTAAACCGTACACATACATTTCATCGGTGACAGAACCCATGTACGGCTACAAGGGCAAACAATATATCAAGCTGTACCGCCCGTTCTCCACACCCCGCTTCCTCTATGGTGGCAGCTTCGGCGAAAACTATTGTTTCGGGCTGGAGCAACTGCCCGCCAAAGGTGACACACTCTTTATCACGGGCGGCGAAAAAGATGTGCTTTCGCTGACGGCACACGGTTTTAATGCTATCTGCTTCAATAGCGAAACGGTGACTATCCCGCCTACGCTGGTTTATCGGCTAACATTCCGTTTCAAACACATCATCCTGCTTTTCGATATGGATAAAACGGGCAAGGAAAGTTCACGCAAGCAGGAAAAGCTATTGGAAGAATTTGGCGTGAAACGCCTGCTGCTCCCGCTTCCGGGAACGAAAGAGGAAAAGGACATATCCGACTACTTCAAAGCCGGGAACACCAGTGAAGATTTCCTGAAACTGTTTATCGAATTTTTAGACAACCTGTATAGCGACACATTGATTATGCTAAAATCATGCGAGATAGATTTCAACAACCCGCCTGCCAAAGCGCAAGAAATTATTTCAGCGGGTGACGTTCCGTTAGGAACACAAGGCAACCTGTTCGGCATCACCGGGGGCGAGGGAACGGGAAAGAGCAATTATGTAGCCGCAATCGTAGCAGGGTGTATCTGTCCGGTTGGTGCGGATGTAGATACGCTAGGCATACAGATAACCGCCAACGGCAGGCACAAAGCGGTTTTGCTCTATGATACCGAACAGTCGGAAGTGCAACTGTTCAAGAATGTAAGCAACCTGCTGGCACGTGCCAAACAGCCGGACAAACCCGATGAACTGAAAGCATTCTGTCTGACAGGTATGTCACGTAAAGAACGCTTGAATGCCATTGTGCAGAGCATGGATAAGTTCTACTACCAGTACGGCGGCATCCAGTTGGTTGTCATTGACGGCATTGCTGACCTTGTAAAAAGTGCCAATGATGAAGCGGAAAGCGTGGCGGTGATAGATGAACTTTATCGGTTGGCGGGCATCTACAACACCTGTATTCTTTGTGTGTTGCACTTTGTACCGAACGGCTTAAAGTTGCGGGGACATTTGGGTAGTGAGTTGCAGCGCAAGGCGGCTACTATTCTTTCGATAGAGAAAGACGAAGAACCTACCCAATCGGTCGTGAAAGCACTGAAAGTGCGTGACGGTAGCCCGCTGGATGTTCCTCTGATGCTCTTTGCATGGGACAAAAAAGCCGGGATGCACGTTTACAAGGGTGAGAAACCCCGTGAGGAAAAAGAGAAGCGCAAGGAAAGGGAACTGGTAGGTGTTGCCCGTGACATTTTCGGGCGACAGGCACATATTACTTATATAGACCTTTGCGAACAGTTGCAGCAGGTCTTGGATGTTAAGGAACGCACCGCAAAGAGTTATATCCGCTTTATGCGTGAACGGGAGATTATCATTAAAGACCCGGTGAACCAAAGCTATTTTATGATAGGTCTTATTTAATCCGGTAGCCTTATGTATATAGATAAAGAAAATTTCGTGGCTTGGATGGAGCGTATCATGGATAGGCTCGATATGCAGGACAAAAAGATAGACCGTCTGTTAAGCGGTCATAATTACCTGAACGGTGAAAAACTCCTTGACAATCAGGATTTGTGCTTTATGCTGAAAGTGAGTACCAAAACCTTGCAACGTTACCGGAAGAAAGGAATACTGCCTTACTTGACGTTAGACGGAAAATATTTCTACCGTGCAAGCGACATACACAAGTTAATCCGTGAACGTACGGATTAAGTGATAATCAATATCATATATTTTCTTCTTTAAATCCTGTCTTGTTATGATAATAAGGCATGATTTCTATTATTTGCAAGGTTATTCCGGTGATTTTCGCTACTTTTGCAAAAGTAACATAAGAAAATAACGGCGGTTGAACAGTTTCGGCTGCAATATCGTCATTATATATAACATATTCGTTCGCCGAATATCTCAAAGTAGAAAACTGGCACTTTTCAAAATGAAACGAGATTTCAGCGCAATGTCTATGCTATGCTTTGTCATAGCGTGGGCTTGCCTGTCCCGTTTCAAAGGTATTGCCAGTACCTCTACTTTGGAGCAGTGTAAGTTCACGCTTGAACCGAAATAAGATTTATACTTTGCTGATTATCAGTGAAACAATAACGGGAACTATATGAATTGATACCATAAAGTTCCCGTTAATATTAGAGCATATCATTTGCGGGGAATGGATTTAAGACTGCACTCTCTATTGTTCTTGATGTAACAGCATGTAAAAATTGTTTCGGCTGTGTTCTTAAGAACTCACTAATTAACCACATCTGTTGGTCTGTTAACAAATTATCAAACATATAGGGATGATAGCGTGTAATAGAGCCAAAGAAAAACATTAAATTGTAGATTATTGATTCTGTAGAAATATGCAATGGGGAAGTTGATATAAATGTACGGTAGTTGTTTCCATCGGTATAATACCAAATCCCCTTTGTTTTTAGTCGCTTAGCTAGCATGTAATAGTCATATTTTGTTTCTTTATATGATGACATAGTCCATTCTTCAATCCATTTAAAATGGCTTGTTCCATCCTCTGCCACATCTTGTACGATGTTATAGCCAGCTGCTCTCAATTGCGCACAAATATTAGCATCGCAATCCAAAACTTCATATCTACATCGTAAAGTTTTTCCTTCCCTACATAAATCCAATGTACCTAGTCGAATATAAGCCTCCTTTTCATTATTCGTCTCGCTATATGTCCGATGTATCCCAACGCAAGCCTTCAGCATATCAACGATATTAAGATTAAACTTAGGAGGGCATGGGAAATTATCACCCATCTGTTTCATAAAGGTATACGCAACAGATAAGTCTGGAAGTTTTCCAGGTCTTGGATGAGTACCAGGAGATAATAATAAACTTTTTATACCAACACTTAAGTTTTGTAGTTTATCCTTTTTCTTGATGTCACAAGCTTCTATTCCATGATAATAATTGTACCCCGTTCCATAAGTTGTAAGTGTATTAACATTAATAACCACCTTTACTAAGTTTAGAAAGGAGTAATAGTACAACAATGGTTGAGATTTAATTGGCGCTTTTTCTGCAGCCTCATAAAAGTATCTTGCTTGTTCTATCAATGTCAATAAGAAATCTTTTTCACCTGAGTACTTTTTCACATATCGTCCAATGATATATTGCCAAAAGGCCCAAATGTCTGAAACTCGTATCTGATCATGCTTAATAAGATAATCAGTAGAATTATGCTTTGTAAACAACGGAAAAGCATATTTTATAGGAACTCGATATTCAGCCATAGGAAATGTCTAAAAAGTTATTTTTTCTTGAGCAATTTTGATTGCATCTGACTTTAATTCTTCTTCATCCTCCACTGCATCGAGGACTTTATCTGCTACCCAGAGAGTGAGAAGTTCTTTTTCGTCAACATTGAAATAGTTGGCTATTTGAATAACTTGTGTACGTTTTGCACGTCTATCACCTCTTTCGATTTTTGAGAACATCGGGGTGTCAATCTCTAGGAGGGAGGCCAATTGTCTTTGTAGCACTCCATTCTCCATTCTTAATTCTTTTATCTTTTGTCCTAACAGCATCTTAAACTCTATTTTACTATTTACCTATAATTTCCCAATGACCACCTTTATTAGGTCCAACTCGTTTAACAACACCTGTATCTTGAAGGTGTTTCATATTTGTTGCTATCCAACGGCGAGATACACCAATCTTTTCTGCAATCTCTGAAAGAGTTACATTAGGATTATTCCTAATTTCATTGATGATTTGCAGTGCAGTTTCTGGTGCACTTTGTAGTGCAGTTTCTGGTGCACTTTGTAGTGCAGTTTTTAGTGAACCTCGTTTAGAAGCCTTTAATGAACCATCTTTATGAGCAATGTCTGCTATAATATTACCAGCAGCTTCATGGCATGGAATGGTTATTCTAAAGAAGGTACGTTCATCATCGGTAACGACAGTAGCTCGTGGTGAACCATTGTTCTCCAAAACATTCTGAATAGTAGGAATACCAGTACTTCGACCCTCTGTCAAATCCAATTCCTTAAGGTATTCACCGAGTCTGCGATTACGATAACGTTTAGATACTAAAATTTCGCATTTTGAAATATCGTCAGCCGAAATACTTCTATCCGGACCACCTACATTCTGTATGGTGATTCCTTGAGGTTCTATGGTGATAACCACAGGTTCCCATTCACGATAATCTCTATGATAGAGTGAGTTCGTAACACTCTCTTCCAATGCTTGGTATGGATAAGTGACAAATTTTTGGCTTCTACTGCTATCCTTGGGCTTTATAACCGTCTGCATAACAAGCATACGATTCAGGTATTCCAATGTTCTGTCAATTATTTGGGTGATGGAGCCCCTTATTACAGGACCTTCGTATAAGTTGTTTGGATTATTCAATCGTCCTTCAGGGAAATATACCACTTCAACTTGTGTACGCTTAAAGAATTTGCTTGGGTCTTCACTGAACATCATAGCTGCGACATTTCTAAGCATACGATTTTCCTTTGGACCGACATACAGATCCATTTGATCCAAAATACTTTCGAGAGGTTTTGTATATAACTCATTGGCAAGTTTACTACCCACCTTCACCAAGTATTCTCGCAACAACAGCGTTGAAATATCCTCTATCTTAATATCTGGATTTCCACGTTCATCAAATGGCACACGACTTGCCATTTCACGCAGTTCATCAAGAACTTCACCCTTAGCTATGATACTACTCGTACCACTACGAACATAGAAATATTCCTTTGTATTACTCTTGGCGGTTACGTTCTCTGGTACAGAATATGGGCGGTTGATTCCTGCCGGACACCATATCACAAGCACAGACTTACTATCCACTTCCTCTACACTAGTGCGAGGCATATAGTAAGGTGAAATCTTGTTATTGTAACCTACCATCTCCTGGAGAATCCCATCAATCTTTTCTGTTGGTATTCCTTCAACCGGACGAATAGCGACTCCAGTAGCTTCGTCTGTATCTACACCGACCACTATGTAGCCACCACCAAGGTCGTCAAAATCATTAGCGAATGCACATACGCTGTGGTATATGCTTGCTGGATTCCAACCCTTTTTGAATTCAATTCGGTTGGATTCTATCTTCTGCTTATTCAGCAGGTCGTTTATGTTTATTGCAAGAGCCATATTCTAATTATTGGATGATTAGCGAAATATTCATAATCGTTTCTTACAAAGTCTCTTTGATTTACCTTTTTATGAGCTGTTGTTTCATTTAAAAAGGTAATAAATGAGCCTTTTACCCTCATGCTCAGGAGGTCCTTATTACAGAAGCATTATTAGTCCCATTAAGGCAAGTAGCCACACAAGGTCAGCGAAGCGCTTTCCTAGTTGAGTCTAAAACGAATCCCAAAAAGGAGATGACTATTTCAAATCAGCCCCTTTGCTTTCGGACTGATTCAACTACAAGTCACCATTTACTAGAATAACATAAATATTATCCATAATGACTTTTTGAATTAAATTATGCATCACACGTTATTATCCCTGTTCGCTTCCGGGCTGGCATCTACCTACTCTCCCACATTTGCAGTACCATCGGCATAAGCGTATTTCACTTCTCTGTTCGGAATGGTTAGAGGTGGAGCAACGCTTTAATAAACACCAAATTTAGTCTCATTATTTATTATCATTAGGGTTGTTTAAGTCAAATGATCTCTCAAGTTCTAATTCGGGGCGGGTCAGAAGAATTGGCATTCCTTTCTTTTCTTCTGCTGGAGCTTCGTTTGACGCATTCTTAGCTCGCGTTACTGCCCAATTTCTAAGTGCTGCTATTTGCTCTCTCATCGTTGTTGATAGAGGAACTGTTTTTAATATAGCATCCACTAGGTGCTTACTCAATAATTTTGGGTTGTCAGGTGCTTCAACGTAGGCTGCAAACATCGCCTCTTTTATACATTCTTCTATTTCTGCACCATTGAAGCCTTCCGTTTTTTTGCCAAGCATTTCCATTGGATATTGAGAAGGGTCTTGCCCTTTCTTTTTCAAATGAATGGAAAATATGTTTTCTCGTTCTTTTTGGTTTGGAAGATCCACAAAGAATATTTCATCGAAACGTCCTTTTCTTAATAGCTCTGGTGGCAGGAGATTGATGTTGTTTGCAGTAGCTACAACAAACACTGGTGATGTCTTCTCTTGCATCCACGTCAATATTGTTGAAAAAATCCTTGATGTCACTCCACCATCTGTGGAGCCACTAGATTGCACTCCATTAAGACCTTTTTCTATTTCATCTATCCATAAGACACAAGGAGCAACTGCTTCTGCCGTAGCAATTGCCTTTCGAATATTGTCTTCACTACTACCCACTAATCCCTGGTAGACTTTACCAATGTCTAATCGAAGTAAAGGCATATTCCAAAATGACGCAATACTCTTTGCTGTGAGACTTTTACCACAACCAGGAACACCTAAAAGCAATAAACCTTTTGGTTCTTGTAATCCAAAGTCTCGAGCTTTTTTCTCATACGCTTTCTGCCTCTTAAACAACCAATCCTTAAGTATATCCATACCACCTACGTCTTTTAGACTTTCGTTTTTAGGAAAATAATCAAGGATTCCGGATTTCTTAATAATCTGTTCCTTTTCAGATGATACGGTGTACGGTGCATTTGGACCAAGATCATCCTTAACTGCAGCAAGGCAAAAAGCCAAATCAGCTTCCATTGAAGTCATTCCTAATGCAGCATCAACCATTCGGTTCCTCATTTCTACAGTGAGGTTGATTTTACATTGCCTTTCAACCACACCGAGGGTTTTTTCCATATCTCCTCTGTCTGGTAAAGGAATGTTCAATACGGTAACATATTTTTCAAGCTCAATAGGCAGTTTATAAACAGCCGATAATACTATGGCATGAGTATTAGTATGTCTTGCTTTCTCGGCAATTGAACGTATGTAGAATTTCACATTCTCTTCTTCAATGTAATTATTAAAGTCTTCTAGAACAAATATATCCTTACTGGATTCTCTATCATTAAGAATATATTTAAGAGTCTCTTCTGGCTCAACAATTTCTTCTCCATCCTTATTTCGAACAGGAGATGGGGTAACACCCTCTATTAATCTAAGTCCATCAACACAATTCCAATTGAACAAACGCAAATTCTTATTTTCTGATCTAAGAATATTGACAATACCTTCAATCTTTTGTTTGGTTCTGTCATATTCATAGCTCGTAAGATATAATACTGGGTAATATGCCTTAAGCATATCCTTGATTTTTGAATAAACGGCTTCCATGTTATTTTTGTCCTAAAGATTGCATATTTACTCGACGCGGTTTCATTTTTGCCAAGTACTTAGCTGGGATATTTTCTTTTTTAGTCATGATTCTCTTGTTACCCAATAGTTGCTCCAATACATCCATTGCATCATGTGCTCTCTCATTTACATCATTAGGTAGATAGTCAGAATCTGTTACAATGGTGCCATCCTTTAAGATGACAAATTTGATTTGAGCAACAGGCTCATCCTCGTTTTTATCTTTTGAACGTCCGACCATAAAGAAACTATAAACTTCCTCTGTGGTTGGTGTAAAACGATCGTTGGACTTATAGGTGAATCCCTTTTTCTTAAATTCTTGGACTAATGAGTTTTTGGCATATATAGCATTAAATGCATAGAACTGATTTTGCAATTCCTCGACCTTTTTTTCTGCATTAGGCATATAGTATGTATTGTATGTCACTTCATTTGTTGTAAGGTTTAATTTTAATGCATACTCACCATATAATCTTGATTGCTGTTTCGCATCCGAAACAGTCAATATGTTATCTTGGATGGTATATTTCCAGCCTAAGGCATCGCATGCTGATTTTAAGACGTCCACATGCATTACTTGAGGATTTCTAACAAATCTTGATGATTCAAATCTTGACATACTATGACAATTGAGTTATTACAGTTTGTATATTATTCTGATTTACAACTATTAAACGTTGTTGTGTGCGTTTCTGTACTGCAGTAAAGACATCTTTACTATTAAACAAAGTAGAATACCAAAACATGTAACCATTTACACCAAGACATAGATCAAATGCTCCCTCTTTCCTTTTTGAAGGCTGTACAGTCAACATGTCTAATAAGGCGAATAAATCAGAATTCTCAATAATACTTACAAGTTTAGCATTCAACAATCCTTTTTTAATTTCCTGAAGCATGAATGCTTGACTTAATCTTGCAAGATATAAAGAAAGTTCTTTTTTTGTTGCAAAAGGAACTTCATTTAGTATGTCGTTATTGTGTGTAGAAACTATAGTTCTTACAGTATTTGGATGTTGTGGCGTATTATTATGTTTATACTCATTCTTCCTACCTGGGAATATTTTCTGTTCTTTTATTTTCTCAAGCAACTGCAAATTGTTAGACAATAGTTCAGCTAAAGAAGGGTCGTCAACAGAGTGCTTTGCCATATCTTTCTCTATTGATTCTAGTTCCTTTTTGAAATCCATTTTTTTTCTTCCTGTAATGCCTGTTGTGTTGGCAAGAACTACAAATTGTTGCCCTATTGATGTTAGACGCTTACGGATAGTAACTAATATAGCTTGATATTTCTTTTCCTCAAGAAGTTCTACTAATGGTAGGTAGATCTTCTTTATTTCAGGATTGTCTATGCCAAGAAAATACTCCATTCTCTCATTCTCATAAGTGTCAATATCATCAAGACTTAGACTTTCTATTTCTTTCTTTATACGTTCTGCATATTTCTCTGCAAATTCAACTTGAAAACTTACATATTTACTTTTAGCAATTGAAGGATTTGCCAATGCCATTTCTTCTCTTCTGATATGAGTTTGGTGCTCTGATACAGAGAATGACAAGACGTTGAAGCTGCCAGAGAATAATATCTTTTGGTCACCTTTTACCTCTATTACATTCTTAAAGTGAAATTCTGGTAATTGTACATAGAAGAAATTGGGGTATTGGTCTGCAAGCATCTTAATTCCAGGTTCAACCTCTTCATCCATCATTGGTTTCTCATCATTCTTTGTTTGAGCAGGCTCTGAATAAGCTATAAAAATTCGCTTATTTTCATCAGCCAAAAAGTTCTCAATCAATGGACCTCTATCATTCATAAAGGCAGATTTACGAATCCAAGGACTCATTAACCAAATCTCATCAGGATTATCCTCTTTGAAAATCTTTTGTAATTCAACTTCAAATGACATAGAGTCATATAAAGCTTTCTTGTGTAGTCTTTCTTTTGCAGGAACAACTGAAGATTTTGTTTTTTTACTAGCTTTATTAACAGACAATGATGATGGAGTTTCCACTTCTAAAATTTCATGTTCTTTATCTTCTTGAACTTGTTCGCTTTCTTCATCCACAAGTCTTTTTTCCGCGTCAAGAATTTCTTGAGAAACATTTGCTTTTGCTTCTTCAACAGATTCTTCATCTATAATTTGAGTGTCAAAATTCATTTCACACTCTAATTTGATGCATTGCTCAAGTAATTGAGATGCTAGAGTTGAGTCGCTATTAATATATTCTGCAACTATCGGATTAAGCTTATTGGTGTTTTCATCGAAGGCAAAAGCTCTAACAATACCTGTACTTACTCCCTGCACAAAACAAATGTACATTTTGTATGTTCCCTTGTGACCTTCTTTCCAAAGTGCACTTTCTAATAAGTAACGTTCTTGTGGATAATGTACGTCTTGTGCTTGAATAGCTGCATATTGTCTAACATCATCGATAGATAATTGCATATCTTCGATTTTAGTGTTGATAATAGTAATATGTTCAATTACAGCAGATAAAGCATTCTTGACAGATTTCCATTCAACATGGTCTTTATCAATAAAAATATCAAATGTTTTTTGGTAAGTATCTGGACGTTCTCCCTTATCTGCATAGACCTTTCCAGCTTCAGTTAATGTCATATAATCATCATCACCTTCAATAGCTTTAAAAGAGCGAAGCCCATTCAAGGCTTTAGATAGAATAGTTCTTTCTGCCTTGTCATTAACAACATCTAAACCTAAAAGTCTACCAATTCTTTCAAATGAGGCATAACCATCAATAAGCAATATACCAACAATTCCTTTTTCTATTGCTGATATTTTAGCAGGTCTTTTAGTCGTTCCAAAATATGTAGCTTTAACAAACTCAAATTGATAAGGATAGTAACCGATAATTCTTTCAGAAATTTTCTTCTCGGCAAATACAGCTTTCGCGATCTTAGTTTCTAAACTCTCAACGATAGTATGCTGTTGTTTCTTATGTTTTTTTTGTTTATTATTTTTCATCGTAGAGCGGCTCTTAATTGTTCAACAGAGAAAGTTTTCATATTCTGTATAGAAGCAGCGTAATTAGTATTACTTTCAAATTGGCGTTTGTTACCAACAACAATAAGTAGTCTGCGGGCACGAGAAAACGCGACATTGATACGTTCAATTTCTTTTGCAAAACCAATGTTATTCTTTGCATTACTTCTAACAGTAGACACGATAATGATATTTCGCTCCATTCCTTGGAATCGGTCGACTACGTCCATGCGATAATTACAGCCTTTATATTTACGCTTGATTTCACGACTTTGAGCACTATAGAATGTAATAATACCAATCTCCTTATCTTCATTTTTTTTCTGGGATTTCATAAAGTCTTCATATCCTTCCGATTGTTCTAAAGCTTTTAAAACTAAGTCAATAGCTTTCAATTCACCCTCATTCTTATAGCCTGGATTTAAACGGGTTTCTGGTGTAGTAACATCTATCCAAATTGCATGATTTTCGGGTTTTAGAATTGGCTCAAGGCTCAATCCGTGCCATCTACTTCCTTTATTAGATAAGTCAGGGTCATTCATCGAGCCGAGTATACCGCACTTAAGACCACCAGTAGCAGCAAGCTCTTCTTCGTAGAATTGTTTAATCGTATTCATAATATCTTCATGCATACGATATTGAGTGTCCAAAGTAGAAACTATAGTTTTACGTACTTTTGCAGCAGACTCAAAAAGTCGCTTGAATTGTGATTCCGCTTTGCGCAATTTTTCCGCAAGTTCTTTTTGACCTATTTTTTCCAAAGATGAGTCTACTGTGTTTTCATCCAGCATTGGAGGTAACTGTTTATGGTCACCTATTATGATAATTTTCTTGCCAAGCACCAATGGAACAGCCATTTCAAGAGGTGTGGCTTTGGAGGCTTCGTCCATTATAACTACATCAAAAAACATATCATCATTCTGATTTCCGCCAAACATATCGCAATAAGTTTTCATGAAATCTGTTGAACCACAAATACTACATGTAGCTGCTACAAGATTTACATTTTTCTTATATAGTTGACAGAATTGACTACGTGATTGCTGGTCTTTTGCTTCTAGTTCGCTCTTCCAAGCACTAATGGCAGATGCATATTTGGGGTCGTTTGACACTTCGCTACATATTCTATCAATCCAAATATTGGCTGCATTATCTTTATTCTGTTTAGAATCAGCAGTCCAACTTTCTATAATAGGAAGAGAAAATCTACGACCTTCTGGTTCAAGTTTATCTGGCTTACCAATACGAATTGGTCTGATACCAGGTTGACCTTGAAGTCTTTCTAGAGCATTATCAACAGCTAAGTTGGTCTGTGATGTAAGCAAAATCTTACAATCAGGATTGCGGCGTATAGACTGCCATATGATTTCCGCTATAACTGTTGTTTTACCAGTTCCCGGAGGACCTTGAATCAAAGCTAAATCATTTGCTAAGACAGACTTCGCAACAGCTTCTATCTGTCGATCGTTAGGCGTAGGCTTTGAAATACAATTCTTTTTGATATCTTCTACAGCATCGTCTATACTAACTTTTGTTTCTCCTGCATACTTGGGGTCAAAGATAAAGTTCTGAAGATTTTCATTAATAGGCTTACGATTGTATTTTGAGGCTGGGCGCAAAATTCTATTCATAGCTCGGCTTTGACGAAGGAGTTCCATCGCTTCACCCATAGCTGGGAATTGGATATAATCACCTTTCTCAATATGCAAGTCTCCAGAACCAATACCATCTTCAGCTTCTGAGTCAAGTTGAATAATAGCAAAATCAATACCCCTACGTTTACATATGCCAAGTTTTGGACTATTGAACTTTAGAAAAGCTCTTTGTTTAAACTTAATCATACGTTCTCTGGACCGGAATTTACTTGCTGCAAGCTCTTCTTCATCTATTTCAGAAACCTCATTATACTTTTTGCCATTAACGTAATTGACATATTCTTCGCGATATTCTGATTGTAATTTTTGTTCAACCTCCAATCGTAAAGATTTATCTTCTATCAAATTCCATACAGTTACACCTTTGTCATTATTATTTTCAAAAGACAACTTTATACCATGTACATCAGAGATACAACTTCTAATAATAGAAATAATACTTTCACGTTCTTCAATACTTGTAAAAGTAAATTCAAAATCTAAGCGAGTAGCATCTTTTTTTAGTTTGTACAAAGTGAAGCGATCTCTATTATCCGAGAGTTCTACGCTAACTTTTTCAAATAGCGACTTTCTAAAATCTAAATCATCACATAAGAAAACAACAGATGCAGAAGGACGATACTCTGGGAATATTGCTTCAACATCTTCCCCTAATTGTTCCTCTATTGTCTTTATCAATTCATTATATTCTTCTACCGTTTTTGGGGAAAGGACAATGCTTGAACGCGGAACATCTACAAAGATAGATTTGTTATCATAATTATTGTATTTCAATTCTGCCAAAACAGACTTGTCAATTATAGGCCTGAATGCGTATTGATAAATACTACTTATTTTTTGATCAGGGTATTGTTTACGCACTTGGTTAAATAATGAAACTACACGTTGTGCCTGTTCTATATCATTCAACACCCAGCAATAGGCATTATCTTTTTGTGTTGCAGAATCAATTACAATTTCAGGATTTATTTGGGGAGGAATTATAGATGCTCGACAACTAACAAATGACAATTTGTTAAATACCTCCTCTTTGGTAGTAAGAGGCCTATGAGATGTAACAACATAGAAATTACCCGCTGACTGAATCTTACAATCAAAAGTCAAATCAGCTCTTAACGAGTTTATATTAAAAGAACTTTCAGATGGTCTTAATCCAACTTGTATCTGGGTAGTATTGCGTACCTCTGCAATGCCTTTACATGAGGCATCCACAATACGACGCAAATAAGCAACTTCTTGGTCTCTAGTTGCGATAAACTCATTATCACATTTTTTTTCAAATATAGAACCAAAGTTTTTCAACTCCTCTTCTATATTTGATACTATTAATGATAATTCGTTAGGGTCAGACAATACTTCAAGAGAACCATGTACATAATTTGTTACCTCCTCTTCTGCAGTATAACAATATTCCTTACCAATACTTCGTATCGTTTCAATGGTTTCTTCTGGGATAACTTGATAACTATCGAAATTGATAGAACATTCACCATCTTCTATTAATACTTCTGGCTCTATTTCACACTTGCCTTGAAGCTCATCTACTACTTTTTCTTTGAAGTTTTGGATGTAACTATCAGTGTCAAAATCAAGACGAACCAAGCCTCCTTTTTGTTTGGTAACCGTATCTATTTTTATCAGATCTCGTTTAGCTTCAAGTAAAGCGTTCAATCCTTCCAAATAAGCCTGCCACATTTCTTTATCTTCTTCAATGTGGATTTCTATAGGAGGTATTGGAAGCTTTAGACATTCATTGAGGAAGTCGCTTATTTGTGATGGATTATTTAGCCAATAAGTACCCGCTCCACTAATCAAACGGAGTTCACTTTCATTTTGGTCAACAAATTTTATGTCGCACTTCTTTTTAACATATTCATTTGATTCTGGTAGAACTATATTTTTTTCAGAAAGCAGAGGATTTTGTAGAGAATAGCCATCTCTAGCCAACTTTGCTGTAAAAGAATAGTTAAGATTATCAACTTTTACTGCTAATTCTTCAAAGAGTTTCCCGTCTTTCGCTTTTTGGCGTCTATGAATAAAATAGCAATCGTGTATTCCCTTGATTTGTGCAATCATGTCCTCAAAATCAGTCCCATTGATTTTATTGTTAAAATCAATGGTCTTTTCGGAATAGCGAATAAACAAAGGAAATACAGAACCATCGTCTACATTAGAATAGACATTGACATCGAAATTTCTTTCAAATTCCATATAATAATCATTTTAGATACACAATACTGATGTTTCTATCAAACATATTAAGTTGTGCGCGAACTATCTCATTGTTTTCTATCATCAACACAAATCCATAATTCTCAAAAGATGCTGCTTGAAGAGGCGCTCCCATTGCAAATGCTTTCTCATCATATCCAAAGCCACGAAATTCTACTATATTATTTACTACATTGATAATTCTCATTTTCTTTGGAGCCATCTGTACATTATTTTTCCATAGTGGATGTATACCATCAAGATTATACATTGTTAGAGTATAACCTTCATCACCTTCTATGTTTTTTTCTATCACTAACCGTCTATTACATCCAAAATTATGACCTGAAACATCTTGCCCATTTTGAAAACGAACATGATCAGAAGAATCAAATACGACAGTTCCTTCAGGTGGGTTATTGCTTCCAGCAAGAAGACTATTCAGAAATTTATCCATAGTATTATTTTGTTGTAACTTTATTGAATTGTCAAATTTTGAACACAAATTTATAAAAGGATTTGCAGATTCACGAAGAAAACTCCGAAAATCTGCAATTCTCTTGTAAAAAAGTTAGTTTCCTTATTCGTTAGCGACCAAAGTTACCGTTTTCGTCTAGGGGTAGTCAGATTATTATCATTCTTCTTCTCTCCCCAGGGCATATCCGATGATGAACCACCGCCACCTGTTCCAACATGAGTCTGTGCTAGACCACCAGAGAGCATCTCAAATGTAGCACCAAGCAGTTGGGCTTGAACCTGGCTCACTTGCTCAAACGGCTCAAAGACTTCATTGACCAGTTCATATTCGGTAAGCTCACCATTCAGATACTTTTGTATAACAGGATTGTACCACTCAAAATACTTCGCATCCTCAAAGGTCTCATTTCCCACCTTAGTTTGAATGCGAAGGCTTGGTATGTTTGAATGGCGAGGCGACATGCGAATACCTGTGAGCGTTGCACCCGATGACAGGCGATACCGATGCGGATTGGCCTTTCTGTCAAGTGTGTCAATACGCTGTTTCTGCTTTTCTATGGTAGCTTCGTGATCAATATTCTTTCGCTCGGCAATCTCGGCTCGTTTGATAGCCTTGTCAATCTCCGCCATATAGCCATTGCGATATTTCGCTAGTTCTGTCTTATGTTGCTCTTTTAGTTGTAGTTGCTCCTGCTGTAATTGAGAAATGCGTTGCTGTAACTTTTCAATCAGCCTATCCTTGTCCGAGAGCTTTTTCTTTGCTTCGGCCAATTCTCCCGTACCGAAGAATGACAATATCTTGGAACGACCTTCACGTGCCTTTTCAACCTCTGCCTGCAATCTCTCTATGTCATCTTCGTATTTCATCATCTGCTCACGATAGTATTGACTGTTAGTTTTGTGTCGGGCCGTAGAACCCACCACACCACGTTGCAATCCGAAAGGATTCATAGCAATAGCATAGGTGTTCTGATATTGGAACAGTTTGCCACGAGCCATCACGTCATCTGCGGATAATCGTGGCCCACTTTTGGTTGCATATTTCTTGTCACCCTCACGCTCCTTGCGTTTACGTTCTGTGGTCACGATGGGTACGATGGTGGCATGAAGGTGGGGTGTCTTCTCATCCATGTGCAGCACACACGACACAAGATTCTCTTCTCCGAATGTATCTTTTAGCCATGACAGATTAGCCTTGATCCATTGGTCAAATTTACCTTCACGCTGAAGCTTCATCATCTGCTCGTGTGTTCCAGTCAAGATGATGCGTATTGCTTTGGTCTGATTTTTTCCGACCTTACGATGTAAACCTGCATGATCTATACGATACTGAATAGCCTCAGTTCTGTTGGCAACTCCTTGCGGAAATTTTATCAGTTCCCGATTCAGGTGTGTCCGCTTAGCATCGGCATTATCCGGCACATATGTTTTACACTTTGCATCCTTTCTCTCTATGTGGCACGACATACCGCTGTCACTACCACTGCCACGCTGGAGGTGGCATACTGCATATTGAATATTACTCATTTTGATTTGTTTGTTAGTTAAACGATTGTTCTATAAAATGCCGTTATCATAATACCGCTATTTGTATAGCAGGTATCTTCAAGAACTTATGGGGACTTTTTCGCTCTGCCACATCACAAGTGGAAGAGAAGAAAATGCCCTAATAAGCTACGGCATTTTATAAAGCCTTTCCCTTGAAAGATTCTCCTGCCTATTATGACTCATCCACCAGAACCAAATCCAGCTCGTCGATGAGCTTTTGCAATACAGGATTCTTGTCAATCATCCGTTGCAATATCATCTGCGGAGTATCTTTCATCAGCAGGAAGTCTGCAATGTCAAGACCTTGCTTGCGCTGCTCATCAGTTGCCACATCTTCAAGTACAGAACTGACGCTGACACTGCGGCATATAGGACGAAGTATGGAAACTTTCTCCTGCCACTCGGAGGTCGCTCCAAGGTCGGGCATCAGAATCACATCCTTGCCAGCGAGAACCTTTACCGCTTGTGCATTGAAACATCCATTCTTACCTCCCGTGGCGATCCATAAGCCATCGGGAATGAAATGTGCTGCGATGATTGCCGTTTTCTCACTCTCCACGATAAAGACCCTTTTTTCAGGATAACGAGATAACAAATGTTCTCCAAAGAAGCATTGTTGCAGTTTGAATTCCTGCTTCTTCAGTTCAGAGTGTACCCAACATACATGGGCATGTGGTTCCTTTACTCTTCGTCCCGTATTGGCATCATAAAGCATTATCTTGCCGCTACGAACTTTCTCTGAAGTGTCTATCTGCCAAAAGACCGTGGCACCATTCCATTTTCTTGATGTACCCACTTTGTAGAGTGAAAACAACTTATTTGTCCCCTCCTTGCCGATAGTGCGTACCAGAAAAGTGTATAAAGGGTTTGATTCATACTGTTTCAGTGATTGCAGCATAATTTCAGCATCTATGAATGAAGGAGGTACGTTCTGCATAACGCATTGTACTTTTGGCTTGGCTAATGATTCAGACACAGTAACCTGAGGGTTATCCTTGAAATAGTCCTTTGGGGTAAAATGGTATCCACAACTGTTCTCGTGGTCGCATTTGCCCACGTGAGACGGAAAAGAAATCTCATTCTCTTCATCAACGTAACGAGTAAAACAGGCTTTGCGCTCACATTTGGGACAAGTAGTCTTACTGCCCGTATGGTATTTTTCCAAATGAAATCTGTACTTTTTCATGTTTCTGAAAGTTTTGAAGCGTGATTTCAGTTTGCAGTTTCTTCAGTTTTGCAGTTTCGGAGCTATCTTTTCACCCGATTTCTGAAAAACTGAAAGAACTGAAAGCTGCATCTGATGATTATTTATTGCAGTTTTTCCGTTCAAGTGTTCGCTTTTCGTAGTTTCCCTGCTTGACCTTATGGATGAGCCGATTCTTTTCAAGGCCCTTCAGATAGTTCATTACGGTACGCTCGGTTACGTGTAACTGTTTGCCAATCTCGATAGCTTGAGCTGTAGTAAAGGAGTCTTCAAGCAGGTTAAGAAGTTCCATTTGAGGTTCCTCGCAAGATTCCACGGACAAGAAATGTCGTATACGCTGATAGGAATCCTCGAAATAGTCATTTAACTTAATGGCAGCATTGACAGAAACCGAATCTACATTCTGAAGATTGCTCTCGCCACAAGCATAGCGCAGGGCCTGTATAATCAAGGCAAGGCGTGCTACATGTACGAAGTGCTTCATCGGACGCGATTCAACAAGCCTTTCATCCTGAATGGAGTTTGAATGCTCAATGGTCTGGTTGCACCACTCATAGAATATTCTTCGTGCTTCGCCATCCATCGTTACCAGGTGAGATACTGGTAGCTCTGTCTCTGGGTTTACATCATACTCAAGGGATAGTATCTTATTCAAGATTTCTTCCCACCTATAAAAGGATGGGGGGTTATTACCGTTAGACGCATCATCATTCAATTGCCATCGAGGTATCTTCTGTGATATGGGCATGACAAAAAGAATTCTGTCCAGAAAACCATTCTCCTCATACCCCTTCTTGAATAGTTCAAACATACGCATAGGCTGTGTCGTACCTATCATATTGATACACGGGTCTTCTATATGGATAGGCATTTGGTTGCCGACTCTTACCACATCAAGCGCTCCTCCGCTCCATGCCGTGAGGAGCTGTTCTATCAGCTGACCGTTATTATAGCGGTTGGCAGAGTTGAACATTCCCATTATCTCATCGACAAGGATAACGATGCCACGAGGAGTGTTATAATGGGAGAGCATCAACGCTTCAGGAGTGAAGTCCGACACAATGGTGCGTGACAATGTGGGCTTCTCTAATTCTTTATTTTCTCCTTTCCCTTTTTTCTCCTTTTCCGCTTGATACGCTGCCATTTCGGACTTGAACTTCTCCAATAGTTCATTATCTCTCTTGCGTATAGGCTTGTATGCAGCTTCCAAAGGCGGTGTCTTTCCTAGTCCCGGTCTTCCTATTAGGATGATATAGAGTGCAGAATTGCTATCCCATCCACCCTTGATATGAATTCGACGACTGTTCCCTAGGGCTGTTGCTACAGCGGAGAGCATAGATGTAGCGATGTACTCCACCTTGTAGTTCTCGTGGCTTACCATATCCAATATGATGGATTGTACTTTTGCGGGGAAGCAGTCCAATGGGAAACCCGACTCAGGAATCCCATTGGCTTCGGACAGCACCCTGTTGCAAATATCAGTTTGCGATATGTTCATGGCTACTTCTCCTTTCTTTTCAGATACGATGCAACACTCTCGCATTTATTCCCCGTCTGAACTCGTCTGATGTCAGACTTGGCATACATATTCTTGTTCCCTACCTTAATGGGAACCAAGTAGCCACGCTTAGCCCATAGGTTCAGTGTGCCGTCACACACCTTGAGCAGTTGCTTGACTTCACGAGTGTTCAGATAAGTCTCCTCGCTCTGTTCAGCCTGTTCCATCAGTTCTTGTCTTTGAGCCTCTATAGCTCTTTCCACTATGGATTCTGCAAATATTTTAAGGTCTGAGGGCGAAATCTCCAGTTTTACGTTAGCACCCGATGCGACCAATGATTCAATCGATAACATAAATTATATGACTTAGATATTATTCATTAGCCATCACTCTTGTTCCCGATGCCTCCTTTTGATGGCATATAAAAAGAAGCACCGCCAAATCCTGGGAAGATCTGACGGTGCAAAAGTATAATCAAAATGCAACGTATTGAAAGATAGTGCATTGTCTTAATTGTCATGACAAAAAAGACAATTGTGACAATGCTAAAACGCTATATTTTGGCTCATTTCGTTTGAAATTTGTTATTGTTCCTTTGTGCCTTGGTTTGTAACAGCTGATATTTTGTTCTTGAGTGTTTGTAGCTGTCGCTGATACTCATCACTCTCTATAAGTGGAAGCATTTGCTTCTTGCCATCACGTTCTACATGTTTTTCATCTTTAAGCCATTTTATGGCCTGACGACATGAACTTTCACTTTTCAGTCCCTCAATATCGCCAAACTCACGGACAAGTCCGATACTATATTCTTTGGCATTGATCAACTCACAGAACAGATTGAGTTCGCTGAGTGCATAGTATGGGAGAGCAAGGCCGTAGGCGGTGTTATGTGTAATGACAAAATCCCGTATAACATCTATAACGCCTTCCGCATTGTTGCACTTCAGATACTCAATGAGGGATTTCTCTTGGGATGCACGTCTGCCTCTGGGTTTAGGTTCTTCCTCTTGGATAATAGCAGGCTGAACCGAGGATGCTTTGTCGTTTCCATCAGTATTGATTGATTTCAGTGCCCATGACGATATTTTGCCATTTCTTATAGATTCATGTAGCTCTATATATTCCCTCCACGATTCATGGGTACGATAACCACTCTTTATTGAAGCCTCGATAACATGTTTGATGGTATAGCTGCATACCAACCGTTCCAATGTTCCGGCAGATGGGTCATTGGCAATGGAAGTCAACGCATCTGCCATTGTTTCAAAACTGCGTCCGAATACAAGCCAGCTCAACACCAATGGGGCGGATAGCATTATCTGTTCCTTTGGCTTTTCAATGGACTGCTGATTCTTCCACAGACGGAATGGCCATTTGGTTTGTGGACGTACAATAGGAGCTTCGTCCTTCTGACGCTGAAATTGTGCTATGATATGCTGGGGAATAGCCTTTTCTTTGAAGTATAATGACATTTGTGAAAGGTTATCCACTGTGTCATCATCGTAAAAGGTCTGCCAGGTTTTCATAAGCCCGGGCAACTGTTGGTTTGCGGCATAGAAGAATCGGACAAACTGAAAACCATCACCATCATTCATTTGACGGGCAAACTGTGCGTACTCCTCCTGATGAGCGTTTTTCCATTGTAACAAATCCTCCTTGAAGGTATTGAAGTTGGCATATCTTTTATCTGTGGTATCCATAATCGTTGCTATGAAGTTCCTAATCCAATAAATTCACAAGTTCCTTCTTGATTTCATCATCTATATGACGGTAACGTGCGAAGGCACGGCTTCCATCTGTGTGTCCGGACATCGAAGCAATAAGATTCGGATCCTTAACCTGCTTATAAAGGTTACCGATAAAGGTCTTACGGGCTGTATGTGTGGTGGCCACCTCGTAGAGTGGTCGGGCCACATCTTCACGTGTCTTGGGGTCAATGACTCTTACCATGCGGTCTATGCCAACATACTTTAGGATTGCCTTTATCTTCTTGTTATAACCGAAGTCAGAGAATCGTGGTAGCAAAGCATTCTCCAAATCCTTGTATCGTTCTAATATATCCAATGCCTTTTGATTAAGTGGCACACGCACTGTCTTGGCATTTTCCAGTTTGGTCTTCTGCGGTATGTACTCTACACATCCATCAATGATATTGGCCTTAGTTAGTCGGTTCAGGTCACTGACACGGCAACCAATCAGGCATTGGAACATGAATATATCACGATATACGGCATAGTTCTCGCCCAATTCACTAAGGTCTGCAAAGTAAACCTTGTCTCGTTCTTCCAATGTAAGATAGAACGGGTCGCCATAGATAGGTTGCGCTATCTGATATTGGTCAAACGGATTGTTTTTGGTCAGTCCCTGCTTGATGCAATATTTGATGACGGTGCGGATACGGTAAAGACTTCCCGATATGGCATTCTCGGAACGCACTTGCTCAACCTTACGACGTGGTTCGTTCTGATAGAAGAGAGGGTACATGTCAACATACTTATGTTCCTCCTGTATCCAGTGCTTGAACTCTCTAATATCATCAGCGGTTATTGAGTCCACACAAAGATGGAAACCACGCTGATGCATCACTTCATGTCGGAATCTCTCATAGCGTAATACCTTGCAGAGATTATCACGATGATGCTTTTGACTCTCGGCTGCAAGGGGCGTTTCATCGATATACTTCTGTATTTGGAATGAAAGTAGGTACTCCTCACGTTTGTTGCCACCTCGGGCATTGATGTTGGGATGATGATACTCTTCAATGAGAGCTTTAAGCCAGGCACCATCCACACCACGCTGATATTTTTCGGCTATGAGGTGGGTGATATTCTGTATATCACGTTCAAGACTCATCCTTTTTTGCTCGGATACCAATACTACGCGAGGTTTGTAGCCTTGACGCTCTGCACTCCAATGGTTAGGATTGATGGATAGCTCACTGGCTGCTTTCAGGTCTACACCTTCTACATCACGTACACGGAAATATATACGGGCCATCTCGGTTACATTGTTCTTTGCCGAGGTTTTTCTTATAAATGCTGTAACTTTCATCGTGGATAGTATTATAGGTTCTTAATTTATCATCTCAATCAAACGTCTCTTCATATCATCGTCAATATTACGATAACGTGCAAAAGCACGACTGCCATCAACGTGCCCCGACATGGAAGCAATAAGATTTGGGTCAGGAACTTGTTTATAGAGATTCCCCACAAAAGTTTTGCGTGCCGTATGGCTGCTTGCCACTTCATACAAAGGTTTCTGGACGGTTTGGTAACCATGAGTGTCTAAGATAGTGACCATTCTGTCAATTCCGCAAAGCTTCAGCAGTTCACGGATGCCGATATTATATTGATAGACTTGCTTGAATGGCAGAAGCTTTCCATTAGAACAGTTGTACCGTTCAAGGATCTTCTTTGCCTTATCATGTAGTGGTACACGCACGGTCTTGGCCTGACATTTCTTGGTCTTCTGCGGTGTGTACTCAATAAATCCATCTACGATATTGTCTTTTGTGAGTCTATAAAGGTCACCAACACGACAACCTACATAGCAGTGAAAGACAAATATATCTCTGATAGTTGCCAATTTGGGATTATCACTCAAGTCGGCATCATATAGAATGTTTCTTTCCTCACGAGTGAGATAGAACGGGTCGCCATAGATGGGAACCTTACAGCCATATCGTTCAAAAACATCATTATTAGAATACTGCATCTTCTTGCACCAACGAAGGAATACACAAAAGAGATTCATCAGATTGATGATAGTGGTATTTGACAGTTCCTTTCGTTTGGTGTTGTAATACAAACGGCCAGCGTAGAAATCGGGATATTGGTCACGGAGAAGATATTCGCTTTTGATATATTCCCGAAAGTCGTTCATCTGATCGATAGTGAGTGTCTCAACAAATAAAGTGAAATCCTGCTCTCCCAAAATATCACGATGGTAGTCTTGGTAACGCTTCATCTGACGTTCAAAACGCCGTATGGCTTGCTTGGCACCATCCGTACCTTCAAATTTCTCAGCATACTCCTGTATGCGTTTTAGCAAACTTGGATGAGTGCGCTCATATGCAGTAGCAGGGTGCAGCACATCTTCTATGGTCTGTTTGAGCCAGGCACTGTTTGCTTTGTCGCTAAAAGTCCTCTCAATCACTTCAATGATGGATGCGATTTGTTCGGCAATACGTTTCTGCTCTATAACAGGAACAATAGTCGTACGTTTATATTGCAAGGCTTCTGTATCCCAGTACTTGTCATACACTACAAGTTCGGATACAACCTTGATATCAACACTTCTCTCACGCACTCGAAAGCATAAGTTTGAACGGGAGAGTTCATCATCCAATGATGCTTGTTTTTTGAGATAGATTGAGACTTTCATTGCATACGTTTTTTAATCACGATGCAAAGGTATATAAATTCCCGTAAATGTTCCCATATATCCCGAAAAAACTTAAAACAAATTGAAAGAAATTTTACAGTGGGAATTTGTGATACCATTGTAAAACAGAGGTTTAGTTTAGTTTATTCTATAGAAATTGGACTGGACTAAACCACTTGTTTTTAGGTATTGCGGTTCCACACTTCTTTTTTTGAGGTAGCAGCGGACAGTTTGAAAAAAAATTATCAACTGTTTAATACCTGATAGGATGAAACAAATTAAAGCGCATATCGCCGTATCTCTTGACGGACATACAGCTACCTTAGACAAAGAACTGGATTGGTTACCCGATGAAGTAAAAACTATCGTTGGCAAATACTATTTGGATGCAGATTGCCTGCTTATGGGGGCGAACACTTACAACTACATCTTTGAACACTGGGGCGGGTGGCCGCACAAAAGCAAAAGGTCTTTTGTGGTATCACACTACGATACCAACGTAACACCGGACTGCGGCGTGGAGTTCCTGACCGAAGAACCGCTGCAAAGGGTCTATGAACTGAAACAGGAAATCGACATACTGGTGGTGGGCGGCGGCAAGCTGCTTACTTCATTGATTAAAGCCGGGTTGCTGGATAGCCTGACAATATACACCGTCCCGGTCATGGCGGGCAGAGGCATCGGCTTTATCGGGGAAACATCCGGCTCACATTGGAAACTCTCGGAAAGCAGGGTGCTGGATAACGGGGTGGTCTGTTCGACCTACCTGTTTGGCGGGAGCGTATAAAAATGCGCCCGGTTCCCGCCGGGCGCAACCACTAAAATTTCAATTATTATAAGTTGTAAAACCTATCACAATGAAATTTCAGTGGCAAAGATAGGCTATTTCTTCGATTTCGCTTTCTTTTCGGGGAATGAAAAACCGACATTGAACTGTTCGTCCAGCACAAGCGAAGCATCGAAAGCCTTGCCGTTCTTGCCCTTGAACCCCTTGATTAGCCCGCTCTTGCGTTTCGTCACCAGCTCGACAATCTGCTTGTCGGAAAGCTGCTTGTCGCACTTGTTGCGGAATATGGTAAGCGTGCAATCCACGTTGGAACACTTCGCCACTTTCGGGTAGAACAAGATACGCCCGCTGCCGCATTTGGGGCAGGAACAAGTTTCGCCATTGGCGATAGACAACTGCACCGATAGCAGTTCCGCCGTGATTTGGGCGGCGTACACCTCGATACCCTTTCGGAACGTGTCGGCATCCATGCTGCCCGCTTCTATCTTGGAAAGGGCGGTTTCCCACATACCCGTCATTTCGACATCGGCAATCTTCTTGTCCTTAACTATCTTGTAAACGGCAAGCCCCTTTTCTGTGGGTATAATATTCCTTTTCTCACGCACAATATACTGGCGTGCGAACAGTGTTTCTATAATCGCCGCACGGGTGGCTGGCGTACCTATCCCGGCATCTTTCAGGCTGACTTTCAGCTCGGCATTTTCCAGTTCCTTTCCGGCGTTCTCCATTGCCGCCAACAGGCTGCTTTCCGTGTGTAGCGGTTTCGGCTTGGTCTGCTTCTCCAACAGTTCCACGTTGGAAATCGGCAGGCTTTCGCCCTCTTGGAGCGGCGGCAGACTGGCGGCTTCTTCATCCCCGCCCGTTTCCTGCTCGCCGAACACGGCACGCCAGCCTGCTGATTTCATCACAGACCCTTTTACCGTGAAGTCGGTATCTCCAGCCGACAATACGGTGGTGGTAACGTCTTTCACGCACTTGCCCGAAAAGGCTTCCAGCATACGCCCGGCTACCAGCTCGTAAACCGCCCGCTCGTCTTTAGAGAGTTCGCCGGGCAGGTTTTCGGTAATGATTAAGGCGTGGTGGTCGGTCACTTTGCCGTCATTCACGCTGCGGCGGTTCAGGGGTGTGCCGTCCAGCCCGGCGGCATACCCGGCGAAGCGGGGGTATTGCCCTAACAGGGCGACACGCTCCGGCATTTCATCGAAAACGTCCTCCGATATATAGCGGCTTCCTGTTCGGGGGTATGACATCACTTTCTTTTCATACAGGCTTTGCGCTACGGAAAGCGTCTTGTCTGCCGAAAAATTCAGCTTCGTGTTCGCTTCCTTTTGCAGCGTGGTAAGGTCGTACAGAAGCGGCGGTTCTTGGGCGGGTTCTTTCTTCTCAACGGATTTCACGGCAAGCTGCCCGGCATCCTTTACCCGTTGCAGGGCGGCTATGGCTTCGGGCTGCTGTTCCCACTTGGCGGTCGATTGGACGTTGAAAACTATTCCCCCGCTGGCGGTATGGGCTTTGAGTTGCCAAAACTTGACGGGTACGAAATTCTTGTTCTCCAAATAGCGGCTGCATATCATCACGAGCGTGGGTGTCTGCACCCTGCCCAGCGAGAACACCCCCTGCCCGGCGGCTACGCTCAATGCTTGGGTGGCGTTTATCCCTATCAGCCAGTCCGCTTCGCTGCGGGACTTGGCAGAGAGGTAGAGGTTATCGTAACATTCTCCCGGCTGCAAGTTATCCAGTCCCTCACGGATTGCCTTGTCGGTAAGGCTGCTTATCCACAGGCGCACAAATGGTTTTCGGCAGTTCAGGTAATGGAAGATATAGCGGAAGATTAGCTCACCCTCACGCCCGGCATCGGTGGCGACAATAATCCGGTCGCACCGGTCGAACACTTCCTTTATCACTTTCAACTGTTTCAACACGCCGGGGTCTGCCTTGTAGCCTTTCTCCGCTTTCACCTGACGGGGGATTAATTGGAAATCGGGCGGCAGTATGGGCAGGCTCTCCCTGCGGAAGTTCGCCACGCCATAGGCTTCCGGCATGGCAAGCTGGATTAAGTGGCCGAACGCCCATGTCACCATATACCCGTTGCCGGAAAGATAACCGTCATTACGCCCGGTAGCCCCGATGATGCGGGCGATGTCTTTTGCCACGCTGGGCTTCTCTGCTATCAATGCAATCATATTGTTTCTTTTTTATGGTTTGTTACTGACTTGATTTCCCGTAAAATTTTACGGTCATAATAAATATGGTAGCCGCCCATGTAATACTGGCGGTTGTGCCTGTCTATTTCTTTCCAGTCGGTTTTTAAAGAAAGGACTATGAAGGAAATCAGGACGACAAGCGGAATAGCTATAATATAGATTAGTTGCATACCTTTATAATTTCATTCCTTTGGACTTCTTTGGTTTATCCGCTTTCAGGCTCTTGTCCTGCGTCTTATCCTGTTTCTCTTTCTGCTTGACGGTGGGCTTGTCTTGACCCTGTTTCAATGGCTCTTTGCCCTGCTTGGTGGCTTCATTGGTCTTGCCCTCCGAATTGACCGCTACTTGTGTCCGGCTCTCGGCGGCGGGGGTAACGTCTTTCGGCTGTACCTTGTCGGGGGATTTGCCCTGTACGCCGGGCTGCACATGACCGTTGAACTCAACGCCCTTGCCGTCCTTTATCCCGGCTACCTGCTGTTCTCCGGGCTGCTGTCCCTGCTGCAAGAACTGGACGGCGGCACGGGGCAGGAACTCCAAGCCACGCTCCACCGCACTGACCTGCAAATAGGCACTGCGCTTCGTGCCGTCCCTGAATTGCAGGTTTTCCATTTTGACCGCTTGCCCGGCTTCAAAGGCGGCTTTCTGCTCCGGGCTGACTTGCACGCCGCAAATGGTGTCGGGGCATTTCCACTTGTCAGCCCGCATATACTCCAGTTCGTGCGTGTACCTGTCCCGGCTGACGAATATGGGGATTTGTTCGCCGCTTTTCGGGTCTTTGATTTCAGCGATGCCGCCCAAGTTGCCTGTGCCTTGCAAGTTGCCCTGTTCCTGCTTGGTGAAGTCGTGTTCATGGAACGGGCGTTGCAACAGCTTTTCGTCCTGCTGCACGCCGTGCAGCTTGGGTACTACCGTGCCGTCCTTTGCCTGATAGAAAGAGAGCTTGACATCGGTAGGTTTGAGGTAGAAGCCGCCCACCGTCCCCGAAACGGTGTAGGTGTTGCGGGACTTGTAGCCACGCATCACCCGGTCGAAGTCCTTCGTGTTTTTCAGGGTGTCGGCGGTGATGCCGACTTTTTTCAGGTTCTCCCAGTCAATTTTTGACGGGTCGAAGCGGTAGCCCTGCTTGAACTCGTGGAAGTCAGGCTTCGGAACTCTTAACATTTCAACCCGCTTGTCGCCCTCCGGCGTAGGGTTGCGGTGGTTGTTCTCGATTGCCTTTGCGTTCTGCTCCACTTGGGAAGCCTTTACGCTGAATAGTTCCAGCCCGGAAGTGTCCTGAAACTTGCGGAAGAAATTGGAAATGAAGTTGCTGAACACATCGCTGTTCTTGTCCACCTGCATGAACTCGCCGCCATGTCCGGTAGTGGGTAGTACGGTCTGCAAATTGCCCTCCTTGTCAATACCTTTAACGGCACTCACCTTTCCCTGCTGTTTATCCAAGACCAGCAGCACGTCTTTTTCCTGCCCCTCTGCGGGTGGGGTCATTCTGTTTGCCATAAATAATTGGAATTTTAGTGGTTACGGGAATAGTCCCGCTCAAAGGTAGCGACTAAATATACTATATTTGGACGGGCGGCAAGGGCTGTCCGAATTTGTCCTGCGCTGTCCCGATTTGTCCGTGGCAGATGAAAATATCCAACCAACAGTTGGAGAAATAAAAACATCTTCGGCGAAATATTTGTTATGTTTTTGCAAGTGATTACATAATATACTATCTTTGCAGTATAGAAACAAAGTACATAAAATATGGCTTCATTCAGGAAAGAGATACTTGGGCAGATTGAACGGATAGATACCGGGCGTATATTCACGTTCCGGGATTTGTCGTTTGAAACGGAAAAGACCGCCAATGTTGCGGTGCTGCTCTCCGAACAGAGCCGCAAAGGGGTACTGGTACGGGTTGAAAAAGGGGCGTACTACCGCCCCAAGAAATCGGTCTTAGGATTGGGGAAGCTGCCCGTCTATCAGGATGAACAGTTTCGTTATCTTACCGAAAAACTGAATGGCTATATCACGGGGGCTTACGTCTATAATAAAATGGGGCTGACCGAACAGGTCGCCACAACCATAACGATAGCTACTCCAAACCCGGTTCGCCGTTTCCGTTTCAAGAACTTGGATATAGAGTGCGTGAAAGCCTACTGCATGGACTATCCGGATGAAAGCCTTGTCCCGTACTTGCGGCTGCTCGATGCGATAAAGGACATGAAGCGCATACCCGGAACAACCGGACAGGACATCTACAACCGGGTCAAAAGCCAATATTTCAACGGGTACAGCCTGCCGGAACTGGAAAAAATCGTATCTTTGGCGAAAAGTTACCCGCCACGTGTCAGAAAGGTGGTGGCAGACATACTGGGCGACATCAGACAAACCGTATTGCAAACGGAAATGGCAAAGACCATTCTTCCCACGACACGGTTCAACTTGGATTATAAAACGGCATAGGACAGAAATATGAATTTACATGCGGACAAGGAAGCGTTCAAGGAAATCATCGCACTGGCGGCTGAACATTTCGGCTACGAGCAGTCGCACGTGGAAAAGGATTACTGGGTATCGAAGATACTGCGGGATATTTCCATGTCCGAATATGCGGATAAGACCTACTTCAAAGGCGGAACTTCACTTTCCAAAGCCTACGGGCTGATAGAACGCTTCTCGGAAGATTTGGACTTGTTCGTGTTCACGGGAGATAAAGGTGCGTCCAAGCAGGCGGAAAAGACATTAAACAAGAAACTTTCCAAATACATAGCCGAACTCAATAGTGACATATACAAGGAAGATTTGTCGGAAACGGGCGGTAATTACCGCAAACTGTATTTCTCGTATGACAATGTATTTCAAAGTGTTGGGCTTAAAGAGCATTTGGAAGTAGAGATAAAATCTTGTGACCTGCCGGACAAAAAACTGATGTTCTATCCGGCGGACAAACGGGTTATCAAACCAATTGTGACCTCCTTTCTTGAAAGCATCGGGCAAGATGAACTGATAAGCACCTACGGGCTGGAAAGTTTTGAAACGCAGTGTATCAATCCCCGAAAGACTATCTGCGACAAGGTTTCAAGGCTGGTAAAGCTGTCTTACAATGAGGATGCAACCGCACTATTGGCAAAGCATATCCGTGATGTTTACGACTTGTCGGCACTCTACCACAATCAGGAATATAACGATTACCTACATTCGGAAGATTTCTTGGATGCCATGTATCGGGTGACGATAGAGGACGGGCTAAACAAAAACTCCCGTTCGCACTTGTCGCTGGCTGATGCACCGATATTCAAGGATGCCGAAGCGGTCATGGCGTTGCCCGAAGTGGCTACGGCATACACTACCGATTTGAAGAAACTGACCTTTGACAAAAGCAAGATGCCGCCGATAGGCAAGGCTGTGGAAGCATTGAAGAACCTGCACGAAATACTGGTGCGCTTTGAAGCCTACCGAATAAAGCAACAAAACAAAGAATAGCTGTTAATTAAAAATAGAAGAAACAATTATATGATTTTCAGAGAAATAAGAGAACGGTTAACTGGTATAAGTTGCCCCATTTTTGGTGTATCTTGGAATCCGTCTGAAACAGAACGTACAAAAGCAATTAAAATTATACGTTTTTTAGAAGACAGAAGAGTATTATATAATCCTTATGAACAAGAATGTCCTGACCATTGTATTCATTCAATAATTGAAATCAGACATTTTTTAACAGATAAGATACAAGATATATCATCAGAAACCAATCTTTATAATTACTTAAAAGCAATGCGTATTGCATGTAGGAAGTTCTTAAATCAATATACTAACGAGAATAATAAGGTGCATTTTTATTTGCACAATTATGATTGTATAAGTAGCTGGAAATTTAATTCTACATTAGGCGAATTAAGAGGTACATTTGGTATAATGTTGGCGCAAATGGCTGTGGCTTATGGGATAGATATTGAAGATGAATTATCCTCAATATTGCCTGAAAAAGATAGCGAGGAATAATGTTCCTCGCCGTTTATTCTTCCTCTTTTATAAGGTGGCATAGCTCCGGGTCATTCTTAATCCGGGTTATCTCGTCCTCGACAATCTGCCGGACTTCCTGACGGATGCGGTCATAGTTGGCTTGTATCTCCTCCTGCATCCGGTCGTTGCCGTCCTTGTCGGTGAAGTCGATAATCTGCGGCAACTTCACGTAACGGGCGGTTTCCCGCTTCACCTTTTCATTGTCCACCACGATTTCACAGTGGAAAATCTTCTGCTCTATCCGTTCATCGAAGTTGTCCGCCACTGCCCCCACGAACATACCTTGCGTGAGGTTGGATATTTTGCTGGCGGGTATCAGGCTGTCCATTTGGGTGCTTATCGAGGTGGATTTCTCCCGCTGGTTGATTGTCATGCTCTGCCGTTTCTGCAACACCTTACCGAAACGCTCGGAAAGGATTTTCGCCGTTTCACCGACTACCTGACCGCTGAACACGTTACCCACAGTATTTTGGATTACTTTGCTTTCCTTGTCCCCATAGTCACGGGTAAGCTGGCTGTAATCCTGAAAGCCCAACAGAACCGCAACCTTGTTGCTTCGGGCGGTTGCAATCAAATTGTCAAGACCACGAAAATAAATCGTTGGCAACTCGTCTATTATCACCGAACTTTTAAGCTGACCTTTCTTGTTTATCAGCTTCACGATACGGGAATTATATAATCCCAGTGCTGCCGAGTAGATATTTTGGCGGTCAGGATTGTTGCCAACAACCAGTATTTTAGGCTCTTTCGGGTTGTTGATGTCAAGTGAAAAATCATCACCCGTCATTACCCAGTAAAGGGCGGGTGAAATCATTCTTGAAAGCGGGATTTTCGCACTGGCAATCTGCCCCTGCAACTGTTCTTGGGCATCTGATTCCCAAGCATCTACAAACGGAGAAAGATAGTTTTCCAGTTCGGGATAGCTGCGCAAAATGGTGAAAACATCGGCGTATTTCTTGTTCAACAACTCTATGGCGTGAGGGAACGTGCAATACCTGCCTCCCTGATAAATGCGCAAGTACCAAATAATGGCTGCAAGTAGGATAATCGGGCTTTCCACGAAAAAATCGCCCTGCTTGCTTATCCAAGAGCGATTGAGGTTAAGCATAATCGTATAGCTGGCTTCATAGGCATCCGCAATGTCCGACATGAAGCTGGCGTTTATCGGGTTGCATCGGTGGCTCTTGCGTGGGTCGTCAAAATTGATAACGTAAAACTTAGGCTTTACCTTGTAGCCGTCCAAGTGGTTAAGCAGATGATTGTAAGCGATTTCTGAAAGGTCAGGAAATTTGTAATCATAACAATAGAGCGCAAAGCCTTTCTCGATTTGCTGTTTTATGTAACTGTTTACCACCGCATACGACTTACCGCTGCCCGGCGTTCCCAATACAAGACTGGCACGGAATGGGTTCACAACATTTATCCAGCCATTATTCCATTTCTTCTTATAGTAGAACCGGGTAGGCAGATTTACGGAATACTCGTTTTCGATAAACCTTGTTTCCTGCTGGAAACTTTCGTTCTCGGTATTAAAGACGTCATCCATTAGGTTGTTCTTCAACAGCCGAGACATCCACGTACCCGCCATAAGCATACAGATATAGCCCACCGACAACGTGGCGATGTAAAACGCCGTGTCTGCCGTGTGTAGCAGGGGCAGTTCCAACAGCCACCAGTTCAGGAAGAACAAAGTCACCCCTACTGCAAGGCTGCAATGTATCTTCATCCACGTTATCTTTTCCTCTTTCACGCCCTTAGTACCGATACATGATAGGGCGAGGAACACCACCGCAAAAAGTTTCGTCCATAAGATAGACGAGAACAGCCCGGTGGTGCGCTGGAAGTTCCACAGTATCTTGTCTATCACTTCAAAGGTCACTCCCCACTCTTTCAGGGTGGAGTAACAGAACCAGTACACGTTTATTCCCACAAATAGAATACTGATAGCCCGCATAAAATCCATGACCCTTGCAAGCCCTCTCAAATCATCTTCCTGTTGCATGATTGTAATGTTTTTTAGTTAGTCGATGCGCCTTGTGCGCTTCTTTTTCTTCTTTCTCTTTTGGTGGGCGGTGTCCTGCGGCTCGTCACCAGCGGATGAACCACCGCCCAGCAAGCCGCCGAAAGCACCCAGCACGGAAGCCACGCCCGAAACAATGTCGGCTTTCGGTGTCAAGCCCGGCTGTTCCTGATGTGCGAATTGTTCCTGCCGTATATCCGTTTTTCTTTCATTGGAATACAGGTCGTTGAATACGTTCGCCGAATACTCCTTGCCCAAGCGGGAGCCATTCAGCACCACCCGGCTGTCGTGGTCGATGAACGTAACGCCATAGATGCGCCCGCTGTCGTTCTGACGGAATACCACGTCAATGCCCTGCTTCTTTAGCTGCTGTTCCAGTTCCTTGCGGCTGCGGGCGGTCTGCATGGCAGTGGCTACAATCTTCCGGGTGCGCTCTTTCAGTTTCCCGTTCTTGATTGCTTCGCCCGATTTCTCCATTCTACGCCGCACCGCTTCATAACCTACCGACTTGCCGATGTGGGAAGCCTTTACCGGGTTGCCTGTCTTTTCGCCCTTGTCGTTCGTGGCAGAATAGACAATGCCCTGATAGGGCTTGCCGTTCACTTCACCCTTGACTTCCTCGGCGCACACGTTGTAAGCGGCAAGCAACGCCTTGTACTCCCCGAACGACTGGAAGCGGTAGCCATAGCAAGCCGCTTTCACGGTGTTGCCGATTTGGTGCTTTACGTCCCCGGCGGCATAGTCCACCTTTTTCAGTTCCGGGCGTTCGGCACGTTCCTTTCGCTCTGCCGGGTGCAGCCCGTATTTCCTTTCCAGTTCACGGGTGATTTGCTTGCTGCGCCGATGCTCGAACCTGTCGTTCAGCGGTCTGCCGCTTTCGTCCACCCGCAACCCCACGATGTGGATATGGTGGCGGTCGATGTCGGTATGCTTGTACACCAAATAAGGCTGGTCGCCATAGCCCAACTTCCGCATATACTCTTTGGCAATGTCGGAAAGCTGCTGGTCTGTCAGCACGTCTTCCGGGTGCGGGTTTATGGAAATATGAAGTATCGGCTTCTTGGTGGATAGCTGGACGGGCATCTGCATTTCAAAGCTGCGCATACACTCGCCAATGCTGAAATTCCCGTCCTCACTCAACAGCATTTTGTTTGAGAAAAGCACCTTTGCTTCTTCACTATCCACCTTGTTTTGGTTATAAGCCAGTGCGCCGAACATATTGCCGCCCGTGCTTATTTTGGCAACCATAGTTCCTTGCATTCATTGGTTAATGCAATAACTTGGCGGTTCAGTGCCGCCAGTTCGGTGGTCGCTTTCTCCAGTTTATAGAGAAAAGCGAGTGCCTTTTTCTCCGAAAAGTTGCCGTGCAACGCCTTTACGACTTGGTTGTAATTGACCGCAACCGCCCGGAACTGGGCGTAAAATTCGGTCAGCTTGGCGCAATACTCGACCGCTGTTTTCTCCACTTTCACCACCCGGAACGGCTCGCCGAACAGCCGGGCGGCGATGAAACGGGACTTGCTCGTAACGCCCGACTGCTCCCACTGCGAGAGGAAGCGGGCGTTCTCCCGGTCGTTCAGGTAAAGGACATGGCGATGCTTCGCCGGGTCTGCGAGGGCGGGGCGACCGCCCTTGTTAGGTTTTCTTGTTTCCATGCTTCTTTGGATTAAAAAATTACGACTTCGGAGTGATTTTTATCCCCGCAAGGGGCAAGGCGTTTTCAGGCACGGAAAACGGTTTTGTAGCATACAAAACACACCTTGCTATTTTCTGACGAAAATCGAAATCCGTCACGGACGGATTGGGGTTAGCGTGGAACGATAAGCCCTGCCGTTCACCAGCCCGGTTTTACACCTGCGCCCCCGGCGGTTCGTTACTCCGCTGCAAAGTAACGGTGATTTATAATGCTGTAAAATAGGTGGTTGGTGGACAAATCGGGACAGTAAAGGACAAATTGGGACACATCTAAAAACGAGCGTTTTTTCTCCTTTTATTTGCAGAAGATTTCAAGATTGAAAGCCATATTTCAAGCAAGAAAGCATGATTGAAAACATGATTTCAAGAAAACGTGATTGCAGGATTTCAATATTTCAAGAAAGAATGAAAGCAGGAAAACAAGATTGAAATAAAACAGTCTTTCAATATTTCAAGATTGCAACATGGAAAGAATGAATGATTGAAAGCAATAAATAAATCTATCAACCAATAATGAACGAAAGCAATATGGAAAACGAGAAAACACCCCTTTATGTCGCCTTTTCCACACAAAAGGGCGGGGTCGGCAAAACCACCTTTACCGTGCTGGCGGCGAGTTACCTCTATTACCTCAAAGGCTACGATGTGGCGGTGGTCGATTGCGACTATCCCCAACACTCCATTGCCGGGATGCGAAAGCGGGATGCCGAGCAGGTCGGGGCTGATGAAGATTACAAGCGCATGGCGTATGAACAGTTTACCCGGCTGGGGAAGAAAGCCTACCCGGTGCTGTGCAGTTCGCCCGAAAAGGCGATTGCAACGGCTGACGAACATATAGCCGCCGGACACGTGCCGGATATTGTCTTTTTCGACCTGCCCGGCACGGTGAACAGCGAGGGCGTGATAAACTCCCTTGCGGGCATGGACTACATCTTCACCCCCATTTCAGCCGACAAGGTGGTGCTGGAAAGCAGCCTGTCGTTCGCAATGGCTATCCAAAAGCTATTGGTGAAGAATGAAGCCTACCGACTTGCCGGGCTGTACCTCTTTTGGAACATGGTGGACGGGCGGGAGAAAACAGACCTTTACACCGCCTACGACAAAACGATTAAGGAACTGGAACTGCCACTGATGAAAACCTTTATCCCCGATACCAAACGCTACAAAAAGGAACTGGTAGCGGATAAAAAGGCGGTGTTCCGCTCCACGCTCTTTCCCGCCAGCCGCCTGCTGGTAAGGGGAAGCAACTTGGAAGAACTGATAACCGAAATAGTGTACTACATCAAATTACAATGATATGGCAAAGCAAAGCGGCGGGATGCCGAAGATAGACGAGGATTTTATGAAAGAACTTATCTCGCAGGGCGTACCCAGTAAACAAGATAATAATAAGACGAATGATGTACCGCAAGAAACACAAACAGAAACGGTGCAAATAGAGAAACCGACACCCCGTAAGCGCAAGGGCGGCACGGGTGACTACCGGGAAACCTACTTTCAGAAAGTGGAACTGGCAGACCGACAGCCCTTGTACGTGAGCCGTACCACGCACGAGAAGCTGATGCGTATCGTGACAGTGATAGGCGGGCGCAAGGTGACGGTAAGCAGCTACGTGGAAAACATTCTGCTGCGCCACTTCGAGCAGTACCAAGACGAGATAAACACCCTGTACGAAAGCCACTTTCAAAAACCTGTCTGACTATGGTAATCCATTGCATACTTACCGGGCTGGCGGTGTACTATATCGCCCTATGGATTTGGTATCGCCATGCCGACAACCATACATCAACGGACAAGGCGAATGATGCACCACTTCCGCAAAAACAAGTGGGCGGCTACACGTTGATAGGTGAAAGCCGATACAAGGGTGGACTAATCGGGACAGCGCAGGACAAATCGGGACACCTCCCGCAAGCGGCTGAAAATGATACTATTTTTGCGCCGCAGGCTGACGGACTGCCGGAAGAAACACCCGGTTACGAGAATGACGAACCCGACTACGAGGACGAGGAAATAGCCGGGTACATGGACGGTGACGATGATACCGGGCGGGCTACGGGCGTGAGCTTTGACGAATTGGGCAAAGCGGTACGCACGGCGAACGCCGACAACCCCACCGAAGCGGAACAACGGCAAGCAGCCGGGACACTGGCAAGCATTGAGGGGACGAACCTCTACGATGCGGTGGTGGAGAACATCAACGGCGGGCTGGCAAAGGTGGCGGAACTGCTGGGACGCAACGAAGCGGAACTGGCTACGGCTGCTCCTGCCGAAACTGGCGATACAAGCAAGGAACACGAAGCGTTCGACATGAACGATTTCCTATAATATAATAATGTGTAACAATATGAAGCAACGTGATTACGGTTGATTGGCAACCCAAGAACCAACAGACGGCATCCGTGCCGCAACCACTAAAATTTCAAATTATTCACCAGCCGGGAAAGGCGGACTTCCCACCCGCCGCCCGGCATTAAAAACAAATCACAATGAGAAAGAGAATCTTTTTGTCGGCGGCTATCCTTGCCGCTGCGGTAAGTGCCTACGCACAGGGCAACGGGCAGGCGGGCATCACCGAAGCCACGAACCTAATCACAGGGTATTTCGACCCCGGAACAAAACTGGTGTACGCAATCGGGGCGGTCTGCGGCTTGATTGGCGGGGTAAAAGTGTATAACAAATTTTCGAGCGGTGACCCCGACACCTCAAAGACCGCCGCCAGTTGGTTCGGGGCGTGCATCTTCCTGATTGTCGCCGCCACTATCCTGCGGTCGTTCTTCCTCTAAAACGGCGGCTATGTCTGAATATCCGGTAAACAGGGGTATCGGGAAGCCGGTGGAGTTCAAGGGGCTGAAAAGCCAGTACCTCTTTATCTTTTGCGGCGGCTTGCTTGCCGTCTTCGTGGTGTTCATCGTCCTGTTCATGGCAGGCGTGAACCAGTGGCTATGTATCGGTTTCATCGTGTCGGCTTCGCTGCTGCTCGTGTGGCAGACGTTCCGGCTCAACGCACGGTACGGCACGCACGGGCTGATGAAAGCAGCCGCACGCAAAAGACACCCACGCTTCATTATCAGCCGAAAGGCGATACCCCGGCTGTTCAACTACAAAAGAAGAAAGGAAGAAAGAACATGAGGAATACATTAAAGGCTACCACGCTGGAAAGGAAATTTCCACTTTTGGCGGTGGAGAACGGCTGCATCATTTCAAAGGATGCGGACATAACGGTGGCTTTCAGGGTGGAACTGCCCGAACTGTTCACCGTCACCAGTGCCGAGTATGAAGTCATACATTCGGCATGGTACAAGGCAATCAAGGTGCTGCCCGACTACTCCATAGTACATAAGCAGGACTTCTTCATCAAGGAGAACTACCAGCCCGACACCGAAAGGGACGAGCTTAGTTTCCTGTCCCGGAGTTTTGAACGGCACTTCAATGAACGCCCGTTCCTGAACCATTACTGCTACCTGTTCCTGACGAAAACGACAAGGGAGAGAAGCCGCCGACAGAGCGACTTCTCCACCCTCTGCCGGGGCAGGATTGTCCCGCAGGAGATAGCCGACAAGGAAACGGCGGCAAAGTTCATCGAAGCGGTCGGGCAATTTGAAAGGATAATGAACGACAGTGGGTTTGTCACCCTTACCCGACTGGCGGCATCGGAAATCACCGGGCAGGACGGAAAGGCGGGCATCATCGAGAAATACTTCTCGCTCTCGCAAACCGACACTACTTGCCTGAAAGACATCGGGCTGTACCCGGAAGAAATGCGTGTCGGGGACGATATACTGTGCCTGCACACGCTTTCGGACGTGGAAGATTTACCCGGAAAGGTCGGGACGGACTGCCGATTTGAGAAACTTTCCACCGACAGAAGCGATTGCAGGTTAAGTTTCGCCGCCCCGGTGGGCGTGCTGTTGTCGTGTAACCACGTCTATAACCAGTTCATCTTCATAGACGACCACGCCGAAAACCTGAAGAACTTCGAGCAGACCGCCCGGAATATGCAATCGCTCTCCCGCTACTCCCGTGCCAACCAAGTGAACAAGGAGTGGATAGACGAGTACCTGAACGAAGCCCACAGCAAGGGGCTTATCTCGGTGCGCTGCCACTGCAACGTCATGGCATGGAGTGACGACCGGGACGAACTCAAACGCATACGCAACGATGTGGGAAGCCAGCTTGCGCTAATGGAGTGCAAACCACGCCACAACACCACCGACACGCCCACGCTCTTTTGGGCGGGCATACCCGGCAACGAAGCCGACTTCCCGGCAGAGGAAAGTTTCTACACGTTCTTGGGGCAGGCTCTCTGCCTGTTCGTGGAAGAAACGAACTACAAGAGTTCGCTTTCGCCGTTCGGTATCAAAATGGTGGACAGGGTAAGCGGTCGCCCGCTGCACATCGACATATCGGATTTGCCCATGAAGAAAGGCATAACGACCAACAGAAACAAGTTTATACTTGGGCCGAGCGGGTCGGGAAAGTCTTTCTTCACCAACCACATGGTGCGCCAGTATTACGAGCAGGGGGCGCACGTGCTGCTGGTCGATACGGGTAACAGCTACTTGGGGCTGTCCCAGCTTATCCACAACCGCACGCACGGCGAGGACGGGATTTATTTCACCTACACCAACGAGAACCCGATAGCGTTCAACCCGTTCTATGTCGAGGACGGGGCATTTGACATCGAGAAGAAAGAAAGTATCAAGACCCTTATACTCACCCTGTGGAAGCGGGACGATGAAGCCCCCAAGCGGTCGGAAGAAGTGGCGTTGTCCAATGCGGTAAGTGCCTATATCGAACGTATCACGGGCGACAGGTCGGTAACGCCCTGCTTCAACACGTTCTACGAGTTTGTCCGGGATGATTACCGCCGACAGCTTGAACAGAAGAACGTCAGGGAAAAGGATTTTGACATAGACAACTTCCTGAACGTGCTTGAACCGTACTATCGTGGTGGTGAGTACGACTACCTGCTGAACTCCGACAAGGAGCTGGATTTGCTGCATAAACGCTTCATTGTCTTTGAATTGGATAACATCAAAGACCACAAGATTTTATTCCCGATAACGACTATCATTATTATGGAAGCCTTTATAAACAAAATGCGCAAGTTAAAGGGGATAAGGAAGTTAATACTAATCGAGGAAGCGTGGAAAGCGATTGCATCGGCGAACATGGCAGATTACATAAAATATTTGTACAAAACCGTCAGGAAGTATTTCGGGGAAGCGATTGTGGTAACGCAGGAAGTGGAAGATATTATTTCTTCGCCCATAGTGAAAGAGAGTATCATCAATAACTCGGACTGCAAAATCCTGTTAGACCAGCGAAAATACATGAACAAGTTCGACAGCATACAAAACCTGCTCGGACTGACCGACAAGGAGCGTTCGCAGATATTGTCTATCAACATGGCGAACCACCCCGGACGGAAGTACAAGGAAGTTTTCTTCTCGCTGGGCGGCACGCAGTCGGCGGTATATGCAACAGAAGTTTCGCTGGAAGAATATTACACGTTCACGACAGAGGAAAGCGAGAAAATGGAACTGTTCGCCCTCGCCGAGAAGCTGGGCGGCAACCTTGAACTGGCTATCAAACGGCTTGCGGAAAGCAAACGCAATCCCCAATCATCAACAACTTAAAAATCAGGAACATGAAGAAAATAATTCTCCTTATGGCGGTATGCCTTTGCTTCATCGGCAAGGCATCCGCCCAGTGGGTGGTGTCAGACCCCGGCAACTTGGCACAGGGTATCATCAACACCACCAAGCAGATAGTGCAGACCTCCACCACAGCCAAGAACACGCTGGACGGCTTCATGGAAGCGCAGAAGATTTTCCAGCAGGGTAAAAAATATTACGATGCGCTCAAAGCGGTGCATGACGTGGTAAAGGGCGGTGTCAAGGTGAAGAAGTCCATTGAACTGGTGGCGGAAATATCAGAAATCTACGTGCGCAACTTCCAAAACATGCTGGCAGACCCGAATTTCACGCCTGACGAACTATCCGCAATATCGTTCGGCTATGCCAAACTGATGTCGGAAAGCTCGGACGTGTTGCAGGACTTGAAAAATGTAGTGAACATCACGGGTATGTCGCTGACGGATGCCGAACGGCTGGCAATCATCGACAACGCTTATCGAAGTCTGCTCAACTACCGCAACCTTGTGAACTACTACACCCGCAAGAACATATCCGTGTCCTACCTGCGGGCAAAGAAGAAGAACGACACCGACCGGGTGCTGGCTCTTTACGGCTCGGCGGATGAACGCTACTGGTAACATATAAATCGGTGTGCCTATGTTATTAGCAGCAGTGGATTTTGACAACCTGCACCAAGTGTTGCGGGTGCTGTATGATGAAATGATGCCCTTGTGCAGCAACATGACGGGGGTAGCGAAAGGTATTGCCGGATTGGGGGCTTTGTTCTACGTGGCGGCAAAAGTGTGGCAGTCGCTCGCACGTGCCGAACCCATAGATGTGTACCCACTCCTGCGTCCCTTTGCGCTTGGGCTGTGCATCATGTTCTTTCCCACGTTCGTACTGGGGACTATCAACACGGTGCTGTCGCCAGTGGTGAAAGGGTGCAACCAGCTTATGGAAACGCAGACTTTCGACATGAACGAGTACCGGGCGCAGAAAGACCGATTGGAATATGAAGCCCTGATGCGAAGCCCCGAAACGGCTTACCTCGCATCGGACGAGGAATTTGACAGACAACTGGAAGAACTGGGCTGGTCGCCCTCCGACATGGTGACTATGACGGGTATGTACATGGACAGGGCGGCGTACAATATCAAGAAGTCCGTCCGGGACTGGTTCAGGGAACTGCTGGAAATGCTCTTTCAGGCGGCGGGGCTGATTATAGACACGCTGCGCACGTTCTTCCTGATTGTGCTTTCGATACTGGGTCCGCTGGCGTTTGCGATTTCCGTCTATGACGGTTTCCAAAGCACGCTGACCCAGTGGATTTCACGCTATATCTCCATTTACCTGTGGTTGCCCGTGTCCGACCTGTTCAGCAGCGTGCTGGCACGCATACAAACGCTGATGCTCCAAAAGGACATTCAGGAACTTTCAGACCCGAATTTCATTCCTGACGGGAGCAGCACCGTGTATGTAATCTTTATGATTATCGGCATTGTGGGCTACTTCACCATTCCTACGGTGGCAAGCTGGATTGTGTCGGCTGGCGGCACGTCTGCCTATAACCGCAACGTGGCACGGGCGGGGTCAATCGCCGGGGCTGCGGTCGGTGCGGCAAGCGGGAAAGTAACCGGGAAACTACTCAAATAAGACGGTTTCCACTCGGTAGCTACCTTGACCGTCACTTGGTAGCTACTTTGACAACCTCTTGGTAGCTGCCTTGACAAAGGGGCTGCAATAGAACGATTTTAGAAACATTATTAGAACATACAAGAAAATGGAATTTAAATCATTAACGAACATCGAAACGAGTTTCCGGCAAATCCGGCTCTTTGCGCTGGTATTCATTTGCCTGTGCGCACTGGTGACGGGCTTTGCCGTGTGGAACTCGTACAGCTTCGCCGAAAAGCAGCGGCAGAAGATATACGTCCTCGACAACGGCAAAAGCCTGATGCTGGCACTCTCGCAGGACATGGCACAGAACAGACCCGTGGAAGCCAAATCGCACGTGCGGCGTTTCCACGAGCTTTTCTTCACCTTATCACCCGACAAGGGGGCTATCGAAAGCAACATCAAACGCTCGCTGTTCCTCGCCGACAAGACCGCTTTCAACTATTACAAGGACTTGGCGGAAAAGGGCTACTACAACCGGGTGATTTCCGGAAACGTCACGCAGACGGTGGAGATTGACAGCGTGAAATGCGACTTCGACCAGTACCCCTACAAGGTGAACACGTATGCCCGCCAGTTGATTGTCCGGGAAAGCAGCCTGACGGTGCGAAGCCTTGTGACCTCGTGCCGCCTGCTCAACGCCACACGGAGCGACAACAACCCGCACGGCTTCATCATCGAAGCGTTCACCATTACCGAGAACAAGGATTTGCAAACCGTTAAGAGATAGCCGTATGGAAAGGAAACGAAACTATATCGAACAGGTGCAGGACTGGGCGGACGACTGCCTGCGCCGAATGTGCGGACGGATTACGCCGGGCAAAAGGCTGGCGGTTATCCTCGTGATGTTCTTCTTTTTCGGCGGCTTGTCTATCTACATCACCGTTTCATCAATCTACAATATCGGGAAACGGGACGGCAGGCGGCTGCAAATAGAACATATCAAACAACTGCCATTGCAAGGCAATGACACAATCAACAGTATCAACCCCTTAAACAGACCGGAATATGGAAGAAGTACAGAAGAATGAGAACGGCACGACCGTACCACAGACGGACGGGAAGCCTGAAAAGGAAAAGAAGCCCAAACGGAAACTTACTCCGCAGCAGGTGCAGCAGCGCAGGAAAATGATAGTCTTCCCGCTGATGTTCCTTGCCTTTGCCGGGTGTATATACCTGATATTCGCCCCCTCCAGCAAAGAGGACGTGAATGTGGAAAGTGTGGGCGGTTTCAATGCCGACATCCCCCAGCCCGCAGAGGACGGGATTATAGCCGACAAGCAAAAGGCTTACGAGCAGGCGATGCTGAACCGCAAACAGCAGGACAAGATACAATCCTTGCAGGAGTTCGGTTTCACGGGGGACGATGAAACGGAAGAACCGCAAACGGAAATCGACCTGATGCCGGAAGATGATCCGAAGCCACAAAGGGGTGGCAGTGCTTCTTCGGCATACGCCTACCGGGACATCAACCGCCAATTAAGCACGTTCTATGAAACCCCGGCGGTGGACGAGGAAAAAGAGGATTTGAAGCGGCAGGTGGCGGAACTGACTGACAGACTGCAACAGCAGCAGAACGCCACGCCTACGGCTGACGACCAAATGGCACTCTTGGAAAAATCCTACGAACTGGCGGCAAAGTACCTGAATGACGGCGGGCAGAACGGGCAAACGGCACAAGTGCCTGTTGCCGGGACTGTCACCCAAAAGCCGCAAGCCCAGCCCGTGCAGGCAATCCGGGAAACGACCGTATCGGGATTGCAGCAACCCATGAGCGATGCCGTCTTCATCCGGGCTTACAGCCAGCCACGAAACTACGGCTTCAACACGGCGGTAGGCACGGGCTACGCTATGGGCAGGAACACGATAGCCGCCTGCATCCACCAAGACCAAACCCTGACGGACGGGCAGGCGGTGAAACTACGGTTGCTCGAACCCATACAAGCGGAAAACATCGTTGTGCCGAAGAATACCCTTGTGGCGGGAACGGCAAAGGTACAGGGTGAACGGCTCGACATACTGGTGTCCTCGATTGAGTATGCGGGCAACATCATCCCGGTGGAACTCGCCGTGTTCGACACGGACGGGCAAAAGGGACTTTCCGTACCCTCTTCTATGGAGCAGGAAGCGTTCAACGAAGCTATGGCGAATATCGGCAGCGGACTGGGTACAAGCATTTCCTTTGCACGGAGTGCCGGGCAGCAGGTGGCTATGGACGTGACAAGGGGCTTGCTGCAAGGGACGTCCGGCTATCTTGCGAAAAAGTTCAGGACTGTAAAAGTAAAGCTGAAAGCCGGGTACAAGGTGATGCTTTACGCCAAACAACAATAACCATTTTATCAACCACTAAAATTTCAATTAACGATGAAACAGATTTTTGTAATGTTCGCCCTCTTGCTGGGCGTGTGTGCGGCAAACGCACAAGAAACCGACACCGTGAAGTATGCGGCTGGCAACGACTTGTATCAGGGGATTACCCGGAAACTCCCGTACCGACAAATGGTAACGCCCTACGGTGTGGAAGTGACCTTTGCCAAGACGGTGCATATCATCTTCCCCGCCGCCGTCCGCTACGTGGATTTGGGAAGCAACCACATCATAGCGGGCAAGGCGGACGGTGCGGAGAACGTAATCCGGGTGAAAGCCACGACAGAGGGCTTTCCGGGCGAAACGAACTTCTCCGTTATCTGCGAGGACGGCAGTTTCTTTTCGTTCAACGCCAAGTACGCCCGTGAACCGGAAATGCTCAATATCGAAATGAAAGACTTCTTGGAAAATGAAGATACGTCCGACTTTTCGCATACCCGCATGAACATCTATTTCCGGGAATTAGGTAATGAAAGCCCGCTGCTGGTGAAGCTGATAATGCAGAGCATCTACAAGAACAATGACCGGAAAGTGCGCCACTTGGGTAGCAAGCGGTTCGGCATACAGTTCTTAATCAAGGGTATTTATACCTATAACGGGATGCTCTATGTACACACGCAGACAAAGAACAGTTCCAACGTGCCTTTCGATACCGACTTCATCAAGTTTAAGATAGTCGATAAGAAAGTGCCGAAGCGCACGGCTATTCAGGAAACGGTGCTGGATGCGGTACGCAGCTACAACGAGGTGATAGAAATTGCCGGGAAAACAACTGTGCGCACGGTGTACGCCCTGCCGAAGTTTACCATTCCTGACGACAAGCTGCTGTTGGTGGAACTCTACGAGAAGAACGGCGGGCGGCATCAGGTTATCCGGGTGGAGAACGCCGACATCGTGAACGCAGAAGTGATTAACGAACTCAAAATCAAATAGGGAATGAAAAGGCACATCTTTATAATGATGCTCTTTGCGCTGTGCCTGACCTCGTTTCAGGCACACGCACAAAGATACCTGCCGGGCATGAAAGGCTTGCAGGTCACGGCAGGCATGGCGGACAGGGTGCATTGGAACAACAACACGGATTTCGCCTACCACATCGGGGCGGCGTACAGCGTTTACACCAAGAATGCCAACCGCTGGGTGATTGGCGGGGAATACCTGCACAAGAAGTATGACTACAAGGATATGAGAATACCAGTCGAACAGTTCACCGCAGAGGGCGGCTATTACCTGAAATTCCTTTCGGACAGGCGAAAGACCTTTTTCCTGTCGCTGGGACTGTCGGCACTCGCCGGGTATGAAACAAGCAACCGAAGCCAAAAACTCTTGCCGGACGGTTCTACGCTGCTGGATAAGGATTGCTTCATCTACGGTGGTGCGCTGACGCTGGAACTGGAAGCCTACCTGACCGACCGGGTGGCTCTGCTCCTGAACGCAAGGGAACGGGCGTTGTTCGGCTCGGACATAGGCAAGTTCCACACGCTGGTATCTTTGGGGCTGAAATTCATTATCAACTGACCGCTATATAATAATGTATATGAAGAATGTAATGTATAAAATCATCATGGGCTGCTACATCGTGGCCGCCCTCGTGCTTGTCACCGCCTGTAATGACAATTTGGATATTCAGCAGGCATACCCGTTCAGCATCGAAACGCTGCCAGTACCCAAAAGGCTGAAAGTCGGGGAAACCGCCGAAATACGCTGCCAGTTGGTGCGTGGCGGCTATTACCAGCCTACCACCTATCAGATACGGTACTTCCAGCCGGACGGCAAAGGGAAGCTGGAAATGGATAACGGCACGGTGTTCCTGCCCAATGACCTGTACCCGCTGGAGAAAGAAACGTTCCGGCTCTACTACACCTCGGCATCGACAGACCAGCAGACGATTGACATTTATGTGATTGACAGCTTCGGACAGATACAGCAACTTTCGTTCTCGTTTAATAACGATAATAACGAGGAATAATATTGAATTAACTTCTTAATAAATAAACCGTTCTATTTTGACACCTTACAATATTTTTGTATTTTTGCAAAAACTATACAAATATGGGTAGAGCAAAGGAAATAATGATTGAAAATGAAGAAAAAAGACGTATGGATGAAGAATATCAGTCTTTTTTCAAAGAATTGTTGGTGCGGGAGGAAATTACAGACCCGTTAAAAGGCATTGCCAAGCAACTAACAGGTAAAGGGTATGCTTCTTTAAGTGAGGTTCAAAAAAGAATTGTAGAAAAATTTATTGAGGGCTATAAACAGAAACATATTTGCGATAGATGTCAAAATGGGAATGTATCTTCTTTACAAGATTATCTATATGTTGCGGATAATGGATATTGCCCAATGTGTGAATATGATAAACAACAATTCATGAAAGATTAGAATTATCCTTAAACACCTCTCAGAGCAATTTCAGAGAGGTGTCTTTTTTAGATAACACTCGCAAGGTTTCTTTGCTACTTTGTCTTGGTACTCATGGAAGAAAGTAGCGATGTCAATTGTTTATTATTTAGCCACTGTACAGAACTGTTTCTTTTAAGCGAAATATGAAGTTAAATATTTTCTATTCTTGGCAATCAGATTTACCCAATAAAACGAATAGGCAGTTTATAAAAAATTGTCTTGATGCAGCTATGAATGATATTCATGCAAACAATAAAATTATATCTGATTGGAGTATTGAAAGTGACAGCCGAGGTGAAATTGGGACTCCCGAATTGGCAAGTAGAATATTTGCTAAAATAGACCAATGTGATATTTTTGTTGCAGATATATCTATTATAAACCCTAATATAGATTTTAGAAAAATGAGTAATCCCAATGTTCTGATTGAATTAGGATATGCCAGTTCTAAATTGGGTTGGGATAGAATCTTATGTATTCATAATTTAATGTATGGAAAAATTGAAGATTTACCATTTGATATTAGGCATAGAAAGCCTATTGCATATACTCCTGAAAGCAAAACATTAACAAAAAATCTTATTTATCAAATACAAGAAATTATAGACAATAGAATTAGTAATAAAAAGTATTATACCTCAATAAAACGGGAAATAGACAATGCTTTGCAAGCCATTCTTATTGATACAAGTAAATTGTTATTTTTTGGGGAACGCCCGAAATGCTATGATTACAATTTAATACTTCATATGACACGTGATGAGTTATTAAAAGAACTATTTGAAAAAGAGCTATTAGGATTTCAATTATTCAAAGATAATAATCAGAATTTACATGAGTTTGTTTCTCTGTACAATAATCAAGTATATCTCAATTTTTTAGGCGAAAAAGAAAAATATTCATTAGCTAAAATATTATTGCAGTTCAAAGATTTTCTCCGTATAATAAACGACCATAGCATCTATAATAAAAAAGAAATAACAACCGATTATGATATTGTCAATGCAAATCAAATAAATGAAAATAATCCACAGAACAGCTATATCTTGCTCAAAAAAATAGATGAACAAAAGCGAGTTGTTATGGATAGTGGAACATTTCATAAGAAGCAATTATCCAACTTATTATACCTCTATCGAATAAAATCAGATGCAATAGAGACTGTGATTGAAAAAATACTGGATTTAGCATTAGAAATAAACGAATGGATTAGAATTTCAGGAAACTATTTTATGATTAATGATAGATTATTATCTGAAACAAAGTAGGGAATAGGGCTGGTTTCTTTGCCTACTTTATTTTTCCGGCACTCACGAAAGAAAGTAGCGGCGGCAAACAGCCGCCGGTCTCTTTCCACTGCCGGACTTTC
>OAVD01000082.1_pt1 | contig 85333 bp, 85 predicted proteins | sample 1476351 | NCBI WGS metagenome assembly OAVD01 (sample SAMEA2580075, study PRJEB22360) | human gut metagenome | biome: human gut; feature: human-associated habitat; material: faeces | place: Denmark | collected 2008/2010 | reverse complement strand
TTTGCGCATAATAATTACACATTTTATTGTTATTGAATGTGTCTACCTATATCAGCATAAGACAAACCAGCCTGTTATTTAACGAAAAAGGGATGAACTTAATATCAAGTCCATCCCTTCTTATTACAATCAACACGTTTCTCCTATAGCTCACGAATCCAGATATTACGGAAGCTGATCGGCTCGCTAGGATCGCCATGGCTCTGCAGGATGATAGGGCCTGCGCCATGTTTCTTCACTTGCGGGAAACCGATCCACTCTGTCGTACCCAATATCGTCGTATGGTTCTGCAAAACCACGCCATTCTGGATAACCGTTACGGTTGGATGCGTGCGATAAGAACCATCTTCCTTGAAAGTGGGGGCGGTATAAATGATATCGTATACGTTCCATTCGCCCGGTTTACGCATGGCGTTGGCCAAAGGAATGGATTGTTTGTAGATACTACCAGTCTGGCCGTTCACGTAAGTCGGGTTATTGTAGCAGTCTAACACTTGAACCTCATACATCCCTTGCAGGAAAATACCGCTGTTACCTCTCGACTGGCTCTCACCGGTAATATTCGTCGGGACCTGCCACTCGATGTGCATCTGGAAATCGTTGAATTTCTGTTTGGTCTGGATGTCACCCTTCTTCTTGTTTACGGTAAATACGCCATCTTTTACATCCCATTCGGCGGCACCGCCCTTTACGCTCTCCCAAGCGGAAAGATCCTTGCCGTCAAACAAAACGATAGCGTCGGAAGGAGCCGTGAAACCTCCACCTTTTAAATCTGTACCCGGAGTGACTACCGGCGGAACAGGTTCGTAAAACTCGGACATCTCATGCGTGATACCCGCATAACCTGTAGGCATCTTGAACTCTTTTTTCTTGTCTTGAGCGACAATAGTGACGCAACCCGCTAAAGCGAAAGCCGCAACTGTAAGCAATCTTTTGTTCATGGTCTAAAATGATTTATTAGTTAGTTAACATTTCTTGCTGCAAATATACCGTTTTTTGCCGAGACTGATAACGATTTGTCAGAAATCTTATTGATTATGATCAAATAATCTTTTCTCGGCCAACTGCTCAAACTTGGTGTTCGGACGACCGTAATTGCAATACGGATAAATACTTATACCGCCTCTCGGTGTGAATATACCAGTAACTTCGATATATTTCGGATCCATTAATTTTATCAAGTCCTTCATGATAATATTCACGCAATCCTCATGAAACGCCCCATGGTTGCGGAAGCTGAATAAGTAAAGCTTCAAGCTCTTGCTCTCTACCATTTTCACGTCGGGGATATAATCGATATGAATCGTAGCGAAATCCGGTTGTCCGGTAATCGGGCAGAGACTGGTGAATTCCGGGCAATTAAACCGTACCCAATAATCATTTCCTTGATGCTTGTTCGTAAATGCCTCCAATACCTCCGGAGCGTAATCCTGTTTATATACGGTAGAGCCACCTAATAAATGCAACTCTCCTTCTTGTTTTCTCTCGTCCATTTCTTTCATTTACTTTTGATTCTCTTCTTTCCTTTTCAGATATTTCTCCAATCCGTCCTTACGAAGTTTGCAAGCCGGACAATGCCCACATCCCTCAGCCATAACACCGTTATAGCAAGTCAGCGTCTGCGTACGTACTAGATCAAAGACGCCCAGCTCGTCCGACAATTCCCAGACTTCGCTCTTATCCCGGTCCATTAGCGGGGTATGAATTACGAATTGCTCATCCATCGCCAGATTTAATGTTACGTTAAGAGAACGCACGAACGTATCCCGGCAATCCGGATAACCACTATAATCAGCCTCGGAGACACCCGTTACCAAATGATAAATCCCCTTACCACGGGCTAAGATAGCGGCGAAAGTAAGGAATACCATATTACGGCCGGGCACAAACGTATTCGGATAGCTATCCTCCGGCTTCTCTTGATCCATCTCTATGCTCGCATTCGTAAGCGAGCAATTGGGATCTAACTGGCTGATAAGCGATACGTCCAATAACTGAAAAGGTACGTCCGCATCCGCGGCGATCTTTCGAGCGACCTCTATTTCCAAGGAATGTTTCTGTCCGTATGTGAAGCATACGGCCTCTACACGTGAAAAATGCTTCTTCGCCCAGAAAAGGCAAGTCGTGGAATCTTGTCCACCCGAGAAGCATACCAAAGCGGCATCTTGTTGTTTCATATCTTTCTTGTTTTTAATACGTGGTTTAGCAAGCACACGGAAAAGACATCTTTTCAGCCACAAAGATACGCTTTTTTTTAATTCTTTCGAGCGGCGATAAGCAACATCATCGGACGGCGAAGTTCGTCTCGCATCCCGGGAACCGTATCCAGCATCGATTCGTCCGGTTGAGGCTCCACCAGATGGGTGATACAGAAACCCGCCTTGATCAATCCGTTCACGTAAGTCGTAAGTGTCTTATGATATTTGGTTACATCCTCTCCCAAAAAACGAGCATGCCGGATTCCCTCTTGAAAATAATGATCCACCGGCCAATGCGCAGGTTTCCCTTCCGAATCGTAAATCCAATCTTGATTGCCATAAGCAGTAAAAACGGGATGTTCCACAGAGAAGACAAAGACACCCTCTTGCGTTAAACATTTATATACCTCTGTACAAACCGTATCGAACGACTCGAGATAATGGAATGTCAAGGAACTGATCACGATGTCAAAAGAATTTGGAGCAAAATCAAAATCCTCGATTGCTATTCTTTTATATTCGATCAACGGGGAGGGATTTATCTCCCGTGCCTTGTCCAACATTTTCCCGGAAAGGTCAATACCTAAAGCGAAGGTCGCCCCTCGCTCTATGGCATATCGACAATGCCAGCCAAAACCACACCCTAAATCCAATACACGCTTTCCGTTAAAATCAGGCAACATCTTCTTTAGCTCATGCCATTCTCCTGCTCCTCTCAGCCCTTGTACAGAGCGAGACATCTGACTGTATTGACCGAAAAAGCGTTCATCATCATACTTATTTTCTTTCATATTATATATTGTAGGGATATCTTGGCCGAAGATACTTATTTTTCGTAGATACCGACATGATTTCCTTCGCTATCTTCTAAAACGGCGAAGTATCCTTTATTTTCCGCTTCAATCTTTGTCTTGGGTATAATAATTTTACCCCCTTTATCCAATACTTTAGATAAAGTGTCCTCGATATCTTGGCTATTAAAATGGATTAAGATACCATCCGGCGAAGGTTGATAACTAGGAGCGTAGAACAAAGCCCCAACCACTTCTCCTTGCTCGATAAAACAAGCCATCTTCTCTGTCTCACACTCGAAAACCGATAGTTTTAACCCCAAAATAGTTTCATAGAAATTGATCGCTCGATAAAAGTCTACAGTTGGAATCTCGAAAAAAGCAATTAAATTGTTCATTTTGTTTTCTTTTTATAGTTACTGTTAATGTCCTCGCAAAGACATCACAAAAGTAGAGCGTATCGTATCTATAGGATAGAAGAAAAAGGACATCTTGATCACTCCGAGAAATAATCAGAATAAGGAGCGCATAAGGAAAGATACTCCGTGGGTGTATAGCCGGAAAACAGCTTAAACTCTTTTATCATATGTGACTGATCTGAAAACCCACATTCATAAGCTAATTGAGCGAATGAAATGGATGGATTCTGTTGTACCTTAAATAAAGCCCGTTGCATCCTAACGACACGAAGAAACTCTTTGGGCGTAGCTCCTACATAATCTAAGAAAATGCGGTTGAACTGTTTAGAACTTAGGCATGCGGTTTCAGATAACTCAGAAATATTAGTTTTCGCTTGTTCATTTATTTGATGGAGGACTGCGGATATTCGCTTTAAGTTATATTCATAGCCTTCAAACCTATAAAGACGGTGAATCAAAAACTGCTCGATCAAGCGGATGCAAGTTTCATGATCATCAGCCTCTATCACTTTTCTGGATAATATTGATAATTCCAAATCTGCTATAGCATCCACCGCTATAAGTTCTCCATAAAAGAACTTAAGGGGAAGTTGAAGGATGGCTCTTGCCGCGTACGGCTGAAAAACAACCGTGATCATTTCAATCTTTCCGGCTGACATCACATCTGAAAAGTTGAGGCATTGCCCACAGATGAACGCTTGAGGCTGCGATTCTTTTTTTCCTACTAATAAAAGCCTTTTACCCCTATGAAATACTATTTGTATGCAGCCCGTTGGTAAAGTCCGTTCAGATACAGAAACATCCGCGCCATCTTCCAGTATCCAATAATATCTCACATAAGGAGTTAATATATGAATAGGCTTCATTATTTTAAATGACTGCATCTTATAGAATTTAATTTATCGGGGCAAAGGTAAATAACCCCTAATCAATTCTATAGTAAAAAAGAGACATTTCATATTAATACTGCGACATTAAGCTTCAATCAACTATTTTTGGGTATATTCAAAACTGTAGTATGCTTGATTTCATTAAGCACAAAAGAGCTTTGCATCTTCACGATGCCATGAACCTTGGTTAATTTCTCGAACACAAATTGATTATAGGCATCCAAATCCTTAAGAACCACTTTGACAAAGAAATCATAAATACCTCCCGTCGAGTAACATTCCATTATTTCATCGATATTCCGTATTTCTTCTTTGAAGCGTTCGATATGCTCATCATCGTGTACAGCTAAAGATACATTACAGAAAATGATCAAGGGTAATCCTATTTTTTTATTGTCGACCAATGCCACATATCCTTTTATATATCCTTCGTTTTCTAAACGTTTGATTCGTTCGTAAATAGGAGTCTTGGAGATATGAAGTTTCTCAGAAAGCTCTTTTGCATTGATCTTCGCGTCCTTTTGCAAAGAATGAAGAATTTCAATATCTGTCTCATCAAGTAGTGCCATAGTTTTTTTTCCTGTTTTATTTGATTTAATATCCCCGAATTAGAATTATAGAATGCAAAACAGGACAAAAATAGGAAAATTATCGTATTTAAGCTTGACATATAGGAAAACAATCTTCTTTAAATAACTTTGCAGCAAATAAAAATCTAATTCTAACACAATTATGTTTAAAAGTAAAGATCTTCTGTATCATAGTATCGCCATATTGACAGTCATTATATGGGGAACAACGTTTGTCTCCACAAAAATACTGATTAATACAGGATTATCACCGGTTGAGATATTGTTATACCGTTTCGTGCTTGCGTATTTTTGTATTTTGACTATAGCGCATCGACGGTTGTGGGCTAATTGCGTAAAAGATGAATTCTTATTGTTCTTGTCTGGATTATGTGGTGGTTCCCTATACTTCATAGCGGAGAATACGGCACTGGGCATCACATTGGCTTCCAACGTTTCATTATTGATCTGTACAGCACCGATCATTACAACGGTATTGTCTCACCTATTTTATAAAGAATCTCTTAGGAAAGGACTGTTATATGGATCTTTAGTTGCCTTATTTGGAGTCGGATTAGTTGTTTTCAACGGCAGTGTTCTTTTAAAAGTAAATCCACTTGGTGATTTTCTCACTTTAGTTGCCGCTACGATGTGGGCTTTTTACTGCCTTATCCTAAAGCGTTTGAGTCGTTCTTATCCCACCTTGTTTATTACACGAAAAGTATTTTTTTATGGGATACTTTCTCTTTTCTTCTATTTTGTGATCTACCCTTTAAATATCAAACTAGAGTTATTGAAACTGCCAGTCGTATATTTAAATATATTATTTCTGGGTGTCATCGCCTCAATGCTTTGTTATATCATGTGGAATACGGCAGTCAGAGCCCTCGGAGCATCAAAAACAGCCAATTATATTTACATTGTCCCTCTGGTCACCTTGATAACTTCTGCGATTTTTCTATCAGAAACTATTACGATAGCTTCTGGTATTGGCGCTTTAGCCATTATTAGTGGAGTTTATATCGCAGAGAGGTAAAAATGAAGAAGGGTTACTCATATGAGTAACCCTTTGATTTTCAGTGGTGCCACCAGCAAGAGAACTATTATCTTCTCTCTGTTGATTATCACCGTTTTATAGTTTCTTCCATTCGGAAATCCACATGATTTAGCACACGATTATGTTTTATCGTTTTGCTTGCTATAAGAACGATTCTATTTTCAAATATCTCTTTGTTTTAATATCGCATGGGATTTTCCTTGCAGAGTTACCACGCTGATATATAAAACTTTATATTTTTTGCTTCAAGCATATCCCATGAATTACCCTACTAATTTGTTATGTGCTTTTGCGGTAGTTTGCTCATGGAGAATACTGAAGACAAAGATAATAATTTTATTGTAATGATTTTGTATATATGTTTGAATTTGTATTAATAGTTAGTGATTAGTTGTACATATCTAACGGTATTTTTAATAATCAAACTATTTTAATCAGTCACATGCAACTATTCCAAATAATCAAAATCCTTATTGAATAATTTAGTTTGTGATGACAAAACTAATATAGCTTCCTCCTCGATTCTATCTGGAGTAACTTTGTCTGAATTTCCAAATTTTTCAGATAGTGTTCCTTCTTCATTTATAGTTGTTATATATTGAATTTTTGTTCCGCTATTAGCTATTTTCTCTATAAATTCATATGTTGCAATAAAGTGTGCTTTATCTACTCCATCAAAAATACCATCATGTACTAAAAAACGAGGAAAATTATGAGAGAACTTAAAACTGTTTAGTAGTAAAAAAAGATCGTAAACTAACGTACGTCCAGCATTTTTACCTTTACCATACATATCAGGCATAGTGATAGAAATGTCAATCAATTTATCTTTTCTTTTATTATAATCAATAGAAAAACCAGACATGTTTTGTAAATTTATGTATATGGAATTGTATACATCTGTAAATATTTCATATAAATTTTCTATTTTAACCCCTAAATTTGTCACATATTCGAATATTTGATTATCTATTGTTTTTTGTTTTGCTTCAATTTGATTTTTCTCCAATATTAATTCGTTTAAAATTTTTGTATTTGACTCCAAATCACTTAGTTGAGACTTTTTTTTACTAATTATACCAAATGCTTCAGTCAAATCTTTTATGGCTTCTTTTGCAGAAAGGAAACTAAATAATTGAGCTCGCTTTGTTTCCAATAGATTAATTTCTTCATCTCTTTTTTCTATAAGTTCTGTTAATAACTTTATTTCTTCTTCTAAAAAAGATTTTCTATTATGTGATAATTTTTTTCTAAATTGAACTGCTTCCGCCAATGTTTTTTTTACTTGTAAAGCAAATTCTACGGATAATTCTTCATAGATATTTTTAATTCTAGTTATACTTATATTTTCCGTTGCTGAATAACTTTCTTTATATGCTTCTATTCTTTTTTTGTCAACGAAATTTTGATACCAATTGTCTTTAATTGTTTGAGTTAGGATATTAGCTTCTTTTTCAACATCCTCATATTCTGTAGATAAGCGAAATGACGCAATAGCTGATTCTAGTTTTTTTATTTCATATCTTAGTTTATTAATATTTTGATTTGTTTCATTTAGGCTTTGCAAATCATATTTTTCTTTCAATAGAGATTCTATCTGCTTTATTGCTGGTAAAATTTTTTTTAGATCTGTTTTTGTTTTGAAATTTTCGTATGCGAGAGTATTGTCTAATCCTAAAAGATATAGTTGATATACATTTATTTCAACTTCACTCATGTCCTTTACATATTTAATAGGATCATTAAATTGTTCACGTTTAAATTTTTGAACTTTCAAATAGAAAGATATTAAACTTCTATACCATGTAGGAAAAAATTTTCCTATATAGTCTTTTCTATAAAAGACTAATTCACCTAAGATTTTTTTTAGGTTATCTATATCATACTCCTGTAAGTTATTTGGATTTCCAAATTTTATCCTACGATTTTCATCTACATTTCTTTTAATTATATACCTTTTTTCATCTACTTCAAACTCTAAAACTATATCATAACCTGACAATATAGAATTTGCAGCAAATAATCTTGCATTGTGGGCTTTTTGATAAGAAGATAATAAACAAAAATCGAGTAAATCAAGAAAGGTTGATTTACCAATACTATTTATAGAATTTTTTGGAGTCAATTTTTCTTTTTTTCCATAAATAAAATTTACTCCATTTTTAAATTCTACAGAATCGAATAAGCCAATAGGCTCTGAATATAATCTAAGTAAATACATTTCCCTACTCCTTCTTTTTTAAAACTAATTTTTCATTTTCTAAGGTTATAAAATCAGCTAACCAAAGATATACAACCGTGTCGAAATAATAGTCAATGCTAATTTCTTTATCTAATTTAAGATATTGAAATACTATTTCTACTGGGGATTCTCCGTTTCTTTTTAGAAACCTTATTATGTCAGCACCTAAAACTAACATGTTTTTTTTCAAATTTTCATGTTTTGTTGGTAGTAGCATTAGAAATCAAGTTTAAATTGTAGCGTATTTATACACTTCTCTTCTTGCGTTTTTTCAAAAATAGTACAATCTTGAAAGAAGAATAAAACGAATGATCTAGCAATATGTTCAACTTTAGGATTTCCCTTTTGTTTTATAGGTATGAAATCATCACAAAGAGCGTAAAAATTATCTATATTACTAATTCTTTTATGTTTGTTTTTACAATATTTGCCGAGAATATATGAATGTATATCATTTTGATCATCACCATCTAGTTCTGAAAAAGCCTTTTCTATTAGCGCAATTTTATCAGAAGCTAATCTGCAAAATTCTATAATCTCTTCTTTTTCTTCAACTGTTTTGAAATTTATACTAATTTTCTTTTTTATCTTTAAAACTTTTTCGGGCATTGCTTTGGGAGTTTGCTGATTCTTTTTGCAGTTCTCAATTACATATTGAAATATAGAAGATACTATGCCTTGCTCTAGCTCTTCTTCTTTAGCTAAAGATTCATAGACGTTCACAGTATTTGCAACGTATTGATTATTATTATTACCTGAAATAGATTGTTTTAACTGTTCCCAAAATTTCATTTTATCTTATATTATTTGTATGCCCTATGTTTTGATTGTTATTGTTTCCTTTAATATCCTGTTTGATGTTTTTTATATCACCTCTTGATGTGTTCTGCTTTTTTATTTTATGTACTTCATTTAGTGCATAAAAAGATATGATTGTGCTAATAATAGCGCATAGGGTCTGGATTATGTCTAATATGCTCATATTTATACTTTTTAGCAAAGATACTAATTCTTCTGGTTCCTTGATTCAGAATCGTTGAATTTATACAATCATATTATACATATTTTTCAGATATTCCTGTATTTACGACTTTTTTTCTTTTTGAGTGGCTTAGCAATATAGTATTCTGGTTGCGTTTTGCTTGATGGAGCTTCTATACAAGATGATGTAATAGTGATAAATGTATTTGAGCTCTGTTTTTCTTTTTGATAATTGTATGATGTGGTGACATAACTCTCTTGTTTTGTGTAATAATTGTTATCTGTATTAAACATCTGACTACTTGCTTTCTTGTTTTCAGGATTTTTATCCTGATTGATTTCTGTTTTTCTTTCACTGGATTGTAACCCGTATTCCTGTAGTTTAAACAGTTCACGTATAGAACCGTTTTTCATTGTATTGTAATATTCAAATGATTTAGATCGTTGTCGGTCGTAGTCAAACAACTTATCAAAACCTAGTTCTACCTGTTGAAATAGATTCACACGGTTAAAACCACTCGTTATTATTCCCTTCTTGGTATTCTTGTGATTGGTAAGCGGAGATAGTTTCTTTTTGTCAGTTTGGTCTTTACGACTTACAATCAAATGACAATGCATATTCAATTCATTATCTGAACGACTACGGTCAAAATGAATCTTACCATAGAACTTTATGTCTGTTTCGGATAGTCCTTTATTGAAGTTCTTAGCGTATTCAGGAATAAATACCTCATGAATATAGCATTTCATTGCTTCGGCTTGCTCCTGCTCTGTGTTACCCATCGCCCGGAGTTCCTTTTCCGATGGGCTGACATGAATAGCATAAAACTTAGCATCTGTTTTTAGAAGTTGCCCGATATTAGTATCAATATCTTTTATAACTTTTGATTTATAGATATTATCCTCTGTCAGATTAAAGAAGCCTTCGGTATAGATACCCTTTTCCATCCGTTCTAAATCTTCATGTTCGAGGTAATTAGCTAGCTGTCGGCTACTACCTGCATTATTGTATGTTCCATTTGATGGTGGGGCAAAGTCTATGTGCATAATCCTATGTATTTATCAGATTGCTGATTTCTGCTTTTAGATTCTCTTTCCTCTTGCTATCCATCACGCCACAAGCGGAAAGTTCCGAATAGAGTTGTATCAGGTGAAGCAGCTTTTTATAATCCCGTTGGTGTATCTGATAAAGTGCATTAATCTGTTTGGACTGGTTGTTTATCACATCGGCATGATTACCGAACTGTTCACTTAGCTTTTTGAGTACGGCTGTTTGTCTCTCCTGATTGGCTTCTAGTTGAGAGAGAATTAGAGCTTCCAAAGTTTTGTCGATAGCATCAAAACGCAAAGCGATAGAATTTGTAGCCCGTATCATGGGATTCAATTGTTCTTCCTCGTAGTGACGAATAAAGCGAATAATATCATCTTGCCTCTTATTTATTTTCGCCAGTTCCGATTTTACGGATTCAGGTGCTTCGGATGGGTTGATATGTGCCTTATCTATATACCCGAACGCCAACTTTACAACTTCACTCTTTTTCAGTGAATAGCGTTTGCATATCTTCTCTACCAAAGCTGCCGTTTCCTTGTCTATGGAAATGGTAGTGAATATCGTTTTTCGACTGCTATTTGGCATGGTAATTACTTTTTTATAGAAATATAAATAGATAAATACCTGATAATAAGCATTACAAAGAAAATGCTTATTACAGGTGTCATTACAGCGTGTTCTTGTAACACGCTAAAGCCGAAGGCTTTGCCTCGCAGAGCAAGAGGGAAGAACAGGACTTGTCCAGTTCCCTCTTGCTCGATTTAGTGAAACGAGCTGAACCGATAGGTGAAACAGTTTCTGCTAAATCGGGGTGATAGCACAGAGGAATAGTCCGAACATAGGCTTCTTTCCTCTGCTGCTTTTTGCTATCAGGGTTGATTCTCTAGCTGATTGGCTTTTTCGAACTGCTTGTAGGTTTGAGAATCGGCATACTCACGAACAAAAGCCCGGATGTCGCTGGCTCTATAGTACGTTTTCCGTCCAATGTTAAAGTAGGGAAGTACACCTTTTGCCCGATAGCGTTGTAGGGTTCTGAAAGATGCTTTTAGCAGAAAGGCTAAGTCTTGATTATCTAACAGCTTCTCATTTTCATCGAATACGGTGTCGGTATTATTAAGAGATTTCAGGTCTTGCCCGATCTCGGTGAGTTTTTTGGAAAGTTTCTCCATCCATTTCTCGAAGTTTTCATTGTCTATATACATTTTGCTCCATTTTAAGTTGAACATTAATGATTTTCAATCAATTGATGAAGCAAAGTTCTAAAAATGACTGCAAATAAGTTCGGGGAATAGATCACCCATTCCCCGATAAATTATGATTAATACCCTGAATATCTGTATTTTGATTTTATGGAAAATATCCCTCTTCTTTACACTTTTCGATAATAGCGACTCTTAGTTTATCTAAAAAGGCTGTTCGTTTATCAGGCTTACGTTTGATAACCTCTTCTTCTTTTTTATAAATATCACTGAATTTTATGTTAAACAGCTTTTCAAAAGCATTTGCTAAATCACTGAAATGTATTTCCTTACCATCAACCGTTGTAATACATTTTAGATAATAAAGTCCACATACGATTTCCATTATGTCGATGTACTTTGCAATATCTTTATTTAGGTGTAAGGTAGATTTCCATCCAGCTTCAATGTTAATAAAGAATTTGGGAAATTCCATTTGATGATGGAGTAGGTCTAGTTCTTTATTAATAAATGAAAGTATCTTATTGCATGTTATACTTTTTGTTTCATAATATAAATCTCTTCTGATTTCTAAACTATGTTTTAGTGCCTCAAATTCTATGTAGGTAAGATTTAGTTCTCTAATTAAAGTTTTGTAATCTGATTCATTATTCAAAAAGGTAATTACAGATTCAACAAATTCTCTATATGCCATAAGTAGTTGGGCTTCATCAAAATTTTCTTCTGTGCAAGAAGAGTTGAGAAGACTATATATATTTTGATCTGAAAGGTTCCATTTTGGCATAAGCAATCAAACATGTGTTATACGTTTCGTTTATTGCCGTTCATTTTTATTCTTTATTCGTTTCAATAGAGAGTAAATGATAATTTTGTGAAATGGTCTAATAAAGAAAAAATACATTCGTCCAAGCCAATTGTTATATTTCACAATAGTAGTAATCCTAAGTTCCTGTTTGCCATCTTTATATTCACCACACCACATTGAAACATGAAAATCCAAGTGGCTGTCGGGCATTCCAAAAATTTCTTCATGCTCGTTTTTATCGGACACCATATTTGTAAATCTACTATTTGTGTCCAATCCCATTGGTTTTACAATAGCGTTTCGTAAATTCATTAACCAATCTATCCATTTAGGAAGTTGATTAAAAGCAAGATTGCGAAATTTTTCAGGTGTTATTTTCTGATTACAAACTATTTCCCTTGAATAGGAATCCACATAATCGGCAGGAAGATACTTTTCAATCAAGCCGTTTGTTCGTATATTTTTCATCTTACTGCTCTTTAAATTTATTGATAACCATATCCTGCAACTCTTTAAACTGTTTCGCTGATAGAGCCGAGCAAACTTGCTGCATGCCAATCAGCATGGAATATTGTATTACCGCCAAATCCATTGCTTGTTTAGCATCTAATCCGATTGCTTCATTCAGCTTGGTTACATACTCCAACCTGATATTGTCCGCTTGCGCTACATAATTTCGTACAATTGGACTGGAGTATCCCCACGCCCGTATTACACTTTCGTTTCGGATAGAAGCGTATGCTGCCATATCAGCCAATTTCTGCTGTTGTTCTTTGGGAGTGTTCAATTTGTCCACTTCACGAATAAACTCAAATGTGTTTACTTCCAACCAATACCTCATCAATGCATCCACATAGCCGTCTATGTTTTTGAAATGATGATAGAATGCACCTTTGGTGATTTGTAATAATCCGCATAGATTATCTATCGTGATTCTTGCAAATCCTTCTTTTTCCAAAACTGTTAGTCCTGTCACGAACCATTGCTTTTTATCTACTTTCTTCATAATTTAAATACATACCATATAGTATGGTATGCAAATGTAATCACTTTATTAGAATAAACAATAGCTTGCCTGTCTCTTTTATTACCATTTCTTGTATTTAAGATACAACTATCTTTATAGCCATTTGATAGGATAGCCGAGCATACGCTTTAGTTCTTCCATTTCTGCACTATGCCACATTTCATGTTTGAAGCACCAAGATAATGCTTCATATTTATTATTAGCTACCGGATGTTTAAATGGAATAGGTTCTAATTGTTCAAATAATATATCATCATTTAATTGTGATAAATTATCTATGCATATTTCGTGAATGGTATCGAACTGTTCTTTTAGCTCATATGTTGGGATCAAGTTTTTTTCTACTGACCTATGTAGAGTTCCCATACCATTAAAGATTTTCACATAATCAACGATGGGAATCAATTCTGTGATTTTAGTATTTCTTCCTGTGATACATGTGATAGCATGGAAGTTTTGACTAATCATTAAATGTCCAACTTGCCAAGCAAAATTTGAATCTGTGTTTTGAGGAATTGTGTACCATAAATCTTGTGGTATTTCGGAAATCAAACGATTTGCAAAATTCCTCGATTCGATAATCTGTTCTCTTAAAAAATCAATTCTTTTCATTTCTATAAATTTATATACTTATTAGTAAGTAAGTTGTTGGGGCAAAAAAATATTAGATATTTAATAATCCCTCCTGTATTGTCTTATACACATCATTTTTTAATACTTTATTCATTTGCAAAGAAGATAGCAATGCGGAATGAACCATGAAAGCCTTTGTTCTTGGTGTTTCCGTAAATGAAAAAGCATTATTTTTTAAGCCATTATCTAATAAAGCTGTAAGCCATTTTAGAATTGTGTTTACCAATCCCTGCAACTCTTTCTGCATGTTTTCAGGTAAAGTGTCATAAGATGGCGAAAGTGAGCCAACTATACAAACCCAATGATTCTTGATAAAACTATCGTGCATATGAATATAATTGGAAAACTGTAATTTGTAATCCAAACTTTCCCATGTTTTAGTTAGCTCGTTGAAAGCATTTAGATTTCTTCTTATTATCTCTACTCCCAAATCTGACTTTGAAGGGAAATAATAATGAATAGCTGCATTCTTTATATTCAACGCTTTAGATATGTCTGCATAGCTAAAAGAATTGTAGCCAATAGAGCGAATTAACTCACTTCCTAATCTTATTATTTCATTTCTAGTATCATTCATGGCGCAAATATATGCAATTTACTTAGTAGTAAGTATAAAATGGGCAATTTTAACATCTTGTATGTTCACAGTGTATAATTTCTATCTTCATTTATTCGGTCAGTTATAACCACTTCATACCACTTTCAGACAGTTTAGAAAACGTCTCTTGATTCTTCTTTCATTTGCTGGTGAAAATAGAATCAACACGTTTTATAAACCATTTAAATTTGAAAAAGTATGGAAGTAGTAACCATCGAAAGAAGAACATTTTCGTATGTCTGCGAACGGTTCACAGAATTTGCCAAACGGATAGAAAGTTTGTGCAGCACTCATACACAGAAAGTAGAAAACTGGCTGGATAGTCAGAAAGTGTGCCTGTTATTAGGCTTTAGCAAACGAACGTTACAATATTACCGGAGTAGCGGAGGATTGGCTTATTCTCAAATTGGCAGTAAGATTTATTATAAATCTGCTGATGTTGAAAGAATTATAGCAGACAGTGAAACACAGAATCAATCACCCAAACAAATTACGCCTTATGAAAAGAACTAAAGAAGATTATCCGACCTTCAATTTGTTTTCCATTGTCGGTACATGGGAAAGCATTAATCTGAATCCTACGGTTATTATCTACCGGAACGACAAAGATTATCTTCTTTCTATTATATATGTATCGGAAACCACCAAACAGGCTTCTCCTGCTACGTATGAGATACAAAAAGATGGTAGCCAGTATTTTATTGTCACTGCATCCAAACGGCTCTATATAGATTATGATCCGGCAAAAGATGTACTTAGCATTTCATCACTAGGTGACTATCTGCGTAACTAATTAATCAGCCTGCTAATCATATAACTGATTAGCCATCTGGCAATCTTGAAATCAATATTTCAATAAAACAATCTTTCAATCATGGAACTAATAAATAAAGATACACCACAAGTCAAAGAATTTATTTCTTCGCTCGATTCAATGCTGAAAGGCATTGAAATTATAGTAAAGCACTACAAACTCCACCTGAACGGAGAACGTTTTCTTTCTAGCCATGAAGTTTCCAAGAAACTGAATGTCAGTTTGCGAAGCTTGCAAGAATGGCGAGATACGGGATTAATCTCCTTCATCCAGATAAAAGCAAAATCATCTATCGACAAAGTGATATTGATAAGTTGCTTCAAAAGCACTACTCTGACAGTGGGAAAGAATAACCTGCTACCCTCAAAACATTGTTTTTCGGAATTTAATTTGAATCATTGACTTTTCCAGTGAAGTATTTAGTCTGTGCAAGTCTTTAGATGAAAATACGCTCGAACATAGTGAGAGGAAGATTTTCTTCTAAACCGAAGGCTTGGACTTGAACAGGCTAAATGCGGAACTTACCTTTGTTAATGTTTCATATTGAGTTCTGAAAAACTTACTTTAAAAGGAAATGAATTTTGAAAAGTAATTTATATATGGATATAGTAGCAATAGAAAGAATTTCCTTCGATTCTTTTAGAAAGAAGCTGGAACAGATTATATCATTGGCAGATAATACTTCTTTATCTCCCTCTGATATGTGTATTGAGAAAGAATGGATAGAGGGCAAGACATTGGCTGCTTCCTTAAATATTTCTTTGCGAACATTACAGTCTTTACGGGAGAGTGGCAAACTTTCTTTTTCGACTGTTGGCAAAAAAGTATATTATAAGGTTGTCGAAGTACAAAAACTATTGGATTTAGATAGAATAAAAGTAACTACTAAAGAATAATTGCATATGGATTTATACACGAATGAGGATAGCCAAGAATTATTGCAAGCATTAGATAGGGCTTTATCTTATATAGAATATGTATTGAAGAATAATAAGCCCATGTTTGAGGGTGAACGGTATCTGACGAGTGAAGAACTTTGCTCTATACTCAAAATCAGCCGTAGAACTTTACAGTATTATCGGGATGATGGCATTTTTCCTTTTATTCAACTTCCAGGTAAAGTGTTATTTCGTGAATCAGATATTATGAAGGTTTTAAAAAGTAGATTACGATTTTTATATAATGGTTTATAGCTTGTATCATGTTTTTTTGTATTTTTGGAAGAAAATATTATATGTACTCAATTACTGATATAGAAAAAGCTGGTCAACTTAATGATGATTTATTTGTGTCTACTGTTTTTGGAGATATAATGCGTAGGGCTGTAGCTAATGATTCTAAAGACCCTATTTCTGAACATGAAAAGGACTTTTTTTCAGAAGGGTTGTTAACTTCTATAGAAAAAGTAGGTAAATTAGAAGACTACAGCTGTTGTGCTAATTATAAATTTAAAAAAACATATTTGATTTATTATGCTGATTTAAGTGGAGAATCTGAGTATTATGCACTTAAAAGAGGAAGAGGGGAAGTTCGGCTTAGTAAAGGAGAAATAAAAAGAGATTTGCAATTTTTATCCGGTGTGGCTCAAGAATGGCTGTCGATAGTTAATATTACCAATCATTCAGAGGAATTGTTGCAGTACATAGCAAAGGAAACAAGAGATACTTTGAAGCTATTAGAAAAAAGTAAGCCTAATCCTATTTTTAATAAACGTATGAAGAAATATAATATCAATAGAATGAATATTATATTACGTTCCAAATACTTTTATTGTATGGCACTGCTAATTTTCGAGAAATATGCGAATGGAGATTTTGTCTCTCGTCTAAACAATAATGATATTGAGTTCAATAAATATTCATTAGTGCATATTTTAAGTAGACATTATTCTCAAACGACAAGTAAGAATTTTGATAAATCATATCATATTGAAGATTTTAATCCAGAATGTTTAAATCTTCAATTGAAAGATATTATAGAGAGGATTGATAAGTCAGGTCTTTATGCGAATGAGTCTATTGAAAATATTAATTTTCAATTTAAAGGTATTACGTATGCTATATGGATTCATAAGAAAACTAAAGGGGTCGCAGGTAAAGGAAATGTGGAGTATTACAGAATAGAAACATTTTATCCAATAGAGGATGCAGAAGAAAAAAGGAAATTATATACTAATTATGAATTGAAAAATATAGATTCGGATTTACAGATATTCGTACATAAGTAATTAGTGTGAGTATTATTTTCAAGAAAGAATGCGAAGCTCCGAAAAATAGAGTTTCGCATTCTTTTTTATTTTTTGTCGAAAACTCCTTGTACATTTTGCATATCCCGAAGAATACTTTGATCCAAGACTTTGGCGTATCGCTGTGTCATTTTTGTATTGGAATGACCGAGCATTTTAGCTACATTTTCCAGTGATACATTATTCGCTAAGGCAATAACAGTCGAAAATGTGTGCCGCCCGGTGTGCGTGCTCAAGCTCTTTTTTATTCCGCAGAAATCAGCAATTTCTTTCAGATAGCTATTCATTTTTTGATTGCATGGCACGGGCAATAGTGTATCTTTCTTTTTCGCTAGTGGATGTCCTTGGTATTTATCCAATATAGCTAAAGGAATATCCAAAAGAGGAATATTACACATGATTTTTGTTTTCTGTCTGGCTTTCCTTATCCATAAATTCCCCTGATTGTCAGGCACAAGATGTTCGGGTTTTAATTCCGATACATCTATGAACGCTAAACCAGTCCAACATTGGAATAAGAAAATATCACGTACAAGTTCTAAGCGTGGAATACTAAAAGTCTTGTTCTGCAAAGCCTCTAATTCTTCTTTGGTTAGAAACTCCTTGTGTACTTCCTGCTCATGGAAACGGATATTGATAAATGGATCTTTCTCCATCCAATCATTCGCTAGTGCCATGTTGGTGATTTTCTTCACTACTTTCATGTAACGGATTACCGTATTTTCTTGCAAGTCCTTTTGAACTTTCAGAAAGTGAATATAATCCTGAATGATAGCATGACCTATTTCTTTCATGGGTATATCCTTTAGATGGTACTCTTTAAAAACCATTTCTTTGAAATACTTTAGGCAGGTATCAAAGCGAGAAATGGTTACTTTAGCATAATCCTTGTCAATCAGTTCACGGCATTTGTCGTTATGTTCCTGAAAAACTTCAAAGAGCATTTTATGCTTTTCATCTAGTCCGAGAAAACGCCTCTTAATCTCCATCGGGTTAATGAGTTTATTTTCATCTTCCAAAGTCCGATGAATCTCATACAAGCGTAATTTTACCGATTCCAGATAACGGTTTACTTCTACAGATTTAGAATCTTTACCTGTACACCGTTCTTTAGCTTGCGACCAAAGTTTAGGCTTAACGGTTCTTTTTAGCTGTATTTCAGTCAACTGACCTTGAATTGTTATCCGCAACATGATAGGTGTCTCACCTGACTTTACTGTTCTTGTTTTGCGGATGAAGAACAGTACGTTGAAAGTCTGTCGTTTCATACTCTAAAAATTAATGTTTAAAGTTACTGAATCGTGCAGAATAGCAAGAATCAAACGATAAGACAATCAACGACTTACGGTACAATTCGTGGACATTTTTTCGAGACTAAAATTGTCCACGATTTAGCACTACGAAAGTGCGTTATTTTGCCAAAAATATGCGGATTGGGAGAAAAAGAAAATCCCTGAAATGTTTAATATTCAGGGATTTACCAAATTTGAAGTCTTTTAAAAGTGGTGCCACCAGCAATATAAATGTTAAATTATTATCAATCGGATTAAATTCAATCATATACTAATATACTGATATTAAGCCGAATTAAACAATTTTCAATTTAGGCGGATAGCGGCTGTTTTAGAAATTATAGTGACTATTGTAGTGACTATTCAGGAAAAGTCACTAACTTTGCAGTGTCCGATTCATAAGGGAATCGAACCTTGGATTCTATGGCAAAATCTCTTTCCCGGTTCTTCATCCGCAAGCAGGACGAGAAGAACGAAATCGCAACTCTTTTCTTTAGGGTGCAGAACAAGAAACACAAAGTCGATACGCTCTTTTCCTCTCAGATACGTGTGAATGTTGCGGAGTGGAAAGAGGCTTTGTCGTGTCCTGAAAAATGGATGCGACATCAAAGGGCGAACTTCAATCTACACGACTCTCTCAATAGGATTGAACTGGTAGTGAAGTCGGAAGTCGAGGGCATGTCTTTCGATAAGTCACATGTTGAGGCCGAGATCCTCTCTATCGCCAATCCGAAGAAAGCAGAAGCCATAATGAAAGCTAAGCGTGAAGAGGAGGAACGGCAACGCGAGGAAGAACGCATAAAGGAAGAGCAGGAGCGTCTGATAAAGGAAGGCATCGATGCTGAACGCGCCAAAATATGGAACTTCATAGACCGATTTTGCAACGAAATCAAGAGCGGTGCCAGGCTTAATGGTCATGATAGATATGCGCCAGGCACTGTGAAGGCATGGAATAGCTTTAGGAAGCTGTATGACTTGTTTGACAGAAAGCATCGCTACACATGGCATGATGTAGACCGTGCATTCGTCACCAAATTCCTAAACTTTATGGAGAAGAAAGATTATATGGTGACTGCGCAGAATAAATATCTGGTCGATCTCCGCGCAATCATCAGCTATGCCTATGCCGACGGAATACACGACAATGACCGTGCCCTGCAATATTTCGCCAAGAAGAAAATTGAAGAGAAAGATAAGGCTATCGAAATCTACCTTACCGATGCGGAACTTCAGGCATTGTATGAAATGCCACTGTCAGGCAAGCAGGAAGAGGTGCGCGATATATTTCTTGTCGGGTGCTACACCTGTCAGCGCGTGAGCGATTACAACGACATTGACAAGGATTGTTTCACCACTACAGCCAAAGGAACACCGGTAATACGCCTCATTCAGAAGAAAACCCGCAACGAGGTAAAGATTCCTATAATGAATCCCAACCTAAAGGCTATATGCGAAAAATACAACTACAATCTCCATTATGTTGTTGACGTGATACTCAACCGCTACATAAAGGAGATTCTGAAGGAGTTGTCCGATAAAGTGCCCGACTTAGCCAAGATGGTAGTAACCAAACTTACTCAAAAGCAGAAGAAACTGGTGGAGGACGGCAAGCTCGTTGTCGAGCACAACGAAAAGGGAGAGGTGATAATGCCTCGCTACAAGTGCGTGACAACCCACACAGCCCGCCGTAGCGGAATCACCAACATGTACCTAACCCACAAATACTCCATAGTCCAGATGATGCACGTCAGCGGCCACAAGACACAAAAGACCTTTATGGACTATATCAAACTCTCCTCGGACGAAATCGCCGACGAGATTGACGCTATCGCTAATGGCGCGAAATCCGAAGTATTTTGACTATTATTACTCGGAAACAGCTACAAATCAAAATATAAATTGTAATTTTGAATATGGAAACAAATAATTCACAGCTCGTAATCTATCAGGCACCGGACGGAAATATGTCGATTGATGTGACAGTTCAGAATGATACCGTATGGCTGAGCCAAGGGCAGATGGCCGAACTCTTTGACAAAGATCAGTCAGTTATTGCCCGCCACATCTCTAATGTTTTCAAGGAAGGCGAGCTGGAGAAAGAGAGTAATATGCAAATTTTGCATAATACTCTGTCGAAGTACAAACCGACTCAGGTTTACAGCCTTGATGTTATTATCTCTGTTGGCTATCGCGTTAAATCCAAACGTGGTACTCAATTCCGCATCTGGGCAAATAAGATATTGAAGCAGTATCTTCTTCAAGGCTATGCCATAAACGAGCGGATAGCTGCACAGAAATATGACGAGCTTAGTCAGTTGATAAAAGTGCTCGGCCGCACAATCCAAAATCAGGAAAGGCTTACGGAGGACAGCCGTTCATTGCTCGATGTTGTGGTTGACTACACATACGCCCTCGACACTCTTGACCGCTACGACTATCAGGAACTGAAGATCGAGGACACCACCGGTAGAGAGTCGTTTCATGCCACTTACGAAAACGCCATGGAAGTCATCCGCGAGTTACATGAGAAATTCGGTGGCAGCACATTGTTCGGCAACGAAAAAGACGATTCCTTCAAAAGCTCCATCGGTCAGATTTACCAGACTTTCGGAGGCGTTGACCTCTATCCCTCAGTGGAGGAAAAAGCTGCCATGCTCCTGTATCTTGTTACCAAAAACCACTCATTCAGCGACGGCAACAAACGCATTGCCGCCACACTGTTCCTGTGGTTCCTCAACGGTAACGGCATTCTCTACAATGAGGATGGCACCAAACGCATCGCCGACAACACCCTCGTTGCCCTTACCCTGATGATAGCCGAAAGCCGCACTGAGGAAAAGGACACAATGGTAAAAGTCATCGTCAACCTTATCAATAAAAATAATTGAAATTCAAAAACATCAAAGGTAGTATATGTGTGAGTATAAGTCTTTATTTAGATTAAGAGAAGCAACAGATATAACTATTTAAGAGTTGGAGACTCCCCATCTATATTTTTCTACACCAAATGCTTATAAGGATAAGAATGATGCTAATATATGGGGATTTATTGAAGGTGATGATAATATATATGAAACATTCGATAGATTTCTAAATGATGAAGGGATTAAACACCTCTCTAATCGCCTTAGAAGCATTGGTATCTGTTGTTTCACTACTGACATCCCCGGAGGGAAGGCGAAAAGCAAATTTCTTAATTGGCATAAACCAATTTGTATAGAATATGATTCTGTTATTGTAGAGAATTCATTTGCAAAAAATAAAAATGGATTAGTTCCGTTTCATGTAGGATCAGTAAGCTATCATAATGAACCGCTTATTTTTGAAAAGGATAAAGAGTCATCATGGCATATTCTTTGGGATGAGAGTGAATTCGGCATCATGTACAAGTCTTTAAGAAGCATTAATTTGGCTGATAGAGAATTTGATGATTTGATTAAAAAGATGTTCACTCGCTTATCTAATAAGTATAGCTATCAAAAGGAGGTACGATTTGTATCAAGGCCGTTGTCTGAAATTGACAATAACATTGAAGGTGTTAAATTATATATACCTGATACGGCAATAAAAAGGGTTTTGGTTCATAGATCTGTTGATAAAAATAGTGAGTTTATGAGAAAACTTAATAGCATACCACATTTAAAAGATAAGATAGTTTATGGTTGGTAATATTAGGCTTATTCCTATTCATTTAGGTTTATTCCTTGAGCATATTTCCATAAGTCAAGATTAACAGTTGTGCCCTATAAAGTACTTCTGATATTGCTGAACGACATTGTATACCCTTTTTTAGCTTCAAGTAATTATTGTGAGGGCTTGATGTTGGATATATAACCCTCGAAATAGGGTATATTATTTCCCGAATTTGGGGTCAAGGTGTATGTCGCCAATGACAGGAACAATGTGAATAAGGAACCTTTGGTTTCGAGAATCATCTCTATCGCTTAAACGAGAAGCTCGCGGCACACCGCCCTCACCGCTACCTGCAATAACAAGTTCGCACTTTTCCATATTAGTAAAATCTATACCTGCGTTGTCTCGCCAAAACTCATGGAGTTTAAGCGCACGTTGGTAGCTGAGGACATCATTGTTGAAGTAATCGTCAATATGATAGCCGTCGGCCGAAGCCTGACCTTCGATAACTACAAGATACTTAATGTCAGTGCGCAGAGAATCATTCTGCTGCAAATTAAGTATCGTGCGTTTGATTTCCTCTCCAGCATCACGAATTTGTTGACGAATGGCATTAGCCTCTGTCAAATTATACTCGGGAGATTTAGGGTCGTCTTGAAGCAGGTTGTCTAGAGAAAACTTACCTTTCTGATAGTTAACCTGAATTTTGAAGATATGTTTGAGGTAATCCGGATTGAACTCGAAATATTCGGGATCAATATTATCCACAGCCTTGTAGATAGACATAATTTCCTCATACTTATCTTTGAACTCCTCCAGTTCGCGCTGCTTAATCTTGAAGCGGCTATAAGATACCGCAAAAAGTACAAGCATGATAGCGAACAACGTGGTCATAATATCCACATAGCTCGGCCAAAAAGCACTTTTATTATTGCGACTATCCATAAGTAACGTTATTTACGACCGCCGAAGATACCGCCGAGGAAGCCACCGCCACCCGATGTTGTCGGGGTTTCCGGTTTCTTCTTGGCATCTTCAATAGCCTTGTCAAGAAGTTTACGTATAGATTCGACTTCGTGACGAGTGGTTTCGATGGTTTTATCTACTTCTTCACGAGAACTTTTAGTGTTGATTGAGGTAAGCAATTCCTCAATCTTTTTCAGCTTGCTAAGCTGAGAGAACTCTTGTTGAATCTGGTCAAGAGAGAACTTCTCCTCGATAGCGGCCATAATCTCGCGTCGGCGTTCAAGCATTTCTTTTTCGAGACCATCGAGAATATTTTGGAACTTCTCGGCATAGGCGGCGAAACTCTCTTCGTAAGTACGACCGAGTTTAACGATAGCTTCGGATTGCATCTTGAAAATATTTTCAAGATGTCCGTCGGAAACCTCCATAGCCTCGACAGCGACTTTCTGCTTTTTCTTAATAGCAGTAATCGCTTGTTTGAGGGCTTCAATTTCGGTGTTACCAAGAAGGTCAGTTTTTTCGATACTGCGACCAAGAGCATTAATGCTTTTCTCAAAGTCAGTAATGCGCGAGAGTATCTGATTAAGCTTATTGGCAACATTAAGCGGAATTTCAAGAGATTCGTTATAACGGCGTTGCGTGTTGACAAGTTCAACGGTAACGTCCTTAATAGCGTTGCGAGTAACTTCAAAACGGTTAAGAGCCGTTGTAACGAGGTCAAAGTTCTGCGAAGCACTAACAAATGCATCGAGAGATTCAACGACACCGCGAGAGCGGAGAGTCTTGAGAAGTTGAGCTTGCAGGTCAACATTTTCATTGATTTTGTCCATATTCTCGCCCATGACGCGCACTGCTTCCGAAACGATGGTTACGTTCTGCTCAAAAGCAGAACCGAAGCGTTGAGTGCAAGAGTCAAAAGTCGCCTGAAAGCGGTCGATGACGTTATTGAACGACGGTTCAAAAAGGTTGATGGTGTGGTGCAGTTTATTCAGAGCGGCAACCATGCTGACACCGAGGGTCGGCATAAGTTCATTCTGAATAAACTCGTAGAACTCGTTCTTGTCTTCACGAACCACCCTTTGAGTCTCAGCTGCAAGATGATGAGTAATCGTCGTAAGAAGCAAACCGATGAAACTTGTTGACATCGAAACGAGAACACCGGAAATAAGATTGCCAATAGTCTCGTCAGTAATGCCCTCACCATTCGGAGAAGCTCCCAAGCCGATAGTGAAGAATAACAAGCCAAGGAATACACCAATGAAAGTACCCATGAGACCTACATAGGTAGGGAATGCAATACGTGACGTTGCATTATCATACAAGACATTGATTTTTCGGTCAGTCTTGTTTTGAATGACCGAAAAATCTGTGGTGCCGTGGTTCTTTTTGGTGTACTCATTCAACTCCTTGATAAGAGTGTGTAGGCTGGAGCCTTCTTCTGCTACATAAGGATTGAGCTGAGAATCTTCTGCCTCACCATATACTTCATATTCGCGATTCTTAACGAAGAAATTGCGGACAGTCTCTAACTTCTTTCGGGTACCAAAAAAGTAATAGAGCTGAACGCCAAACGCGATTATAAAAGTCGCGATAGATATAATCAGCGATACAATAGAGATGCCTGACTGAAACATATTAAATCTTAGTTAGTTTTAACACGTTATCAATAATAGGCAAGAAGAATACCGAATCGTGGTAAACCTCGCTGTCATTGAGTTTCTGAATGACCTGTGTCTTGAAGTTCTTCTCCAGAGAATCCTGAGTGCCGGATGAAATGAGGTTGATAATTTCGGTTGAGTTAACCTGTTTATCAAGCTCACCTTTGGAGATAAGGATACGAAGGAGATCAGCGAAGAGTTTATTGAACGAAGCAAAGGTATTGAGAAGATCGCAACTAACCGCAGGAAAGTCGGCTTTAAGCTGCTCGACATTCACATAGACCCTATCAGAGACGCCTTGGAAGTTAAACTCATCAGGCACATCGACATCGGAGTTGCGATAAAGGCCACCATAGCAGGTACATTCTTTTCGGCTATCGGGAAGAATAACCTGAATATCCTTTATATCGCCATAAACATTTTTGAAGATTGTGGCGACAAGTTCCTTGATGGTTGCCTTATCCGAAGAAAGCAGACCATCGATGTAACGACTACCGTTTCCACAGAAAAGAACGGAACGCGGACAAGCGAGGCTCTTAGCCTTATACATCTTCGCCATGAAGTACACGATAGAGGCGAAGTGATAAAGGAACAGAGGCTTGTATGATTCTTTCAACTTCTTGGTGATTTCGCAACGGCTATCGTTGCTCAGCCAGAAGTTGATTATGTCCTTAGTGGAAACCTCTCGGTCTGAGCGCATCTTGATATTGAGCTGTTCAAGTTCATCGGTATGGTCGCCGAGATGAACGGTCTCGACGAAGCGTTCGTAAATGCCGTTTACACGGTCATTGTCGAACCCGCTGAAACCATTACCCCAAAGAACATCGCAACCGAAGTGAACGGAGTTCGCGATTTGAGGTTTGCTGTCGGCAAAATAGATGAAGTCGCTTGAACCGCCACCAATATCGACGATAGAGACAGCGTCAACGCTGTTGAAAGAGTTCTTTTTGCTGAAATAGTAGTACGGAGCCTCGGATTCAGAGATGCACTCGATTTGCGAAGATCCTATGTTAAGAAGATTCTTCGCTTCCTCTTGCCAAATGGTGGTGTAGATGTCCTTGATAGCACCCTTGAAGCTGAGAGGACGGAACCAAATCAGTTTGGTATTAGCAAGCAGACCGTTCTTTTGGAGGACGTCTGTCTTGATGATAAGGAGCAGTTCGCGGATAAAGAGACGCAGTTCTTTTTCGTGGCTGTCCTCCCACTTAATATCGGTGAGAATAGACTGGTTGCCAAGTCCCATAGATTTCTCGTAGAAGAAAGCGATGTTGCAGTTGTCAAACAGCGAGGGCTTGCTTCTGTCACCTTTCTTCACACAGAGAGCGGTGCGGATTGGGAAGCGATATATAGAGCCGTCAATGAGTGCCGGAACGAACTCAGTATTGAAATTCTTGCGACACTTCGGAGCAATAGCATTTTCAATTACCGAGACAAGCGAGTGTTGAGAAGAACGCTTGAAATCGTGGAGGAACGCCACCATCGGCTCTCCCATGTTCAGCTGTTCAGGCTCGTTGTCGCGACCTAACTTGCAGCACGAAATATAGGTGTTTGTGGTGCCAAGGTCAACGGCATAGGTGTAGGAGTCCTGGGTACGCTGAGCACGTTTCCAATTCGGAAGGAGCACACCCTCGCAAGTACCGCTGTCGAGGGTAAAGCGCAAGCTGATTGCGTCGAATTGGGAATTGAATATTTCGTAGAACTTAGAACCGGCATCAACCTCTCTTTCATCATTTTGCGCGGAGCGAACAACGGCAGGGCGAACGCCAAACTTGGCGTGAGTATTATCCCTGTCGATTGTTTCAATTTCTTCGAAACGGCTATCGTCGTTCTTGAAGAAGAACGACATCTCCATATTGTTGATGGAAACCGGGCGGTATTCGGCAGTTGCATCATTGATAACTGCCATAACCTTGAAGTAATTGTTTTCGTTTCGATTCGGAGAGAGGATATTCGGGAACACTGCAAGGTTGAAGCTGATGTTTTCACGTTGCAGGTTTACGATACGACCACGAGAGCCGAAGTTATCGGAATCCACATAGTAGTCCTTAGTGTATTCGTTACCCTTATATTTAAGGGTAACGATAACTTTGGCATTGGTTACTTTGCATACACATTGGAAATCTCCCTCGATAAGAGATAAGGCTTCGTGGCTGATAGGCAACATAAAGTCATAATCTCTGTTATCATCTGCCCCTGCGTATGTCATAGGCTGATAATAGTCCTTAGACAGACGGAACGGCAGTTTGATAAGAGTATCGTTGAAGAAGTTTACAGTGCTAAGACCGGAATCCTTACCGATGGGGAGACCATTTACGACAAGTTCATTCGAGTTGTCGGAAATGATAGGTTTGAACTGAGGTTGCCAGTTCTTATTGATTTCCTGATCAGTAATCTGAATTTGCTTGATGTAGTCGCGCAACTCTTTCATCTCATCGCCCAGGGGGGAGTTATCGACGAGATAGAACATATAGTTTTTGAAATCCTTGTCTCGGGCACCGAACAAGCGAATGTCGCGGAAGTAAGTACCCCCGGATTTGCGAACGAGCGAAGGCATCTGCTGATAGCGTTTACCCATAAAGGAAGTTGTGCCGTTACCACGGTGATCAACTTTCTTATCGAGGTCGGGAGGAGTTACGAAGCCGGTAAACGGCGATGAAGTGGCAAGAAGATAATCGCGGCCACCATCGACGAAAACCACAAAGAACAGACGGTTGCCGGATGCTTTGAGGTCAGAGGCGAAGTAATTCTCTACGGCACTACCGAGGATAGGAACTTGGGACTTCAAATTTTTAAGGTCGTTAGCAAGTTCCCACTCACGAATAACGATTTTACGGGAATCGTCCCAGCGACCTTCGTGGTAAGTCAGATTATAGAGCAATTCAAAAACGTCGAGAGTGTCAGACACGAGACGGTTGTAAGCGTCTCCGGCGTTTTTCTTGGGGTCTTTTATTTCTTCGAGGGCACGGCGAAAAGCCTCTTTGACAACGAAGAAACGAGCAAAAGGAGTCGGGAGAGCATTTAACGCGCTACTATTGTTAGTGCGTTGCTCTGAGATTTTAGCGAGGTCTCCGGCAGTGATAGGGCCTTTTTCAGCCGTCCACTGCTGACCTTTAAGGCCACGCTCGATTATATTGAGGTCAACACTACTCATAGCGTTACATTATTTTAGAGGTACATTTATCAATGGCTTGGTAAGCATAATCAAGGAAGCGACGGAACTTGATTGTGTGCGTATCGTCTTTGTCCTTGTTGCTTGCGCGTATCATATCCAACAGATAATAGGACTCGTCCTTAGCGTCAAGCGAGAAGTCCTGAATCCAGTTGGATAGTTTAGCACTTCGATTGTCGGGGTCGGCAATCGTAAGCGGTGCGAAACCACGTTTGTTCTCGGCAAGTTCTTGATACCACTGCGAAAAACGTGCGAGGAAATTACGAAGGCTGACAAAAGATTTGTCGGCGTAGAAATCAGCATCGAAGCCACGGTTTTTCGACAGCGGGAACTGGCTCTCATTAGGGAGGAAGTAAACGAGACGAGAAAGCAACATCATATCGGCCACTGCCTTTACAACATCATTGTAGGCATCGCCGAGAGAAGAAACAGAAAGCGACTCAACATCTTCTTTGATTGCGCGAGAAAGAGCCTGTGTTTTGTCGGGCTTGTCAGTCTTTGAAAGGAAATCAAATAGAGCGGTAGCGGCGACAAGTTCGACAAAATGTGCTTTATCCTCCTGTTTCTTCTCGTCATTGGCGTATGTGGTTTTCATACCCTGTTCGCCAATGTAATAGAGATAATCAGACAGAACGCTCTGCTCGTAGTAAGCAAGAGCTGATTTAGTCTTGGTAAGGAAGTTTGCCGAATCAATATCGCTATCTGTTGTCGAGGGGTCTTCAAGCGAGAAGTACGGTAGAACCGAGACCGCACCCATAATAGCGTCCTTGACGTTAGGATGGTCGGTAGAGTTGCGTACTTTCTTTTCAAGGAGCGGATAGCCGGAGGCTCCGGTGCCGCCAAAAATCGAGCTTATGATAAAGATGCGGTCGCCTTTCTGACAAGCGTTGCAGAACGCTTGGAACCAGTCTGCGCCTTTTATCATCTCACCGAGAACAACGGTGCCGACATTTGGGCTACCTTTGAAGCCTACCGACAGGTCATTGTCAAGGTTGGCTTGCGAGAACATAGTCTGCACGAGGTACTTATTCACGTCCTCAGAATTGAGATTGCCAACATTGAGGTATTGACCAAAAGAGCGTTTCTCAGCGATAGGCTCGGATATATCGTTTTGCTGACCATTCAGCTTAGCGAGGTCGGCAATATCAGAACCAAAGAATCCGAGTATCGGATTGAGGCGTTTGCCATCGCTGAGAATCACATTATTGTAAACAGTTTCATACTCGCCGATAAGGGTTTGGAGATTACGTTTTTCTTCCAAGTCCATGTGCGGGTCGATAAGGACAGGAACAATCGTATAACCCTTAGCGTCCATACCTGCTGCAAGCAGCATAGTAATGGATTTCATAACTCGGAGGCCGGTGCCGCCGATACAGAATACAAATACCCTTTTCATAATCAGAATTTGAGGAATTTATAAGCGTTGGTACGGCCTACGTTGCACCAAACCAATGAGGTTAAAAAATAAAGGATAAAGCAATAGAGGGCATTGTTCAGAGCGCACAACCAATAAAGGGATGTAAGTCCTGTTTTGATGTTGGTTTTGATGCCGACATATTCGATGACAGCGGTACCAACAAGCGAGAGAATAAAGGCGATAGCCGCCCATAAGCCCCAATGCTTAATCTTGTAATGACGGCCAGGTATTTCATTGTACCCGGTGTAATAGTAAATCGCGAGACCAACACCAATTAAAGCGGTAGCAATAAGCAAGACAGGCGAAAGCCCGTCGAGCTGTCGCCATACTTGATCCGCCTGCGCTTTGAGTTGGTCATTTTGGGCGAAGTTCTGCAAGAACTTGCCCTTAGACGGTAGGAGGAAAAATATTTTATCGAGACCCATATTGAGTTAGTTTTTAATCTGTATAGGAAGAAACGAGGATGCGGATAGGCTCATCGTCGAAAGTATTGAGACGAGCATTAAAGCAGCCCTCCAAGAACTTATTAAAGGAGAAGGAACCTGAGAGGTCATTCTCATCTTGTGCCGAGATAATGCTGTTAAAGGTTATGATATACCGACCATCGAACGGTTTGTTAGTGAACGACCACTCGATCACTTCATCATCGAGAGCGACATTATAGAGCTTGACGAGATAATCAGCATACGAAACACGTTTGAAATCGCCTTTATAGGCGTGGTCATCTACGAGGTGGTCTTCATCTGTGAGTAATTCAACATCGACAGACGAGCCATAGAGTGCTTTAGCCTTAAAGCACTCTCTAAGAATATCAGCATCAACTACGCCCCAGGGATAACCTGTCATGTTGACGCGAACGACGAATTTACAGGTATCTGAAAGGTCGCGGTCAAAAGTTGTAATCAGATTTTTCGGATAAGAAGCGCTGAGCATACCATTGTTCACATCTTTAATCTCATAAGAAGGAGTATGGTAATTCATTGCCATATCTCCGGATTCAACATAGGAGTTGGTTGCTTCGCACCAACGGGATATGTCATTACGGACAGCGGCAACATTTTCAGACTTGCCGATGATGATATAATAGTACGGCGATTGTTCCTCGGCAATGGAGCCATTCTGGTTTAAGAACTCAGAGTTGGCGCAGACGAAAGCGAGCGACACATTCGGATGAACGCCGATTACGTTCCTGATCTGCTCCTGGTACTGGAGAAGTTCAGGGGCGGCAGTTTTGCCCATAGGGCTATACTTCATATCAGATACCAGAACAGCGACCTCGTTTTTGGCGGTGTCTATGTTCGCAATGATATTATGAAGCATTGCCGGAATATGGGTTGAAGAATTAGAGACGAAGGCACCAGCGTTCATTTTATTGCGGAATGTGCCGAGCACGACGGGAGCGTCAATATCGCCACCGTTCGACATCGTGTAGACGTTACCGTCAGTAATTGGGGCAAGGCCGGAGAAAACAGACCATACTGTTTTCTTAAAATTGTTAGCTTGATTGGCTCTAAAGAAGCCATTCATACTGCCGGAAGTCTCAACATAAAGTTTTGCAGACTTAGGAAGTTCGGGAGTGAATAACTGAACAACCGTGTCGAGCGGTGCCCCATCAGTATCGAAATGTGAATCGGAAATAGAGTTAACATCACGCCCACATGATGATAATGTTATTACAAAAGTAACACTTGCAATAACAACAATATGTTGTATGAGTGGCAGCTTCATAGGGGGTTCTCCCAGCATTATTGCCCATGACCCTCTATGGACTTGTTAAACTAAAAAAGCGCAGGATCCGTACTGTTACTCGTCCTGCTGTTTCAAGGCATCTGGCATAGCCGTCACTTCGTAGAACGAGTAACGCAGAGCCTACGCCGTATGATATATAATACACCAAAAGGGACACACCAAATGGTATAATCCTCCTTTGAGTATGTTACCATACCCGAGACATCTACCGTTACTTCATTCTTGACGAAGTTTTGAAACTGCCAGATTTCTGAAACAGCCAAGAATCAAGCGTAGTAAACGCTTTCATTATGTAATGACCTCCCACGTTCCGGCTCCTTGCGGAGTCTCACGGCGTAAGGTCAGTGCAAAATTAGTGAAATTTTCTGAATTGGCAATCGAATATGCTGAGAAACATACAGCTTGCGGTCTATCGCGGTCTATTTAAGACAGTATGCCTGTCAGGGTAAGTAACCTGCATACCTTCTGCCTAAATGAGAGTCACAAGTGATGACAGCAGGAACCAACCTGCAGACTATATTTTTCTATTCCATACTAACTGAAGTTGGATAATGAGGGAATATGTGGAAAATGATGGGATTTATGTCCAAAGAAATCGATTTAGCAATAAAAATTACGATATTTGTACCATATAATCCTTGTTATACAGATACTGAGCGATATTGAGGACAAATCATGTATATTAGATTTTTTTATAATGAATGATATTCAGAACAACATATCCGGAACCAAAATAGACTTGAAGGCGTGGATGGAGGAGCATCCGCAGGAATATGGCGAGTTTGCTGCGGCGATGGGCGAAGCGGACTCGCTGGAGGTGTTTTTGTTGGGTGCAGCAGCATTTCTTTCGTCGCCGGAGTTTCAGAAGCGATTGGAGAATATGATTGACCTTGACAATCTGGACTTGGATGAGCTTTTGAAGATTCTTCAAGAGTCGGATTTTGCTGAAAAGATATTTGGCGAACAGGCAGAAGGGAGCGAATGGGCTAAATACCGGTTGCCCTTTGCCGCATGGCTCAAATATGGACGCTCTTCTGAAATGATGATAGATAATATTGAGGAAGCGGCAGAGTCGATTGACAACAAACAGTACCAGTGGCAGCTTGCAAAGTTCATGAAGACATTTCTTGCGAGGGAGGTAGAGGATAAACGACGCTCGCGCAAGGATTTGAAGGAGTATCTTGATTATCGCATGAGTGTAGATAACGGCAATTTGGCTGATTGGGCGTTGGAGGGTATTGATGAGTCTAAACCGACTGCTAAAATTACAGAAAACGCAGAATTATCTCATGACCTTCTTTCCCTTTTGGCATCTCACGGCAGTGAGATTGTTAAGCGCATTGGCAAATGGATAGAAACACATATCCGTGGCGTTGACATAGCGCACTTATATGTCGCACTTGTCGAGTCTGGCGAGCTGGATCCGTCAACACCTGTCAAACGATTTGTCAAGATATTATCCGCCACATTCCCTGAATGCAAAATCGTCGGCGAGCGTCAGGTGCAGAAGAGCGTAAGCACGCTACAAGATTTAACTCCCAATCGTAAGCGATTTATCAAAGACGAGCCAGAACATCGCTTCGCTATTGACTCTATAAAGACCGATGTTTTACGAATTGACCCAGATGGAGTAGACTGAAATAGCCTCTTTTCGATTCGTTTGATTCGTTTTATAGTTCGCGAACTTAACGAACCATCAATTCTTTTTAATCCAAGAAATTACGCTATACTTTTGCGTCATCGTTCCATTTTGGAGCGGTGGCGTTTCTGTCTTATGCCGCCAGTAGAAGCGTCGAACAATGTCGGCAATCAAAACAAAAATGCAAGATTTATTAGATATGCTCAATGAGGGTCGGGCCCATGTCAAGGTAGAGATGAACGCCGAAGACCTCAAAGCATTTTCGGAGGACTTGATCCGCCGCGCAAAGGATGAACTCGGCTCGATGGTCGAGGCAGCCAAGAAAGAACGTATGTTCACCAAAGCCGAGGTAAAGGAACTCTTTGGCGTATGCGATGCCACACTCTGGCACTGGGCAAATAAAGGTATCCTCAAACCTGTCAAGACCGGCAACAAGATTATGTACCCGGAATATGAGGTACGCAAAGCCCTCGGACAACGTAACATCAATATCTGAGCATCATGAAAGCGAATGGCTATTACAACCATCCACGCTTTCCGTTGGAAGCCGGATGTGGATTGATCGAGGAGGATAGCATTGCCTTTACCAGCGATTCCGGTAAAACTACCGAAACTCCTTCTTTCCCTTTGGAGATATTTCCGAAAGCAATCCGCGACATAATAGAGGCTCTTGAGGAGTATGAGAACTATAATGTCGATTTCACTTCGGCTTCATTCCTTACAGTATTCGCGGCTGCTATGGGCAACACTTGGTCAGTCCGCTTCATGACAGGATGGGTAAGCCGACCGATAATCTACATGGTGCTTGTAGGCTCGCCGAGCTGCGGCAAGACTCCGCCATTGCAACAGGCGGTCGCACCTCTTCTCAAACTCGACGGAGAGTATGACATGATCTACTGCAAGGAGATGGAAACCTACCGCCGATGGGAACGCATGTCGGCAAAGCAGCGTGAGAGACATTCTCTTCCTGAAGAAATGAAGATGCCTAAGCGAAAATGCCATGTAGTGGTTGATTCCACCGTAGAGGCTCTTATCGGAGCTTTGCGCGACAATCCGCGCGGAGTGCTGATTTACAAGGATGAGATAGACAGCCTTCTTTCCAATTTCAACCGCTACAACGGTTCGGACGAGGGCTACTTTCTCAGTCTGTTCAGCGGTACGCCTTTCAAGTACAGCCGAAAGTCAAACAACGAGCATATCTTCCTCGCCAATCCCTATTGTTCTATTATTGGCACTACACAGCCCGGTCGTCTGGGCGAACAGTTCGGCGGCAAGCGAATGATGAACGGCTTTTCATCTCGATTCCTGAAAGTCTATCCCGAAATTGACAAGATGCCGTCGTGGAATGACACCGCCATGCCTGACGGCGTTCTTGAAGAATGGGGGCGAATTATCCGAAAGGTGGTAACAGTCACTCCTTCAACAGACCAAGAGGGAAAAGCAACCTCAATAGAGCTAATGTTTTCCCAAGAGGCAAAGCTCCGCGTAATTCAATGGAAAGACGAGGTCAATAACAAGGCTTATGCTGAAACGGATTCGGATGCTGTCAGGGCGTTGTGCGGCAAACTGGAAACTTATCTGGTCCGCTTCTGTCTGGTCATACAGATTATGCACGGCATCTGTGGAGAATCGGGCATGGATAAAATTGAACCAGGAACTGCCGAACTCGCCATCAGGCTCACCGAATATTTCAGAAACATGGAGAGCCGGATTGCACCGGAGATTGAAACCGGTATCCTTGACAACCGGTTCACCGAGTTACTCGGAAACCTCAGGGATTCGTTCACCACGGCAGAAGCTGTCCGGGAAGCCCTGCAACTCGGAATCTCGGAATCTTCGGTCAAGAGATTTTTGAGAGACGGAGGGCGGGGATTCGTGAAGAAAAAGTCACACGGTTACTATTGCAAAATATGACGCATGCGCTGACACTATGAACTTTTGACATTACGACATTTTCGACCGAGGTCGAACTGACTGAGACACCCCGGTTGCTCACGCCAGATTTGGAGTATAAACCTTGCTTTGCAAGATATGCCGATTGTGTCCACAACGGCAATCCCGCCTCCCCCGGGGTGAGGGTCAATCCCGCTCGAAACTCGCAGTCTTTTGTCTTATAATACATTGTCCGTGAACGATGATAAACTGAAAAATGGATGATGATAAACTGAAAATATGCGGTTGATAGATTATTCAGTATCGCATTTATCATGAACCGTAATACTTCGGTTTATCGGTCATCGGACAATGGAGCATTAGATAATTAGACGATCGAGACAACCAGATATTATATCATCAAGGTATCAGTTCATCAAATCATCAAGCAATCAAGCAATCATTATACCAAGTCATATAGTCTTCATTGTATCAGATATTCAATCAACCAATCTATCAAACCATAATATCTTAAAAAGTTAATCTCTATGCCGGATAAAAAATCCATCACTATAAAAATACGTGTCGATTCGCAGACCCACGCAGAAATGCAGTCAAGAGCCGACCGATACACCGACGGTAATCTGAGTGCGTTTGTACGTTGTGCCACACTCAAATATGAAGAGCAGCCGATGGCTGACCGAGACAATCCCCGTATGATTGCTTTGATCAAGTCCGCTATCAAGCTCATCGAAAGGACCGGCACCAACACCAATCAGGTCGCCAAGCACATCAACGAGCAGCAGAAAATGAATCCTTACTCGTTGCGGGCGGCTGATCTTCTTCCCTTCGGTCAGTTTTGCGAGGGTACAGATAAAATCCAACAGATGCTGACATACCTCTATAACATGATAATATCAGGAAAATGATAGTCAAGAAGCTCAACGATGTGTCCGGCGGCGGTTTCCCCGGCGCTCGATATAACGAGAAAAAGATTGCTGATGGTGTGGCAACCATTATGGCGATGGAGAACGTCAGCGAGGCGTTGCGTCACAATGTCGAGACGCTGCACCGCTTCGGCCTTGATGCCTCGGCTGAAGTCGAGAGGTATATGAAAGAAAACTCTAAGACCTACGGCAATACAAGGACGACACGTTTCCAGTTCCACGTGTCGGCCTCCGTGAAAGGACGCGCCATGTCGCCGGAAGAACTTACCGACTTTTCGCGTGAACTTATGGAGGGTATGGGCTATGCCCGTCAGCCGTATTTTGTTTACGCCCACCATGATACCGGCAATAATCATGTGCATATTCTCTCGACGAGAATAAAGCCTAACGGTTATGCCATTTCTGACCATCAGGACAGGCGCAGGCTTAACGAGTGCGCAAATCGCATACTCGCGCCAGACATCAGTAAAGACATAGAGCGTATTTTCGGCTACGACTACGAAACGGAGGGGCAGTTTGCCAATATTGTCAAGACTCACGGTTACAAGATAGAGAAATCGCTCGACGGCTATCGTCTGTTCAAGTGTGGAGGCGACGCCGGGAATATCGCTATCGGTGACATCCTCAATCGAATCACCAAGAACAGCCCGAAGCGAAAAGACCGCGCTACGCAGCTCCGCTCCATAATCCGGAAATACAAGAGCGAGATAGCCGAGGGAAAATGTCAAAGTGTCGATAATGTCAAAGTGTCAAAAGGTAAGAATCGAAAGCCGGTAAAGGCAAAGTTGAACACCGACATCCGCAAAATACTTGACAACCACGGCAAACCGTTGAGCGAGGAGAACTGCCAGCGCATACAGACTCTCATTGATGTTCTCAAGACAAAGTTTGTTATAGACATCAGTTTCCAGAAGGACAAGGACGGCAGGGTGAGAGGCTACAGTATAATCGACCATGCCGAAAAGATAGCCTTCGACGGCAGCAAGGTGATGAAACTGTCGGAGCTTATTGGTTTCGCCATCAAACCACAGAGGAAACCATCGCCGCTTGACGTGTACCGCGACCTGTTCACTGTCGAGGTGGGCAAAGACAGCAGAGGAAACTATATGCTCATCAATGTCAAAGACGGCTCGACGTACCGCAAGCCAATCTCTCCGAGACAGTACGCATGGTATAACGGCGTGAAAGACGACGAGCGCGAAGATGTAGGCCTGACAATAGCGGCCACGATGTTCTCTGAGGAGATACTGACCGAATATCTCATGCGCTATCCGATACACAACCATCAAGAGAGAATAAAAGGCATGGCCGTTGTCAAACATAGAAACGGCAACTATTGCCTCCGCGCTGCCTTGACTGACAGCTATATGCCTTTGATCGAATTAACTTCGGAGGAGGAAGCCAAGTTCCGCTCTCTACATGCCGATGAACAAGCAAGACAAGACTTCCTGATGTCAATAGCCATGCTGCATCTTACTCGAAAGGATGCCGAGGCAGTTAAAGAGAGGATAAAGCAGAATACCCAATCCAAAGCCGGAGTCCGTATTCTCCCTTCCCGTCCACAGGACTACTCCCCGGAAATCTCGCAAGTGTTCACATTCAATCTTGCCAACGCACTATCTTCCCTCAATGTCAGTTCCGGCTCATCCGGTTACAAGCGCGAGCACGAAGTCGGCAACCGCTCCCGCTACGATGACATCGACGACCGTCAGTCCGGCACAAGACTTACAATGTAAGAATGAAGTAGTGACTATCTCAGCGCACCACGCCGGTAGTCACTATTATTTTGCAGAGAATTTAATGTAGAATTTAATTGGGTTTAGAATTAAACGCTACTTTTTAATACAGTTTAATCAAGCCGATTTATCGTGGTTTATAGCGATTTAGATAGTGACTATTATAGTGACTACGCCCTGTAGTGACTAAAAGAAAAATCGCCAACTCTGTAAGAATTAGCGATTTAATCTTTACTTGGGTGGTGCCACCAGGAATCGAACCGGGGACACAAGGATTTTCAGTCCTTTGCTCTACCAACTGAGCTATGGCACCATCATGTCGTTTTGTATATCGTTGTTTCGATTACGGGTGCAAAGGTAGGTATTATTTTTAATCCAGCAAATGTTTTGAAAGAAAAATTCACAGGACAGTAAATTATCTATTTTTCCTGCAAAAAAATCCACTTTTCTCTTGCAGGTTCAAAAACAATGTGTACCTTTGCACCCGTAATCGAGACAACGATACAACAAAACAAAAAAAACGGGATGTAGCACAGTTGGCTAGCGCGCCACGTTCGGGACGTGGAGGTCGGAAGTTCGAGTCTTCTCATCCCGACTCATCAAAAAGGCAAGAATCTTGAAAGAGATCTTGCCTTTCTTTTTTCAATCCTATTAATATCTAATGAATAACAAAAGGTATCAACATATATTGTTCGATCTGGACGGTACATTAACCGATCCTATGATTGGTATTACCAGTTCTGTAAAGTACGCCCTCTCCTATTTCAATATAGAAGTAGAAGATTTACGATCTTTATGCCCTTTCATCGGGCCACCATTAAAAACATCCTTTAAGGACTTCTATCAGTTTACAGATGAGCAAGCAGATGTAGCCATTGCTAAATACCGGGAATATTTTTCAAAACAAGGTATTTTCGAGAATACCCTGTATCAAGGTATTGATGAATTACTCCGTTTGCTTACCGAAAACGAAATGAAAATCTACTTAGCCACCTCAAAGCCGCAACCCTTCGCTCAACAAATTCTAGAATATTTCCACTTAGAATCTTATTTTACATTTGTTGGAGGAAGCACATTCGACGGAAGCCGTTCCGAAAAAGCGGATGTAATACAATATGTATTAGACAGCACCGATATAAAAACACGGTCTGACGTAGTCATGATCGGTGATCGTAAATATGATATAGAAGGGGCCAAAGCGAATAACATAGATTCAATAGGAGTCCTTTACGGCTACGGGGATGAAGAAGAATTAGCAAATGCCGGAGCAAACAAAATCGTTACTGATATAAAAGAACTATCATCTTTCCTTCTAACAGGGAATATCCCCATATAGAAAGCTTAAGCAGATCTATAAATCACATTAAAAATAAACATCAGCAATAAAGAGAATGAAATATTTGGAAAGCTCGGCTTCAACCGGGCTACCAATTTTTCTATAGCGATCTTCATCTGTACACGAACCGTACTCTCTTGAACCGATAATATTTCCGCGATCTCCTTCGTTTTCAATCCCTCCTCACGAGACATCAAAAACACAAGACGGCATTTCTCAGGAAGTTCGTCAATCGCTTTATCAAGCATCTCTCTCATCTCTTTTAACTCCAAATGCTCCTCCGGAGAACCCTCATCTTCCTCTTCCATTAATGGCAACAACTCATTTAAAGAAACCCTATTCAAGTCTTTATTCCTTGCTTGAAAACGAAAAGACTCGTTACGTACGGAAATATATAAATAAGTATCTATATTATCAATCTCCTTTAATCGTTTCCGAGATTGCCAGACCGAGAAAAAAACATCTGTCACAACTTCACGGCATGCCTCCTTCTCGCCTAAACAATAATAAGCGAAGCGAAAAACCTGATCATAATATAAATTATAAAAACGTTCGAAAGCTCCCCTGTTATCTACCGACACAGATTCAAGCAACCCTTTGATATCTCGCACAAAAACTCCCACTCCTTTTTCTTTGATTTGGCAAACATACTAAATATAATCTAAATGCCTTTTTAAAAAGCAGACTATTTTTTCTCATATTTTACTTGCATATTCAAATTATTAAACTACTTTTGCACCCGCAATACGGAAGTAGCTCAGTCGGTAGAGCACTGGTCTCCAAAACCAGGTGTCGGGAGTTCGAGCCTCTCCTTCCGTGCGTGAGCGGCAACACAATGAATATGTGTTGCCGCTTTTTATTATTCACCCTCTCTTCCCATTGCGATAAAAAAGCGTAAATAAGACAACATTTTTCGTTAAAGAGACTATTTTTTCTTTCAATATATAAAGGAATATACTACTTTTATTGCCGATTTTAAATCTAATTGAGACTTAGTGTAAATCGTATACCATAGAAACAGATGACAACTAACAAATTTTCAAATCGATACTCGTCTGAGAGGAAAAAGTATTTTTTCAAAAGTAAGGCGTTTATCCTGTTCCTCGGATTATTTTTGGGAGCTGGGATTATGATCGCCCTTTATAAAACATCTGTATATTTCTCGACAGATAAATCTTGTATGATGTGCCACGTGCATCCTCACGTAGAAAACAGTTGGAAACTTTCCAAGCATGTAAATAATGGAAGTGGCGTTAAGACACATTGCGTAGCTTGTCACCTCCCACCCCAAACAAATACTTGGAAACATTATAGCGCAAAGGCTAAATTGGGTATGAAAGATGTTTGGTCATACTTGACTAAAGACAGTGCGGATTTCAATTGGGAAACTAAGTCCGAGTTGGAACACGCCGTTAAATATATCCCCAATGAATCTTGTAAGGAGTGCCATCAGAACTTATTCCCCGAAGGAATTACCGATGATGGTGTAACGGCACATTTATATTATGATGAGAATGAGAAAAAGCTAGATCTACAATGTATTAGTTGCCATTTGGATGCAGGACATTACAATCCGAACTACAATCACTCCAAGATGGTTGGTATACCAGGACAAAATACATCCGGGGCATCTTCGGATACCAGCTTGTTTTTTAAGGAACCAACTACAGTTACCTCTTTCACCGACTATGTAGAACAAATTCCCGGAACAATGGTCTCATTCAAGATGATTGCTATCCCCGGAGGTTCATTCAAAATGGGTAGTGAGGAAAAAGAGGCATTTCATAAAGCAGATGAGTCGCCTGTACACAACGTAACTGTCAGTCCGTTTTTCATGGCTGAGGTCGAGGTGACTTGGGATCAATACTGGGCTTTCTATGGGAATACGATGAGTGAGGGCCGTACCCCTCCAGAGACCGTATACGCAAATAACAGTAATCCGAATGTCGATGCCATCTCCGGTCCTACACCTCCGTTCGGTTTCCCGGATCAAGGCTGGGGTGGCGGAGATCGCCCGGCCATTACAATGACTCATTATGCGGCCGAGACTTTCTGTCAATGGTTATCCAAGAAAACAGGAAAGACTTATCGTTTACCGACCGAGGCGGAATGGGAATATGCGGCACGTGGCGGCACGGAAACGCCTTATTTCTTTATGGGTAATCCAAAAGACTTCTCCGATCAAGGCTTCTGGCGTAAATTTTTCGACGCTAAGACTGATAGTATAGGTTCTTATGTGATTTATAGCAAGAACAGCAAAAACAAGACGCAAGAACCGGATTTAGTAAAAGCCAATCCCTTTGGTTTAAAGAATATGTTGGGTAATGTCATGGAATATTGTGCCGACAAGTATGATCCTGAAGCTTACGCTAAAAGCGGAAGTAGCGCCACAGATCCATTGGTTACCGAAGGTACTGAGTGGGTAGTGAGAGGCGGTAATTACACCTCCGATGCGGCAGATCTTCGCTGCGCTTCCCGTGATTATACCAAACATGAAGCTTGGTTAAAAACCGATCCGCAACAACCGAAGAGTATCTGGTGGTACTCCGATATCAGAGGAATCGGTTTCCGTGTTGTATGTGAACCTAATAAATAGTGTCTAAAAAAAATAATATCATGAAAAAAGAGAACAGCATTAGCAGAAGATCATTTCTGAAAAGTTCAGCCCTAGCGGGTGCGCTTGGAGCAATTGGAACAGGTAGTACAGTTGGTGTATTAACTTCTTGTGGTGGAGGTGAAAGTGCGAACGCAATAAAGCCTTTGAAAGAACCCGGTACTTATTACGTGCCCGAATTACCAGATCTGGCGACTGATGGAAAAGAACTAAAAGCTGGTGTAATCGGTTGTGGCGGACGTGGTTCCGGAGCCGCTTTTAACTTCTTGAACGCTGCGAACGGCGTTACGATCGTGGCTTTAGGCGATACGTTCCAAGAACGTGTCGATGATTTGGCAAAGAAATTAAAAGATGAGAAAGGAATTGATGTACCGGCTGATAAACGTTTCGTCGGCTTGGATGCGTACAAACAAGTGATTGATAGCGGCGTAGATGTAGTGATCGTCGCCACTCCTCCCGTATTCCGTCCAGTTCATTTCCAATACGCCACAGAAAAGGGCAAACATTCCTTCTTAGAGAAACCTATCTGTGTTGATCCGGTTGGTTACCGTACCATTATGGCTACCGCAAAACAAGCTGCGGCAAAGAACTTATGTGTCGTAACCGGTACTCAACGCCATCACCAACGCAGTTATGTCGAGTCTTACAAGAAGATCATGGAAGGATTGATCGGTGAGATCACGGGCGGTACGGTTTACTGGAATCAGAATATGCTTTGGTATCGGGATCGTCAACCGGGATGGAACGATTGCGAATATATGATCAAGGACTGGGTAAACTGGAAATGGCTTTCCGGCGACCATATCGTAGAGCAACACGTACATAATATAGATGTATTCACTTGGTTCAGCGGATTGAAACCAGTCAAGGCTGTAGGTTTCGGTTCTCGCCACCGTCGTATCACTGGCGACCAATATGATAACTTCAGCGTTGATTTCACAATGGAAAATGGTATCCATATGCACAGTATGTGCCGCCAGATAGATGGTTGTGCAAATAATGTAAGCGAATTCATCCAAGGAACCAAGGGATCATGGAGCAGTGACACGATGGAGATCAAGGATTTGGCAGGAAACGTTATCTGGAAATATGATAGCGAGGCCGAAAAAGCGAACTTCAAGCAAACTGACCCGTATACATTAGAGCATGTAAACTGGATCAACTGCATCCGTGGTGGTAAACAAATCGAGCAAGCTTCTGAGACTGCTATCTCCAATATGGCCGCAATCATGGGTCGTGAGTCCGCTTACACGGGTACCGAGACCACTTGGGATGCCATGACTGCCTCTGCATTGGATTACACTCCGAAAGATTTGAACTTAGGAAAGATGGATATGAGCGGCTTCATCGTTCCTGTTCCGGGTAAACCAATCGACAAGAAATAATCCAGACTGTTTATGACATTAAATAGAAGAAACTTTTTAAGAACCTCCTTATCCGGCGCTGCTTTAGCGGTAGGAAGTACAGCCTTGGCCTCCTGCTCTTCCAAGCCGGCAAACACTGCCAAAGGAGAAAAAGGGAGCGACAAGCCCGGCAAGGACCTTGAATTAAAGCTTTCTTTCCAAGAGGGAATCGCCCCGGGTGAAAGTTTGAACGAGAAACTTGATTTTATGGAGAAGTTGGGCGTTGTAGGTTTTGAGCCGGGTGGCGGAGGATTAGCCAGCCGGGTAAACGAGATCAAGCAGGCCTTAAACGGACGTAATATCAAAGTGAGTGCCATTTGCGCCGGCTTCAAAGGCTTTATTCTTTCTACCGATCCAGCCATCCGCAAGGAATGCATGGATACGATGAAAGAGATCATCGCCGCAGCCAGTGAATTAGGTTCTACGGGCGTGATTATCGTTCCTGCCTTTAATGGTCAAGTCCCCGCCTTGCCTCATACGATGGAGACACGGGATTTCCTTTGCGAGCAATTCAACGAGATGGGAACTTTCGCCGCCCAGCATGGGACTAGCGTCATCTTTGAACCTTTGAACCGAAAAGAGTGTTTTTATCTACGTCAAGTAGCCGACGCCGCCTCTTTATGCCGGGATATCAATAATCCGGGTGTACGTTGCATGGGCGACTTCTGGCATATGACATGGGAAGAGACCTCTGATATGGGAGCCTTTATCTCCGGTGGAGAGTATCTCCAACACGTACACGTGGCCAGCCGCAAACGTCGCAGCATGCCGGGTGAGGATGGAGATGCCGATAACTATATCAATGGCTTCAAGGGATTGAAAATGATTGGTTATAACAACTACGTAAGTTTCGAGTGCGGATGTCAGGGAGACCGTAACGTGGTAGTCCCCGCCGCCGTCAAGTTATTACGTGAACAATGGGAACAAGCTTGGTAAGATGCCTTTAGTATATCCAAATATGCAATTGAGTGAGGTGGTGGAAGAACACCCCTCACTCATTCCCGTAATCAACCGGTTTGGGATTCGTCTCGGGCTTGGCGACAAATCGGTGAAGACGCTCTGTGAAGAACATTCGCTGGATACGGACTTTTTATTGACAGTGATCAATACCTTCCTCAACGAGGAGTATTTTCCGGAGAAGAAGTTACAAACTTTCCATACATCGCAGATCATTGATTACCTGACAAAGACGAACCAATACTATTTACGTTATCAGCTTCCCAATATAGAACGCCATCTAGGTTCCTTTATCTCGATGAGTACGCCCGGTAATCCTACTCTTGGATTGATAGGACGCTTCTTCTCCTCGTTCAAGGAAGAACTCATCGCCCGCATTGAGAAAGATGATAAGATATGGTTCCCCTACTGCATGTCGTTAAGTAAAAAGCTGGGAAAAGAACCGGCGGGAACGATCGATGGATTGCAAATCACCTCCGAGCAACGTACGGAAGATACCATCGAGGCCCTTTTAGCCGACTTAAAAAGTATCATGGTCAAGCATCTTTCGGGAGATTACGACGAGAATTTATGTTATGCCGTCCTCTTCTCCATCTGTAGTCTGGAGAAAGATATCAAACAACACAACCGGATCCGGTATCGAATCCTTACCCCCATGGTCTCGGCCATGGAAAAATTATGTATCTAACGATCTGAAATGCATCGAAACAAACAAATAGCGATCATACTGTCTGATACCCTAAGAAGTATTGGGCTGCAAAGCTTGCTGACCGACTACTTCCCCCCGGTAGAGGTTTGCTATTTTCCAAATTTCGAGATGCTTTCCTCCACAGGAAGCGACACCTACGATTACTATTTCACCGATTCAGATACCCTTGTGCTCAACGCAGATTTCTTCCTCCCGAGAAGAAACAAGACCGCCCTCCTCATCGACAGCAGCGAAGAACACGGGGCGCTCTCGTCTACGAACCGTATCACGTTACGTTCCTCCCAAGAGACCATTATCGAGCAATTGCAACAATTATTTACGAGCGACAGCTCCGGCAACACCACTACCGAAAACAACAAGGACCTATCCAGCCGTGAGGTAGACGTACTTCAACTGATCGTAAAAGGCATCACGAATAAAGAGATCGCCGATAAGCTGAACATCAGCCTGAACACCGTCCTTACCCATCGTAAGAACATCACCGCCAAGCTGGGCATCAAGACCGTATCCGGCCTCACCTTCTACGCCATCATGAACGGGATCATCTCCGGCGACGATATCGAACTATAGCGAAGCCAACAAACCAGCTTTCAAAATCACTACATCTAGTGATTGACCATCCTGTTTCTTTACCGTTTCTTCGCGATTGAAAAAATATACTAACAAAAGAAATTCGATGAAGAGACACTACTTAGGTATCATCGCCCTAGGTGCGTTGGGGCTGCAAAATGTATACGCCGAGGACATCAAGGCTAACGAGAACGACACGATAAAAACCTATAACATGGGTGAGGTAATCGTGACCTCATCCACGAAGGAGACAAATAATCTCCGCACGTTACCCGGTTCCGTATCGATCCTTTCCCCACAAATGATCTCCGGCAGGCAGATCGACGCACTAAAGGATATAAGTTCTTTCGTCCCGAACCTATACATGCCGGATTATGGGGCAAAACTAACCTCGGCCATCTATATCCGCGGTATCGGAGCCAGAAGTAGCGGACAATCCGTGGGCTTATATGTAGACAACGTGCCTTATCTGGATAAAAGCACCTTCGATTTCGAGCTGACCGATATCCAACGCATCGAGGTATTACGAGGGCCGCAAGGAACCTTGTATGGTCGTAACGCCATGGGGGGCATCGTAAATATCTATACCATCTCCCCGTTCGATTACCAAGGAAAGAAACTCTCCCTATCGGCCGGAAGCTACGGGCAATATAAAGTCAAGGCCTCCCATTATGCTAAGTTGAGCGAGACCATCGGATTCACCGCCGCTGCTTACTATGACCATAGCGACGGCTTCTACACCAATGCCTACGATGGGAAAAAGATCGATAAGGAAGACAATGTAGGCGGCCGATTCAAGTTAGAAGGTCGCTTCAATCCGAACTTCCGTGCCTCCTACTCCCTTTCCGTAGATTATACGGATCAAGGAGCGTTTCCATATGGCATGTTCATCGGAACCGGAAATACCGATCACAAGTATGTAAATCCTATCAATATCAACGATCCCAGCTCTTATAAACGGACTGTTATCGTCAATAACCTGTCCCTCGAATACCGAAATGAGCACGTGATACTGAGCAGCACCACCGGTCATCAATATTTCAAGGATGACATGAAGATGGATCAAGACTTCTCCCCTCTCTCGATCTTTACCCTCAACCAAAAGCAAAAGCAAAACGCTTTCAGCGAGGAATTGGCGATCAAGAGCAACACGAGAAATAATTACCAATGGTCCTTCGGACTCTACGGTTTCTACGATGATCTACATACGGACGGCCCGGTCGATTTCAAGGAAGATGGGATTAAGACCGTCCTCCAGCCCGTATTCGATCAATTGAAGAAAGATCACCCTAAGATGCCCTATCTAAAAATACTGGACGATCATCTTTATATTCCGGGTTCTTTCGACACCCCTTCTTACGGCCTTGCATTGTATCACCAATCCACTTATAACAACTTGTTCACGGAAGGTCTGTCAATTACCGCCGGTATCCGCTTGGATTACGAGAAGCAAAAGATGGATTACAATTCTGAGGCTAAGATGAGAATGGGTTTCGGCTTCGTAGAAAACGGACCGGTTATCGACATCGAGAAACTTTTCCCGATCCCAACCACCGTGATGGACGCCAGTGTCTCCCAAGACTTCTGGCAAGTACTTCCGAAAATATCTTTAAAGTACGAATGCTCGCCAAACACGTTCACCTATGTATCGGTAGCGAAAGGTTATAAGACCGGGGGCTACAACGTACAAATGTCGGCAGACGTGATGCAAAGCCAGATGCAATACGATATGATGAGCGCTTTCAAGGACATGATGCCGATCGAGGTCAAAGAACCCACCCCCATCGAGGAAGTAGCCTCCTACAAACCGGAAAAAAGCTGGAACTACGAGATCGGTATCCGTAGCGAGTTACTATTCCAACGCCTAAGCGCAGAATTGACAGGTTTCTATATGGACATTCAAGACGTGCAGTTGACCAAATTCGTGAACAGCGGCAACGGCCGTATCCTCACCAACGCCGGGAAAGCCAAAAGCTACGGTATAGAGGCCTCCTTGCGTGCCCGCATCATCGATGGGCTAACCGCCGACGTTAATTACGGTTTCACCCATGCTACGTTCCGGGATTACAACAATGGGAAAGAAGATTTCAAGAACAACTTCATCCCATATACCCCACGTCATACCTTCAACGTAGGACTGCAATATACCCGCCTGTTCCGTAACGCATGGATAGACCAATTCTCCGCCTCCGCCCAATTCAGCGGTGTCGGAAAGATCTTCTGGACCGAGCGAAACGACATCTACCAGAAATTCTACGGAACGGTGAACGCAAAGGTAGGCGTACGCAAAGGTATCGTCAACGTAAACCTATGGAGCCGTAATATAACGAACACCCATTACTCGGCATTCTATTTCGAGTCGTTCGGAAATCCGTTTATCCAACTAGGTAAGCCCTTCCAGATCGGTGCGGAGGTGGCGATCGCCTTTTAAGCGCAAGCGTTCGATAGAAATAAAAAACGGGAGAGCCGGTTCTTACACCAACTCTCCCGATAACATTATTCTTACTTTTCAGTCTTCGACAGCCTACAGAGCAAGAGCTACAATACGTCTCTTCTAGTAAACGAATCACCCTCTAGATATTCCATCCTTAACCTCGAATATAAAACTATACAGATCTTTTTATAGATTCCTCAAAAGAAACCACATTATATTTTCCATCAAAATCATTACTTAATGACAAATCATAAGCATCATCATCAAAAGCACGTTGTACAAAACGAATCAGTTTTATACCTAGCCATACGAAAGGATTTAATAATGTAGTCAACCATATTTTATGACCACTATATTTCGCTATAGCATTTACCATAACAGAAGTGGAAGCGTACTCTATATTCTGCGGACAAAAAATCCCCTTAGAATTATTATCAATCAACAGTCTGATAAATTCACATAGATTATCAATAAAAATCAAGCTCTTTCTCTGCGGATAATCAGGAAACACAGGCAACTTTTGCCCGTATTTCACTAGTAAAGGATAATTCCCTTTGCAACCTTTACCATATATCGCTGGTGGACGAACACTGCATACCGCAAACGAATCGTCATTCATGGATTGAATAACTTTATCCGCCTGCAGTTTACTATCTCCGTAAAAGCTAGAAGGATTCTCATTATTCTTATCTGTGACAATACCACAATCATCTCCATAAACGTTCATTGACGACAAGAAAATGAATTGCTTCACTCCTGACTCTCTTGCTGTTTGGCATATATCAATCGTCATATCCCGATTAATCGAATAGAACAAATCCCTTAAGTCTTCCGTAATTTTTATATGAGCAATACCAGCGACATCTATCACTACATCAAAAGAAGAGAAATCTGTTTTCTTCCATTCATTATTTATTGTTCCAATAGAAGCAACTTGGTATTTTGAGGGGAATCGGTTTAACCAGTTTTCTATATTTGTCCCAATATAGCTACCGGCTCCTGTTATCAGCACTCTTTTCATTACTCTTATATCATTTGAAACTCTCCCAATCTCTTATAACAGCATCCCATGGTCCTCTATCCTCCTTGTCATATATATACACACACTTTGCATCTTTAAAATCACGCAACCATTCAGCTATAGAACATAAACCACCTTCTACACGCTTACTATAATCGATAATTTCACTCATGGAAGTAAAAGGCTCGAACTCTTTACGATCATTCGGATCAATATATCCGTTCATCATACCTTTCACCCAAAGATAAGGTAATGGCATTCCTGCAAATTTACAAGTAGGATTCCATGCCGATGCGCGGAAGTTTGTTTCCATGAAATAATAGGTTCCATCCTTATCAATCAAGAATTCCACTTCAAATACTCCTTCAAAGCCAATCTCTTCAAACATGGCTTGCAGCCTGATTTCCATATCTTTATCAGTAAACATACAGACATCATGAAACGGACTATAATATCCTTGAATCAGATATTTCCACTTCATCTGTGTAATAATCTGCATTTCCTTACCATTATTGATAGTATACCCCTCAAGTGCCATTTCATTTTGCTTATCGACAAAATGTTGCAACATAATGAGTGGACATGTTATCTTTTCTAAAGCCTCCACAAGTTCCTGTTTATTCTGACAAATAAATACATCAGATTTCCAACTACCCAAATTAGGAGAAATATCTTTAGTTATAATAGGATACCAAAGCCCATCTGGTACAGGATCTCCCTTTTTAATAACATACGAATCAAGTACATTAAATCCGTGTCGTTTTGCACACTGTTGAATTTCATACTTATCCATGAATTCATTAATACGTCCGTTACATCCTGCATTGTAAGTGATAAACTTATCTTTCCACTCCTCAAAGTGCAAATCAAAATAGCCTACAGATTTATCATCCGAAAACAGGATATAAGGTTTTTTTCCTGTTTCTTCAGATAGTCCTCCATATTGATTTATCAATAACAGAAAACCATCTTCAACCGAATCTACACAGTGAAGCTTCGAGATGTATTTACTTTTCGTAGCCACCTCATATCTACGTTTTACAGAAATATATACAGGATTAATTCCTTGTTCGCCAAAAGCACGGATCATATTCAAAGGATTGTAATGCTCCAACGCAAACACAATAACCAAATGTCCATTATAGCTATTATTCATTATTACAATTATTTATTTCTATATTTACTTTCATTTTTATAAACACCTTCTCCTGTAACTACAACCTTAATAACTCCGAAGAAGGTCTTGAAGTCCAACCAAAAACTCTGTTGCTCCGCATAATCAGCATCAAGCACCATTTGAACATCACGCTCTGCCGCTCTGTCATAGACATCAACAGTACAAAACATGCCAGGCGTAACATCATAACGTTTGCAGAATCTAGCATTGTTCTTATATGGATTGAACTCAAAATCTAAAATCGGTCTCGGGCCGATAATAGCCATCTGACCAAGTAAAATGTTAAACATCTGAGGAAGCTCATCCAAACTTGTTCTTCTCAATACAGCACCAACTTTTGTAATACGAGTATCATCCGCACTAGTTACAACTCCACCTTTCTCAAAAGCACCATCACACATAGTACGAAACTTATAAATCCTAAAAGGTCTTTGTCCTTTACCAAGTCTTACTTGGCGAAACATAATGGGGCCTTTGCTGTCTAATTTAATTGTAATAGCAATAATAATCATAGGGATACAGCAAACCATCAATCCAAAAAACGAAAGTAATATTCCAATCAGTGGCTTAAAAAAGTTCTTATACATAAATAATGGTATTAACACTAAATTCTCCTCAAAGTACATTCAAAAGCTTCCGCATAATTCGTTCCCCACTGGCTACCCCTAACAGTGGCAAGACCTGTAATATATTCGACACTACGAGGATGCGGATAAGGGCGCATCACACCTCTGTACATTCCCAATGCCGTAATCTTGGCATTCACTCCTTCTTTACCAACTTCCACGTAACAATTAGGACGGAACAGATTCATAGCGTTATTAATAGCCCATTCCGTGCAACTTGGCACCTCCATATACCAAAATTCATTCACTCGTTTCACCTCGGGCCTACGTTGGAACAAACGGATAGCTTCCTGACAAGCCATAGAAGTCTGCAAATGATCATTGTTTGTATCAGCGGGATGATGAGTAATGACAATATCTGGCAGACTCTCTTTGATAGCACTTTCAATAAACTGCACCAATTTCAAATGCGGCACCGTATTCATCTCTATATTAGGGAATACTCCTTCATATATTTTGTTTATTCCAAGAAATTTGGAAGACGCATTCAAGTTATTGTTTAATTCCTTATCCTCTGGACGGAAAGCCCTCGCTCTAGCTTCTGTACACATTAGACATACATCCACTATATGTCCCTCTCTAGTCCATTTGTAAATGGCCCCACCTGCACCTAAAACTTCATCATCAGGATGTGCTGCTACTATTAAATATTTCATAAGTATGGTACAATTAAATATTTTGAAATTTCCTTGGTTACATATGTAAAGAATCTACAGATTAAACCCCTAATCTTCTAATAAAATCGATTTTTTTAGATTATCTAAAATCTGACAAATAGAGTATTTTGGCTTCCAACCAAGAGCACATAATTTATTAGTAGACAACCTCAGTTTAGTTTCTGGAGCATATCCCATCTCGTTGTTAATCTCCAACTTAACTTTAATATTTGGATTGATTTTTTTTTGTATATATAATGCCAAATCTTTTGCAGAAATATAACTATCTTCATTTGCAACATTATAAGCTTGACCGTTATTTCCATTAAGAAGAATATACAGAATGGCACTTATTGCGTCCATAGTATAACAATATGGCCTAGCTGCATTTCCTGAAGAATGCAAAATAATATCTTTATCTTGAACAGCCAATCTACAGAATTGAACTATTACACGATTATCATCATTAGACACTCCAGCTCCTGTTGTTTGAGTTAATCTTGCTACTTTTACATTTACGCCATATTCCGAAGCATACAAACAGCAAAGATTTTCCGTAGCTCTTTTTGCCATAGGGTAACTACTACGTACAGCCATTGGTTCTAAATAGCCTTGAATATCTTCAGTTACAAGTATAGAATCATCCGTAATAGTCCCATACACTTCTAAAGAAGATAAATATACGAAACTCTTAACTTCCGACTTTCTAGAAAATTCCAAAAGATTACGAGTTGCTTGATAAATAATATCAAAAGTTTCTACCGGATGCTCTACAAAAAATTGGCTAGATGTTGGGGCTGCGCAATGAACTATATAGTCAATTGTACCAATTTCACTATAATCAAACTGACTTAGATCACACTCTATAAAATGAATATTCTTTAATTCAGCCTCATCAAACAGATCCACACCTTTCTTAATATTTCGTACTGGTGCTATAATATCAATATCCTGTTTTATTGCAAGTAAAGAATGAGCTAAGATAGAACCTATTAATCCTGTACATCCAGTAATCAAGAATCTTGAATGAGATAATCTATGTGATAGCTCAAATGATTGTGTAAAATCTCTTATATTCTGTTGAAGAACCACATTCATACTAGAACCCAAATATTTGTTGATTTTCATGAACTTCAACCATAGCCCTAAATATAAAATAATCAGTAGGTGTTGTTATTTTAATATTTTCCATAGGCCCCATTATTGTATTCATTTTATAGCCCATAGAACTCATTAAGGTACAAGAATCTATATAATCATGCCTATTCCTTTCTAATACTTTCTTATGAGCTTGCAATATATCATTCAATCTAAAGCTTTGAGGAGCACGGGCAATTTTAGAATGCTCCCGAGAAGGAATATCTAACGAACCATCATCTTGCGTAACAATAAAAGTCTCAGTTGCAGGAATACAAGTTATGCAATTACCCTTATCGTTAACCATGTTGATATTATCTGTTATAGTCTGCTGTGTTATAAGAGGTCTTACACCATCATGTATCAAAACATTAACATCATTCGCTTTTAGTTCTTTTGCATATTTCTCGGCAGCACAAAGACCATTATAAATACTATCTTGTCCAGTTTCACCTCCTGGCACAATACTTACGACTTTTGTGATCTCAAATTTCCTCAGTTGCTTTTCTAAGAAAGGAATCCAAGCTTTAATACAAACCACACAAATCGCATCTATATCAGGATGAGTATCAAATAATTCAAGGGTATAAATAATAACCGGTTTTCCTCGTAGTTCAAGGAACTGTTTGGGACGAGATATAGTGTTCATTCTTTTCCCCGAACCACCCGCAAAAATAATAGCAACATTCATAGTCATTCGTTTACATCTACTAGATAATATATTCCTCTATATTTTGTATAAGGCTCATTTAAATCAATAAATTTTATAACTTCATATCTTGAAGACATATCTATTGATATATCTTTAGGAAGTGACATATAGTCTCCATAAATACACTTCATATAATAATCATATCCTGCTGGAATTTTAACCATATACCCTTCAAATACCGCATCTACAGTATTAAAAATATCTCTATCATACAATCGGAATAATCCCTTAAATGATGATACAGTTTCTTTCACGTATTTAGCTGTAAAAAAATCATACTGAGTCATTTTATCTTGATGTTTCTTCCAAATCTTATAACGGCTTTGTGAAGATCTAACAAGAGATAATAGAATTTTAGTAGGCAATCGCAACAAAGATCCTTGATTATCAGGAAGTCTTTGAACATTAAACACAGAAAACATTATGGAGTGATATATTTGTAAGGCTTTCTCTACTTTAGAGTTCGGACATCCTTCAAAAGGAATCACATCTATATAAATTCCATGATATATATCTTCATTCACTGAATGTCTGTTAACATAAGTAGTCCGTACATCAACTAAATTCATTGCTGCATGATGATAATTAACTTTTTCATCTGTACGGACAAGTACATAATGGCTGGTATCTGCTACTTGATCCCAAATCTCATACAATCGTTCGTAATCTTTTCTTGGTAAAAAGACATCCAAATCGTCATCCCAAGGTATAAATCCTTTATGACGTACAGCGCCCAGCATAGTCCCACCACCACACCAGTATGTAAGATTATTCTCCTCGCATATTTTTTTGAAATACAAGAAGATTTCCAAAAGCTTTAACTGCAATTGACGTACGGTGACACCATTAGAGAGTATAAAATTCCTATATCCTTGAAATTCATCCATAAGTTCTAATTGTTATCTGTTGACAAACCAATATCCTCTCTAAAATTAAAATTCATCTATAGCTTCTTTTAAAGCATTAATATATTTTTTACCCCACTTCAAATCAGGTTCAATATAATTACCTTCTGCCCATTCGTTCCACGATTTAAGAAAGACAACTTTATCCTCATCAGATTTATTTCTAATTCTATTTAATATCATACTTACATGTTTTTTAAATAAAGAAGGTGTTGATTCCTTATAAATATAAGCGACAGGCCCTCGACGTGGAGAATTATCCCATGCGGGAATAATATTAGGATAGACTTTTTCATTCTCATAAAAAGAAGAATCTATCAAATTTATAGCTTTATTATAAGAAACAACATTTAATGAATAACCTAATATGAGAGAAATTACTTTACGAAAGTACATCCAATATAATTTTATCTTTCCATACTCAATCTTCCACGGAGCATATAGTCTACACAAGGATATAGCATCATATTTTTTTAATTCTTCCTTGTTCAAATCTGTTATATCTTCTGAGTTTGCTATAAAATAAAATCCAGAAAGTCCATTATCTTTAGCAAGCATATTCCAGCGTTCTTTAAAATAGCTAAAATCGGGTATATCCATAGGAGAATAAATCAAAAAAAGCAATTTACCATGCAATTTAAAATATCTTTTATCTTTGAAGGCTGGTAACATCGTATAAAAATGATTATCTATATCTTCAGGCCCTGGATATTCTTGCCTTATCAATTCTTTAGACATAGCCATTTGTTTTTCACTATTCCATGACTTATTTATCCAAGAGTGATTAGCCCAACCCAAGCAAAAAGGAAAATTAGGCTTTCCCAATCTAATTACCTCTTTCAAAGGCTCTTCTAAAAGCTGTTTACCATTACCAAACCAATAATGCCAATAACAAAAGGCAGACACTCCTGCTTCTCTTGCCAAAACAGCTTGTTCTTCCCGAACTTGTGGAAGCCGTAAATCATAATAACCCAAATCAGCTGGAACATGAGGTTGATAATGACCCCAAAAGTATTTTTTTGCTTTTCCCACACTAGTCCACTCCGTGAACCCTTTTCCCCACCATTTATCATTCTCTGGTATCGGATGAAATTGAGGCAAGTAGAATGCTATAACTTTTACTTTATCAGACATCACAATTAAACATTACTAATTATTTATAAAACAACATACATATCTTATATTCAAGATACTTTATCAAGTATTCAGCTCTATCTTCTAATTTTTATTTCATATTTTTTAATACTTTTGCAGGTATCCCTCCAACCACACAATAAGGAGGTACATTTTTTGTCACGACTGAATTTGTTCCAACAATACAACCTTTACCTACATGCACTCCAGGAAGAATTGAGACATTATCACCTAACCATACATTATCCTCAATCACGGTGCTTCCTTTACTTACAAGACATCTATCTCCAGGAGGAATATAACTTGCAACAGACTCACCATGTGCATTATCTGTGATCAACACATTACGTCCAGTAAGTACTCCATTCCCAATCACAACAGAATGAATAGCCGTAATTTTAGCATTCATTCCAATATGGCAATTATCACCTATTATAATAGAAGGTTGAAAGATTTTTTGATTTCGATAAGAATCGTATGCAGTAAGTTCTATATTACCTTCTAGTACTGTATTCTTACCAATAGAGATATATTTAAGACCTTTCAAATAACGAAATTTAGAATTAATAAGACTTCCTGATCCAAATGATTTAAAGAATCTCTTCATTATCCCTGTATAAAAACATTTTATAAAAAAATTAAAGACACGATAAACAAGATCATACATACAAATATAAGAAACGAATTGTCCTATATAAACAAACAACAACACAACTATTTTTCTAATATTTTCAATCATGCCTATTTCCTATAAAATCAAAATGCAACACGAAAATTTATTTTACAACCAACCATTCTATTCTCACTCACACAGGATTTCCTTATAAAAGGAAAGAACATTTTCCACATATTCCTCCTCAGAATATAATTGTACTGCCTTCTTTTGGACAAATAAAGCAATCCTTTGATACTCTGATTTCTCCAAAGCTGCCACAGCAAACATTTGCCTTAACAAATCGTCTGTAGTAAGAAAAGGGAAACCACCAACAGAATCCATAATTTCTTTCGTACCACCTGTATTACGACCAATAAGTAAACATCCTCGAAAGCAAGCCTCTGCGCTCATTCTTCCAAATCCTTCATTATAAGAAGCAACCACTAAAGCTGTCGCATTATCCATCAAGGGTCTTACATCTTCAACATATCCACTAAACAGAACATTCTTCTCACACCCCAATTTCTTTGCTAAATCAACACACTGAGCGATATAAGATTCATTTCCAAAACCTGCTATGAGTAATTTGTAATCTACATGTTTCCTTAAAAACAAAGCAAATGCCCAAATAATATCCAAATGTCCTTTTTCAGGACTAACCCTACTGGCACATAAAAAGTACTTTTCCTTCGGATATATAAAATTTGCTTCCGATGCTTTAAATACACCATTGTATATAGTTCTTGAATAGGGGAAGTCTAATAAACCAAAATGTGCCTTTATATCATTTGTAATTGTTATCACATAAGATTTTCTCAACATTTGGCAATATGCAGAAAAACAAGGAAAAGCCTCCCAGTTAAAATCCTTATCTTGATACTCACGCAAATGCCAAACATGAGGTATTTTTAATCTCTTCGCAACTTTCAATCCCTCATGAATAACTCCCGTATTAGTATGTATAATATCAGGATTTTCACACATAACTATTTTCTCAATTTTTGAAATACTGTATTTTTTTGCAATCAATAAAAATACGCATTTAAACAGATTTACAAACAAGCCTTTCAATGTTCTAGTTTGCATATAAACTGAAGAATATATTGGAACAGAATATGTTTTTATCCCATATTTATTCACTATATCCAAGAAACATTTATCAACATTTCTATTAGGATACACTATAATTGGAACTATATTATTATCAATTAGCCCATGCACCAACTTTAAACAAGAGATCGTAGCTCCTCCCATAATAGTACTATGTAAAATAAATAACAATTTCATAACAACAATATTAACTTAATAAAAGCACACTATAGAAATATATAAAAACATTTTCATCAAATACTATATCAATCTAAACATAGGTCTTACACAAATAATAATCTTTATCAATACCTATCAACACATACAAATCCTTTATTTTTATACACACTTTCATCTAAAAAAATCGCAGCTCCTATAAACAAAAACAGTTCTACTTCCCAAAGCGCATAAGGACGCTGCCAAAAAGATATGATATAAAGCAAAAGTAATCCAAATAACAATTTCGATTTGTGATAATATGTATACACTGAAAAGAATAGCAGCAAAACAAAGATACCGAATAGTCCATATTTAACAATAAAAACTTTATAAGAGGCATTTCCTCCTTGTCCTCGATTATCCCCCCAAGAACTTTGGCTAAATATCTTTGGTCCAACTCCCAACAAACAATCCCCTCCTTTATAAAACTGTTGTTCATAATAGGAATCAAATGAGGCACTCGTTCGATTATTACCCCTGAGCCCTTTATCCTCATTATAATCTAAACGTTCTACTATTAATCGAGAAAATATTGAATTTGGATCATAAATATAGTAAGAAACTCCGACAACAACTATTAATAATAAATAGGCAAACGATAAAACAACACGTTTCAAAACTCTTTTGCTATTCATTATGTAGTATAATATAGCCCCAATAACCAACAATACATAAGCTGCTAATGACAGAGACGCAAAAATGGACAAAAGTAAAACAAATACTCTTGGTTGTTTCAAGCTATATCCATTTATATAAAGCAACAAAGCAGATATCATACCTAAGTGTCCTGGTTCTAAAAATACAGACTGAAAACGTACTATAGTTCCAGGTTCATTTTCTATTAACAAGAAAGGATAACATTTAAAATCAGAATAATTTGTATTGCCATCATATCTTATTGTTTCATAAGGAAGCTCTACACCTAACAAATATAAAATAAATGATATTAAAGAAATTCCTACTATTATCACAAAAATCCTTGTAAAAAGCAAAACCAACCGTTTCTTTTCCGTATCTTTCAACAAAAGTACAAAACAAACTAAAAATACATGTCGCAAAGCATACGAAAACAAACTTGTAATATTCTCTAAATGAAAGAGATCCAATACTGAATACATCACTAAACAGAAAAAACAGGAAACAAGATCAGACTTGCTTATCTTATGTGTAACAAATCTCATCCGGATTGAAACAAAAATAGATATCGCCAGGTAAACCACATAAGTCTTACCCCAAAACACAAAAATATGCATGGAGTAAAACATGATGACACACAGAAGCACCAAGCTCATCTCTGACAATAATCTATTTATTCCCCCCTTTTTCTCCAAGCAAAAATCTACCGCTCCCATTTTCTTATCTTTTCAATCTCAACAACCCCAACCGCCAATTCCTATAAACCAGCGACACGAAACAAAATCCCTCCACCATCACAGCCATCACCGTAACCGTGTACATATTTATATTTCTCGTAAGTAAAAGCAAACCTGTCCCTGCCAAGAAAAACAAGCAGTTACCTACCATCACCTTCATATAGACAGACGAATACCCCATCGGGACCAACCGGTTGCCTCCCAAAAAGCCATTGAAAGAAACAAAGATCGCAGATACACCCAGCAACCGCATGACGGTAGAGGCTTCCTCCCTATATTCCCCGGTGAAAAGATATACGATCCAGTCGCTACCGAAAAACATACAAATGTAAGCCAGCAACACAGTTTTCGCCACCAGGAACATCACCTGATTCACGAAACGGATATTACGTTCTCGGGAAATCTTCGGGAAAACAGCTTGCGCCATCATGGAGATGGGGAGCTTCATCAAATGCAATACCTTATCCGCCATATCATAGATGGAGACCTCAGACATCCCCAAGAAGGCCCCGATCACCAACTTGTTTACATTCACGTAAATCTGTGTGGACAAACTCGACACGAACAACGGGAAACTCTCCTGATAAGCCGATCTCAATTCCCGCATAGGTATCACGGACAATTTTATTCTCTCCTTTCCCAACACAATATATAAAGACAAACAACCGGCCAATATAGCTCCAAAACCATTCAATAACGGAACTATCAAATAATCCTCCCGCTCACGAACAAACAAGAATATAGCCACCACGAACAACAAGCGGGCAGACAGGTTCACGATAGTGATATACTTCATCTTCTCGATCCCTTGGAAAAACCAGATGGGTAGAAGAAGCTCATTAAATGTCAATAAGAAAGAGAGAACATAGACCCAATAATAATCCTTGAAAAACGGAACTAAACTTATAATCAATAAATATACGACAAGGCAAATAAGCCATAATATCAATTTACATAAGTAAGTAGATGATACAATTCTAGATAAAAGCACTTTATCCTCCTTATAAACCGCCACTTTCCTCGCCCCAGACATATTGAATCCGAAGTTTATCACCAACGAGACATAGTTTATAATAGCTTGAGCAAATACGATCACACCATACAATTCCAACCCTATAACACGCAACAAATAAGGATAGGTCAACAAGGGGAATAGGATCGTAAATACCTGCAATATACTTAGGTACGAAAAATTCGCTAATACGGTTTTATTCCTACTTAGTTTGTCTTGAAAAAATACCATCTTATTAAATACGGGCTAATCCCTGAAAAAAATATCCCTTGTATAAACCTTCCCCGCTACATCATCCAAACAATTGTTATAACGATTAGCTATGATAGCATGGCTCATCTCCTTAAATCGGGCTAAGTCATTCACGACCATACTGCCAAAGAAGGAAATTCCATCTTCCAAAGTTGGCTCATAGATGATAATTGCCGCCCCTTTCGCCTTGATACGCTTCATCACACCTTGGATAGAGGATTGACGGAAATTATCACTATTCGATTTCATCGTCAAGCGATAGACTCCGATCACGCACTCCTTCTCCTCTACCTGCCGGAAACTGTTCCGGTCGCTGTAACCGTAATAGCCGGCCTTGCGCAATACCTGATCTGCAATGAAGTCCTTACGAGTTCGGTTACTCTCCACGATGGCACTCATCATGTTCTGAGGTACATCTTGATAATTAGCCAATAGCTGCTTGGTATCTTTAGGCAGGCAATAACCTCCATATCCAAAACTGGGGTTGTTATAGTGCGTACCGATTCGTGGATCCAAACCTACACCTTGAATGATCGCTTGCGAATCCAATCCCTTCACCTCCGCATAGGTATCCAACTCGTTGAAATAGCTTACTCGCAAAGCTAGATAAGTATTAGCGAATAATTTCACAGCCTCTGCCTCTTTCATTCCCATGAACAGGGTAGGTATATCCTGCTTGATGGCTCCTTCTTGCAACAAGGCCGCAAATGTTCGAGCCGCCTCTTCCAATGCCGGAATATCAGCAATTTTGCTTATCGCCTCGTTCTCATCGTTGAATTGATTATCAGCTATAAGCTTCGGCGTTCCCACGATGATACGGCTTGGATATAAGTTGTCGTATAACGCCTTGCTCTCACGCAAGAACTCGGGCGAAAATAGCAAGTTCAATTTCTGAACTCCCCTATTGGCATATTTCAAGTAAAGGTTCCGACAATAGCCCACAGGAATAGTCGATTTAATGACCATTATGGCCTCCGGATTAACACTTAGCACTAAGTCTATCACATCCTCTATATGATGCGTATCAAAGTAATTCTTCACCGGATCGTAGTTCGTAGGAGCTGCGATGACAATGAAGTTTGCCTCCCGGTATGCGGAGGCTCCATCTAACGTTGCCGTAAGATTCAGCTCCTTCTCTGCCAAGTATTTTTCTATGTATTCATCCTGTATGGGAGATTGCTTACGGTTAAGCATCTCTACCTTTTCTGGAATGACATCCACTGCTATTACCTGATGATGTTGTGCCAACAAAGTGGCAATACTTAGTCCTACATAACCGGTTCCGGCTACGGCTATCTTGATTTCTCTATTCATTTGATTATTTTTTCGTTAGCACCAAACATTTCTCATCTTTCTAATTTTCAAAAAAGATGAAGTATTTATCAACCTACTCCTCCCAAACTCCGGCCTGTTTATCCCAAAGCTTAGTATTTGTACTAGACTGGAAGACTTTTTTCGGGGAAGATACAACAGGATTCACAGTTAAGTCATTTGTTTTATATCGGGAGAGACAGGAAGTAAGTGTTCAAATTAGGATATACTTCTTAATTAGGACACTTTTGAAGTGTCCTAACTGAGTTTGGTAAAAAAATTTCGTTTAGGTTCTTTATTCGATAACCCAATCCCCCAACGTATGCCGCCCACTATCAAAATTAATCCCAACCTTTACGATCGGCAACCCACAAAGAGCGAAGCGCTCCGGGTAATTGCGCAAATTGATTTGCTCGAGGGCTATATCCGCGGTCTTGTTTAACTTCAATTCCACGACATAGAGTGTTGTCGGTGTGCGCATCACCATATCCACACGGCCTTTCGGGGTACGGACTTCCACGTCCACATACATTCCTAGCAGGCTGAAGATCGTGTAAAGCAAGGACTGGTAATGGCCCTCGTAATCCGTATTGTCACATTGGGGGATGGTGGACAGGAAGGTCTGCAATAAACGCAGGGCATCGTCCATCCGCTCTCCAGCGATCGCCTCGAAAAGAAGGGCTACCGTAGTAAGTCCATCCGCTGTGTATTGATGCAAATAATTGGGCAATAAACTCTTCATCAATCCCATACGTACCTCCTTGTTTGGAATGTCGAGCGTGTACAAATTCGTGAGCGAGGAATAATCCTTTATCGTGATGTAACCACTCTGATAGAGCAATGGTGTAATATCGACCATCCGTTCCGTGGGTGCGTCAAACGACTCTGCCAAAACCTTGCGTGCGCCTATTTGCTGGGGTTTTACGTGATACTTGTTCAGCATCTCGATCAAATAGGTGGGCGTACCGCTACCGAACCAATAGGAATTTAGTTTACTGTCGGCCAAGGCGTTCAACAGGCTGAACGGATTGTATATATCGGGCGAGGGCCACGTGAAATGGTAACCGTCATAATTCGATTTCAAGGCACCCAAGGCACCCTCCGGAGTAACGCCGAGGTTGTCGGCCAAACGACCGATATCCTCGCCCATCTGCTCACGCATTTCCTCCTCCGTGATGCCACAGAGCGAGGCGTACTCCGGGAGCATGCTGATATTCTTGATATTGTTCAACTCGCTGAAGATGCTCAATTGAGAGAACTTCGTGATACCTGTCAAGAATACGAAACGCAAATAAGGATCGCAGGCTTTCAGCGGACTATAGAAGTTACGCATCACGTCGCGAAGCTTCGGCAGCTCCTTCTCCTCATGCACCACGTCCAGTAAGGGAGCGTCGTACTCGTCAATCAAGACAACCACCTTTTGACCGGTCTGGGCGTAGGCACGTTTGATGAGACTTTCCAGACGTTGATTCGTATAAATAGCGCTCTCATCACGTCCGTATATCTGCTCGTAACCATACAATTTCCTCTCCAGCTCACTCAGAAGCCGATCCTTGTCCATATGCTTCGCCGTGCTCATGTCGAAATGAAGCACCGGATACCTTGTCCACTCCTTCTCCAGGCGCTCGATGGCCAAGCCCTCGAACAATTCCTTTCGCCCCTCAAAATAACTATGGAGCGTAGAAGTAAGCAACGACTTCCCGAAACGGCGGGGACGGCTCAAGAATATATAACCAGACGCGCCGTGTGTCATTCGGTAGACCAATTCCGTCTTATCTACATACACATAATTCCCCTCTCTCAATTTGGAGAATGTCTGTATCCCTATCGGATATAATCGCCGCCCTTCCATCTTCGTCTCTGTTTATTGGTTCGTCAAGACAAATATAACGTTATTTCCCTAAACGATCAATTTTCAACCCTCTATTTTTCTATTCCACGCCTCATCGCCCTATACACCTCCTTGAGCGCCCCGGCCCCATACCCCATGAACTCCGGTTCATCCATCTCTACGCATAGTTCTTGTACCAAGCGGGTCAGACTCTGGGGATTGATACTCTTTTTTTTTCGCTTTGCTGTAGGTGGCGGTGCCTACGTGGGCCTCCGCACAAAACTCACGGATGGAGATTCCTAACCGCTTACGCGGAAATTCCACTAACTCATCAAATAAAATCTGGTTCAAATCTAAATTTTCCTTCATACTATGCTAATTTTCATTAAACAATCATCCGATATTTCAGCCTATAGGCTGAAACGCAGAATCAATTATTAGCAATAGCTTTAGAAAATTAATCTGAAATCCTATTGATATGGACCAACAAATGTCTTACTTCCTTCCTCCCATCACCAACACGCTTCCTACCGGGAACTGTACACTACGGGAAGTGTACCGATGGATCACCGAGGATAAATCTCTCGAAACGGTTACCAACGAATTACGCGCCTTCATCCGGGAAGACCGGATAGCGGAATACCGCCAACTCAAACAGCGACAACTGCCGTTCGTAACGCCCCACGGCGTTTTTTCCCGTCGTAAGAGCGACGCTCTCATCTCCGCCTCGGGGTTGGTAGTGGTCGATATCGACCATCTCGCCTCTCTCGAAGAGGCCGAACAGCTCCGGAACCACCTCTTCGAGGACCCCTATCTCGGGACCCGACTCGCCTTTGTCAGCCCCGGAGGACTTGGAGTGAAACTTTTCATCCCCGGAGACGAGACCGTTCGATGGGCCATGAGTTACATACAGCTCCTGTATGCCGACACCTTCAAGGGTGAGGTGGATACCTGTGGCAAGGATATCGCCCGCTGCTGTTTCTTGTCTCACGATTCTAACGCTAAAATATTCATACCATGAACAACGATCTTTCCAAACTAGTAGAAGCGGTACGGACGGCCCATGCCGACATCGCCCCCACCTACGCCGAGTATGTACAATTGGCTTTCGCCATCGCCACCGATTGCGGGGAGGCAGGACGTAGCGACTTCATCAGTCTCTGCGAGCCATCGCCCAAGTTCAACGCCCTACACGCCAACAAGCTTTTCTCCAGTGCCTTGCGCACCGGAAACCAGAATGTCCATCTGGGCACCGCTTTCCACTTGGCCAAGCTGGCGGGCGTGGAAATAGGTTTCAAGTTTCAAGGTTTCACGAAACCCTTTTCCTCACACACACGTGTGAGTACATATAATACAGCCAATACGGTAGATCAAGCCCACGAGACCAGCGATCGGGAAACCGAGGCAAACGACGCCCCACTCCACATCGGCAGCGAGCCTTACCCCTCCCTGCCACGGCTGGTACCCGGCTATCCATGGCCCTCGTTGCTACGGGACATCCTCGGTTTCGCCGATAATGCCGAACAGCGGGATATCCTTTTGCTCACGGCTCTCACCGCCCTAGGCGCCACCTTGGGCAAGACAGTACGTTGCCTCTATGGGATGCATTGGATCTATCCCTGTATCCAGCTCTTCGTGATCGCTCCGCCCGCATCGGGTAAGGGCATCATGGCGTGGCTGCGTAAGTTTATCGAGCCTATCCACCGGGAGATCCGCCAACAAGTGGACCTAGCGATGAAACAGTACCGCCAAGATTTGGCGGCCTATCATGCCTTAGGCAAGGAGAAAGCCAAGATGGAGATGCCCCAGATGCCTAAAAACAGTATGTTTATCATCTCCGGCAACAATACCGGGACGGGTATCTTGCAAAATATCATCGATTCGGACGGCACCGGTATCATTTTCGAGACCGAGGCGGATACCATCACCACCGCTATCGGGGGTGATTACGGGCATTGGAGCGATACGCTCCGTAACGCTTTCGACCATGCCGGGCTCTCGTTCAACCGACGGACCGATAACGAATACCGGGAATGCGACTCCACCTTCCTCTCAATGGTGCTCTCGGGTACGCCCGGACAGGTAGCGCCGCTTATCCCCTCGGGCGAGAACGGGCTCTTCAGCCGTGAGGTCTTCTACTACAAATCGCAGATCCGGGAATGGATCGACCAATTCTCCGTCGACGAGGTAGACGCCGAGAAGGAATTCCACCGGATGGGCTACGAGTGGAAGGCCACGATCGATCAGCTCAAGTGCCGGGGTACCATTACCTTGCGCCTCGACGAGCGGCAACAAGCCGCTTTCAACGACAGCTTCGTACGTCTTTTCCTGCGTGCCCGGCAATCCAACGGGCAGGAGATGAACAGTTCCGTGGTACGCCTCGCCATCAACCTCGTACGTTTCATGGAGGTGGTAGCCATGCTTCGTGCCTTGGAACAACCGGAACTATTGCTGCCGGCCCAAGGCATCAACAGCGACAACCTAAAGGACAAGATCATCGGAGGCTGGGAACTCCATATCACCAACGATGACTTCGCCGCCCTTCTGACAATGGCGGAGCCGCTTTACCTCCACGCCACCCATATCCTCTCATTCCTGCCAACCGGCGAGATCACCAGCCGAGGCCTCTCGGAAAAGGACAGTCTGCTCAGCTCCATGCCGGACGAGTTCACCACCCTCCAATGGATGGAGGCCGCCGAGCATGCCAACATCCCCAAGAACACCGCCAAGACATGGCTACGCCGACTATGCGACTCCGGAGCCCTCCTGCATGGCGAGCATAAAGGGATTTATTTGAAACCCTTATAACGTACGTACGTGTGTGTGAGGAAAGAGGGTTCATGAAACCTTGAAACTTGAAACCCTCCTATAGTCATTTTAAAATTCAATACAGATGAAAAAAATAGATCTCGCCCGTCAATATTGCCTGACAGGCACCCCTTCGAACGCTTTGCATAAGTTGAACCGATATATCCGTGACGTGAAAGGACTGAAAGAGGCCCTTATCCGTCATGGTTATCACTCGAAAGACCGCTCCATCACGCCGAAGCAAGTACAGATATTCTATGATTTTTTAGGGGAACCCTAAAATTCTTCTCCTAGAGCGAATAGGTGGAAACAAATGGTATATCCGGGCTTTCCGCCTATCGTATCTTTGCTACAGAAACAAAAACATCAACCTTGTCTCCTATGCGCTACTTTAATTATCAAGAGTTTGAAGACTCCGCCACGGCCCGGCGAGACGGGATCGACAACAGCCTCACCCCAGTGGCCCGGAGGATGGTCACGATCCTTGTGGAAATGCTACTAGACCCGCTACGGCAGGTCTGGGGCAGACCCATCGTCATCAGTAGCGGTTATCGCTGCCCCGAATTGAACATCCTTATCGGGGGAGCCAAGCACAGTCACCACCTCCTCGGTTGCGCCGCCGACCTGATAGCCGGCTCTCCAGATGATCATCGCCGCTTGTTCCGACTGATACAAGAGACGCACGAGCTGTGCGGACTCGAGTTCACTCAGCTCATCCTAGAGCCCGGCGCCCGATGGATCCATATCTCTTACGTACCCGGCAACCTTCGCTGTCAGGTTATCGATAAAGAAAAGTCGCCTAATTGACTTAAGTCTTTCAAACCGAAGACTTAAATCAAGGAGCACGAAGAGCCAAGTCATCAAGCGTGAGGACTCAACTCATCATCCCCCAAGTTCTTTATGTATCACTTAAAATATCTTACGATTATGTCATTAAACTATTCCATTGCCATGATGGGCAACCCGTTGAAAAAAGAGGAACCCAAGAAAGCCTACGCCAAGGCGCAAACCAACGGCGAGCTCAACCTAAAAGAGCTATCTACCCTGATAGCGAGTAAATGCACGGTGCACCAAGCCGACGTTTCGGCCGTGCTCATCGCCACCACCGAGTGTATGCTGGAAGGTCTGAAAGCCGGCAAGCAGGTGGATTTCGGCGATCTGGGCGCCTTCCGCCTCCAGATCAATTCCGGGGGAGCGCCGAGTGCCGACCTGTTCACCTCCGACTATATCAAGGGGGTGAACATCCAGTTCGTCCCCGGCGAGGAACTTCAAGTCATCTTCCAAGGCCTCAAGTTCAACCTCGTCCCCACCCGGGCCGCCCAAGCCGCCGTCATCAAGGCCCAGAAGGCCGGTAAGACAACGGTGGATATCTCCGGTAAGAACGGCTCCTCGGACAGCGAGAGCCCGGATGAGATATAAGCCAATGGGGCACGTTTCGGCGTGCTCATTGATACAGACTTCGTATTATCAACCTTATAAAACAAATTTAAATGAGTGAAAAGAAGAAAACCAACGTTTGGAGCGTAATCATCAAAGTAGTCATCGCCATAGCCACCACCATCGCCGGGGCCTTAGGCATCAGTGCTTGCGCTTTCTAGCGCCTTATCCAAGACCTCGTACTTAGAGTGCCGGCTTTTGAACTCGGGGACGATCGCCTTCATCTTGCCCACGATGGCCATATCGTCCCTCGAGCGGCCTAGGCCGACGAGTTCATCTATATCTTGGCAAACCGTATCATAATCGTACTCCCGTACCTTGGCGATCTTGATCTTCGGATGGAAGGTAGGCAGCGTGATCTCCTCGTCGTTCAGTACCTCCTCGTACAGCTTCTCGCCGGCACGAAGACCCGTAAACCGGACCTCTACGTTCTTGGCGCCCGAAAGCTGAATCATACGTTTCGCCAAGTCGATGATACGCACGGGTTTGCCCATGTCGAAGACGAAGATCTCCCCACCGTTACCCATCGTACCCGCCTCCAATACCAACCGGCAGGCCTCCGGGATCAGCATGAAGAAACGGATGATATCCGGATGCGTCACTGTCACGGGACCGCCCTTGGCAATCTGTTCACGGAACAATGGGATCACGGAGCCGTTAGAACCCAGCACGTTGCCGAAGCGGGTCGTAACGAACTGCGTCACGCCTTCCACATGGCCCTCCTTGATCGCTTTGTCGAGGCTCTGCACGTAAATCTCGCAGATACGTTTCGAGCAACCCATCACGTTCGTAGGATTCACCGCCTTGTCCGTGGAGATCATCACGAATTTCCTCGTGCCATACTTCACGGCCAAGTCGGCGATCACACGGGTACCGTCCACGTTGTTACCCACACTCTCACAAGGATTATCCTCCATCATCGGAACGTGCTTATAAGCCGCCGCATGGAACACGTAGGCGGGGCGATGCTCCGAGAAGATCTCCTCCATGCGAGACTTGTTAGCGATGTCCGCCACCAAGGTATAGGCGTTGATATCCCGCCAATCCCTCGCCATCATCAAGCGGATGTCGTGCAAGGGAGTTTCCGCCTGATCTACCAAGATCAAGCGATCCGGAGCGAACGAGGCGATCTGGCGCACCATCTCGCCACCGATGCTGCCGGCGGCTCCCGTTATCAGGATGCGTTGACCACGAAGCAAGCGGCCCACCGCCTCCATGTCTATCTCTATCTTTTCCCGGGGAAGCAGATCCTCGATCTCAACCTTCCGGAGTTGTGTATGCGTCAAATCGCTCCTGCCATCCCATTCTTGCGCCGCCGGGGTCACGTAGATCTTGATCCCCGCCTCCGCCAAACGGGCCACCATATCCGGCTGTTCCCGGATGGAGTCGCTCTTCAAGGGGGAGACGAAAAGGATCGTCGCCCGTTCCCGGCACATGGCATCGATCAGCTCCTCATCGAAAGGGTACACACGCACTCCCATCAATATACGATTCTGCATGTTCCCGGCCTCCGAGACGAAGCCTGCCAGCACATACTGTGCGGGATCTTGGTTCTGGATGCTCTTCGCCAGACTGATACCGCCTTGCTTCACGCCGAAGATAAAGGCACGTTCAGCCTTCGACTGACGGAAGGTTGTCACGTAGAAATACTTCACGAACACACGCATCGCCCACATCAAGCTCATCGCCAGCAGGGAGGATAGCACAAGGTCTCGTTTACGGATATACACCAAGTAAGGCGAAAAATCCGTAAACTCTTGGAAGGTCACCACGCAAACCACACCAAACAGCACGGCGAAGCCCACCCGTTGCAAATCCACGAAGGAAGAGTAACGAATGATGCCCGAATACGTACGGAACAGCCTAAAGCCCACCAGATAAGGCACTAGGCAAACACCCCACGTGAGCGACAGGTGCCAAAAGATGCCCATCGTGGCGAAGATCCCGTTATTCAAGGCATATACCAGCAAGCCTGAAAATAGGATCACCAAGCAATCCAACAGGATAATGCTCCAATACGGCAACGCTTTCCTTGAGAAATACCACGTTGAGAGTTTAGAAAAAAGGTTCATCATGAATAAAATTTTGGGTTCATGTCAGCTGGGGCAAGCCCTCCACCTCACCAGCATGCCATCTTCGGTAGTCAGTCAAGGAGGATTCGGGGACGGTCAGCACCACGTAATCCGTCTCGTCCCGCCTCAAAATATGTTTACGGGCATACGAACGCAACGAGCGATCCGTCACGGACACCATCACGATCGGGAACGGGTAGGCGAACAGGCGCAGCGGCGTGGTCTCGCTATCCGGGAAGGTGAGACACAACTGATATGCAGAACGCTCGAAAGCTACCCAATAAGGACCCGTACAATATAAATGGATCGAGGTGCGGTTCGTGCGCTCACGACCCATGATCTCGTTCAGATGCTCGTTTAGTAACGTAACCAAGCGTATGCCAGAAGGAAGAGAAGGCATGTTTTGAATTTTTAATTTTCAATTCCCACGTGTTTTAGCCAGCGGTCGTAGTCGGCTAACCGACGGATCAAGGATAATTTACTCTTCTTCGGGAAGGATTCCCGACTCCACGGATCAATCAACTCGTGCGCACGATAATAATAGATACTGCTATCCGTACAACCATAAAGCGTAAGTAGTAATAATGCCAACGACTGCTCCGCACGGATCAAGGGTAAGAACGAGACGATCGTTCCGATCAACGACTTTTGCCGCTCCTCGTCCCCTAGTATCGTATAGGCGGGTAACAAGAGAGAATAGAGCTTGCACCGCATCACGGCAGAATCCAGCTGTAACTCTCCATAGGCACGCAAGGTCTCGGTCGCCAGCTCACGGTCTATAGCCGTAACGCCACCATCCCCCCAATGACGGCCCAACGCCTCATGAAGACCATTTTGTATCCGGGAATTGTCCAAACGGGTATATACATGCTTGCCTTCCTCGGCCAAGCTGATCACCTCATACTCGCCCGGCTGAACACGCAATAAAGGAACCCACATCCAGTTGTCCACGCATACCATTACCTCCCGCTCGCCAACACCGGGCTGTATTACTACACTTGCCTCAACACCTTTGAAACGACCATCCGTGATGCGTATCCGGTCACCTTTACGCAAATAACCCGCTTCCGGCACATACACCGGAAGCTCATCCGAGTAAGAACGGGCCACCCAACGCAAGTTTTCCATCTCACGATCGGAGACAAAAGGATATGAGCCACGGCCATCCACGCTAGGCAGGAAATTATACAAGGGAAAATCTCGTTTCAAACGAAAAATCTCATACACAGAAGAGCGGATAAACACATAATTGTAGAGCAACGGACGGTGAGTCTCCACCAAACGCCCCTCACGGCGATGCATCTCCACGAAAGAGGGGGCGAAAAAATCGAACGTAGGCTCGCCCCAACGCACCCTGCGATCTAACTCCTTCTCCAAACCCTTGGCTGGACCTTTGTGACAAGCGGGAAGAGATAATACATACCATCTTACGGTGTGGACATCACGCAATGGTAAAGGGGGAAGATCATGACCCATAGATACTTCAATGCCATATCAGCACATTCTATTAATACACTGATAATCTAATACTTAAATCAAATATTCTTTTCTATTCCCGAAAATTTTAAAGCAATAGAAACCATGTCAATATCTCTTCTATCGGGACGTGGAAGATCGGCTACTTGGGAAGTAGCGTAAAAGATAGGAAATGATTATTACCCAGTTGTAGAGACGGAGCGTGCTCCGTCTCCCACTGTCTGGCAGTAATTTAAAATACCCATTTGAGGGGATGAGACGGGGCACGCCCCGTCTCTACACGATGTTCGTACAATTTTAGGGGAGACGTGATGATGCAGGAAATATGAGGTCGTTTCGTCTCCATTGTCGTGCCCATACACCACGAATAGAAACGAAAAATCGAGGAAAGATAAATTCAGAAAACAAACAAAGCTTACACAAAGCCTAAAAATTGTTTGTTATTCGGTGTTTTTTACTAAATTTGCGGCGTGGAAGATTACGCTACTTCCCAAGTAGCCGATCGCCTACCCCACCTTTGATACATTATTATATATGCTCTCGAAGCAAGCCTTGTTCACCGCAGACATCTTATCCAAAGAGAAGCTCTTCAAATAGATTTGCGTCGTCTTGATCGATTGGTGTCCCAGCAATTCGCTGATCATCTCGATCGGTACACCCTGTTCCTTCAAGGTCGTGGCGAAAGAGTGACGGATTGAGTACGAGGTAACCATTTCCGTCACACCACAGGCATTTGCCAGTTCCTTCAAGGAACTGTTGAAATCAGCCAAGGCAGAGGTATATTCCCGGAAGGCCTCTTCACCCGTTTTCGTCCCACTCAAGAAAGTGAATAGATAAGGAGAATCCCGAAGCGTGCCGGTCATTAACGCAGCCAACAACTCCTTGGCCACAGGCTGTATCTCGACCAACATCGGCGTACCCGTCTTCTGGCGGTTATACCTCAAGACACCATTCCGGATATCACTCTTTTTCAAATGAGCGAAATCGACAAACGCCATACCGCAAAACAAGAACATCAAACACAATGCCCGCTGTGTTTTCCGCAGCCCCGAATCATCCAACGGAGCGGTCATCAACAAACGCAAGGATTCCGTAGGCAACGCCTTCTTCTGTTTGCTTTTCACTCCCATGAAAATTCCCTTGAACAAATAACGGGAAAAAGGAGCCTCCCCATTCTCCATCGCCAACCCATACACACGGCGAATCCTACGCATATAGGTAGACACCGTATTCCACGAGCATTCCCGGTCCCGCAAATAGTCTTGATACCTCAAAAGCATTTCCCGGTCGATACGGGTATAAGGAATCACCTCCTGCCCACAAAAACGCAGGAATGAATTCAAGGCATCTTGATAACTCTTGGCGGACGAATAACGTCCTTGCTCTCTCAATCGGGCTATATACATCCGCATACCCTCCGCTAAATCATACTGTTTCATATTTTCACGTATAAAAAAAGTAAATTACAATAAAAAACACGGTTAATTCGTGATTGTCTACTTACATTTGCAGAAAAACAAATACCATGGACAAGATCGTAGAAATAGCCCGGTTCACCTATCCGGCGGATGCCCAACCGCTGATGGCCCTGTTGAGGTCGGAAGGGATAGAATGTTATCTCCGCAATGAGTTAAGCAGCCAGATCATGGCCGGTTACGTAGACGTAGGCGGCGCACGGGTGGAGATTCTGGAAAGCGACGTTCCCCGAGCCATGAAGATCATGGAGGAAGGCGGTTACGACCTGCCCCGGGAAGACGAGCAAGCGGAACCGGTAGAACAAGTCGCCGGATTCGCACGTCATATCCCTTTTCTACGAAAATATCCCTTAGAGAAACAAATCATGATCCTATTCGTCATCATAGCTGTCTTTTTGGCTTTGGTGATTTACTTCGGATCGCTTATTTCCTCAAACTAAACAAATGTAATCAATGGCACGCAGAAAGATAACAAATAGTCAAGCCGTATGTATCACCTTACTATGGGGTGTCTTATGCTACATGCTGCTTGTATACAGCGAAACGATCAATTTCGACGTCATATTTGCCCTTGTAGCCTCCGCTATCATTGTGTTCGTTCCGATCTATAAGAGTTTCAAGTATAGAGATGAATAACATTTCGTCGTTTTTTCAAACTTAATATATCTAAATGATATTTTTTACGCATTTTCTCTTTCAATTATTTGCTAGTGTCAAAAATTAGCTTACCTTTGCCACGTCGTTAAACAAACGGCGTACGGATAACAAAATGGTATAACATTCTAAATATAAAATTCAGTCATGAAGGCAAGTGAAGTTTTAGACAACTTGAAAAGAAGATTTCCGAACGAACCGGAATATCATCAAGCAGTATCAGAGGTTTTAGGGACTATCGAGGAAGCTTACAACGAGCATCCGGAATTTGAGAAAAGCAACTTGATCGAGCGCCTTTGTATCCCCGATCGCATTTTCTCTTTCCGTGTAACTTGGATGGACGATAAGGGACAAATCCAGACGAACATGGGTTACCGTATCCAGCACAACAACGCTATCGGCCCGTACAAAGGCGGTATCCGTTTCCACGCTTCCGTAAACCAATCGATCCTTAAGTTCTTGGCTTTTGAGCAAACGTTTAAAAATTCACTGACTACATTGCCGATGGGTGGTGGTAAAGGAGGTTCCGACTTTAGCCCGAGAGGAAAGTCAAACGCTGAGATCATGCGTTTCTGCCAAGCCTTCATCCTTGAGTTATGGCACCATATCGGTCCGGACACGGATGTTCCCGCCGGCGATATCGGTGTAGGCGGACGTGAGGTGGCTTATATGTATGGAATGTACAAGAAATTGGCTCGTGAGAATACGGGCACATTCACGGGTAAGGGTATCGAGTTCGGAGGTTCCTTGATCCGTCCGGAAGCTACAGGTTACGGAAACGTATATTTCTTGTTGCAGATGCTGAAAACCCGCAACATTGATATCAAAGACAAGGTAGTTTGTGTATCAGGTTCCGGAAACGTGGCTCAATATACGGTAGAGAAATTAATCAGTCTTGGAGCGAAAGTTGTCACGATGTCTGATTCTGACGGTTATATCTATGATCCGGATGGCATCGACCGTGAGAAACTGGATTATATCATGGAGTTGAAGAACTTGTATCGTGGCCGTATCCGTGAATACGCGGAGCAATACGGATGCAAATATGTACAAGGCGCTCGTCCTTGGGGAGAGAAATGCGACATCGCTATGCCGAGCGCAACCCAGAATGAGTTGAACGGCGATGACGCCAAGGCTTTATTGGCCAACGGTTGCTTCGCCGTATCCGAGGGTGCTAACATGCCTTCTACACCAGAAGCTATCGACGCATTCCTTGAGGCCAAGATCCTTTACGCTCCGGGTAAGGCCGCTAACGCAGGTGGTGTATCCGTTTCCGGTCTTGAGATGACTCAGAACGCACAGAAGTTAAGCTGGAGCAGCGAGGAAGTAGACCAGAAACTTCAAAGCATCATGGAAAACATCCACGAGCAATGCGTAAAATACGGAAAGCAAGAGGATGGTTACGTAAACTACGTGAAAGGCGCCAACGTAGCCGGCTTCATGAAGGTAGCTAAGGCTATGATGGCACAAGGAATACTCTAGGTAATTGAAAATTGAGAATTGAGAATTGAAAATTAGTTAGAGAGGAGAGATTGATGATCATATAAGCGAGGGGGATAGGCTTTGAGAGGCTATTCCCCTTTCTTATTTCCGACGAAGTCCCAATTTTCAATTTTCAATTCTTAATTTTCAATTAAAAAGCGGTATCTTAGTGCCGTAAATCGATAAGTATGATAACAGAAGAACTTAGGAAGCTATACCAATCATATACCGGATCACCGGCAGAGGAAATAACAGAGTTACCGTCATCCGGCTCTAACCGCCGGTATTTCAGGATAAAAGGTCCTGAGACGTTGATTGGAGTTAGTGGCACTTCTATTGAGGAGAACGAGGCTTTTATCTATATGGCAAAACATTTCCGGGGGAAGGGCTTACCCGTACCGCAAGTATATGCCAGCTCGGACGACCATTCATTTTATATCCAAGAGGATTTAGGAGATACGCTTCTTTTCAACGCCATCGAGAAAGGCCGTAAAAGCAGTGTATTCGACGAGGAGGAACGCCGTTTATTACACAAGACGATCACCAAACTCCCCGACATCCAGTTCTTGGGGTCCGACGGTTTCGATTTCTCGTATTGCCATCCGCAAGCCGAGTTCAACCAACGGTCTATCCTTTGGGACTTGAATTATTTCAAGTACTGTTTCTTAAAGGCTACCGGGATGGAGTTTCAAGAAAATCGTCTGGAGGATGATTTCTTGAAGATGAGCGACGTATTGTTACGCAGTTCATCCGCCACGTTCCTATACCGTGATTTCCAGTCACGCAATGTTATGGTAAAGGACGGAGAGCCTTGGTTTATTGATTTTCAAGGTGGACGAAAAGGCCCGGTTTATTACGACGTGGCTTCCTTCCTTTGGCAGGCGAAAGCGAAATATCCGGAGGATCTGAGGAATGAATTACTATCGGATTATATCACGGCCCTACGTAAATATATCCCGGTAGACGAGGCTTACTTCCATAGCCAGCTGCGCCATTTCGTCCTGTTTAGGACCTTGCAGGTATTGGGGGCTTATGGTTTCCGGGGATATTTCGAGAAAAAGCCTCATTTCATCCAAAGCGTCCCGTTCGCGATCGAGAACCTGCGGCAGTTATTGAAGAATGACTATCCGGAATACCCCTATTTATGCTCCGTCCTTCGTGAGCTCACCGGGTTGAAACAATTCACGGACGATATACAGAAACATATGCTGGAAGTAAAGGTCATGAGCTTCGCCTATAAAAAAGGAATCCCGAACGACCCTAGCGGGAACGGAGGTGGATTTGTATTCGATTGCCGTGCGATAAATAACCCCGGTAAATACGAGCGTTACAACCATTTCACCGGTTTGGATGAGCCAGTGATCCAGTTCTTGGAGGATGACGGGGAGATCACGAATTTCCTCGAGCATGTCTACCATATCGTAGACGCCTCGGTAAAACGATATATGGATCGTGGATTCACCAATTTGATGATTTGTTTCGGATGTACGGGAGGACAGCACCGTTCGGTCTATTCCGCACAGCATCTGGCGGAACATCTTAACACCAAGTTCGGAGTAAAAGTACATTTAGTACATAGAGAACAAAATATAGAACAACTCTTTAACCCTACATTATGAAAGCTATGATTTTCGCGGCCGGTACTGGTTCCAGACTGAAGCCGTTAACCGATCACACGCCAAAAGCGCTTATACCTATCGGGGGCAAACCGATGCTAGAACACGTCATACTGAAACTGAAATCCTCCGGTTTCGACCAGATCGTGATCAATATCCACCATTTAGGCAACCAGATCGTGGATTTTCTGGAGGCGAACAACAACTTCGGTGTCCGGATCGAAATCTCGGACGAGAGCGATTATCTGCTGGATACGGGAGGAGGAATCAAGAAGGCCACTTCTCTTTTATGCGGGAACGAGCCTTTCTTGATACATAATGTCGATATCTTATCGAACGTGGATCTCAAGAAACTATACGATACCCATGTACAAACGAACCCGTTGGCTACCTTACTCGTCAGCCAGCGCAATACCTCACGTTATCTATTATTTAATAAGGAGAATAGACTGTGTGGTTGGCGTAATCATGAGACCGGCGAGGTAAAATCTTACTATCCCTATTTTGACCCGGATCAACACAACGAGTACGCCTTTAGCGGAATCCACGTACTCTCGCCCAAGATATTGGAGCTGATGGAAGAATGGACCGGAAAGTTCTCTATCATTAACTTCTATCTGGCTATTTGCGCCAAAACCGATATCAGGGCTTATATGGCGGATAACCTAAAACTATTGGATATCGGCAAGCCGGAAACCTTGGCCGCCGCCGAGGAATGGCTACGACAAAACATCTAACAAAATATTCCACACATGAAAAAAACTAGTTTTATCTACTTACTCTTGTTGATCGCGCTGGGCCTCAGCTCTTGCCAGCAAGAGAAGACTTTCAAGGTTCTTCAATTCAACATCTGGCAGGAAGGCGCTGTCGTAAAAGGAGGCTTTGACGCTATCGCTGACGAGATCGTAAGAAGTAACGCCGATTTCGTTACGTTAAGCGAGGTACGTAATTATCATCAGACCCGTTTTTGCGACCGGATCGTGGAAGCGTTGCAGCAAAGAGGACAAACGTACTATTCTTTCTACACCGAGGATTCTGGTCTGTTAAGCCGCTACCCGATCACGGATAGCACGACCGTCTATCCCTTGAACGATGACAGGGGTAGTATGTACAAGGCCATTACCCACATCGGCGATGCCGAGGTAGCTCTTTACACCGCCCATCTGGATTATCGCAATTGCGCTTATTACGATGCCCGTGGATACGACGGAAATACATGGGACGAGGAACCTCCTGTCACCAATCTGGACACACTCCTATGGTTGAACGAGCAATCTGTCCGTGACGACGCTATCGCTTGCTTCCTAAAAGAGGCGAAAAAGGATCGGGAAGCCGGACGGATCGTTATCCTCGGAGGAGACTTTAACGAGCCTTCCCATCTGGACTGGACCGAGGCGACCAAAGATATGAGAGACCACCAAGGATTGGTTGTTCCTTGGCACGTATCCGTCATGCTGGAGAAAGACGGCTTCAAAGATACGTACCGTGAGATCTTCCCGAACCCTGTAACTCATCCGGGACTTACCTGCCCGGCGGACTGTAAGGATATCGCTTTAGAGAAATTGGTTTGGTCGCCGAAAGCGGACGATAGAGATCGCATCGATTTCATCCATTACGCTCCATTCGAGGGATTAACGCTTACAGATGTATGTATCATCGGTCCGAAAGGTGACATCCTCCGTGGGCAAAGAGAGACGGAAGAGACCTCCGACCCGATCATGACTCCCCTTGGAATCTGGCCTACCGATCATAAAGCGGTTCTTGCCACTTTCCACTTGAAATAAAAAATGGATTCGCGAGACCCGTCTTACCGGCTCGTCTCGCAAATCCACAAACAACTATCTTCTCTTGAAACGCTATCTTTTTATGGTTTCAATACCACGCCAAGACTTTTCTTCCCATCCATCTTAATCGTAATCGGAGCATCAAAACGTACATGACGAAGATATTCCGTCTCCTCTACGGCAGGTTGCGCATTCAAGAACGCCTCATCGAACCAACCATCTCCCTTAAATGGATTAACCGTAAAATAACCCACTCCGAACGAAGTCAGGTTCTGGAAGAAATGGGTACCTTGACTCGGGTCTACCCGATAATTCTCCAATCCGCATTCCACGATCACCCGTGCGTTACTGATATGCGGCCATTTCACCGGAATACCCAACCAAGAGTCGCTGCTCCCCCATCGGCCGGGGCCGACTAATACGTATCCTTTCTCCTGATCGGTAAACGAGCGGTTCATCTTCTCGATCTCATAAGCGATCAACTGATTATTGGATGAATTAAAAGCGCCCGTCTTCACATAGATAATATCCTGTACGTCGCCAACGATACCATGTCCCAAAACACTGGTAGAAGAAAGGATGGTTTCCTCGTTCTTCACCAAGCTCAGATCCTCGTCCATAATCTCTTTATTATCTACGATCGGACGGATTTGCAACAGATAGAAAGTCGCCCTTGTATGATCCGACGGGTCCATGTTGACAGCGAACTCAATCTCTACCGGACGGCCCATTTCCTGCTGCCCGATCCGTAAGATCTGATCCAACGTATCCGCCAGCGGGAACACGTCATGCTGTAGGATATTCACGAAAGAAAGGATCTTACGACCGCCCGGATAATAACCGTCACGGATAATCTGATCGTACGGATCGTATGTAGAGACAATATATTTCAAGGAACCCTCAGCGTCAGCGTCCTTCAAGCCCAGCTTCACCAAGTTAAAGGCATCATCTACCGAGAAGGCTTCCGCCATATTCTTCAAATCCAAGGCATAGAAACGAGTCTGCGTTTCCCTAAGAGCGAAATCCATCGTACTCATCTGCAAGATGCTATGGGGATGTCGGGGAGAGAAACGCAAGGTTTGCCCGCCATCGACGATATACTTACCCAATCCCAAGGCGATATTCGCGATCCCATCTTCCGCCTTCTCGTTACCGATCGGATAGAAATTCAAGGAACGGGCCACGCCCGACATCGTCGGATAGAAATGATCATTATAACGGGAGCCCACCACTTCTTGCAAGACGATAGCCATCTTCTCCTGATCGATCAAGTTCGAGGTAGCCGTCATATACGCCTTACTATCCTTATAAAAGACAGAGGCATACACCGCCTTGATAGCGTCGCTCACCGTACGGAGCATATCGTATTTCTCCTCGATCTTAGGTACCATATACGTAGAATAGATCCCGGCGAAAGGTTGATAATGCGAATCTTCCAGCAGGCTGGAGGAACGCACGGCGATCGGGCTTTTCACCACATCGAAGAAAGCCATCAAGTCCTCGATTAAACGGGAGGGCAAGCTGGCCCGCAAGAAATACCGGAGGATCGTCTCGTCGTCCGCATCGCCCAGCGCTACCGGATACAACTCGTTCGTCTCCATGAACTCGTCGAAGATGTCGGTACAGATCACGACCGTCTTCGGGATATTCACGGCAAAATTATCACTCTCCAGCTTAGGGTATCGCTTCACCATCGCACCGATAAAGGCAAGACCTCTACCCTTACCTCCCAGCGAACCGTCGCCGATACGGGCAAAATTACTATACTCATCAAAACGATCCTTCTGATAAACCGCCACGACACCCGTGTTCTTCATCCGGCGATATTGCACGATCAAGTCGAAAATCAATTTCCGGGCCTCATCCATATCCTTATAGTCACTCACGTCCACATGCTTCAAAACCTCGGCGGGCGGAAACATGGCACGGGAATAAAAGAAACGGGAGAAATGATTCCGGGAGAGATGGTAAACCAGCGAGTCGTCGGGAATCTGAAAGACTTTCTTTTGAAGGTCTTTCAAATCCTTGATGCGCATGATCTCCTCTTTCGTATGCGGATTCAAGATCACGAAATCGCCAAAACCGAAACGCTGCATGATCTTCTTTTTCAAATCCTGCGGATAACTCTTGGAATTCTTATCGATAAACGAGGCGTTCAGTTCCTTCGCGTACACATGGTTGCTGGCCTCCGAAGATTCCAGCACGAAAGGAATGATCAAACCCGTTTTCCGTACATACTGTCCGAACTTATAACCGGCATACGGATCTTTCACGCCATTGTGCATAAAACTCATATCCGAGATAATACCCAACATATTATCTCGATACTGATCAAAGATACGTACCGCCTCCTCGTAATTCCGGGCCAATTTGATCTTCGGACGGCCACGCATACGCAACGTACGCTGGTGATCGTTCAACGCCTCCTTCGCGAACATCTGGCTTTGCTCCAGCACGAACTTATATAAATGAGGCAAAGCGGACGAATAAAAACGAATGGAATCCTCCACCAACAAGATGATCTGTACGCCCACGCTGGCCGTATCGTCCGGAGCGTTCATCTTATCCTCGATCAACTTGATAATCGCCAGTAACAACTCCGAGTTACCCAACCAGCTGAACACATAATCGATAGCGCTCAGATCCTCGTTGGCGATCCGCTTAGACACCTCTTTCGAGAAAGGAGTCAATACGACGATCGGGATATTCGGATAATGCACCTTTATCTCGCTCGCCGCAGCGAATATATCCCGGTTATCCATATTCGGCATGCAAATGATCAATTCGAAGTTCCGGTTCTTCAACTCATTCAAAGCCTCCTCCTCGGTAGTCACCTGCGTAAACCGGGGTGGGTAACGGAGGCTTAAGGAAGTATATTCGTTAAATATCTGCTCATCTACACGCCCGTCATCTTCCAGCATGAAGGAATCATATTTCGTAGCGATAAGCAATACATTATATATACGCTTATTCATTAGATTGGCAAACGGGGTGTCTCTGAACACCAAGTCTTTTAAGTTCGGTATACCGCTCATAATAGATTCTGATAGAATTATTCGAGTCAAATGTAAGGAAAAATAATAACTATTGAAACATGAAAGTACGCATTCTGACTCTAACTGAAGATTTTTAGGTTTTCACTGATAAAAAGTAAGCGAAACTCTTGGTCATTCCAAAGAATTACCTACATTTGCCAACAGAATGTTATCCTTTTAAAGAATATAAATGCTATGAAGACTGAAGTTATTTTATCAGCGCTAGAGGCAAAACATCCGGGAGAAAAGGAGTATTTGCAAGCAGTAAAAGAAGTGCTTTTATCAATTGAGGAAGTGTACAACCAACATCCGGAATTTGAGAAAGCGAAAATCATTGAACGCCTAGTTGAGCCGGAACGTATTTTCACTTTCCGTGTGCCTTGGGTAGATGATAAAGGTGAGATACAAGTTAACTTGGGATACCGTGTTCAGTTCAACAACGCAATCGGCCCGTACAAGGGAGGTATCCGTTTCCACCCGTCCGTTAACTTGTCTATCTTGAAATTCTTAGGATTCGAGCAAACATTTAAAAACGCTTTGACAACCCTTCCGATGGGTGGTGGCAAAGGCGGTTCCGATTTCGCTCCGAGAGGAAAGAGCGATGCCGAGATCATGCGTTTCTGCCAAGCGTTTATTCTTGAATTATGGCGTAATCTTGGTCCGGACAGGGATGTTCCGGCTGGCGATATAGGCGTAGGTGGCCGTGAGGTAGGTTATATGTACGGTATGTACAAGAAATTGGCTCGCGAGAACACAGGTACGTTCACGGGTAAGGGCATGGAGTTCGGAGGTTCTATCCTTCGTCCGGAAGCTACCGGCTTCGGCGCTCTTTATTTCGTACATCAAATGTTGGAGACTCACGGAATCGATATCAAGGACAAGACGGTCGCCATCTCCGGTTTCGGCAACGTGGCTTGGGGTGCCGCTACAAAGGCAACCGAGTTGGGCGCTAAGGTGGTTACTATCTCCGGTCCTGACGGATATATCTATGATCCGGCGGGTATCTCCGGCGAGAAGATCGACTATATGTTGGAATTGCGTAATTCCGGAAATGATATCGTAGCTCCTTACGCAGACGAATTCCCGGGCTCTACCTTCTATCCCGGCAAGAAACCTTGGGAACAAAAAGTAGATATAGCGTTGCCATGCGCTACCCAGAATGAGTTGAACGAGGCTGACGCTCGTAAGTTGATCGAGAACAAGACCTTGTGCGTAGCTGAGGTTTCTAACATGGGTTGTACGGCTGAGGCTGTAGACTTGTTCATCGAGCATAAGCAGTTATTCGCTCCGGGTAAGGCTGTCAACGCCGGTGGTGTAGCTACTTCCGGATTAGAGATGACTCAGAACGCTATGCATATCTCATGGACTGCCGCCGAGGTAGACGCTAAATTACATCAGATCATGAGCGCAATCCACGAACAATGCGTAGCTCACGGTAAAGATGGCGAATATATCAATTATGTAAAAGGCGCGAATATCGCAGGCTTCATGAAAGTAGCGAAAGCTATGATGGCGCAAGGTATCGTATAAGAATAAGGTCAGTTTAGGCTAAATAAAAACATAGTTATGAATTCTTTGAACCTTAGTTATGGTTTGAGAATTTCATAACTATGTTTTTTAAGCTCATATCAGCGGACTTTCCCGGGGTTCTTAGCGATAAAATCCTTCCATCCCGTATACTTCTTTTCCGAGATCGGATTATTGGTTTGGAAATAATGACAAACAGCCGCCGCCAACCCATCCGTAGCGTCCAATTGCGGAAGCATAGACTCATCCGGTATCTTCAGATAGCGTTGTAGCATGCCGGCCACTTGTTCTTTCGCCGCATTTCCATTCCCCGTGATCGAGAGCTTGATTTTTAGAGGGGCGTACTCGAAGATCGGGATATCCCGCTCCAAGGCCGCCGCCATCGCTACTCCTTGTGCCCTTCCGAGTTTCAACATACTCTGTACGTTCTTCCCGAAGAAAGGCGCCTCGATAGCCAACTCATCCGGATGGTATTGATCGATCAAGGCCAAGACCCGTTCGAATATCTTACGCAGACGGAGATAATGATCCTCATATTTATTCAATTGCAGGATTCCCATAGCTTCCAGCTTCGGTTTATTCCCCTCGATCTTCAAGATTCCGTATCCCATCACGATCGTACCGGGGTCTATGCCTAATATAATACGGTCCTTTATCATTTAGGCAACTCTATATCTTCCAACAGGGTAGAGAATCCTGCGATTTTCTCTTTATAACGTCCTATCAAATCTTGCTGCAAGGCTCCGCCTTCCTTACGCACCCACTCATTCAACGAATCGATATCCCTCGTATGAAACTGTACGGAAAAACTTTCACCTTCCTCATTCCGCGAATCCAAGATCCGTCTCAAATAAGGACTATAAAGGATACCGCTCTCGGAGGCTTTCGGTATATAACTATTCTTCAAATATTCCAGACACTCATCCACGATATCCTTATGGATATGAAAAGTCGTATTATAAACTATCATCTTCTTTCCTTTCTCTTGAAATTTCTTATACAAAGATAGCGCATATATCAAGAAAAGCCTTATATTTGCACATGAATTAACAAGACGGGGCATTAGCTCATCTGGCTAGAGCGACAGACTGGCAGTCTGTAGGTGATCGGTTCGAGTCCGATATGCTCCACAATTTAGCATATATCAAACATTTAGGGAATATCCAGCAACGGGTATTCCCTTTTGTCATTGATACTCTCTATGAGGCTTAGCAGGTATTGGTGTATTAGGTATCAGCCAACCTCTTGTCATAGTCACATATTCTGGGTAATCAGTTAAGACATGCGGCATTTAGTTTAAAACTCTTCTATACCCACACATTTATTTATTTTTTGTGAAGGAGGAATAACTCTTGAAACAGAAGGCTGTTGTGTATAGTTTTGCATAAAGGTTATTTTTAAGGGAAACTACAATATATTATTAATCCTAGCCCAATAAAATCAAGGCCAATTGTAATTGGTTTACAACACCTAGAAAATAATATTATGCAATGTAAAAATGAGGAAACCTTACGAGAAAAACAAGAAAGCCCCACTTTAAAATAAAGCAGGGCCAAAATTATTGTCAAACACTTCGAGCTTAAGCAAACTTAAGCGCAGTTTCATTTATCCTCTTACTCAAATCTAGCAGAGCTTCCGCAAAACGTTTACGTTCCTCTTCCGTAAATTGAGCGGGTTTACCATTAACCTTATTTCCATTTAAACGCTGGTAAAGCCAGTTCTTACTTTTTCCAAAATAAGCCTTCGCTATATAACTCAAAGAGATTGCATTCGCGATATCTCCTAATTCCAAAGCAAGTTTAACATCCTGCAATTCATTCTTAATCGCACGTAATCCTTCACGAGTAGAATCGACAAAAGCCTCACGTTCTTCCCCGGGCATTGATTCCATCTTACGGGCACGCTCTTCTTGAAACATCGCACGCTCCTCGGGAGACAGACTTTGGAACTTTTCAAAATCAGCCTGCATGTCCGCAGTTGGTAAAAATTTTGATAAGTCTCTCATAAATATATTATTTTTATCCCCCCAAAAGAGGGGTCTTGTTTATTACTCAGTTTTTTAGTTTTTCTTCGATCTCCGCAATCATATCCAAAATATCATTGATATATTGCTCGAACTCTGGATCTCCTTTTATTACTCGATTCCCTGTATGGAATTCAAAAAGCAACTTTAGGTTTTCCATTTGTTGAACGAGCTTCTCTCGCTCTTCTTTTGTCATCGACTTAAAATTTATCGTTAATACTCGTTTGGGTTGACAGCACAAATCTAATAATCCAAAGATTATTACACAAATAATCTTCGGATTATTTTCTGCAGTTTTATAGTACTAACAGATCATACCTGCACACCAACATTTGCTGAATGAATCCAGCTCTTCCCTCACTATTAGCAAGAAGGAATATAGGTCGTTATCCCTGCCTTGAATTGGTATGATAACGCTCAGAGCCGCATCTAGCATCTTATCGCCTTTACAGGATAAGGCTTGTACCCTTTTCTCCACCTCAAGGCATAATTCCACCTTGTCTGGCTCAGAACACCTTTGAAGTTTCACCATCAATTTCATAATGGCTCTACAATCGTACAATAAGGAAATTCGTTCTACAAAAGTGAATAATCCCATAAGACAAAATTTAAAGTTGCTTACCAGTTCCCTCTGGTAAGCTATTAAACACAAAAAAGGCGCAGGAACTACTGAATACTACCATCGTGAGGCTCTCGACTGCCCATCTCTAAGTAATAAACAATAGCCCTACGCCCCTATGGAGTATATTGTCCTTTCACAATGTGGAAAGGTATATAACAACATAGCGAGCGAGGACGTTCTTGCCTATTATCCTTAGAGATTGAAATTGTCGAGATTTCACGATAGGATAATATGTCAAACGCACTTCGTTAACTAAATATGTCCTCCATCAGTGACCTAACGCCTTAGGTGTGACGGACTACAATGCAAAGTTACTAAATCGTTTGAATTGGAAAGAACTTATGGCTTATTAAATGCAAGGTAAACTTAATGAATATATCTAGGGGAGGGGGTAGACATGAGGTCGTTCTTCTGTCCGGAATTAAAGGTAGGACATCTAAACTTGGAGCCCTATCGAGGAGTTAATTGTATGTAAATGGTATGTATTATCAACACAAAAAAAGGCAGCTACCATTACGATAGCTACCTTATCATGAAGAGCCGAAAGCCGGACTTGAACCGGCGACCTACGCATTACGAATGCGTTGCTCTA
>OAVD01000072.1_pt1 | contig 90058 bp, 78 predicted proteins | sample 1476351 | NCBI WGS metagenome assembly OAVD01 (sample SAMEA2580075, study PRJEB22360) | human gut metagenome | biome: human gut; feature: human-associated habitat; material: faeces | place: Denmark | collected 2008/2010 | reverse complement strand
ATTCCATACCAGCCTGTAGCTGGTGTTCAGATGTCGTTTCATCAGCTTTTCCTTACAGAGGGTGAATAAAAAAGCCGGTACCCACAAAAGTGGATACCGGCAGGTACAAAACAGAGTTATCGGGCACAGCGATACGCCCCGGGCGTAAACGCTCTCACCCTTCATCAGGCAGAGAAGTATCAGTCCGTTGTGTGCAATTCCGTTCTGCATGATGAAGAGATTCAGCTGCCTTTTCGCAGGCCATTAACCACTATAAACGATCGATAGTAACGATCGATACCTGTTTTATCGATCGTTTTATTCTATTAACAGCAGAGCAGTCACGCAAGAGAAACAGGAGGGGCATGAGGTGTTTGTGTCATGTTTTCAGTTGGTTAACGCAATGTAATCAGGCATTTCCCCTGGCAGAGTGTTCAGAAGAAAATCCAGTTCCATACAGCGCGGGCAACAGAGACCACCGAGTCACGGACGGCACGCAGAACCGTGCGTGCAACAGAGGCAATACAGACGCTCTCCGCCGTGTCAAATATCCGGTCCACCGCACCGGTAAACTGTTCACGGGCCTGAGCGCGGACAGATTCCGTGCGCAGCTCGTCCTGCAGGCGGGTCATCAGGGGACTGGCGGCATGGTCGGGAAGTGCTGTCATGAGCGCACTGACCAGCGTATCCAGTTCCCAGCCGGTGCGGGCCGATACGGCAACAACCGGATGTACGGGCCGGAACAGACGGAATACCGCCTCCGTTTTCTCCCGAATATTCTGTGCCTGTACGGGAGAAGGCTGAATACCGGCCATATCCCATTCATGGCAGGGCTCCGTTTTGTCGGCCTGCGTCACCACAAACAGCACCCGCTGATGTCCCCGGTGCAGGATGTGTCGCCAGAAATACTCATCCACAGACAGGGCACGGTCATCGGCTTTAATCAGCCACAGTACCAGGTCAAGTTCAGGCAGAATGTCACGGTACAGGGCTTCATACTCTGCATCCCTGTCCCGGCTCTCGCCCACCCCGGGCAGGTCAGCGATAACTAGGCTGCAACCGTGGCCACTCAGACGGAAGCGCTGCACTTCCCGGGTACCGGCGTGAACATCACTGACCGGGGTGACCTCCCCCTGAAACAGTGCATTACAGAGTGAGGATTTACCGGCCCCGCTTTTACCCATAATGCCAATCACGGGTTCGTGACTGGTGAGTTTGCGCAGATGTTCCAGGATGTGACGGGAAAGTGAGTAAGGCAGGGAGGAGAGCGGTTTTTCAATTGCCTCAATGGCATCAGACGGATTCATACATGTATTCCCGGTGAAAAAAGACAAAACCCCGCGCACCGGAAAGATGGCAGGGGATTCACAACGATAATATCTGTCTGAAATTATTTAGGATGCAGGTATCTTCTGATAATCATACCTCCCGAATTTTGTTCTTAATAGTTGAGTAGTGGTATTTGGTTTCCCTGAGAGAATATAAAGGTGAATCATGCTGCACTGAGTTTGATTCTATTTGTACTGAGACAAGTATCTTCATGATTATAATCAAAAGTTGGGTGGATTGGTCTGGCGCTCATCATTTTTTCGAATAAACTCACTAATTATTGTAACCATCCCAAAGGAGATGATTTTATGTATAATTATGGTGAATCATATTCAGAATACGACATATCATTATCTGACGATGAAAACTATGACGATGACTATTATCGTGAACGCCCGTGTCCGGGGGAAGTTTTCGGCTATGATAATAGTGAGGATAATGATGAGGCGGCATCTGATTATGCACTAAAAATAAATGAAAACTCTGATTAATACGGGGGATAGTTGACAATAAGACAATTAATGACAGATATTAGTGAATAAATATAATCAGGCGCCCAATGCTTTATTTATTTTGGGGCGTCTGATTAAAATGAGCTGGCCCCCTGAAACACCAGACAGTAGATGTATCTTAAGATAAGAGGTAGGCTTGGATATATGTCTAACACTAGTTCTAATTTTGAGGTGGCTGGAGTTTTGTTAGGGAAAGAGGTGCGTAAACGTAAAACACCTCAGGAAAAAATCGCAATTATTCAACAGACTATGGAGCCAGGTATGACGGTGTCCCACGTGGCGCGTTTGCATGGAATTCAGCCAAGTCTGTTGTTTAAGTGGAAGAAACAATACCAGGAAGGAAGTCTCACTGCTGTGGCTGCCGGTGAAGACGTTGTTCCTGCTTCTGAACTGGCCACTGCAATAAAGCAGATTAATCAGCTTCAGCGTTTACTGGGCAAGAAAACCATGGAAGTTGAGATCCTCAAAGAAGCGGTGGAGTATGCGCAATCGCGAAAATGGATAGCGCATGTGCCCTTGTTACCTTCGGACAAGGAATAGCCCCGGTAAGCCGTGTTCTGGGCGTGTCACGTGCGCAGTTAACATTACGGATGAAGGCATCTGATAACAAGCCAGATAAACGGCGTCCGAGGCGCGATGAGGCAGCGGATGCAGAAATCTTATCGCGCATCCTGGATATCATTGGCGATATGCTAGGATACGGGTATCGCCGTGTCTGGGCGATACTCAGGCGGCAGTCCCGAAATGAAGGACTACCGTTCGTGAATGCAAAGCGCGTTTACCGGATAATGAGCGAAAATAGCCTGTTGTTGTTACATGACAAACCATCACGATCGCAGCGGGAACATAAAGGCCGAATATCGGTGAAGGAAAGCGACCAGCGTTGGTGTTCCGATGGCTTTGAGTTCGGTTGCGATGATGGCGAAAAACTGCGTGTTACGTTCGTCATGGACTGTTGCGATCGTGAAGCCATAGACTGGGCAGCAAGCACGGGAGGTTATGGCAAGGCTACAGTGCAGGATGTCATGTTAGGAGCGATAGAAAAACGTTTTGGCGATAAAGGACCGGAACGGCCAATCCAGTGGCTGACAGATAACGGTTCAGCGTACAGAGCGCATGAAACACGGCAGTTCACCAGAGAGTTGAATCTGGAGCCCTGCACAACGACAATCAGCAGCACTCAGAGTAATGGAATGGCAGAAAGGTTCGTGAAAATGATGAAGGAAGACTACATCGCGTTCATGCCGAAACCGAATGTAAGAACGGCATTGCATAATCTTGCAGTGGCGATCGAGCATTACAATGAAAACCATCCGCACAGTGCGTTGGGTTATCGCTCTCCGCGAGAATATCGACGTCAGCGGGTAACGTTAACTTAAGATACAACCCCTGTCTGGAAATAAGGGGGCAAGAACAGGCGCCTGATTAAAATTTGAGGTAATATATGATAATTTTCATCAAAATAGTATTTATATATTAACTGAGCTGGTTACAAAAACGATATATTTTTTATCCGCTACTGATATTAATTGAAGCGTTGAGCATGTTTTCCATCATCATCTATAGTAAACTACTATAGCCCCATCGATATATCAGCATGACGCATTGATATTTATCCACCGCCTGCGTCCAGTCATCAGATTTAACCAACTATAACACCAGCTCGAGATGTGGCAATTGCAGACGATCATCGCGATATATTCCATATCACGATTCTCACTTCCACCAACACAGTGCCGATATACTATGGTCATAAAGCGTTCGTCGGCTTTGTAAACGAAAGCACAGCTGTTCACAGGAACTCTGCAAGACCGGCGAAACCTTCCCAGCAAACAGGAATACATAGACAGGGGCTCCCGGCTCCAGTTTTTCCCATAATGCCACTCACCGACCCATAGTCGGTTAGCGAGTGAATGTTTTTCAGGATTGTCTCAGACCGTTGTGTGGATAGAGTGTTGATACCTTCTTGTTTACTCATCTATTTTTCCGAACAAAAAACAACAACGGCTGACCTGCTGATTAGCCGTTATAGTCAGTGTGCTTGAGAAATGATATATATGAAATTATTAGGAATTATGTCAGCAGCAATAATTACCTTCAGTCCATAAGAACCCATTGAGTTTTGTAGAGTTGCAATGCAAAATGCATTACATTTACAGGCTCTGGCATTGAGGGCTTCACTGATGGTTCGCCTTAAAGATGAAACATTTTCTATACGTACATCTGTCGGTATTAAACAACTTCTTCGCTAGGCTGCTGATCGTGAGTGCCACTCTGTCGCCTCAATGCTTAAAACTTTGGTTATAAATGATGCGAAAGTACACAGACTAACGCCGACTCACTCTAAAATATAACACTACTAAGTATCTCACTTTTAGTACCTCATTTCACACAAACAGATGCTTGGTCAAGTAAAAAGTGAGACTGAGGCGAGGAATCCACCAATGAGTACAACCGAAAATCAAATTGAGCAGGATCTTATTGCCCGACTGACTGAACTAAAATACACACTGCGGCCCGACATTCGCGATCGTGCATCACTCGAAAAAAACTTTAGGGAAAAGTTTGAAACTCTCAATAAGGTGCATCTGACCGATAACGAGTTTCAGCGTCTGCTTGATGCTGTTATTACTCCTGATGTGTATAATGCAGCTCAGACACTACGCAATATCAACAGCTTCGAGCGTGATGATGGTACACCACTGAACTACAGTCTGGTTAATATTCGCGACTGGTGCAAGAACGATTTTGAGGTAGTAAATCAGTTACGCATCAACACCGATAACAGCCATCACCGCTATGATGTGATGCTTCTTATAAACGGTGTACCAGTTGTGCAGATCGAGCTTAAAGCACTGTCTGTTAGTCCACGTCGTGCTATGCAGCAAATCGTGGATTACAAAACTGATCCTGGCAATGGCTACGGTAAGACACTGTTGTGTTTTATCCAACTCTTCATCGTCAGCAATCGTACTGATACTTGGTACTTCGCGAACAATAATGCACGACATTTCAGTTTTAATGCCGATGAGCGATTCCTGCCAGTCTACCAGTTCGCTAGTGAAGATAACAAAAAGATTACCCAGCTAGAAATTTTCGCCGACAAATTCTTAGCCAAGTGTACTTTAGCGCAAATGATCAGTCGTTATATGGTTCTGGTTGCCAGCGAACAGAAGTTATTAATGATGCGCCCGTACCAAATTTATGCGGTCAAGGCTATCGTCGATTGCATTCATCAGAATTGCGGAAACGGCTATATCTGGCATACCACAGGTTCAGGCAAAACATTGACTTCGTTCAAAGCGTCCACTTTGCTCAAGGATAATCCTGACATTGAAAAATGCCTTTTTGTGGTGGATCGTAAAGATCTGGATCGCCAAACTCGGGAAGAGTTTAACCGTTTTCAGGAAGGGTGTGTAGAAGAGAACACGAATACTGAAACGCTGGTGCGCCGACTTTTATCTGACGACTATGCCGATAAGGTTATTGTCACAACTATCCAAAAGTTGGGGCTGGCGCTGGACGGCACAAATAAACGTAACTACAAAGAGCGTCTGGAGCCATTACGAGACGCCCGTATGGCATTTATCTTTGATGAATGCCATCGCTCTCAATTTGGCGAAAATCACAAAGCTATAAAAGAATTTTTCCCTAATGCCCAGCTTTTTGGCTTCACGGGAACACCTATCTTCGAGCAAAATGCCAACTACCAGCAAATCGAAGGTCAACAAGCTAGCCTGCGTACCACCGACGACTTATTCGAACGCTGTTTGCATCAGTACACCATCACTCATGCTATCGAAGATCGCAACGTCTTACGCTTTCACATAGACTATTTCAAACCGGAAGGAAAGAACCCACCTAAGCCCGGCGAAGGCATCGCTAAATCTAAGGTTATCGAAACCATTCTTTCTAAACACGATTCTGCGACCAATGGACGCAAATTTAATGCTATACTGGCAACTGCCAGCATTAACGATGCCATCGAATATTTTGAGTTATTTAACAGCATTCAGACAAAAAATGCAGAACAAAATACTGAATTTCGACCATTGAACGTAGCATGTGTTTTTTCCCCACCTTCTGAAGGAAACAAAGATGTTCAGCAGATACAGGAAGATCTGCCTCAGGAAAAAGAAGATAACCAACAAGACCCGGAAGGCAAGAAAGTTGCACTCACCCGTATCATTGCTGACTACAATACGCGTTTCAAGACCAATCACCGCATAAGTGAATTTGACTCTTACTATCAGGACGTACAAAAGCGTATCAAGGATCAACAGTACCCCAATACTGACTTATCTGCTGCACAAAAAATTGACATCACCATCGTAGTGGACATGCTGCTTACGGGATTTGACTCCAAGTACCTCAATACACTGTACGTGGACAAAAATCTCAAACACCATAGTTTAATTCAGGCATTTTCGCGAACTAATCGCGTTCTCAACGATACGAAACCCTACGGTAACATTCTCGATTTTCGTCAACAACAAAAGTCGGTGGAAGGGGCCATTGCACTCTTTTCCGGTGAAAAAATTAATAACCCACGTGAAATTTGGCTGGTAGATTCTGCTCCTAAAGTCATTGAGAATCTGCAAACAGCCACACAGAAACTGGCTGACTTTATGCTATCACAGGGACTGGCTAATGCACCGGAAGAAGTCGCTAACCTTAAAGGCGATGTTGCCAGAGCGCAATTCGTTAACCTCTTCAAAGATGTTCAGAGATTTAAAACTCAGCTCGATCAGTATACCGATCTATCTGAAGAGCAAAGACAGCAGATCGAAAGGATCGTGCCAGCAGATCAATTACTGGGATTTAAGGGCGTGTATCTGGAAACAGCTAGACGCCTAAAGGAACAACAGGACAAAGACCAAACACTACCAGAAGTACAACAACTCGATTTTGAGTTTGTACTTTTTGCCTCTGCGGTTATTGATTACGACTTTATCATGGGCCTTATTGCTAATCTGACTCAGCAGAAACCAGGTAAGCTCACCCTAAATCGCGAAGAACTCATTGGCCTGATCCAGTCCGATGCCAAGTTTATCGACGAACGCGAAGATATTGCTGCGTACATCCGTGGTCTGCCAGTAAATGAAGCATTAAACGAAAAACAGATTCGAACAGGCTTTGAACACTTCAAGGCAGAAAAGAAGGCGAAAGAACTCTCTGAGATCGCCGCCAGACATGACCTTGCACCAGATGCCCTGCAAGTTTTTGTTGATGAAATTCTACGTCGTCGTATCTTTGACGGTGAACGCCTTTCCGAATTAATGGCTCCGCTGAATCTGGGCTGGAAAACACGTACACAGAAAGAGCTGGCGCTTATGGATGAACTGACACCGTTGCTACACAAACTGGCACAAGGGCGTGAGATCACGGGACTATCAGCCTATGAGGAAGGGAAATAATGACAGTCATTTTTTCTAATAACCTGCACTGGAGGAGTAAAAATTTGAATTCGCATATCATCGCGAACAACAAATTCATGTTCGTGGAAGTTAATACTCATGCGAGACAAAAATACCAGCAAAAACAGATATGGTCACAGATGCTCTCAACTAGTGACATAATGCCTCAGGAGCAAGCGGTATGAGTGGAAACAATAAACATATGGTGGTACCACAATTGCGTTTCCCAGAGTTTAGAAATGCAGCAGAATGGGCTACCTATAATTTAGGCCAACTATCAAAAATTGTAACTGAGAAAGTGGGAGATAATGATTGTATTCCATATACAATCACATCTGGAGTTGGTCTTATCAGCCAACAGGAAAAACTGGGTAGAACTATTGCGGGCAATTCTTTAAAAAATTATATACTCCTACAACATAACGATTTTGCTTACAATAAGAGTGCAACAAAAGCATACCCGCAAGGATATATTGCATGTTACTTAGGACATGAACGTGCTGCTGTTCCCAACAGTATATTCACTTGTTTTCGCCCTAATCTAAACTTAGTCATACCTGCTTTTTTGAATAATTTTTTTATTGCTAACTTACATGGAAAATGGCTAAAAAATCGCATTGCTGTTGGCGCACGTGCTAATGGCGCACTGCAAGTCAATAATGATGATTTAATGAAAGTTTCTGTACCATTACCAACTGGTTCACAGTCGCTTTCCGAACAAAAAAAAATTGCCGACTGCCTGTCTTCGCTGGATGACCTGCTCACACTTGAAGTTCAGAAATTGAATGTATTGAAGAAATATAAAAAGGGTCTGTTGCAGCAACTTTTTCCTCGTACAGGAGAAAGTTTGCCACGGATGCGTTTTCCTGAATTTCTGAGTAGAGGTGCATGGTTTCCAAAATCTATTGGTAACTCATGTCAGACATTTAGTGGTGGTACTCCCAGTTCAACAAATAAAACCTATTATGGAGGTGAAATCCCATTCATTAGATCAGCCGAGATCCAAAAATACAAAACGGAACTCTATTTAACTAAAAAAGGGTTGGAGAACTCGACTGCAAAAATGGTTAAGAAAGGTGATGTTCTTGTCGCGTTATATGGTGCTAATAGTGGAGATGTTTCGCTTTCTAAAATAAATGGTGCAATTAATCAAGCGATTCTTTGCTTAAGGCATGAATCAAATAATGCATTTTTATATCAATATTTGATACATAAAAAAGAATGGATTATAACCACCTTTCTTCAAGGAGGACAGGGAAACCTTTCTGGAGAAATAATCAAATCTATCAAGATTTTCTTTCCTCAACCAGTTGAGCAACAAAAGATTGCTGATTTTCTCTTGGTTTTAGATGATAAAATTGATGCTCAAACAAAAAAAATTGACATTATAAGAAAACACAAAAAAGGCCTTATGCAACAACTTTTCCCCGTAGTTAGTGAGATGACGACATGAAATCGAAGCATATTTTTGCGGATCTCTCAGTGTTGGCCGCCCATTTACGCGATAAACTAGAGACGATGAAAACCATTCTGCTTTATGCCTATAACGGTACAGGGAAAACTCGATTATCAATGGCGTTTAAAGACGCAGGTAAAAAAACAACTCATCGCCCCTTTTCGGTAGGCCAGTCGCTTACAATTACCGAAACGGTTGGCGATACCTTATATTTCAACGCATTCACCGAAGATCTATTCCATTGGAATAACGATCTGGAAGGTGACGAAGATCGACGCTTGCTGCTCAACAGAGATTCGCGATTTTTTCAAGGATTATTTGAACTGGAAATGGACAACCGTATACGCCCGTTATTGCAGCGTTATGCAGACTTCGACTTTCGAATTGATACAGAAGAATGGGCGATACGCTTCTCACGAACTGTAGACGGTCAATTCATTGATAACATAAAGGTTTCACGAGGAGAAGAAAATATCTTCATTTGGTGTTTCTTTTTAGCTATCGTACAATTAGCACTTGATGGTGCAGATGCTTACCAGTGGGTAAAATATGTCTACATCGACGATCCTATATCTTCATTGGATGAGCATAACGCTATCACAGTTGGCAGTCATCTGGCGCAACTATTGAACAAAGCAGATAACCCATTGAAGGTTATGATCTCGTCTCATCATCCATTATTCTTCAATGTCATGCACAATGAACTTGATGCTCGTAAATCCAGAAAGGTCGCAGCATACTTTTTATCAAGATCCCGGGTTGATGGAAGTTATTCCCTAACTTATACAGGCGCGACACCATTCTTTCATCATGTTGCGATACTAACTGAGTTGTATAAGGCGGAGCAATCAGGTGAATTATATACCTACCATTTCAATATGTTACGTTCAGTTCTGGAAAAATCAGCTAGCTTCCATGGCTTCTCAAATTTCTCAGCCTGCATTGCGCAGGATGCTGATGACCCTGAAAGGATTTTACATTCGAGGCTCATCAATATTTTGAGCCATGGAAACTATTCGCTTTTCGAGCCTCAACCTATGCTCGAAGAAAATAAAACTTATTTCAGAAAGATTTTGCATGATTTTCTGAAACGCTATCCATTTAATCCTGATTTATTTCCTCAACAGATTGAGGAAAGTGAAGAGAAACTATGACTGAGTTTGACAAACAAAAACTGGGCAAAACGCTCTGGAACATAGCTGATCAATTACGCGGTGCTATGAATGCTGATGATTTTCGCGATTATATGCTAGCATTTTTGTTCCTGCGATATCTATCGGATAATTACGAAGCAGCTGCTCAAAAAGAGCTAGGAGTAGACTACCCCAAACAAAAAGAGGGGAAACGTCAACCACCATTAACTCTGTGGTATGAACAAAATGAGCAGGACATTTCTGAGTTTGAGAAATTAATGCGCCGTAAAGTGCATTACGTAATCGAACCTCAGTACCTTTGGACAAGCATTGCCGAAATGGCGCGGACTCAACATGTGAAACTGCTTAATACATTACAGGCAGGCTTTAAGTACATTGAGGAAGAATCTTTCGCCAGTGTCTTTCGAGGGTTGTTCTCAGAAATCAATCTTGCCTCAGAAAAACTTGGCAAAACATACGGTGAGAGAAATGACCGCCTTTGCAAGATAATCAAAGAAATTGCTGATGGGTTGAAACAGTTCTCTACCAACAGTGACACATTGGGGGATGCATACGAATATTTAATCGGTCAGTTTGCAGCTGGCTCAGGTAAAAAAGCCGGTGAGTTCTACACACCTCAACATATTTCAGATATCTTATCTGCCATTGTTACGCTGGATAGCCAAGAACCCGCCACTGGGCAGCGTTCACACATAGACAGCGTGTTTGATTTTGCCTGTGGGTCAGGCTCATTGCTCCTAAATATTCGCAAGCGCATGGGGCAGCACGGTATTGGAAAAATATACGGTCAAGAGAAAAATATCACCACCTACAACCTTGCACGTATGAATATGCTTCTGCATGGAGTGAAAGATTCGGAATTTGATATTTTCCACGGAGATACCCTTCTTAACGATTGGGATATGTTACGCGAGACCAATCCGTCCAGAATGCCCAAATTCGACGCGGTTGTTGCCAATCCGCCATTCAGCTATCGCTGGGAACCTTCAGAAACATTAGCGGATGATGTGCGCTTTAAAAATTACGGTCTGGCACCTAAATCTGCTGCTGACTTCGCTTTCCTTTTACATGGATTCCATTTTTTAAAAGAAGATGGTGTAATGGCAATCATCCTGCCTCATGGTGTACTTTTCCGGAGCGGTACTGAAGCACGTATACGCACGAAATTGCTGAAGGATGGGCATATTGATACGATAATTGGTCTGCCTGCAAATCTGTTCTTCTCTACTGGTATTCCGGTATGTATTCTGGTGCTGAAAAAATGTAAAAAACCTGACGACATATTATTCATCAATGCAGCAGAACACTTTGATAAGGGTAAACGACAGAATCAGATTTCTTCTGATCATATAAAAAAAATTATTGATGCTTACAAGTTCCGCAAAGAGGAGCCACGCTACGCACGTCGCGTCAGCATGGAAGAGATTGAGAAAAATGATTTTAACTTAAACATCTCACGCTATGTGAGCACAGCTGAACCTGAAGAAGAAATCAATCTTACTGCAGTACATGCAGAGTTGGTTTCTCTGGATAATCAGATAAAATCAGCAACTCAAAAACATAACGAATTTCTAAAAGAGTTAGGTTTACCTCTTTTGCCATAATTCACATCATATTATTTTTATAAAAGAATGCCCTTGTTGCAACAAGGGCATCAAAACGTATTGATATTAAATAATGTTTTGGGAGAATCATTTTCACAAAAATGTTCAGTTCAGTAGCATGATGTATATTAAGGCGGCGGTGATGCTGCCAACTTACTGATTTAGTGTATGATGGTGTTTTTGAGGTGCTCCAGTGGCTTCTGTTTCTATCAGCTGTCCCTCCTGTTCAGCTACTGACGGGGTGGTGCGTAACGGCAAAAGCACCGCCGGACATCAGCGCTATCTCTGCTCTCACTGCCGTAAAACATGGCAACTGCAGTTCACTTACACCGCTTCTCAACCCGGTACGCACCAGAAAATCATTGATATGGCCATGAATGGCGTTGGATGCCGGGCAACTGCCCGCATTATGGGCGTTGGCCTCAACACGGTTTTACGTCACTTAAAAAACTCAGGCCGCAGTCGGTAACCTCGCGCATACAACCGGGCAGTGATGTGATTGTCTGCGCTGAAATGGACGAACAGTGGGGCTACGTCGGTGCTAAATCACGTCAGCGCTGGCTGTTTTACGCGTATGACAGGATACGGAGGACGGTTGTGGCGCACGTCTTCGGTGAACGCACTCTGGCCACACTGGAGCGTCTTCTGAGCCTGCTGTCGGCCTTTGAGGTCGTGGTATGGATGACGGATGGCTGGCCGCTGTATGAATCCCGCCTGAAGGGAAAGCTGCACGTTATCAGCAAGCGTTACACTCAGCGCATTGAGCGACATAACCTGAATCTGCGACAACATCTGGCAAGGCTGGGACGGAAGTCACTGTCGTTCTCAAAATCGGTGGAGCTGCATGACAAGGTCATCGGGCATTATCTGAACATAAAACACTATCAGTAAGTTGGAGTCACTACCGGGCCAGTCTTATAAATTCAATCTTAAACCAATCTGGATAATAATCGCTCCCACCCATAAGCGAAGGTTTCCAATGTGGGCATTCATTTAGCAATTTTTCCATAATTTTTGAAAATTTTATTTTCGCACCTTCTTGATCAAGAAACTCAGTCTCAATCTCTTTTAGCTCTCCTATTATCTTATTGTCCATGAATGAATAGTCAGCATTTTCAAATGATGGATTTCCAGGTAAAACATCAGAAATGATACATCCCCCAAACTCTCGGACAAACGAATGAAAAGTTTTTTCAACTGGCAAAGGGGAATGCGGACCAATGTCCCAAAAATTTACAGCGTTGCTCATATCAACCTCTTGATTATTTTCTAACAATACTTAACTAAATAAAATTGGAATATAACCAATCTAAAATCATATCACTCGGTTGTGATAGACTCCGTTAATTGAGTTTTAATATAACCTGTCACCAGATTGAATTTCTGTCAATAAAGATCATTTTTTTGATTTCGCTCTCAAAAATATTTAAAAATTGCACTTGGATTTGAATGTATGGATCAATATATATATTAATAGCCTATCCTGAGTGGCCTTCTACAGTCCGCTTCTCGCTCGCAGCGGACCTGTCAGTGCTACAGGCGATCCACTCTATATTTTGTTTCGCGAGTTATATTTTTCGCGGTTGCATATTGAAAAAAGATGATCAGTACCTATTTCAAAATTTTCCGTGTTAATGGTTTTTCCATGTCAGGAGTCCCCTTACGTGAATGCTAAAAAAAGCTGATCATTCGAGTGGTCATTTTAACACAAGCCCTTATGTGAAAATTCTGGTCTGGATCCATGCAGCGGCTCATTGTGAGCTTTGCGAAACCAATCTGACACATGATTTTCGTATAGGTACGCCGATGAAATGGGGAGAAGTGGCCCACATTCTTCCTGCCAGCCCGAAAGGCCCAAGGGGTAACACCGGACACAGCGAAGAAGAGGCTCAGACACGGACGAATGACAGTGAGAATCTTATGCTGCTGTGCCCGGAATGCCATAACCGGATTGATCGTGACGGAGATAATTATCCCAAAGATGATCTTAGCGGACTTCACTCTTCCTGCCTTACCAGAATTCGCCTCGCTGCTTCCACTCCTAGGGAGGAACGCGCTATACCAGTTATCGTTCAAGGTCAGCATCATCAGACACTAGTTGCAATTCCGGCTCAACCCCTTCTTACCGCCATGTCCGCAGAAGGGCTGACGGCACAGGGGCATCCGATTACTGGTAAGCGTTAACGGAGTGCCGTATTGATACTTATTTATTGGTGAGTGCTACGTTCCATGGCAGGAGCTCGTCAACACGGTTGGAAGGCCATTCCGGCAGTACACTCAGGATATGGCGCAGATACGCTTCCGGATCTATACCGTTCAGTCGGCAGGTGCCGATCAGCCCGTACAACAGTGCTCCACGCTCGCCACCGTGATCGCTGCCGAAGAACACATAATTTTTCTTCCCGAGACAGACTGCACGAAGCGCTCTTTCTGCTGCATTATTATCTACCTCAGCCAGGCCATCATCACAGAAGTTGCACAACGCAGCTCAGTGCTTCCTGATATACCGGAACGCATCTCCCAGACGACATTTCTTCGATAACGTGTGTTCTTTTGTCAACGACGGATGAAAAGTGATCCACTTATATCTCCACCAACGGCCCAATATTGATCCACCGTTTTACTCAGGATTAGCTTCTGCTATAACCGTAAGCGCACCGTGAAGGACGTGGGGTAAAAATTAGTTTACAGATTGAGTGACATTCTAGGGCAACAACTCTTTCACGCGGTTGGCAGGCCAGGTGTTGATTACACTGATCACGTGGCGTAGCCACGTTTCCGGCTCGATTCCGTTAAGTTTGCAGCTACCGATCAGGCTGTACATCACTGCCGCACTCTCGCCTCCTCCATCAGAGCCGAAGAACATGTAGTTACGCCGCCCCAGTGCAACTACCCGGAGGGGTAAGCGTAAACCGACCGCCGTATGTAGCCATTAGACAAGAATTGGTAACTTAGACGCCCATCTGACACAGACGGACATCTAAGTATGGAATTACAGGACTGGCGAAAAGAACCTCGTAAAAAGTATTCGAATGAATTCAAACTTCGTATGGTTGAACTGGCATCACAACCCGGTGCTTGTGTGGCCCAGATTGCTCGAGAAAATGGCGTCAATGATAATGTTATTTTCAAATGGCTCAGACTCTGGCAAAACGAAGGGCGTATATCCCGGCGTCTTCCGGTAACAACCTCGACACTGGCGTTGAATTATTACCTGTGGAGTGTTGTGGTCAACTAAAACTGGCCACCGCGTTAGAGTTTTTCCAGTATCGGTTTTCTGATTCGTTTGGTGGTAACCCACCATTATATTCGTGCGGTCTTAGTGCGCTGTAATATCCAACGATATAGTCCGTTATTGCGTGAGCTGCATCGCTGAAGCTTACATAGCCCGTCGCCGGCACCCATTCGTTCTTCAGACTCCTGAAGAAGCGCTCCATTGGGCTGTTATCCCAGCAGTTTCCACGCCGACTCATACTCTGCCTGATCCGGTATCTCCACAGTAACTGCCGGAACTGCCTGCTCGTATAATGACTGCCTTGATCGCTGTGGAACATCACCCCGACGGGCTTACCACGGGTTTCCCATGCCATTTCCAGTGCTTTCATGGTAAGCCTGCTGTCCGGCGAGAACGACATGGCCCAGCCCACTGGTTTTCTTGCGAACAGGTCGAGAACAACGGCGAGGTACGCCCAGCGCTTACCCGTCCAGAGTAGAGTAAGAGGCAGGGCGTAGTCGGACTATTTCCCTGCCTCTCCTCCCCGAACCGGACGTGCACCTTTCAGCGCATCCGGCTCTCCATTTAAATGCTGGCGAACGCCATTGCCACTTCTGTAAAGCGCGATGTATACGTGTTTCTGGTCTCCGTCCTCAGATAGGGATTACCTTCGGGTAGCCGCCAGCGGAACAGCTTCTTGCCTTGCCCCACCAACCGGTACAGTATTTCGCCGCTGAGCTTGCCGTGATTGGTTTTACCAAATAAAACCCACGTTTTGCTCTGACCCGGTTTCGGTGATTTACACCACCACCTCATCAGGGAAGCGATACCTGTACGGTATTTGCGGGCCAGCCAGTGAGCCAGCTTCCAGAACACGACACGGTCGATATAACTGAAGACTTTGGCCTTAAAATCAACGAACTGATAGAACATGGCCCAGCCTTTCAGTTTTCGGTTGAGTTGTTCAGCCATATCGACTTTGCTTTCACTGTAGTTGCCTGATAACAGTGCTGTCAGCGATGCGGCGAAGTTTCTGGCTTTCTCCTGCGGGATCGTTGAGACCACTCGCATCTCGCCATAACGACTGCGTTTGCGAATGATCCTGTGCCCCAGAAAGATAAAGCCGTCATTAACATGGGTGATTTTAGTCTTATCCATGTTCAGCCTGAGTTTCAGACTGCCTTCGAGCACACCCCGACACTCCTCCCTGATGGCTTCCGCCTGTGCTTTGGTGCCTTTGACGATGAGGACAAAATCATCGGCATAGCGGCAGTACGCCACCGCGGGTTTCCACTGCCAGTTTTCTCTGACCGCCGTACTTCGGCCCCGTTGGATACTGTTATTCCAGTACCACCGATCTTTTCTGGCTTTCCCGCTCAGGTAGCGCTCATGCAGGTATTGATCGAACTCATTCAGCATGATGTTCGATAATAGCGGCGATATAACACCGCCCTGTGGCACACCTTCACTGGCCGCCCGAAAGAGACCGACATCGATATGTCCCGCCTTGATGGTTTTCCACAGCAGAGTCATGAAACGTGCGTCACTGATCCTGCGGCGTACAGCCTTCATCAGCAGTCGATGATGTACGGTGTCGAAGTAACTGGACAGGTCGCCTTCAATCACCCAGCGTCCCCGGGTTTCACCACAGTCTGTGAGCTGTAATTTCACCGTGCGGATCGCGTGGTGGACACTGCTCTCAGGCCGGAAGCCATATGAGAGCGTATGAAAATCACTCTCCCATATCGGCTCCATCGTCATCAGCATGGCCCGCTGAACAATACGATCCCGCAACGCGGGGATACCCAGTGGTCGCAGTTTGCCGTTGCTTTTAGGGATGTAAACCCGTCTGGCGGGCAAGGGCTGGTAGTGGCCTGAGAGTAATTCATCCCTGAGGATTTGCAGCTCAACAGCCAGTCTGGCCTGTAGCATTGTTTTGTTCACGCCATCAACGCCGGGGGTATGGGCCCCCTTTGATGAAAGCGTGATCCGCGCCGCTTCAGCCAGCCATTCTGGTTGTGTTATCAGACGCAGTAGCCGTTGAATCCGTAGGGACGGATCGGTGGCTGCCCATGTGGCAAGCTTGCGTTGCATTTCGCTGATTATCAAAGGTCTTCACCTCGTTAGGTCAGTTAATTCACGTCGCAAACACATTCAAACTGCTTCCCTTCGCCATGTAATGGGCTTTCCCCATCGCGGACTACTACGGAAGCTCCGCCAGCCAGCGCGTCATCGGAGCCATGCCCCCTTAACATCCGTCGCTGACCTTCCCCGGTTTACCGGCCTGGACTCAGGCATACTGAGGAGGCTGCCCGTCGCACTCTTTATCCTTGCTTGCCGCAAGTTGGCAGAAGTCAGCAATGCAAGCGTGATAGACGCTGCTGCCCCGGTGTTTCGCATACATGTCAAAACACCTTCGACCGGCAGTGCTTACGTATCACTGCCAGTTCCTCCTGCACGGCCTGTCAGATCACGTAGGCCGTGGTGACGTTTTCAACCCACAGAGGCGGATTAACGGGTTCATGTTCTTCAGCCTTTCAGTACTTAACCTTGAGGATCATCTCGGCTTAGTGATCTCGCCTCAATCCCCGTTGTCAGCGGGTTACATCACCCTGCGGGCATGCCGCAGGTCACTGCCGCTCAGGTTCTCCACCGTCACACCCGGTGGGATTGTTGGGTTTCTCATCGTGAGTTACCGGTTCAATATTCCAGACAGACTCGCGGTTCATTTAAGCATCCATGCCCGCCCTGAACTCCGGGCACACCGTAAGTAAAATCAGCCACCCACAACTGGTCAGGACGTTCTGCCACAAACTGACGGTTTACGCGGTCGCCTGCGGCAACGGCTTTCCGGCTGACGGTAGTGCGGACCTTTTTACCCCGGAGAACACCGGCAAGTCCCATAACCGCCATGAGGCGCGCCACTGTACATCTGGCTACCCTGATTCCTTCCCGTAACAACTGACGCCAGACTTTACGCACACCGTATACCTGATGATTCCCATCGTATACGCGCAGTATCTCTTTCTTCAGCCAGTCATCGCGCTGCGCACGGGCACTGCGTTTATCAGGATGATGTCGCTGTTGCTGACAGTGGTAATACGTTGACGGGGCAATATGTAGTTCACTGCATACCGGTCCGACCCCGTACAGCTTACGCAGCTTATCCAGCAGTGGCATCACTTTTTCCAGAGGCGGTCGAACTCCACCTTCGCAAAATAAGCGGAAGCCTGGCGAAGGATATCGTTACTGCGGCGCAGTTCACGATTTTCACGTTCCAGCTCTTTCAGACGCTGACGTTCAGCGGTGGTGAGCCCGCCATCACCGCCTCCGGTATCCCGCTCATGCTGGCGCACCCAGACACGCAGAGTCTCCGGTGTACAGCCAATCTTTGGGGCAATGGAACAAATTGCCGCCCACTGTGAGTCATATTCGCCCTGACTTTCCAGAACCATACGAATCGCCCTCTGACGGACTTCGGGGGAAAAACGAGTATTTTTAGTCATTCTGTTTACCTCTTTCTCAGGGAGTTTAGTCTCCAGGATTCCCGGGGCGGCTCAGGTCACCGATGCCGTGATGGAGCAGGTTGTAGAATGGCAAAACAGACCACTGGATGCTGTTTACCCCATTGTTTATCTTGACTGTATCGTCCTGAAAGTTCGGCAGGACAGTCGCGTCATCAACAAATCGGTGTTCCTGGCACTGGGGATCAATATCGAAGGTCAGAAGGAACTGCTGGGTATGTGGCTGGCCGAAAATGAAGGGGCGAAGTTCTGGCTCAATGTGCTGACTGAACTGAAAAACCGCGGTCTGAACGATATCCTCATCGCCTGTGTGGATGGCCTGAAAGGCTTCCCGGATGCCATCAACACAGTATATCCGAAGGCCCGCATCCAGTTATGCATCGTGCATATGGTGCGCAACAGCCTGCGCTTCGTGTCATGGAAGGACTACAAGGCCGTCACTCGCGACCTGAAAGCGATTTATCAAGCTCCCACGGAAGAGGCAGGTCAGCAGGCACTGGAAGCGTTCGCTGCGGCCTGGGACAGTCGCTATCCTCAGATAAGCCGAAGCTGGCAGGCTAACTGGCCGAATCTTGCCACGTTCTTCGCTTATCCAACGGACATCCGCAAAGTGATCTATACGACGAATGCCATCGAGTCGCTAAACAGCGTGATCCGCCATGCGATCAAAAAGCGTAAAGTGTTCCCGACAGACGACTCGGTGAAAAAAGTGGTGTGGCTGGCAATCCAGTCTGCGTCCCAGAAATGGACGATGCCGTTGAAGGACTGGCGAATGGCAATGAGCCGCTTTATTATCGAGTTCGGTGACCGCCTGGACGGTCACTTCTGAGAAAAGGCATTTACACAGAATCCTAAACAGGCTCCCGTCACGATACCCGGTATCAATCAATGAAGTCCATTTAATTGATGACGTCGAAGTTATGGCATGTGTGACGATGCTGAGAAAGCGCCCTTTTTCAGGTGTTTTTTTAATCTTTTTGGGGTTTAAATTCCTATTGATGAACAACGCTTTCATTTACGGGACAATGACCGGCAACGCTCCCGGTACACCGGGAGCGTTAGTGTTCAGAACCAGGTTTCCATCTGAACGCCAAAATTCCATTCCCCGCCTGCATTAAACCCGCTACCGCCGAAAGCATCATCACTGGCGTAGTTATCCAGTCTGCTGCTCCAGTCCATCCAGGTGGCGAACAGACGCAGTTCCGGACGGCTGAAGAAGTCCCCCAGACCTCCTGCCTTGAGGGTGGGCGCAAACGTCAGCTTGTAAAAACTGCCGTTAACAGCATTGCGGTCCTTATACCCTTCAGGTTTCAGATCCATGTACTGGTAAGTGCCCTCAAACGCCAGCGCAAAATTCTGCGTCACCTCCTTAATCAAGCGGGTGTTCAGGGTCACCCATTCATAACTGTCTCCACGGGCATAGCGATCCTTACTGCTCTGCGCCATGACTGACGGGGCGATATGCCAGCCGTTTCCGAGCGGGGTGGTACCATATGCAGCAAGACGCCAAGTATCCGCATCACTGCGTAGTGCACCGTCAGAGCCAATCCCCTTCACTTCCGCCCCCAGACCATGCCCGTACAGAAGTGCTATTTTCGCCGTTCCCTCACGTAATCCCCAGAAACTGTCATTATGAAGTCCGGCCAACACATGCACACCGTGGCTGGCGGCACTGGCATGGATAAGGTCGCCATTATTGTCCCTGCGGTCATCATTATCCTTTGCCCGCATACCGCTGACCATAAGCTGGAACGGCCCGGCAAAGTGGTTCATGGTAAGGATATAGTTCTGGACGTTGTTATCGATATCCTCCATCTCCCCGAAATTGCGTCCATACAGGGAGAAGTTACTGCGCAGAGTGTCGTTCCATTTCACGTCATAGATACCGCCCCCGGTTCCGCCGAGGAAAACCACGTCCGAGTCCAGCCAGTGGATATCAAAGTTGTCACGATCGAAACGTTTACCCGCCCATACCGTACTGTGCTTCAGCGGCCCGGTGAAGTCCGGCAGATTTCCCAGTTCAGCCACCACCTGGCGGACGTTAAGGTCACTGGAGTTCGCCGACCAGTCGTTATAGGTTTTCTGACCATCCGCCAGCATCACCTTAAACCGGGTGGTGGCCCCGCTTTCGAGCGTCTTTTTGTGCTCAAACACGGTTTCCACATAAGTGTCTCCCTCATTCCCGAGGCGCCCGACCGAGCCACCGGTCTCTCCGGCAGGCGTCAGATACGGACCACTTTTGCTGCCGGATGCAGCATCGTTCATCAGCAGACCCGAGCGGGCATAGCCGTGAAACTCAAAACCACTATTGTCCGCTTTCTTTTCCGGTGGTACGGATACGGTCTGTGGCACAACAGGTTGTGTCGCCGGGGTGGCGGCCAGTTGCTGCACCTGCTGTTCTGTAGCGGTTGCCCGTGATTCAGCCTTCTGAGCACGGGTTTCAGCATCCTGAAGCCGTTTTTCCAGGGCCGCCAGCCGGGCTTCAATACTGTCGGTATTCCCCGCCGCAAAGACCGGGGAACAGGCCAGCAGAATGGCACACGAGAGAAGGTGTTTTTTCATTTTTATATCCTTGTAAAAATAGAGGTATTGTTGACAGCTAAATCGATTTAGTCACCCGCAACAAAAATGACGTGCACAACGGTTACGGGCAGGAAACGGTCAGGGGTGTTTCAGTAAATCCTGGCGACGGGGTAACGCTGTCATGGCACCTTTTGCTGTCGTGGCAAGCGCACCACAGCGCTGGGCCTGTTCGATGACGGATGCGAGTGCCTGCTCACCGGAGGGCATCCCCTCTGCCGCCAGCGCTGCCAGCAGACCTGCCACGAAGGCGTCACCGGCACCGGTCGTGTCCACACTCACCACCGGTGTTGCCGGGAAGTACAGGTTTTTTCCCTGCCAGCGAGCCATCACGCCATCCTTTCCTTGGGTTACCAGCAGCAGTGCCAGGGGATAATGTGATGCCAGAACATCGGTTCCCTTCCGGACATCCTGTTCACCGCTGATAAAGAACAGTTCCTCTTCCGATACCTTTGCCACATCCGCCAGCATGAGCGCCCGGTGCAGACACTCACGCAGTTGCGATGTGCTCTGCCACAGGTCAGTCCGGATGTTGGGGTCAAAGCTGACCCTGCCGCCAGCCTGCCGGATGTTCTCCATGGCCTGAAACGTGGCGCTGCGGCAGGGCTCTGCACTCAGGGCATTGGAGCAGGTATGCAGCCATTCACCGGCACGAAAGGGCGGTAAATCATCAGGGGTAAGGAAAAGGTCTGCCGAAGGGCGCACCATAAATGTGAAGGTTCGTTCACCACCCGGCACCAGCGACACCACCACTGTGGAAGTCCGGTACAGAGGGTCGGTATGCATATACGCCGTGTCCACACCCTCATCAGCCAGGGTTTTGCGCATAAAACGCCCGAAAGGGTCATCCCCCACACACCCGACAAACCCGCTCAGGCCCCCCAGTCGGGCCACGCCCACGGCAACATTGGCAGGCGCACCACCAGGGCACTGCAACAGCGTGCCCGGCTTCTCCGGTAATAAATCCACCACGGCATCACCGAGACCCCATACTTTTACTGTACTCATTCATACTCCATGATTTTCATCAGTCATATTCAGCGGATGACAGACAGCTCAAACATCGCCATATCCGTGGTTCCGGCTGGAATTGGATACCAACCCGCATTCCGGAGCAGGGCAGCGAGGGCAGACACATCGCCGGTCAGGGGATGCAGCAACCTCCCCTGATAATCAAATGCCGCCTCAAGACGTGAGCGGGAAAGATAAAAGCTGCCGGCATCCCCGTTCGGAACCACGACATTACGCCCCTCCCATTTCCGGTCGCTCAGTATCCGCCAGCACCAGCCCTGCTCCCTGATGGTTTCCAGGGCGAATGTCAGGCGGAACAGGTCAGTCTGTACCGACACATCACCAGAGCAGGCCTGCCACAGATACTCCAGCCTGCTGCGGATATCTTTCGCCCCGCTTTCACTCTGCAGGGCTCTGATATGTGCGGGGAAAACGGTGCTGTTTCAGTGCTGTGCTCCGCCAGCGGTTTAGAAACAGGTTTTCCTGGATTTTTGACGCAATCCGGCCATCCCGGCGGGCCAGATGCAGGGCTACCAGCCCGCACCAGGCCAGATGTGCGGCTTTCCCTGATACCAGCTGCCCGCTGGCGATATTGTCACTCATGGCGCTTACTGGCTGCTGATATCAAAAACCGGTGTTTCTCCGGCGATGACCGGGCCGGAGAACAGGGTTATCTCCTGGACACGGTCAGAGTCCGCCACAATCACCGGTGTCAGCGTGGACTGTGCTTTCTGCTGAAGTAACGCAAGGTCAAACCCGATGACGGGGTCACCGGTGCTGATCAGCTGGCCTTCCTGGGCAATACGCCGGAAACCCTCTCCCCTGAGGTCAACTGTGTTAATACCGAAGTGCACGAACAGTTCAGTGCCACTGTCGGTGCGGATGGAAAACGCGTGGTTTGTCTCCAGTATTTTACCGATAGTGCCGCTGACAGGAGCCATCAAGGTATCGCCGCCGGAAGGACGGATAGCAATACCATCCCCCACTATTTTCCCGGCAAACACAGCATCCGGAACCGTGTCCAGAGGGACAATTTCACCGGACAGCGGTGCCATCACGCGGGTGACTTCCGCCGGTTTCTCATTTTCACTTATCAGTTGTTTAATCCTGCCCAGTAATCCCATTGTGCTTTCCTTCATTACGGGTGAACCGAAAGTACTGCCGTCACCGACGGCAGTGGAATTATTTCAGGCCAGCGTCCACAGTGAGCCGTCCGTCAGCACAGCCTCGCCGTGAGCTGCATATAGCGACAACCGGCGGGTTCCGGGCTGCGGGTAAATACGGCTGGACAGGGTGGCATCGCCATCGTTAACGAACACTTCCACCGATGAACGGTCCAGGAAAACCCGTAGCGTCAGATATTCTGCGCCAGGCAGCGCGATACTGCGGTAACCGTCCAGCCCCTCATCCGGGTAGTGACGCCAAAGCACCAGCCGTCCTGCCTGGTTATCCACATACAGCCGGAGCCCGTCTCCCAGGTGGATGCCGTAATGCTCTGCCTGACTGTCGAGGGTATGCCACGTCAGCACCAGTTCCACGGCCTGTGCGTCCTCAGCCAGCAACTGCGTGCCACTGAGCCTTACAGGGTGTAACGGCTGGCACGTCCCGCGAAGGGATTCGGCTTCGCGAACCGGACGCTGACACAGACGACCATGGCGTTCAAAAAGTTCCCTCGGCAGGGTCAGACATCCGGCCCAGGCCTCACGCTTTGTAGGCATCGGGGAGTCCCACATATTCATCCAGGCCATGATGATGCGCCGTCCGTCCTCCGCGACCAGGGACTGCGGGGCATAAAAATCATGACCGTGATCCAGTTCTTCAAATGCCCCGCTCAGGGCAAAGGCGGCCCCCGGCTGCCAGTGACCCGGTAAAACTCCGCTCTGAAAGCGGTTGCGGAACCGGTATCCGCCGGGCGTCATCCCCTGCGGGGAGAACATCAGCCAGTGATGGTCGCCACAGCGGAAAAAGTCCGGACATTCCCACATATAGCTTTCTCCGGCTGCCGACTGCGCTAGAACCCGTTCCTGGCGCCAGTCCCGCAGGGATGTGCCGCGATACAGCAGCACCTGACCGGTGTCAGAGGTATCCCGCGCGCCGATAACCATCCACCAGTATCCCCCTTCCCGCCAGACCTTCGGGTCACGGAAATGCATGATGCCTTCCGGTGGCGTCAGCACGCAGCCCTGTTTCTCAAAGTGAATGCCGTCACGGCTGGTTGCCAGACACTGGACTTCGCGGATGATGCTGTCATCCCCCCGATCCTCCAGACAGAGATGACCGGTGTAGATAAGCGACAGCACGCCGTTGTCGTCCACTGCGCTGCCGGAAAAACAGCCATCCCGGTCATATTCATCACCGGGTGCCAGCGCAACCGGCTCATGCTGCCAGTGCAGCATGTCCGGACTGGTGGCATGTCCCCAGTGCATCGGCCCCTGATGTTCACTTGCCGGATGGTGCTGAAAGAATGCGTGATAGCGACCGCTGAAATAAATAAGCCCGTTCGGATCATTCATCCATCCGGCAGGTGGAGCCAGATGAAAAACCGGGTACCAGGTATCACCACGACGGGCGCGGAGTGTATCAAGTGCAACCTGTGCAGAGGCAAGACGCTGTTTCATAAGCGAACCTCCGTCTGTGCTGTAGCGGTTTCTGCTGACGGGGCAGCCGTTTTACGGGTACTGCTCAGGGTGAAAGCCGATAACACGGTGACCGCAAGGACAATACCGCCCAGAACCAGATAGGTGTTCTGGAACCCCATGCGGTCATACAGGTGACCTGCAAAGGTTGAGAGGAATATCGCCGCCAGTTGTTTGGAGAACTGAAAGCCAATCAGATAAATGGTGGCCGACAGCCGGGTATCAAACACGCCGGTGATATACTTGAACGCACCAACCAGCAGGAATGGGACTTCAAGGGCATGCAGCATTTTCAGGATCACCACTTCAGTAGCCGTGGTGGCAAAGGCCGACCCTGTGATGCGGATGGTCATAATCAGACCCGCGACAAGCAGTGTGTTTTTGGCACCAATGCGGTTGATTATCCAGGGGGAGCAGAACATGATGATGGCATTGCAAATCTCGCCAGCCGTGGTGGCAAAACCAAATGCCCGGATCCCCGCCTGCGGCGTGTCAAAAAATGCACGGAAGAACGTGGCAAACTGCTGGTCAAACACGTCATAGACGCAGGCCACCCCAATCATGTAAAGCACGAACATCCACATCTGACGCATACGAAACAGACTGAACACCATTCCGGCGGAAATCACGGGCGAGTTGGCACCCAGCGCATTCATGACCATCGCTGTCTGACTGGTTCCGGGACGCGCCAGCGCCACCAGAAGGACCAGCAGCAATGCGCAGCCGGACCCCATCCAGAATACCAGGGACGGATCCACGTTGAAAAGCAGCCCTGCCGTGGTGGCACACAGCACCCAGCCCAGACAGCCGAACATCCGGGCCTTACCGTATTCAAATCCGCTGCTGCGGCTGACACGTTCAATATAGGCTTCGATGGCACCGGCTCCCGCAGAAAAAACGAAGCCGATAAAAATCCCGCCGCTCAGTGCTCCGGCCCAGATGTTGAACCGCAGCAGCGGCGCAAAAACGTACAGAAAGAACGGTGCAAACAGGACCAGCAGCAGGCTGATGATCCACATCAGGTGTTTTTTCAGGCCAAGACGGTCTGAGATGACCCCCAGCAGCGGCTGGAAGCTGATGGCAAACAGGGAGAGGCATGAAAAAACAATCCCGGTATCCGTTTTACTCAGCCCCACAATGTCTGACAGCCAGACGGGCAGAAACGGGAAACAGGTTGCCATGATGAAAAAGTAGAGAAAAAAGAACAGACCAAATATCCAGAAATCGGGGTTTTTATGAGTACTGACAGTATTCATTATTGTTATCCTCACGGGACTGAGTGCAGGGAGCCGTGACCGGCTCCGGTCCTTTTATGCCAAACGTTCAAGGGCAATCAGCATGGCGCTTTCCGGATCCAGTACGGGAAGCTGAATACCGGCCTGCGCCAGCCATTCCCCACTGATGTCGGAGGTCTGGTTCATCCAGCCGGGCAGCCTGCGCATGGTATGCCCGCCTTCACCGACCAGCTGAATATCCGGATGGTCAACAACACGAAGCCGGTAACGGGCCTGTGGTGCCAGCCCCGGAAAACGTAGAGCACCCGGCAGGGTGTGATCCGGCATGGCAAGCTGGCTCACCAGGAAGAGCGCCTGCGACTGATCCGGGCTGACCACCCCCTGCACCTGTGTCGCCGCATCCGGCATATCCACCCGCCATAGGGTGCCCGTGTGGATAAGCTGCCGCCATTCTTTGTAGAGCGAGGCATAGCGGCGGTAACCGGCGGATTCCTCTTCTCCGGCCGTTACCGGATCCAGCTCCAGTCCCATATGACCGAACAGGGCCGTCAGACCGCGAAAGGCAATGCTGTGCTGCCGGAAGGTGGCATGGCAGCGATGATGACCGATGTGTGCCCCCATAACCTCCGGCGGGAAAAAGTAACTCATGCCACGCTGTATGGTGCAGCGCTCCAGGGCGTCATTGTTGTCAGAAGCCCAGAAGCGGTGCGTGCGGGTCAGAACCTCAAAGTCGATACGTCCACCGCCGGAAGCGCAGGACTCAAACTCAACACGGGGAAAACGTTCGCGCAGGAGATCCAGCAGCCGGTAAAACTGACGGGTCTGCGCGTCCGCCGCCGCCCGACCTTCATGCCCGGCCTGGACCAGCTCGCGGTTCATGTCCCATTTCACATAGTCAACTGGGTGTTCGCCCAGCAGCCATAAACAGCGTTCATAAATGTAAGCAAAGGCCTCAGGAATGTTCAGGTTGAGAACATACTGATGTCTCCCGGTTGGTTGTGTGTACCCCGGCATTGACAGTACCCAGTCAGGATGGCGGCGAAAGAGGTCAGAGTCCGGGTTAATCATTTCCGGTTCCACCCAGATACCGAACTCCATGCCGAGTGATTTCACATGGTTAATCACCGGCATCAGTCCGTCCGGATACTTCTGTTCATCCAGATACCAGTCGCCCAGAGCCGCATGGTCATCATTGCGTCCCTTAAACCAGCCGTCGTCGATAATGAAACGTTCAACGCCAAGCGCTGCCGCACGTCCGGCCATCTGCATGATGTAGTTCGGGTCGTGGTCAAAATAAATACCTTCCCAGGTATTGAGGTGCACCGGACGGGGTTTCTGCTCAGGAAAACGGATGATTTCATCGCGCAGAAAACGGTGGTACTGCTGACTCATACCATTGAGCCCCTCCGGGGAATAGCTGGCGTACAGCCACGGCGTGTACACGGTCTCATCCTTCTTCAGGGCTTTTTCTCCGGGCATCCACAGTGCTTCCGCCTGGAGGTAACGCCGTCCGTCAGTTTTGACCTCACATTTCATGCGATGGTTGCCACTCCAGCCCAGATGTACGGCCCACACCTCGCCCTGCTGTTCTGAGAAACCGGGGGCACCGGCAATCAGTGCCGGAAAATGCTCATGGGACGTGCGGCCCCGGCGGTTCTCCAGCACAAAACCGTCATGTGTGAGACGGACCCTGTGCGGCTGAAACTCACGAGTCCAGCGTCCGTGGAAGGCCATGACTTCCTCTGCCCTTTCAGCCACAGGGAGCGTGATGGCGAAGCGGTTCACCTGCCAGTCCCCTTCACGGAGGTTCGTCAGGGCATGACGCATCTTCAGCACACCGGACGATGTCAGCACCAGTTCACTGACCATGCGCAGACCCGCCACTGCATCCTCACTGGTCAGGGTGAGTGATTCTCCGGCCTGTACCACGCTGATGGTACGGAACACAGGGGACGCATCCAGCCCGTTGCGGTGTCCCTCCAGCCCCGGCGAGCCAAAAAGTCCCGCGCCGTTTTCGGCCATCAGCGTCAGTGGGGTGTCGGTATCCAGACGACCATTCGCAACCGGCCTTTCCAGGCTGATACAGTCATCCGGTGAAAAGTGTTTCAGGGTGGATCCCCACCAGACAATCTCTGCATACGGGTGGGTTTTAATAATCAGGTCTGAGTGGGGACTGGTCAGCCTGCGGTACATCGGTTCCATAAGACATCTCCGTTTTCGGGTATGCCTTACTGTTGATCCGAATCGTTTCGGATAGCAACCGAAACGATTCGAATTTGTGAGCGGGATTAAAAATCAGGCGGAGGGAGCAAGCGTTGTCTTGCCAGGATGAAATTCCGGCTGCCAGAGTACTTGTAGCATTTCAGGTGAAACATTCGTGACCAGCTGGCGTATCATGTCGGCAATCTGACGACCGACGCGATGTCGTGTTGACTGAAGAACTGCAGCCACATCCTGTTCAATAATACTGTCCTGCGGCAGACCATCATAAACCACAAGAGAGACGGCATCCTCTCCGGACAGATGACCGGATAACTGCAGCGACATGGCCGCGCCATCACCGATCAGGTCACTGTCGGTAATAATGGCCGTCGGGGGAAGCGGAAGTGACATTAACTCAGTCACTGCCTGGAAACCTGAGCGTCGGGTGGGAGAGACCCGGCGTAGCCAGGTCTCAGGCAGACCATGTTCACTCAGGGCATCGCGCCATCCCTGACGTCGTGCAGTGACATAGGCACGGGAGTTGTCCTCACTCAGCAGGGCAATTCGCTGATGGCCCAGGGCAATCAGGTGCTGTGTGGCCTGCCAGGTTCCTGCATGGTTATCAAAGTCAAACCAGGCACAGGGAAGACCGGACGGCACCTGACCGAGTGCCAGAAACGGAATACCGGCCTCCTGCAGGTGTGTAAGACGCGGGTCATTATCCATCGTGTGCGCCACGATAAGGGCATCAACCCGGCGGCTTTCGACCAGACGCATATAGCTGTGGCTGTCAGCCCGTTCATCATCGGCTATCAGCAGTAAGTCAATATCATGGCGGGCCAGTTCCCGGCTGATACAACTGACCATATCCACAAACACACTACTGCTGAACAGTACAGCATGTTCAGGGAAGACCAAGCCGACCGCATCGGTTTTACCGGTTTTGAGACGTCTTGCCAGGGTATTCGGGCGATAACCACGACGCCGAGCTTCCGCTTCTACACGTGCACGGGTCGAAGCGGAAACGTCCGAAAATCCGCCAAGCGCCCGGCTGACTGTGGTGACAGAGATCCCGAGTTCGGCGGCGATAGCCTTGAGTGACATATTTTCTCCTGCGGATAACTGAACAGCCCTGTCCCTGATGCGGGTGATCCGGGCAACAAACCTGACAGAGACGCCTGCATAAGTGGTCGCGCTGTACCAGTATGAGCCTCCATCATCCTGATTTGTGTATTAACTTTCAATACCGGAGGACGATTTGATTACCGGTTGTTAGCAGGAGTGCGAATATTAGACCGACGGTGGAGATCTAAGACTCAGTGAGCATAGCGATACACTATATTACTGTAATTAAGCCAGTAAACTTCCTGTTCACTGGCTTAAACGCTAATGATGTATGCAGTTGAACAAGCTTTTAAACTAATGATTAATTGATATATAGACTGGCCCCCTGAATCTCCAGACAATCAATATCACTTAAATAAGTGATAGTCTTAATACTAGTTTCTAGACTAGTCATTGGAGAATAGATGATTGATGTCTTAGGGCCGGAGAAACGCAGACGGCGTACTACACAGGAAAAGATCGCTATTGTTCAGCAGAGCTTTGAACCGGGAATGACGGTCTCCCTTGTTGCCCGGGGATGGGGAGTAAGCTTAGTCAGCCGTTGTCTCCGGGTGTCGCGTGCGCAGTTGCACGTCATTCTCAGACGAACCGATGACTGGATGGATGGCCGCCGCAGTCGTCACACTGATGATACGGATGTGCTTCTCCGTATACACCATGTTATCGGAGAGCTGCCCACGTATGGTTATCGTCGGGTATGGGCGCTGCTTCGCAGACAGGCAGAACTTGATGGTATGCCTGCGATCAATGCCAAACGTGTTTACCGGATCATGCGCCAGAATGCGCTGTTGCTTGAGCGAAAACCTGCTGTACCGCCATCGAAACGGGCACATACAGGCAGAGTGGCCGTGAAAGAAAGCAATCAGCGATGGTGCTCTGACGGGTTCGAGTTCTGCTGTGATAACGGAGAGAGACTGCGTGTCACGTTCGCGCTGGACTGCTGTGATCGTGAGGCACTGCACTGGGCGGTCACTACCGGCGGCTTCAACAGTGAAACAGTACAGGACGTCATGCTGGGAGCGGTGGAACGCCGCTTCGGCAACGATCTTCCGTCGTCTCCAGTGGAGTGGCTGACGGATAATGGTTCATGCTACCGGGCTAATGAAACACGCCAGTTCGCCCGGATGTTGGGACTTGAACCGAAGAACACGGCGGTGCGGAGTCCGGAGAGTAACGGCATAGCAGAGAGCTTCGTGAAAACGATAAAGCGTGATTACATCAGTATCATGCCCAAACCAGACGGGTTAACGGCAGCAAAGAACCTTGCAGAGGCGTTCGAGCATTATAACGAATGGCATCCGCATAGTGCACTGGGTTATCGCTCGCCACGGGAATATCTACGGCAGCGGGCCAGTAATGGGTTAAGTGATAACAGGTGTCTGGAAATATAGGGGCAAATCCATAAAGAATGTTGACTAGTCGTAAAATCCTACTTTATGCAAATATACGTAAAGTCTCTCTTTACTGCCATTAGCCATTTCAGTAGTACGCTCAGAATATGGCGCAGATACGCTTGCGGGTTGATACCATTCAGGCAGCAGGTCCGTTCACTACCGTAATCACTGCCGAAGAACACATTGATTGCCCCTCAATAATCCTGCCGTCAACGTCAAAATTGCTGGTCGGGCTCGACTTATTTAATTGTGTAAACAGGGCCTCTCAGCGAAAGGCCCTTATGCATCACCTGACGTTAAAAGTCACTACATCCAAGATGACGTTCAATGGCACCATGCGATTCAATGTAAGCCTGGGCCGTCTGTTCCAGTACACCAAGCTCAGCGTTGTATGTGTTAGCTGCATCAAATATTAACGACAGCACTTCAGGATACACAACCAGATGTGTAACTGAGTTATCTTCGTCCAATACTTTTCCCCACGCCTGCTCAATCAGATTTCTGAGAGCCACCACCTCACGACTCTTACACCAGACATCGTTATTAAGTAGCAGTACCATAAGATAAGGAGTGGTATCGTTAGCCACAGCTTCCCTACTCCAGAGATAATATAAAGGGGCGGGCTCAACAGATTTATCTTTACGTCGCTTGCACTGCAAATATTCAGAAATTAGTCTATGCAGTTCACCAGTAAAATCAGCCATCAGAGAGGGAATTGCCTTGTTCATACCTGGGCAAGGTATTAATTTAAATTGTAATAATTTAATTTTAGGATGTGTAGCTGCAGCCCGATACAGAGTTGCAAGGACATACTTTTGCCAGAGGGCGTTACAGGAAAGCTTAACGTTTGATTCTGTATACATAATAAATCACCTTACAGTTACAATAGGTCAAAAACCGCTGTAGCCAAAGTTACGCTGGCCTGATGCTTTAGTGTCGAGCTTCGTCAGATAATCCAGACGTGCCAATAAGCGCTGATATTGCTCAGGGAAATCAGGATCGTTAATATCCAGGATGTAACGTCCATTAGCAGGGAAATGAACTAGTCCCTGGTGATCTTCCAGTTCTAACCCTAAGGCACTGTACCAGGCTCCGGTAATTAACCCTCTCAGGGTGTCAGAGCGCTCATAGTCTCCCAGGTGGTAATAGGCGTCTTTGTTAAAAAAAAGGCAGACGTGATAATGACATTTAAAGGACTGCGTATATTCTTTCGCCCAGATAATACAAACCGACGTTGCGTAGGTGCGTTTGCCTTGTTGTTTTTTACGGTGTTGATCTGCATTAATTTTCGCATTCAGCGAGTTACGGAAACGAGATATCTCTCCGGGACTCAGGTTAGGAAAACAGGTAATGGTATCCCCGTTGTCAATCACGGGAGGATAATGGAGATCCACCCGTATTGCCGTTATTCTGGGATGTTTCTGGAAGAGGTTATTCACCTGGTTTCTTATTTTTAACCCGTGAGCCTCATGGCATTCACCGTAAAGAGTTTCAATCGTAATCATGTTAATATTCCTTTTGCTTTCAGGGATAAGCTAATAGTTAACCTCCCCAATACACAACAGAAGCAGATATTAATATTCGTATCAGTAGTTCCCAGAGGGATATATAACCCTCTGGGCGTCAATTAAGAAAAACGCTACTGCCTATTGTTACATTAGAGAACAGGATGATGTTACACAGTTACATTAGAACGTTTTAAAACATTAAACAGAGTTATGATCTACACACAACTAATTATTTGGTATTAGAATACCATTAGCTCTATTAGTACATCATATCCATCATTACACATATACCAGATACTATACATCACAGATACAATATATATTACCTATCCAACGCACATGTATTTATAACTCCAATGCCAATAGCTACAAGGACTATAAAATATTACTCTGCAGTTAGATCAACAATACCTTTATCCCAGTGTCTTTTTACAGTGGATAAACTGATGCTTAATTTTCTGGCTGTTTGTGACTGACTGAACCCCTGCAATTTCAACTGTCTGATATTTTTACTATGAATACTCCCTTCTTTCCTTCCTGGTTTTCTTTTAATTTTCCGGATACTGATGTCGGGAATTTTTCCTCTAATATCTGTAGGTAAAATCATCCCGGTGAGTACCACAGGAATATCATCACCATCCGGCAACTCTGATGACATAAAAAAGCAAATATTAATACCTTGTCTGATACTTAAAGATAAAACCTCCTGTATTTTTTCCGGCGTATTACCAAAACAAGTTAACGATTTAGTAATCAGAATATCACCCCTTTGCATATCCTGCGTCAGGAGTCGAACTAACCGTTTTCTGTCTGCCAGAGTATAATCCGGGCGACCCAATTCGCCTGTTAACTGCAATAGTGGTTCTTTAAAATATCTCTGAATCATGGATTTTAAGCGATTAAGTTTTGACCATTTTTCAGAGTCTATGTATGCAAAACTCGCCATAATGCCTCAAACTGGTGTCATGAATTAATTATTGAACCTGTTTTTTCCTGAGTCGCATTACTCTTTTCTAAGGGAGACTCTCCAGATACATCGGAAAAGTACTCGATAAAAGAGTTGGCCACTCCCGGGTAATGATTGCTCTCTTTAACCTCAGAAAGCGGTTTCTGTTCATCATTTACACCACGATTTCTGGGTTATGAATAAATCTACGCGGGCCATAATCATTCATCTTCAAATGGGTTAATAATAATAACATCTCCACCTGTTCTGGAACTTTGTGAAACTTCCTCTGTTCTCAGAACAGGCACTATTACAGCCTTATTATTGATATAAAAAATCGGAATATGAAAAGTACAAAATCCTGTACTACGAATCTGATGTCGCCTCACTGTTTCTTTCGTACCATACTCAATCAACTCATCTATCGGCAGGCAAACTGAATTGCAAAAGTCAAAAAAATAATCCCCAAAAACACTGGTTTTAATCAGAATGGTTTTATAAAACCCTCCTGCACGATTCAGGGTATGGGAAACTTTTCTGTTCGTGTAAATACAAATTGCCTTCTCAACTTTATAATATTCCAGCATTAAGGTCGCATTCTCTTTAATTCCCTTTTTCTCTGCAACTCCCATAGCATTTCTGGTGCTTTCATGAGGAAATATCTTTCTATCGAGAACATCATATTCATATTTGATATGCGATTTATAAATGCTATGAAAAAACTCTCCTTTTGTTATTTCAGGCTTTGTCCGTTGCACAAATGGTTCCTCATTAAAAAACTGACGTAGCTTATCCTCTATATCAGTTATAGCAGCAATATTTTCATTTATCCTGTTTAAAACAGGAGCCCCTAGCTTTAAACACTCTTTAATCGCTGCTGAAAATGAGCATTTTTTTAAATACTGATACTTTTTAATTACATCAGCTTCATATGTTTCTGCAAGAGAGAAAGAGACACGTTTCATCATGAAACTCCTTTTTAATTATAAAATTAAAATATAGAAATATATATTATTCTGATACTATAAGGTTAATACTGACTAATCCACCACAATAGGTCACTTAATAACCATCCACAGGATTTCTTTCCAATAGTTTTACGTGACGGGAATTTTCCTTCACGTTCCAGTTTCCAGGCTTGTGAACGAGAAATAGACGTAATGTTCTGACGTTCCTCTTCTCGTACCAGTCTGTCACAGGTGTATCCATAGATCTTCAAAATTGATAAACGGTTCTCATCTCTTAACGGCTTCCACATATTGCTCTCCTTATACATTCATGATTTTCAGATTGTATATGCATGTGAGCTGCTCAAATCACTACATCTATCTGTAGTGGTATGCTGCTGAACAGCACCAGCAACTCACGAGCAAAACAATACATTTGCACAACCAAGAAATCAAATTGCGAGAATTGATTTAATTAACTGACTTCTGATAACACAATAACAACAAAGAAAGTCACAATATAAAAATAATTCAAACAATACTTTTTAATATACAAAATAAAAACCAAAATCATAATCTTCGTAGGTTATTTTATGCAGACAAAAACAAAAAAAATCTTGTTATGATCTATGATATCAAGAGGAGGGGTAGTGACCAAAAATTTTCCCCAGAAAAGCCCCCACAACATTAGTTTGAAAACGTGACGAAGTTCACAAAATTATCTTCTGGCGATAATAGAACTTGTAAGAGGGAGTTGATTTTTGCCAACTTGCTAAAGCTAAAGTGCAGACAAAAGATAATAATTGAATGAAAACGATACATATTTTCAGATGAAAGTGACGTGACTGTAGAGGGCTATAACCGTAAAATCATTTACGTCCTGAGCAATATGCAACAAAAGGGAATGCTCGTAAAAAAATCAGGAATAAACGCTAAGGATATCGTATTAGATTCAGCATCGTATAATGCCACTGCATAACTGATTCCCATTTCGTAGAGGCTGTTAACTCTGTATCAATGTCCTGACAAAGGACTGTATCAAGTTTCTCTACAGGAAACAGCTATGCAATAGACGGAAGAATTTAACATTATGGTAACTAAAAAGGTAAAAACAAACCACCCGTACTATCGTGTTTTATCTGGCACCTCCATGCCGTTTCCCCACATACATGAAGCTGTTTCCGAACAGTTGCTTCTACTCATTTTCAAAGCACGCAGATTGTATCTGGATCCAGAATATCGTCCCTGGTTTGATGAACAACATCGGATTCTCTCGGCATTACGCGCTAACACAAAACTCCAAAGTATTTTAGAGAAAAACAGAGAGAACTACTCCATAAGTGAGACCGATAATCCACTATCTAAAGATCTGTATGCTGCTTTTCAGGTTATGTGCCATTTATACAATGGTTTTGATAACAGACTCGTCAGCCTGAAAACCTGGGGAGATATGAACAGGGAACCAACAGCAAAATTTGTCGGCCAAAATAGTGGTGGCTGGAAAACACCTGAGATGGAAGAATTCGTCAGAAACGATTTGTTCAATATTCTGACAGATTGTAAAGCTCATTGCTCACCACTTCCCGCTCTGGTTCGACAAGGATATTGCCATCAGGATCTTTCTGTTGCGCACTCATGTACTAAAGAATTACTGGAACAACTGAACCGATACCATCAAATTGATGAATCAGCGATACTTGCCAGAACCCTTGGTTTGGCTATTAACAACTGCTATCACTCAGAAACAGAGATTCCTGAATGGCTTTCTCCTTTTGAAAATGAATACAAAAGTCCCTGGAATTGTGAGAAACCAGATACTAACGATGTGAGTAAACTTAGAAAACAATTGCTAACAATCGGGCGTACAGAATTCGTGGACAAAATGTTTTCGCTAGCCAACAAAAATGCAACAAAGATAATATATGATGGATACGTTAAACTTTATGCTCTGGAAATATATGAATGGTTAAATAAATTAGTGCAATATTTTAAAGGAAATGATTTTATTCGTTACACCTGGAAGTTCACAACAATTATTTCCGATGAAAGTGACACGATTGAAAACACCACCGCATGGGAAAAAGACTATTGTCAAATCACTATACAGCGTGATGAACTTCTGAAACTGATTTATACCAATACCCTGCAGGATGCAGCAATGAATCTTGCTGGTTGCCTGCAACAGGCATACATAGAACCGTTAAAAAGGGAAATAAATTATCCAGGAATAAACATTGATGCAAAAGAGCGTGAAATTAGAAAATCTATTGAATTCAGGAGCGAACTGAATAACTTCACAAACATCATGAAACAACTGGAAACATTTGAAAAATGGTATAACGCCAATAAAATTCTGTTGGTAAGTAACAAAAAGAAACGTACAGAAAAGATTGACGTGAATATTCGTCTTGCAGGACTGAAAGGCTATGATCTGAATGAAGGTATACCTGATGGTCAGGGACGCAAAATCAAAGATGGTGTGAATGAACTCGTCAAGGCAGATGGCAGTCTACAACTTCCACAAGATATCAGTGACACTTCGCTTAACCGTTACCGTCAAGCAGTTCAACACATTATTAAGGATGAGATCGACACGTTGCTGATAGCACAGAGGGAAAAAAATAAAATAAATCCATATAGCGAAGATAGATACTCGATACGACCTTTATGGGGAAAATGTCTGGTCGAACAGTAACTCACTGAGAAAGGGGATAGCAGTTCGCTATCCCCAAGGGAGACTTTCCAGCAAGATCTCAAAAAACGAGACACTCGGCAAATTATGCGGCTTTACCATTAACAGATTCAGCCACAAGAACGACAGCGTGTCTGTTTCGCTCAGGATGTTCACTCCAGATTTCTGATTCCGGGATGCTTTTCCCGTCATAACTGATCCGTTCGCCATCAAACGGGTAATACCGTGCGGAATCAGTATCTAAAATAAACACCTTCAGATTCGTTGAACGACGCGCAATATGCTGCCAGAGAGCTTTACCTCCTTCATATTGCTCGTTATCACTTAATAGTACAACGCCCGCTTTTGTGACTATCGTTTCATAAACAAACGTTGCAAGACCAACATCACGTACAGCGCCATCGACAACAATCCCTTCAATCTGAGCAACATCCTGTTCTTCCCAGAATTTCTGGACAAACACGCCTTCAAGCCGGGGACGACGCTGAAGCTCCAGAGTGGCAACAACCTTATGGCGAACATCACCATCAATAACAGAAGGTGCAGCTTCGATTACCGCAGCAAACGGAGTCTTTGGATCCCAGATGATCTGGTAAAGCACGCCCTGAATAGTTACTCCATCCAGTATCGAAAAACGACGAGCTACAGTAGCAGGGGAGTAAGACATTGGAATTACAGCCATTTTTGAATCCCCTCTGAGTAATACCGGCACGAAAATTTACCTCAATAATTATAGTAAACAATACAAGAACCAAGTGCATCAACAATACCCATCAATTGTACACAATTCGTACATCGACCAGGAACTCCCTCACCTTCTGCCAAACAGATTGACAACATTATTGCCTGTTTGCTGTTGATAGTTATTAACCCGGTCCTCCCAGACCTCAAGTGCTCTGCGTTTTTCTGGCAAATAATCGTATCGATCATAATGTTTTGAACTGACATCGTTCAACGCATGATTTTGAATACGATCGCGGATTTCCTTACTGATCCCAGCTTCTCCCATTAACGTTTTACAGGTCCGACGTAAGTCACGTGCTGTAAAAATTTTAAAGTCAGGATTAAAAGCCCGGAAATACATGATAGCGCGAGCCAGACTGTCCGTACGAACCGGACGCTTACCATTAGTCGAAAGTGGAAAAATGTAAGGGCTGGATTTTTCTTTTGTTAACTCCTGCACACAGGATAATTCCTGTAATGCTGATTCAGTCAACGGTATCAAATGCTCTCGTTTATTTTTAGAGACATCAGCAGTCACCAGCAGCGTTTTTTGTTGAAAATCAACATCACACCACTGACTGGCGATCATTTCGAAGGGACGTTGCCCTCCGGTATAGATACAGAATCGGATCAAATGTTGCATCAATAATCCAACGTTGGTTGCTTCAGCAAAATGTTCCATTAGAAAACGCAACTCTTCAAGTGTCAGCCAGGTATCACCGACTTTTTCAGCAGATGACTGTTTCGGTATCACTGACACCGGATTTGCCTCCAGCCCAAAAGTAATCCCTGCACTTGTGTTCATCGGATCGTTATCTGCTTTCAGTCCATAGTTAAATGCAGCCATCAGGTAAGAACGGATCCGGTTAGAGTGAACCACAGCACCACGCTGAATGATCCCGGCCAGGATATGTTTAATCTGTCCGGAAGTCACATCTTTAGCTTTAGTTTCACGGGGGATCACTGTATAGCATTCATTTTCAAGGCGTTTCAGAACATCCTGCCATGTCCTCTTATTATCAATTTTCATTTTGTTAACATAACCATGAATCAATGCTTCAAATGAGCCCTGTGATTGATGGAGTTGTATCCGTTGCTGTTCTGCAAACTGTTGTCGTTCCAGTTCTGCCTGGGGATCCTTTCCTTCAATGAGCCAGGCACCATACTTTTTTGCCAGTTCATTCGCTGTGGCGAGTTTCATCTCAGGCCATATACCCAATTGAATGAATCTTTCTTTTTTCCCTTTTTCCACGTAATAGCGGAAATAGAAAATCTTGCTGCCAGAAGACTGAACTTTGACACCAAGTCGTCCAGTGCCACGTTGAGAGCTGTTGCTCCAGACATAGAACGATGTCTTTTTTGCTTTCAATGCTCGGATGGCTGTTTCAGTAAGATTGACGGCCATAGAACCTCTTTTCTAAACCAGTAACAATCAGAATAACTCGTGATTTTGGGTCAGGTAATGGGTCAGGTAACGATCGTACAATGAAGAAAAAACGGAACCAAGCGGAGACAGAGAAAATTACATAATTCATTGATTATAAACAACTAATAAAGCAATCACGAACAAACAAAAACAATATAGAACGAACTTGCCTCATGACTCATAATCGCTTGGTCGCTGGTTCAAGTCCAGCAGGGGCCACCAGACATAGCAAAGGCTGACGAGAAATCGTCAGCCTTTTTCTTTTTATATATCCGTTACTTTGCGTGCCAGTAAGCCGCCGCGCGTACCCGCTGTGGGTCATACTGTTCCGCTTCAAAGCGACGGCTTAAATTCTTAACGACTTTGCCTTCGCCGGTTATCCAGATGAAGTAATCATCGGCAGGGATTTGCATCTGCGCCAGACGCGCATCTACCGCCTGCTCATCATGTGCCAGCCATTCGATATTAAAACCATCAAGGTGCGCGAGATAATCCTGACAGGCGTTATCCCGCACGCTAACCAGCGCACTAACTTGCGGTTTAACGGCAAGTTTGCTCAACGTTTCCAGGCGGCGGCGCAGTGCGGGCATTCCGGATTCATCGCAGACATACAGCTGATACGCGTAATCTTCCGGCACCACCAGCGAACCGCGCGGACCTGCCACCGTAAGTTTATCGCCCGGTTTCGCCTGCATCGCCCAGCCGCTGGCGACCCCACCGTCGTGAATAAAGAAATCGATCGCCAGTTCATGGCGTAGTTCGTCATACAGCGGCGTATAGTCACGCGACGGTGGGCGTGGTCCTTCCGGCCAGACGATGCCCTCTTCCGTTACCATTGGCGGCACAAAGTGAGCGTCAGGTTGAGGAAAGAAGAGTTTGCTGTGATCGTCAAAGCCGCGCGATGTAAAACCGTCCAGCGCCTCGCCGCCAAGGACAATGCGCTGAAAACCGGCGCTGATACGCTCAACGCGTAGCACAGTCAGTTCACGGAAGCGCAGATCATTGCGAACGCGCTGTGGGTAGCGGGGGGTGTTATTCATTGTTATCGCCTTCGTGATGGTAATCAGATATATCTAAATAAATTCCACAAATGATAATGATTGTTAATCATGATAAATGCAAGTGATTTGTAGCACTGATATATCTGTAGTCTGATAAGACGCGAAACCTCTTATCAAGCATCATTGCTCAATGCCGGATGCGGCGTGAACGCCTTATCCGGCCTACATGTTGAGTAAACCTGCGTTTAAAAATCATTTTTGTACTTGCAGTAATGCTTATATCAGATATAAATTAGATATATCTAATTAAGCAAAAGGAGGCTGATATGAGCCATCATCACGAAGGGTGTTGTAAACATGAAGGCCAGCCACGCCATGAGGGCTGCTGCAAAGGTGAGAAGTCAGAACACGAGCACTGCGGACACGGTCACCAGCATGAACACGGTCAATGCTGCGGTGGTCGCCACGGTCGCGGCGGCGGTCGTCGGCAACGTTTCTTTGGTCACGGTGAATTGCGTCTGGTGATTCTGGATATTCTCTCGCGCGATGACAGCCACGGTTACGAGTTGATTAAAGCGATTGAAAATCTGACCCAGGGGAATTACACCCCAAGCCCGGGCGTCATCTACCCAACGCTGGATTTTCTGCAGGAGCAGTCGCTGATTACCATCCGTGAAGAGGAAGGTGGTAAGAAGCAGATTGCGCTGACCGAACAAGGCGCGCAGTGGCTGGAAGAAAACCGTGAACAGGTAGAGATGATTGAAGAACGCATCAAAGCGCGTTGCGTTGGCGCTGCGCTGCGCCAGAACCCGCAAATGAAGCGGGCGCTGGATAATTTTAAAGCGGTGCTGGATTTACGCGTCAACCAGAGCGATATCACTGATGCACAAATAAAAAAGATCATTGCGGTGATCGACCGCGCCGCTTTTGATATTACCCAACTGGATTAATCACCGATTGCCGGATGCGGCGTACCCTACACACCCCGTAGGCCTGATAAGATGCGCCAGCATCGCATCAGGCATTGTGCTCCAACCGCCGGATCCGGCATACCGATTAATGCAGCACCGTCACCGCGTCTTCCAGTCGGCTGGCGCGGTGTTTCACCATCGCCGACGCCTGCGCACTCTCTTCCACTAACTCGGCGTTTTTCTGGGTGATCAGGTTAAGCTCATCCACTGCACGGGTCAGGCTGGAAAGCCCATCGGCCTGTTCCAGCGTTGAATGGCTAATCTGAGCTATCAACTGGGTGACGTTTTTTACCTGCGCCACAATATCTTCCATCGTCCGTCCGGCGGCGTGTACCTGCTGCGAACCAGATTGCACCTTATCAGCACTGGCATCAATCAGCTTGCGAATATCGTTGGCAGCATTGGCGCTGCGGCTGGCTAAATGACGCACTTCCCCCGCCACCACTGCAAAACCTTTGCCCTGTTCGCCGGCACGCGCCGCTTCCACCGCCGCATTCAGGGCCAGAATATTGGTCTGAAACGCAATATCGTTAATCAGCGAAGTAATGGTGCCAATGCGCTGGGTACTGTCGGCAATATCGTCCATTGTCTTGATCACCGTAGTCATCGCCTCCCCGCCCTGCACTGCCGCATTACTGGCGGTGATAGAAAGTTTATCGGCAGCCGACGCCGTGGCAGAATTCTGTTTCACCGACGCCGCCATCTGGTTCATGGTCGCCACCGTTTGCTGAACGTTATCAACTGTCTGCTGGGTATGTTCGTTCAGTTCATCGGTGCCTTTCGCCAGCGTCTCACTGCCGTTTCTGACACTGGACACCTGGCTTGAAACATCATTAATTAGCCAACGGCACATCAGGCCAAGCTGCCCTACCGCACGTAATGTCAGCCCCAGCTCATCGCTGCGCTTCAGATGCTCAACACTATTACGCTCTCCGGTCGCCACCTTCAGTGCCTGACAGGCGACATTTTCTATCGGGCGGACAATCTGCCATTCAAAACAAGCGCTTGCCAACAATACCACTAACGCACAGAGGAAATACGTCACCACCGGGGCAGCGACAAACCAGAGCATGGCCGCCAGCACGATAAACATCAGGGTCATCACTCCACGCACCCGCCAGCGAAGCGGTAATGAAGGCAGTTTACCCAGCCAGCCTTTACGCACTACCAGGCCTTTATGAATACGCTTACCGGTACGTCCGGCGTTCAGCGCTTTGTACAGCGGCTCCACCGCCGCGATCTCTTCATCCGTCGCCCGGGTACGAATCGACATATAGCCACTGATTTTTCCCTCGCGCACCATCGGTACCGCATTGGCCCGCACCCAATAATGGTCGCCATTTTTGCGGCGATTTTTCACGATGCCGCTCCAGGGTTCCCCTTTTTTCAGGGTGAACCACATATCCGCAAACGCCGCTTTTGGCATATCCGGGTGACGCACCATGTTGTGCGGTTGCCCCTGTAACTCCTGCAAGGTATAGCCGCTCACCTGCACAAAAGTGTCATTAGCATGAGTGATATAGCTTTGCAGATCGGTAGTGGACATCAGAGTGGTGTCGTCCGCCAGCGGGGTATTTTGCTGGGTGACATACGGATGAGAAGACATGTTCGCGTCCTGTGCAGGTTATATGGTTGTTAACTTCTTGTCAGAGTTTATGTCGGCCCCGCTGCGGTTATCTTTAACCAATTAATTTGATTTAGATCGCAATTTGCGATTAAAGCACAAATCTAATTCCTTGATTTAAAATACTTTCACTCTGTTACTATACGAAAACGTTAATTATCTTGCCCAAAAATCAGGCAATTACTGCCCTGAAAGCGTGCATTTGCGCAGCAATCATCAAATCCATACCCGACAAAAACCGTGCAAAATAACAGCAAATGTTAGCAAATAGCATTAAATATTGCGCAAATGATAACCACATTTGTGTTTATCCCGATTTTCGCGATCGCAGCCGGAGTGGCGCAATCCCTGCAATACTTAAATCGGTATCATGTGATACGCGAGCCTCCGGAGCATATTTTGAACAGGTTACCTTCGAGCGCATCAGCTTTAGCGTGCAGCGCCCACGCCCTGAATCTCATTGAAAAGCGAACGTTGGATCATGAGGAGATGAAAGCACTTAACCGGGAGGTGATTGAATACTTCAAAGAGCATGTCAATCCGGGGTTTTTAGAGTATCGCAAATCTGTTACCGCCGGCGGGGATTACGGAGCCGTAGAGTGGCAAGCGGGAGGTTTAAATACGCTTGTCGACACCCAGGGACAGGAGTTTATCGACTGCCTGGGAGGTTTTGGAATTTTCAACGTGGGGCACCGTAATCCAGTTGTGGTTTCCGCCGTACAGAATCAACTTGCGAAACAACCGCTTCACAGCCAGGAGCTGCTCGATCCGTTACGGGCGATGCTGGCGAAAACCCTTGCGGCGCTAACGCCCGGTAAACTGAAATACAGCTTCTTCTGTAATAGCGGCACCGAATCCGTTGAAGCGGCGCTGAAGCTGGCGAAGGCTTATCAGTCACCTCGCGGCAAGTTTACTTTTATTGCCACCAGCGGCGCGTTCCACGGTAAATCACTTGGCGCGCTGTCGGCCACGGCGAAATCGACCTTCCGCAAACCGTTTATGCCACTGCTGCCAGGGTTTCGTCATGTACCGTTTGGCAATATCGAAGCCATGCGCACGGCTCTTAACGAGTGCAAAAAAACCGGTGATGATGTTGCTGCGGTGATCCTCGAACCGATTCAGGGCGAAGGTGGCGTAATTCTGCCGCCGCCAGGCTATCTCACCGCCGTGCGTAAGCTGTGCGATGAGTTCGGCGCACTGATGATCCTCGATGAAGTACAAACGGGCATGGGGCGCACGGGCAAGATGTTCGCCTGCGAGCATGAGAACGTACAGCCGGATATCCTTTGTCTGGCAAAAGCGCTCGGCGGCGGCGTGATGCCGATTGGCGCAACCATCGCCACTGAAGAGGTGTTCTCAGTCCTGTTCGACAATCCGTTCCTGCGCACTACCACCTTTGGCGGCAACCCGCTGGCCTGTGCGGCGGCGCTGGCGACCATCAATGTGTTGCTGGAGCAGAACTTACCGGCTCAGGCTGAACAAAAAGGCGATATGTTGCTGGACGGTTTCCGTCAACTGGCGCGGGAATATCCCGATCTGGTACAGGAAGCGCGTGGTAAAGGGATGTTGATGGCGATTGAGTTTGTTGATAACGAAATCGGCTATAACTTTGCCAGCGAGATGTTCCGCCAGCGCGTACTGGTGGCCGGAACGCTCAATAACGCCAAAACGATCCGCATTGAACCGCCACTGACACTGACCATTGAACAGTGTGAACTGGTGATCAAAGCGGCGCGTAAGGCGCTGGCGGCCATGCGAGTCAGTGTCGAAGAAGCGTAATATCAAATCGGATGGCGATACGACGTCGCCATCCGATCTTTTTATACGATACGTACGCCCGCAGGCATCATCCGCTCCGGCGTTAACAGCACGCTTTCACTGCCGTCATCGGTTTCCGCACACAACAGCATGCATTCCGACGTTTCACCGCGCATTTTCGCTTTTTGCAGATTGCATAAGACCACCACTGTTTTTCCCATCAGCTCTTCTTCGCTGTAGTACGGCACCAGACTGGTCACGGTTTGCAGCGTTTTTTCCCCCACATCAACCTGTACGATGTACAGCTTGTCGGCGTTTTCATGGCGTTTCACTTCCACAATCTTTCCGACGCGCATTTCCAGACGTGCAAAATCAGCGTAAGCCACGGTTTCCATTGTTTCCTCCCTTCAAGTAAAATTTTACTAAACTATAGCAAAAGTTTTTCTCAATCCTGTAGGCTAAAAATGGAGAATGCAGGCGTGATCACATTCGTGAGCCGCTGTGTTACCGTTACAGCGTCAAAGAAACGCGCTTTATTTACTGAAAAAAGGTGACCCGATAAGCACTTCCTCTACAATGGGGGCGCACATCAGGGAAAGTAAAAAAGGTAAACATGGCAACACTAAAAGACATCGCAATCGAAGCTGGCGTATCCCTGGCGACAGTATCCAGGGTCTTGAATGACGATCCGACATTGAATGTGAAAGAAGAGACGAAACATCGCATTCTCGAGATCGCCGAAAAGCTGGAGTACAAGACCAGTAGCGCCCGTAAACTCCAGACAGGCGCAGTCAACCAACACCATATTCTGGCTATCTACAGCTACCAACAGGAGCTGGAGATCAACGATCCTTACTATCTGGCGATCCGCCACGGCATTGAAACTCAGTGCGAAAAGCTGGCGATCGAACTGACCAACTGTTATGAACACAACGGCTTACCAGACATTAAAAACGTCACCGGTATTTTAATTGTCGGCAAACCCACGTCCGCCCTGCGCGCCGCCGCCTGTGCGTTGACCGACAATATCTGTTTTATCGACTTTCACGAACCCGGCAGCGGTTACGATGCGGTGGATATCGATCTGGCACGTATCAGTAAAGAAATCATCGATTTCTATATCAATCAGGGCGTTAATCGTATTGGTTTTATTGGCGGTGAAGACTTACCCGGCAAGGCGGATATTCGTGAGGTCGCCTTTGCGGAATATGGTCGTCTGAAACACGTGGTACGCGAAGAGGATATCTGGCGCGGCGGTTTTTCCAGTTCGTCGGGCTATGAACTGGCAAAACAGATGCTGGCGCGGGAAGACTATCCGAAGGCACTGTTTGTTGCTTCCGATTCCATTGCTATCGGCGTACTGCGGGCAATTCATGAACGTGGCCTGAACATCCCACAGGATATTTCGCTTATCAGCGTTAACGATATCCCCACCGCGCGATTTACCTTTCCGCCGCTCTCCACCGTGCGCATCCATTCCGAGATGATGGGAAGTCAGGGCGTTAACCTGGTGTATGAAAAAGCCCGCGATGGTCGCGCGCTGCCGCTGTTGGTCTTCGTTCCCAGCAAATTAAAACTGCGCGGCACGACCCGTTAAATCCCCTTACACACTGTCCGGCAATCGTTTTTGCCGGACAGTGCTGCCGTTTATTTTCGTGATCCAGTTAAAGTAAATGCATTTACCTGCTACTTTTTAGTAAAAATTTTACTAAACTCCCCAGCAATTACACAAACTACCATCGCCATAAATGGTTCCGATTTCTCTCTACCGGGAGGCCCTATGAATCGCTGGGAAAACATTCAGCTCACCCACGAAAACCGACTTGCGCCGCGTGCGTACTTTTTTTCATATGATTCTGTTGCGCAAGCGCGTACCTTTGCCCGCGAAACCAGCAGCCTGTTTCTGTCCTTAAGCGGTCAGTGGAATTTCCACTTTTTTGACCATCCGCTGCAAGTACCAGAAGCCTTCACCTCTGAGTTAATGGCTGACTGGGGGCATATTACCGTCCCCGCCATGTGGCAAATGGAAGGTCACGGCAAACTGCAATATACCGACGAAGGTTTTCCGTTCCCCATCGATGTGCCGTTTGTCCCCAGCGATAACCCAACCGGTGCCTATCAACGTATTTTCACCCTCAGCGACGGCTGGCAGGGTAAACAGACGCTGATTAAATTTGACGGCGTCGAAACCTATTTTGAAGTCTACGTTAACGGTCAGTATGTGGGGTTCAGCAAAGGCAGTCGCCTGACCGCAGAGTTTGACATCAGCGCGATGGTTAAAACCGGCGACAACCTGTTGTGTGTGCGCGTGATGCAATGGGCGGACTCTACCTACGTGGAAGACCAGGATATGTGGTGGTCGGCGGGGATCTTCCGCGATGTTTATCTGATCGGAAAACAACTCACGCACATTAACGATTTCACCGTGCGCACCGACTTTGACGAAGCCTATTGCGATGCCACACTTTCCTGCGAAGTGGTGCTGGAAAATCTCGCCGCCTCCCCTGTCGTCACGACGCTGGAATATACCCTGTTTGATGGCGAACGCGTGGTGCACAGCAGCACCATTGATCATTTGGCAATTGAAAAACTGACCAGCGCCCGCTTTGCTTTTACTGTCGAACAGCCGCAGCAATGGTCAGCAGAATCCCCTTATCTTTACCATCTGGTCATGACGCTGAAAGACGCCGACGGCAACGTTCTGGAAGTGGTGCCACAACGCGTTGGCTTCCGTGATATCAAAGTGCGCGACGGTCTGTTCTGGATCAATAACCGTTATGTGATGCTGCACGGCGTCAACCGTCACGACAACGATCATCGCAAAGGCCGCGCCGTTGGAATGGATCGCGTCGAGAAAGATCTCCAGTTGATGAAGCAGCACAACATCAACTCCGTGCGTACCGCTCACTACCCGAACGATCCGCGTTTTTACGAACTGTGTGATATCTACGGCCTGTTTGTGATGGCGGAAACCGACGTCGAATCGCACGGCTTTGCTAATGTCGGCGATATCAGCCGTATTACCGACGATCCGCAGTGGGAAAACGTCTACGTCGAGCGCATTGTTCGCCATATTCACGCGCAGAAAAACCATCCGTCGATCATCATCTGGTCGCTGGGCAATGAATCCGGCTATGGCTGTAACATCCGCGCGATGTACCATGCGGCTAAGGCGCTGGATGACACGCGACTGGTGCACTACGAAGAAGATCGCGATGCTGAAGTGGTCGATATTATTTCCACCATGTACACCCGCGTGCCGCTGATGAATGAGTTTGGTGAATACCCGCATCCGAAGCCGCGCATCATCTGTGAATATGCTCATGCGATGGGGAACGGACCGGGCGGGCTGACGGAGTACCAGAACGTCTTCTATAAGCACGATTGCATTCAGGGACATTATGTCTGGGAATGGTGCGACCACGGGATCCAGGCGCAGGATGACAACGGCAATGTCTGGTATAAATTCGGCGGCGACTACGGCGACTATCCCAACAACTATAACTTCTGTCTTGATGGTTTGATCTATTCCGATCAGACGCCTGGGCCGGGCCTGAAAGAGTACAAACAGGTTATTGCGCCGGTAAAAATCCACGCGCTGGATCTGACTCGCGGCGAGTTGAAAGTCGAAAATAAACTATGGTTTACCACGCTTGATGACTACACCCTGCACGCAGAGGTGCGCGCCGAAGGTGAAACACTCGCGACGCAGCAGATTAAACTGCGCGACGTTGCGCCGAACAGCGAAGCCCCCTTACAGATCACGCTGCCGCAGCTGGACGCCCGCGAAGCGTTCCTCAACATTACGGTGACCAAAGATTCCCGCACCCGCTACAGCGAAGCCGGGCATTCTATCGCCACTTATCAGTTCCCGCTGAAGGAAAACACCGCGCAGCCTGTACCTTTCGCACCGAATAACGCCCGTCCGCTGACGCTGGAAGACGATCGTTTGAGCTGTACTGTTCGCGGCTACAACTTTGCGATCACCTTCTCAAAAACGAGTGGTAAACCGACATCCTGGCAAGTAAATGGTGAATCGCTGCTGACCCGCGAGCCAAAGATCAACTTCTTCAAGCCGATGATCGACAACCATAAGCAGGAGTACGAAGGGCTGTGGCAGCCAAATCATTTGCAGATCATGCAGGAGCATCTGCGCGATTTTGTCGTTGAGCAAAGTGATGATGAAGTGTTGCTAGTCAGCCGCACGGTTATTGCCCCACCGGTGTTTGACTTCGGGATGCGCTGCACCTACATCTGGCGCATCGCTGCCGATGGCCAGGTTAATGTGGCGCTTTCCGGCGAACGTTATGGCGACTATCCGCACATCATTCCGTGCATCGGTTTCACCATGGGAATTAACGGCGAATACGACCAGGTGGCGTATTACGGTCGTGGACCGGGCGAAAACTACGCCGACAGCCAGCAGGCTAACATCATCGATATCTGGCGCAGCACCGTCGATGCCATGTTCGAGAACTATCCCTTCCCGCAGAACAACGGTAACCGTCAGCATGTCCGCTGGACGGCACTGACTAACCGCCACGGCAACGGTCTGTTGGTGGTTCCGCAGCGACCAATTAACTTCAGCGCCTGGCACTATACCCAGGAAAACATCCACGCTGCACAGCACTGTAACGAGCTGCAGCGCAGTGATGACATCACCCTGAATATCGACCACCAGTTGCCTGGCCTCGGCTCTAACTCCTGGGGCAGCGAGGTGCTGGACTCCTGGCGCGTCTGGTTCCGTGACTTCAGCTACGGCTTTACGTTGCTGCCGGTTTCTGGCGGAGAAGCTACCGCGCAAAGCCTGGCGTCGTATGAGTTCGGCGCAGGGTTCTTTTCCACGAATTTGCACAGCGAGAATAAGCAATGAGGATCATCGATAACTTAGAACAGTTCCGCCAGATTTACGCCTCTGGCAAGAAGTGGCAACGATGCGTTGAAGCGATTGAAAATATCGACAACATTCAGCCTGGCGTCGCCCACTCCATCGGTGACTCATTGACTTACCGCGTGGAGACGGACTCCGCGACCGATGCGCTATTTACCGGGCATCGACGCTATTTTGAAGTGCATTACTACCTGCAAGGGCAGCAAAAAATTGAATATGCGCCGAAAGAGACATTACAGGTCGTGGAATATTATCGTGATGAAACTGACCGCGAATATTTAAAAGGCTGCGGAGAAACCGTAGAGGTCCACGAAGGGCAAATCGTTATTTGCGATATCCATGAAGCGTATCGGTTTATCTGCAATAACGCGGTCAAAAAAGTGGTTCTCAAAGTCACCATCGAAGATGGTTATTTCCATAACAAATAACAACTACGGCGGCAAAAGGAGTTTGCCGCCACCGCTACCCTACTCATTTTCGGAGATGTGTTATGTCTGATACCAAACGTAATACAATCGGCAAATTCGGCTTGCTCTCGCTGACTTTTGCCGCCGTTTACAGCTTTAACAACGTTATCAATAATAATATTGAGCTTGGACTGGCCTCGGCACCGATGTTTTTCCTCGCAACAATTTTTTATTTTATTCCCTTCTGTCTGATCATTGCAGAATTTGTTTCGTTAAATAAAAACTCAGAAGCCGGTGTCTACGCATGGGTAAAAAGTTCGCTGGGCGGACGTTGGGCATTTATTACTGCCTATACCTACTGGTTCGTAAACCTGTTCTTTTTCACCTCGCTGTTACCGCGCGTTATTGCTTATGCTTCGTATGCCTTCCTCGGCTACGAATATATTATGACGCCGGTTGCCACCACCATTATCAGTATGGTGCTGTTCGCCTTCTCCACCTGGGTTTCTACCAACGGGGCGAAAATGCTGGGGCCAATTACCTCCGTCACTTCAACGCTGATGCTGCTGTTAACGCTCTCCTACATTTTGCTGGCAGGAACGGCACTGGTTGGCGGCGTACAGCCTGCTGACCCCATCACTGTTGACGCGATGATCCCAAACTTTAACTGGGCGTTCCTCGGCGTTACCACCTGGATCTTTATGGCCGCAGGTGGCGCGGAGTCCGTCGCTGTGTACGTTAACGACGTCAAAGGCGGTTCGAAATCGTTCGTTAAAGTGATCATCCTCGCCGGGATTTTTATCGGCGTACTGTATTCCGTCTCCTCGGTGCTGATTAACGTCTTCGTCAGCAGCAAAGAGTTGAAATTTACTGGCGGATCGGTACAGGTATTCCACGGCATGGCGGCGTATTTTGGTCTACCGGAAGCACTGATGAATCGCTTTGTCGGTCTGGTGTCCTTTACCGCGATGTTCGGTTCCCTGCTGATGTGGACGGCAACGCCGGTGAAAATTTTCTTCTCCGAAATCCCGGAAGGCATCTTTGGTAAGAAAACCGTCGAACTGAACGAAAACGGCGTTCCGGCGCGCGCAGCGTGGATCCAGTTCCTGATCGTCATCCCGCTGATGATTATCCCGATGCTCGGTTCCAATACCGTGCAGGATCTGATGAATACTATTATTAATATGACTGCCGCAGCGTCCATGCTTCCGCCGTTATTCATCATGCTGGCTTACCTGAATTTACGCGCCAAATTAGATCACCTGCCACGCGATTTCCGTATGGGCTCCCGCCGCACCGGTATTATCGTTGTTTCAATGCTGATTGCGATATTTGCCGTAGGGTTTGTCGCTTCGACATTCCCGACTGGCGCGAATATTCTGACCATCATTTTTTATAACGTCGGCGGTATTGTTATCTTCCTCGGCTTTGCGTGGTGGAAATACAGTAAATATATAAAGGGATTAACGGCTGAAGAGCGCCATATTGAAGCGACGCCAGCCAGCAATGTTGATTAAGCAGAATAATAAAAAATGAGCAGGCATTTTCCCTCTTCCTGGATGGGGAGAGGGAAAATAGTTTCTGCCTTTATATTTTTATAATTACAACGATAAAAGGCTGTACTTTTTCTTTAGCTCATGGATTAACACAATGAAATTAATCACTGCACCATGCAGAGCATTACTTGCGCTGCCGTTTTGCTACGCCTTTTCTGTGACCGCTGATGAAGCACGTCCGGCAGAACATGACGACACAAAAACCCCCGCAATGACCTCGACATCTTCTCCTTCATTTCGTTTTTACGGCGAATTAGGGGTTGGTGGATATATGGATTTAGAGGGTGAGAATAAACATAAATACAGCGACGGCACCTATATTGAAGGTGGCCTGGAGATGAAGTACGACTCCTGGTTCGGCCTGATTTACGGCGAAGGCTGGACCGTGCAGGCCGACCACGACGGTAATGCCTGGGTGCCTGACCATAGCTGGGGTGGTTTCGAAGGTGGGATTAACCGTTTCTATGGCGGTTATCGTACCAATGATGGCACCGAAATCATGCTCAGTCTGCGTCAGGATTCCTCGCTGGATGACCTGCAATGGTGGGGCGATTTCACGCCCGATCTGGGCTACGTCATTCCCAATACCCGCGACATTATGACTGCGCTGAAGGTACAGAACTTAAGCGGCAACTTTCGTTATAGCGTTACCGCCACACCTGCCGGACATCATGACGAAAGCAAAGCCTGGCTACATTTTGGCAAGTACGATCGCTACGACGACAAATACACCTATCCGGCAATGATGAACGGTTACATCCAGTATGACCTTGCAGAAGGTATCACCTGGATGAACGGTCTGGAAATCACCGACGGCACAGGCCAACTCTATCTCACGGGCCTGCTTACCCCTAACTTTGCCGCTCGCGCCTGGCACCATACCGGACGCGCCGACGGGCTGGACGTATCGGGAAGTGAAAGCGGGATGATGGTGAGCGCCATGTATGAAGCGTTAAAGGGCGTTTATCTCTCCACCGCTTACACCTACGCCAAACATCGCCCTGACCACGCTGACGATGAAACCACCTCTTTCATGCAGTTTGGTATCTGGTACGAATACGGCGGCGGACGTTTCGCAACGGCTTTTGATAGCCGCTTCTACATGAAAAATGCCTCTCACGATCCCAGCGACCAACTCTTCCTGATGCAATATTTTTACTGGTAATAAGGACAGTAATCTCATGAAAATCAAAACTATTTTAACACCAGTAGCCTGTGCTCTGCTGATGAGCTTTTCCGCCCATGCCGCTAACGCTGACAATTATAAAAACGTGATTAACCGTACTGGCGCGCCGCAGTACATGAAGGATTACGATTACGACGATCACCAGCGTTTTAATCCGTTTTTCGATCTCGGAGCCTGGCATGGTCATCTGTTGCCAGACGGCCCGAACACTATGGGCGGCTTTCCAGGCGTTGCGTTGTTGACGGAAGAGTACATCAACTTTATGGCCAGCAATTTCGACCGCCTGACCGTCTGGCAGGACGGCAAGAAAGTCGATTTCACGCTGGAGGCATACAGTATTCCCGGCGCGCTGGTGCAAAAGTTGATATCGAAAGATGTACAGGTCGAAATGATTCTGCGCTTCGCCACGCCGCGCACATCACTACTGGAAACCAAAATCACCAGCGATAAACCGCTGGATCTGGTGTGGGATGGCGAACTGCTGGAAAAACTGGAAGCGAAAGAAGGGAAACCGCTTTCCGATAAAACCATTGCTGGCGAGTACCCTGACTATCAGCGCAAAATCAGCGCCACCCGCGATGGCCTGAAAGTTACCTTTGGCAAAGTGCGCGCCACCTGGGATCTGCTGACCTCCGGTGAATCAGAATATCAGGTGCATAAATCCCTGCCAGTGCAGACTGAAATCAACGGCAATCGCTTTACCAGTAAGGCGCATATCAACGGATCGACGACGCTCTATACCACCTATTCCCATCTGCTGACCGCTCAAGAAGTTAGCAAAGAGCAAATGCAGATCCGCGATATTCTGGCGCGTCCGGCGTTTTATCTCACCGCCTCACAGCAACGTTGGGAAGAATACCTGAAGAAAGGATTAACTAACCCGGATGCGACGCCGGAGCAGACGCGCGTCGCGGTGAAAGCCATCGAAACGCTCAACGGTAACTGGCGATCGCCGGGCGGTGCGGTGAAATATAACACCGTCACGCCGTCGGTGACCGGGCGCTGGTTCTCCGGCAACCAGACCTGGCCGTGGGATACCTGGAAGCAGGCGTTTGCGATGGCGCATTTCAATCCGGACATCGCCAAAGAGAATATCCGCGCGGTCTTCTCCTGGCAGATCCAGCCAGGCGACCGCGTGCGTCCGCAGGATGTGGGCTTTGTCCCCGACCTGATAGCGTGGAACCTTAGCCCCGAGCGTGGCGGCGATGGCGGCAACTGGAACGAACGTAATACCAAACCCAGCCTTGCCGCCTGGTCAGTAATGGAAGTGTATAACGTCACCCAGGATAAGGCCTGGTTGGCAGAGATGTACCCGAAGCTGGTGGCCTATCACGACTGGTGGTTACGTAACCGCGATCACAACGGCAACGGCGTGCCGGAATATGGCGCGACCCGCGACAAAGCCCACAACACCGAGAGCGGCGAGATGCTGTTTACGGTGAAAAAAGGCGACAAAGAGGAGACGCAGTCTGGGCTGAACAACTACGCCCGTGTGGTGGAGAAAGGCCAGTACGACAGTCTGGAAATTCCGGCACAGGTTGCTGCGTCGTGGGAATCAGGTCGTGATGACGCCGCCGTTTTTGGGTTTATCGACAAAGAACAGCTGGATAAATATGTCGCTAACGGCGGCAAACGTAGCGACTGGACGGTGAAATTCGCCGAAAACCGCAGTCAGGACGGAACGTTGCTGGGCTACTCGCTATTGCAGGAGTCGGTGGATCAGGCCAGCTATATGTACAGCGATAACCATTATCTGGCGGAGATGGCGACGATTCTCGGTAAGCCGGAAGAGGCCAAACGCTATCGTCAGTTAGCACAACAGCTCGCGGACTACATCAACACTTGTATGTTCGACCCGACTACACAGTTCTACTATGACGTGCGTATTGAAGATAAACCGCTGGCGAACGGCTGCGCGGGCAAACCGATTATTGAGCGCGGTAAAGGGCCGGAAGGCTGGTCGCCGCTGTTTAACGGTGCGGCAACGCAGGCCAATGCCGACGCGGTGGTGAAGGTGATGCTGGATCCGAAAGAATTCAACACCTTTGTCCCGCTGGGAACGGCGGCGTTAACCAATCCGGCTTTTGGCGCTGATATCTACTGGCGCGGGCGCGTATGGGTGGATCAGTTCTGGTTTGGTCTGAAAGGGATGGAGCGTTACGGTTATCGTGATGATGCCCTGAAGCTGGCGGATACGTTCTTCCGGCACGCCAAAGGATTAACCGCCGATGGCCCAATTCAGGAGAATTACAACCCGCTCACTGGCTCGCAACAAGGCGCACCAAATTTCTCCTGGAGTGCCGCGCATTTGTATATGTTGTATAACGATTTTTTCCGTAAGCAGTAATTTGCAACGGCTGGCGGATGCGGCGTGAACGCCTTATCCGCCCTACATGTGCAATCCCCCAGGCCGGATAAAACGCGGCAAGCGTCGCATCCGGCGTTACCACCGGGCGTATTCTTTTTGAATCCCATCACAAACCCCGCACTCCCCTTTTCCCTTTTCTCCGGCGACGGCTAAATTAGAACTCATCCGACCACATAACAATTATTTTACATACTGGACAATTTTATGAGCTACCCGTCGCTGTTCGCCCCGCTGGATTTAGGTTTTACCACGTTAAAAAACCGCGTGTTGATGGGCTCAATGCACACCGGGCTGGAGGAGTACCCGGACGGCGCTGAACGGCTGGCAGCGTTTTATGCCGAACGCGCCCGTCACGGCGTGGCGTTGATTGTCAGCGGCGGTATCGCTCCAGATTTAACAGGCGTTGGCATGGAAGGCGGTGCAATGCTCAATGACGCCAACCAGATCCCACACCATCGCACCATTACCGAAGCCGTACATCAGGAAGGCGGCAAAATCGCCCTGCAAATTTTGCATACCGGGCGCTACAGCTACCAACCGCATCTGGTCGCTCCCTCCGCATTGCAGGCCCCCATCAACCGTTTCGTTCCTCACGAACTCACCCATGAAGAGATCCTGCAACTGATCGACGATTTCGCCCACTGTGCGCAACTGGCACGGGAGGCAGGATACGACGGTGTAGAGGTGATGGGGTCCGAAGGGTATTTGATCAACGAATTTCTGACGCTGCGCACCAATCAGCGTAGTGACCAGTGGGGCGGCGATTACCGCAACCGGATGCGGTTTGCCGTAGAAGTAGTGGGTGCGGTGCGCGAACGCGTCGGCAACGACTTCATTATTATCTACCGTTTGTCGATGCTCGACCTGGTCGAAGGCGGCGGTACTTTTGCCGAAACGGTAGAGCTGGCGCAGGCCATTGAAGCGGCGGGCGCAACGATTATCAACACCGGCATTGGCTGGCATGAAGCACGTATTCCGACCATCGCCACGCCCGTGCCGCGCGGCGCATTTAGCTGGGTCACGCGCAAACTGAAAGGGCACGTTTCGCTGCCACTGGTGACCACCAACCGGATTAACGATCCGCAGGTTGCCGACGACATTCTCTCGCGCGGTGATGCGGACATGGTATCGATGGCGCGACCGTTTCTCGCTGATGCGGAGCTGCTATCAAAAGCGCAATCGGGACGAGCCGATGAGATCAACACTTGTATTGGCTGCAACCAGGCCTGTCTCGATCAGATCTTCGTTGGCAAAGTCACCTCGTGCCTGGTGAATCCTCGCGCCTGCCACGAAACCAAAATGCCAATCCTTCCTGCCGTGCAGAAAAAAAATCTGGCGGTGGTCGGTGCGGGACCTGCTGGGCTGGCGTTTGCCATTAACGCGGCGGCGCGTGGGCATCAGGTAACATTGTTTGATGCGCACAGCGAGATCGGCGGGCAGTTTAATATCGCCAAACAGATCCCCGGCAAAGAGGAGTTTTACGAAACGCTGCGCTATTACCGCCGGATGATCGAAGTGACGGGTGTGACGCTAAAACTCAATCACACAGTGACAGCGGATCAGTTACAGGCGTTCGATGAAACGATCCTCGCCAGTGGGATCGTGCCGCGCGTTCCGCCTATCGACGGGATCGATCATCCGAAGGTATTGAGTTATCTCGATGTACTGCGCGACAAAGCGCCGGTGGGCAACAAAGTTGCCATCATCGGTTGTGGCGGAATTGGTTTTGATACGGCGATGTATTTAAGTCAGCCGGGCGAATCCACCAGCCAGAATATCGCCGGGTTCTGTAATGAGTGGGGAATCGACAGTAGCCTGCAACAGGCCGGAGGTTTGAGTCCGCAAGGCATGCAAATCCCCCGTAGCCCACGGCAGATTGTGATGCTCCAGCGCAAAGCCAGCAAACCAGGACAAGGGTTAGGCAAAACCACCGGCTGGATCCATCGCACCACCCTGCTCTCGCGCGGCGTGAAAATGATCCCAGGCGTAAGTTACCAGAAGATCGACGATGACGGGCTGCATGTAGTGATCAACGGCGAAACGCAGGTATTAGCAGTGGACAATGTGGTGATCTGCGCAGGGCAAGAGCCAAACCGCGCATTGGCGCAACCGCTGATTAATAGTGGGAAAACTGTGCATTTAATTGGCGGCTGCGATGTAGCTATGGAGCTGGACGCACGGCGGGCAATTGCCCAGGGAACACGGCTGGCGCTGGAGATTTAAATCGTTGTTTGAAGCGCCGGATGCGACGCATCCGGCACGTCGCGTTAATCAATAAACAAGGCGGGAGAAATGCCGAATCGCGTTGCCAGTTTTTTAGCGTGTTCCAGCGTTAATTTCCTCTTCCCGCTCAAAACGCGTGACACCATCGATTTACTGCCAATTTCCGGAAGATCGGAAAGGGTTAAACCATATTGATCCATAAGGGTACGAATCACGGCTATACCGCCAGGCATGGCTTGCGCCATGGCATTAAATTCCGCAAATTCGGGCGCTGATTCTTCCCACGCGGTTATTTTGGCACACACCAGATCCAGCAAGGGGTTTTCAGGATCGTTGAGCAGCAGATGATCTACCAGTTCCAGCGCCTGGGTGTATTGTTCCTCGTTCTGAATACCCGCCAGAAAAGGTGCCACAGCAGTTAACTTTTCTCCTGCTTGCAAGATGTCGGCAATCGCAATCATTTTTTCCCCTTAGTACGATGAACGGCGGTAAAGAAATCGTATTCTTTATGCGTCATAACTTCACGTATGTAGCATAAACGTTGAACAACGCTAAACAAGAGAATGTAGAGGATGGTGACAGGGATTTTTTGTTTTATGGAAGCGCGATTCCAGAACTGGGCAGACATTGCCGGATGCGACGCTTGCCGCGTCTTATCCGACCTGGGGGTAATGTGCTGAACGTATGCCGGATAAGGCGTTTACGCCGCATCCGGCAGGTAACCCCCTATCTTACCGACGACGCCCCAGCTTCACTGCTTTCAGCACCACAAATTTATTATTCGTGGCGATGGTGGTGCAGTTGCCGAAAATCTTCTTCAGTTTATGGAAGTAATCCAGGTGACGGTTGGCAACGATATACAGCTCGCCGTTGATTTTCAGGCAGCGGCGGGCGTGGTGGAACATCTCCCAGGCGACGTTATCGGTCAGCGCATGTTGCTGATGAAACGGCGGGTTGCAGAGCACAGCATTAAAACGGAAAGGCTCCACGCCGGAGAGCGCGTTGTTGATCATAAACTCGCAGCGATCCAACGCCTCGGGCATGTTGGTTTCAACATTCAAACGGCTGGAAGCAACCGCCATCGGTGATTCATCGACAAACACCACTTTCGCCTGCGGGTTTTTATCGAGCAATGTCAGGCCAATAACGCCATTACCGCAACCGAGATCGACAATCTCACCTTCGAGATTCTCTGGCAGATGTTGCATAAAGAAGCGCGCGCCAATATCCAGCCCGGTGCGGGAGAAGACATTCGCATGGTTGTGGATAGTCCAGTCAGTACCTTCCAGCTTCCAGCTAACGGTCTGCGGCGCATCGGCCAACGGCGGTTCGTTGAAGGTGCAGTTAATCAGGCGCGCTTTCTTCCATGCCAGCGTGGTGGTGGTCGGGCCGAGCACTTTTTCGAACAATTCCAGCGTGGAAGTGTGAATGTCACGGGCTTTGGCACCAGCAATAATGCGCGTATCTGGCGTGACCACTTTGCGCAGCGCGCGCAGTTGTTGTTCCAGCAATGCCAGTGTTTTCGGCACTTTGATCAGCACCACACCCGGCTGTTGCGGGTAGTCGGCGGTGCTGTCGAGAAACTTCACGCTCGACTCATCAATCCCGTTGAGGCGTAAATTCTCGCGCGTGGCCAGTTCACTGATGTATGAGTCGCCAATGCTGTACGGCTTATGTTTCGCCAGCACACAGCTTAACGCACCAAAAGCATCATTCAGAATCAACACCGGGCCGCGGATTTCTGTGTCGTCCAACTGTTGCAGCAAATATTCATCCGCCGCTTCCCACGCCTGTAGCGGGTTAACGTCATCCGTCGCCGGAAAACGTTGTAGTGTCAGTGAACGGAAACCGTTGTCTAAGTGGCTCATCGGCCCTCCTGAATGATAAAATTTCGACGTTGCCCCTGAAAAGGGTGCGTGAGTATACCCTTTTTCTCTTTTTCGTGGGCGGTTATGAGCAATCTTACTTATCTTCAGGGTTATCCCGAGCAGCTACTTTCCCAGGTGCGAACGCTGATTAACGAACAGCGTCTGGGCGATGTGCTGGCAAAACGTTATCCGGGAACACACGACTACGCCACCGATAAAGCCCTCTGGCAATATACTCAGGATCTTAAAAATCAGTTTCTGCGCAATGCCCCGCCGATCAATAAAGTGATGTATGACAATAAGATCCACGTGCTGAAAAACGCGCTCGGATTACATACTGCCGTTTCGCGTGTGCAGGGCGGCAAGCTGAAAGCAAAAGCAGAGATCCGCGTCGCTACCGTGTTTCGCAACGCGCCGGAACCGTTTTTGCGCATGATCGTGGTGCACGAGCTGGCGCACCTGAAGGAGAAAGAGCATAACAAAGCGTTTTACCAGTTGTGCTGTCATATGGAACCGCAGTACCACCAGCTTGAGTTCGACACCCGGCTGTGGCTAACGCAGTTGTCGCTTGGGCAGGACAAAATCTGAAAATGATGTCAGGCGTTATTTTTTCCTCCTTTAGCGCCTAAAATCGACCTCCCCCCTTTCGTTAAGGATAACGACCATGCTGCGCGTATTTGCCCACCTTCTTCGCCGCGTTTGTTTCTCTCGCCGGACTCTTAAGATTGGCTGTTTATTGTTGCTTATAGCAGGAGCAACCATTTTTATTGCCGATCGCGTTATGGTCAACGCCAGCAAGCAGCTGACCTGGAGTGATGTCAACGCCGTTCCGGCGCGGAACGTGGGTTTATTGCTGGGGGCGAGGCCGGGTAATCGCTACTTTACCCGACGTATTGATAGCGCCGCAGAGTTGTACCACGCCGGAAAAGTGAAATGGCTATTGGTGAGCGGCGATAATGGACGTAAAAATTACGATGAAGCGTCAGGAATGCAGCAAGCCTTGATCGCTAAAGGCGTACCGGCAAAAGCCATCTTCTGCGACTATGCCGGATTCTCAACGCTTGATTCGGTGGTGCGTGCCAACAAGGTGTTTAGTGAAAACCATATCACCATTATCTCGCAAGAATTTCATAACCAACGCGCCATCTGGCTGGCAAAACAGTATGGTATCGATGCTATCGGTTTTAACGCGCCAGACCTGAATATGAAGCACGGTTTATATACTCAACTGCGGGAAAAACTTGCCAGAGTCAGCGCGGTGATTGATGCGAAAATCCTCCATCGCCAGCCGAAATATCTCGGGCCGTTGGTTATGATTGGGCCGTTTAGTGAGCATGGCTGTCCGGCAAAAGAATAATGCGTATCTGCGCACGTCGAAGATAAAAAAGGCGTGCTACAGTGACGACAGAATCCCTTTATGGAGTATCCACGCGTTATGATACGTTTCGCTGTGATTGGTACGAACTGGATCACTCGCCAGTTCGTCGAGGCCGCCCATGAGAGCGGTAAATACAAGTTAACCGCCGTCTATTCCCGCAGCCTTGAACAGGCCCAGCACTTCGCCAATGATTTTTCTGTCGAGCATCTGTTTACGTCGCTGGAAGCGATGGCAGAAAGCGATGCCATTGACGCGGTGTATATTGCCAGCCCAAATTCCCTGCACTTTTCCCAGACACAACTTTTCCTTAGTCACAAAATTCATGTGATTTGCGAGAAGCCACTGGCGTCGAATCAGGCGGAAGTGGATGCCGCCATTGCCTGTGCGCGGGAAAATCAGGTGGTGCTGTTTGAGGCATTTAAAACGGCCTACCTGCCGAACTTTCATCTGTTACGCCAGGCGCTGCCGAAAGTCGGCAAACTGCGTAAAGTCTTTTTCAACTATTGCCAGTATTCCTCGCGGTATCAGCGTTACCTGGACGGAGAGAATCCCAACACCTTCAATCCGGCATTCTCCAACGGTTCGATTATGGATATCGGCTTTTACTGCCTGGCGTCGGCGGTGGCATTATTCGGTGAACCGAAAAGCGTGCAGGCAACCGCCAGTTTGCTGGCAAGCGGTGTGGATGCCCACGGCGTGGTGGTGATGGATTACGGTGATTTCAGCGTTACGTTGCAGCACTCAAAAGTGAGCGATTCTGTCCTGGCAAGCGAGATTCAGGGCGAAGCGGGATCGCTGGTGATTGAAAAACTCTCTGAATGCCAGAAAGTCTGCTTTGTACCGCGTGGCAGCCAGATGCAGGATCTCACCCAGCCACAGCATATTAATACCATGCTCTACGAAGCAGAGCTGTTCGCTACCCTGGTGGATGAGCATCTGGTGAATCATCCAGGGCTGGCGGTCAGTCGTATCACCGCCAAACTGCTGACTGAGATCCGCCGCCAGACTGGGGTGATTTTTCCGGCAGATAACGTAAAACTATAATTGCCAAAGTAAAACAGTGTAAAAGGTATGTAACAGACCATTGACTGACTGAATGGTCTGTCATACTTTGTTACCTGCAAAGGGGAGTAACTTCATTGTCGGTCGATCGTCATTACGATGTGTGAAAAACCACATCCGGTCACCGGGCAACCCGAAAGGAATACGCAGACGTATTCCTTTTTTGTTGTAAGTGAGACCTTGCCGGAAGGCGAGGTCTATGCATAAAAAGCAGCGGCTGACGTCTTCCGACGTTGGCCGTTTTTTTATGTGTAAGGAACTTCTATGAATACTGTCGGCACGCCGTTGCTATGGGGCGGATTCGCTGTTGTTGTCACCATTATGCTGGCTATCGACCTGTTGTTGCAGGGGCGTCGTGGGGCACATGCCATGACCATGAAACAGGCTGCGGCCTGGTCGCTGGTCTGGGTGACGCTGTCGTTACTGTTTAACGCCGCTTTCTGGTGGTATCTGGTGCAAACCGAAGGTCGCGCCGTTGCCGATCCACAGGCACTGGCCTTTCTCACGGGTTATCTGATTGAGAAATCGCTGGCGGTCGATAACGTCTTTGTCTGGCTGATGTTGTTCAGCTATTTCTCTGTTCCGGCGGCATTACAACGCCGCGTGCTGGTGTATGGCGTACTCGGGGCGATTGTTCTGCGTACCATCATGATCTTCACTGGTAGCTGGCTGATTTCACAGTTCGACTGGATCTTGTATATCTTCGGTGCCTTCCTGCTGTTTACCGGCGTGAAGATGGCGCTCGCCCATGAAGATGAATCAGGCATTGGCGACAAGCCGCTGGTGCGCTGGCTACGCGGTCATTTGCGCATGACCGACACCATCGACAACGAGCATTTCTTTGTGCGTAAGAATGGTTTGTTGTATGCCACGCCGCTGATGCTGGTGCTGATTCTGGTGGAGTTGAGCGACGTGATTTTCGCCGTGGATAGTATTCCGGCTATCTTCGCCGTGACCACCGATCCGTTTATTGTGCTGACCTCAAACCTGTTTGCGATCCTCGGCCTGCGTGCGATGTATTTCCTGCTGGCAGGTGTGGCAGAGCGTTTCTCGATGCTCAAATATGGTCTGGCGGTGATTCTGGTGTTTATCGGTATCAAGATGCTGATTGTCGACTTCTACCATATTCCGATCGCCGTCTCGCTGGGCGTGGTGTTTGGCATTCTGGTGATGACGTTTATTATCAACGCCTGGGTGAATTATCGGCATGATAAGCAGCGGGTTGGATGATTTTTAATCTGCCTAAGCCGTGTACCCTGTCATCAACATGAGCACCGTTTTCTCCCTCTCCCCAAAAGGGGCGAGGGGACTGACCGAGTACTTTTTTGACGTTGTCATCAGTCTGGAAGCCGCACGTTGGGCTTTATTTTCATGTCAAACAAATGTAACCATTAAGTTGCGAAATATGACTTCTCTTTAAAATCCAGCATATTTCGCTTCCCGAAGCTGTAACTTTCCTTATACTCGACCTTGCAAACACTTTGTTACATCCTGAAAGATGCGTCGACAGAACGCACCAGGGATGTGCGACAACACAATGAAAGGATCGAAAAATGACTACGCAACATTCACCGGGGCTATTCCGGCGTCTGGCTCATGGCAGCCTGGTAAAACAAATCCTGGTCGGCCTTATTCTGGGGATTCTTCTGGCATGGATCTCAAAACCCGCAGCGGAAGCTGTTGGTCTGTTAGGTACTTTGTTCGTCGGCGCACTGAAAGCCGTTGCCCCCATCCTGGTGTTGATGCTGGTAATGGCATCTATTGCTAACCACCAGCACGGGCAGAAAACCAATATCCGCCCTATTTTGTTCCTCTATCTGTTGGGCACCTTCTCTGCTGCTCTGGCCGCAGTAATCTTCAGTTTTGCCTTCCCTTCTACCCTGCACTTGTCCAGTAGCGCGGGTGATATTTCGCCGCCGTCAGGCATTGTAGAAGTGATGCGCGGGCTGGTAATGAGCATGGTTTCCAACCCCATTGATGCGCTGCTGAAAGGTAACTACATCGGGATCCTGGTGTGGGCAATTGGCCTCGGTTTCGCACTGCGTCACGGTAACGAAACCACCAAAAACCTGGTCAACGATATGTCGAATGCCGTCACCTTTATGGTGAAACTAGTGATTCGCTTCGCACCGATCGGTATTTTTGGTCTGGTTTCTTCTACCCTGGCAACCACCGGTTTCTCCACGCTGTGGGGCTACGCGCAACTGCTGGTCGTGTTGGTTGGCTGTATGTTACTGGTGGCGCTGGTGGTTAACCCCTTGCTGGTGTGGTGGAAAATTCGTCGTAACCCGTTCCCGCTGGTGCTGCTGTGCCTGCGCGAAAGCGGCGTGTATGCCTTCTTCACCCGCAGCTCTGCGGCGAACATTCCGGTGAATATGGCGCTGTGTGAAAAGCTGAATCTGGATCGCGATACCTATTCCGTTTCTATTCCGCTGGGAGCCACCATCAATATGGCGGGCGCAGCAATCACCATTACCGTGTTGACGCTGGCTGCAGTTAATACGCTGGGTATTCCGGTTGATCTGCCCACAGCGCTGCTGTTGAGCGTAGTGGCTTCTCTGTGTGCCTGTGGCGCATCCGGCGTGGCGGGGGGGTCTCTGTTGCTGATCCCACTGGCCTGTAATATGTTCGGTATTTCGAACGATATCGCCATGCAGGTGGTTGCTGTCGGCTTTATTATCGGCGTATTGCAGGACTCCTGTGAAACCGCGCTGAACTCGTCAACTGACGTGCTGTTCACTGCGGCAGCTTGCCAGGCGGAAGATGAACGTCTGGCAAATAGCGCCCTGCGTAACTAATACTTAGCCCCTTTCGTCTGCGGCGGAAGGGGTTTTCTCTACTTTAAACGGATCAATTCCCCTTCTCTGCATACGCCAGAAACGAATGATATTCAGGCCATTCATCAGCAGAAAACTGCCTTCAATCATCGTGCCGCCAATCGACCCGGCCCAGAAGTTGTGAATCACCCAGCAACACGTTGAAAACCACATCACGCAACGCATGGTCAGCCCTTTACAGCGAAACAACGCCCAGGTACTGACAATCGTGCCGATAACCGGCAATAGTTCAACAGGATGATGGAACTTCGCGAGGCCAATTCCGCCAGTCAGCACAATAAAAATCGCCATTACCCATAAGCTACGCGTGCGTAAGGTAATCAATGTACGAATGGCATTAAGGATGGCGCTGGCCCCCGCGGGATAGGTGCCCAAAAGAAAGAAATGCACACCGATAACGGCGCTATAGACCGAAAGCTGCTTTTTAAAGCGACGTTCGTCACGGTTGAAAAATGTCGTGATACCAATCAGAAAGGCGATGACACCCACGCCCTGGGCCAGCCAATACGCGGTCATGATAAATCCTTAGCAGGTATGGAAAAGCAAACGGCGCTTCACATTATGAAACGCCGTTTTTTATTAACAACTCATTTCGACTTTATAGCGTTACGCCGCTTTTGAAGATCGCCAGTTCGCGGAAGTCGTTACGCTCGTTACAGGTTTGCTTACCGTTGGCAAACTCAACGATGGTGTCGATAAATTCTTCCAGCAACTGCGGCATCGCTTTACCGTGGATCAGCTGACCCGCGTCAAAGTCGATCCAGTGTTTTTTCTTCGCCGCCAGTTCGCTGTTGGTGGCGATTTTCACCGTCGGTACAAAGCCGCCGTACGGCGTGCCGCGACCAGTACTGAACAGCACCATATGGCAGCCCGCACCCGCCAGGGCGCTGGTCGCTACGGCATCGTTACCCGGCGCACTTAACAAGTTCAGCCCCGGCGTTTTCAGACGCTCGCCGTAACGCAGCACGTCAACCACGACACTGGAACCCGCTTTCTGGGTACAGCCAAGCGATTTATCTTCCAGCGTGGTGATACCGCCTGCTTTGTTCCCCGGTGATGGGTTTTCGTAGATCGGCTGGTCATGGGCAATAAAGTACTGCTTGAAGTCATTGACCATGGTGACCAGTTTTTCAAACGTTGCTTCGTCGCGGCAATGGTCCATCAGCAACTGCTCTGCGCCAAACATCTCCGGCACTTCGGTCAGTACGGTAGTACCGCCGTTAGCAATCACGTAGTCAGAGAAACGCCCCAGCATCGGGTTAGCAGTAATACCAGAAAGACCGTCGGAACCACCGCACTCCAGACCAAACTTCAGTTCGCTGAGTTTGCCCGGCTCGCGTTTATCGTTGCGCATCACGCTATACAGCTGATGCAAATGCGCGATCCCGGCCTCGATTTCATCATCCTGCTGTTGGCAGATCATGAAATGAACGCGTTCAGGATCGATATCGCCCAACGTTTCACGGAATGCGGCAACCTGGTTGTTTTCACAGCCCAGACCAATCACCAGCACTGCGCCCGCGTTCGGGTGGCGCACCATGTTTTGCAGCATGGTGCGAGTATTGATGTGATCGTCGCCCAGTTGTGAGCAGCCGTAGGTGTGGCTGAAGAGGAACACGCCATCGGTACCTTCAGCGTTGTTGGTCTCTTTCAGGAAACGATTTTGGATCTGCCGCGCGATGCCGTTGACACAGCCCACGGTTGGCAGGATCCACAGCTCATTACGCACCCCGACATCGCCGTTAGCGCGACGATAGATCTGCACTTCACGATCTGCCGCTTGCGCAGGCAGATCCTGAAAATCAGGTTGATAGCGATACTGATCCAGATCGCTCAGATTCGTGCGCGTATTGTGGGCGTGAACGTGTTCCCCCGCCGCAATATCCGCCAATGCATAACCAATCGGCAGGCCATATTTAATGACGTTGGCCCCTTTTGCGATATCCGTTAACGCAAATTTATGTCCACGAGCAACATCCTGGCGCAGCGTAACAGTCTGGTTATCGACACTGACTTCTGTGCCTTCAGCCAAATCCGCTAAAGCAACCGCGACGTTATCCAGCGCATGGATCTTGATGTATTGCATATCAACCCCAGACCTTAGTTCAGTTCAATGGCGAAGTAGTCACGCGCATTGTTAAAGCAAATATTTTTCACCATCTCGCCCAGCAGGTTGATGTCCGCCGGTGCTTCGCCTGCTTCCACCCAGCGACCGATCATCTGGCACAGAATGCGGCGGAAGTATTCGTGACGGGTGTATGACAGGAAGCTACGGCTGTCAGTCAGCATGCCGACAAAGCGGCTCAGCAGACCGAGCTGCGCCAGTTGGGTCATCTGACGTTCCATACCGTCTTTCTGGTCGTTAAACCACCAGCCGGAACCGAACTGCATTTTGCCCGGCATACCTTCGCCCTGGAAGTTACCGATCATGGTGCCCAGCACTTCGTTATCGCGCGGGTTCAGGCAGTAGAGAATGGTTTTCGGCAGCAGGTTTTCTTCGTTCTGCTTGCTCAGCAGCTTAGATAGCTCTTCCGCCATCGGACGGTCGTTGATGGAGTCAAAGCCGACATCCGGCCCCAGCAGTTTGAACTGACGCAGGTTGTTATTACGCAGTGCGCCAATGTGGTACTGCTGTACCCAGCCGCGACGTGCATATTCGGCACCAAGGAACACCAGCACCGCAGTTTTGAACTGTGCCACTTCGTGCTCGCTCAGGGTTTCGCCTGCCAGACGGCGCGCGAGGATGCTGTCCAGCTCCGCTTCGTTCGCTTCAGCAAACATCACCACATCCAGCGCGTGGTCAGACACTTTACAGCCGTGAGCGGCGAAGTGATCCAGACGTTTAGTCAGGGCAGTTTGCAGGTCAGCAAAGCGGCGAATGTCGGTATCGGAAACTTCGCCCAGCTTCGCCATGTAGTCGTTAAAGGTCGCCTGTTCAATGTTAAAGGCTTTGTCCGGACGCCAGCTCGGCAGCACTTTAATGGTGAAAGAGCCGTCTTTGGCGATCTCTGCGTGATGCTCCAGAGAATCGATCGGGTCATCGGTGGTGCCGACCATTTTCACGTTCATCTGCTGCATGATGCCGCGTGCAGAGAAATTATCCTGCGCCAGCAGTTCGTTACATTCGTTCCAGATTTCATCGGCAGTTGACGGAGAAAGCAATTTGCCAGTGATACCAAACGGACGACGCAGTTCGAGGTGCGTCCAGTGGTATAACGGGTTGCCGATAGTGTGCGGAACAGTCGCCGCCCAGGCGTCAAATTTTTCACGGTCAGACGCATCACCGGTGCACAGACGCTCGGCCACACCGTTGGTACGCATAGCGCGCCATTTGTAGTGATCGCCCTTCAACCAGATGTCATACAGGTTTTTAAAACGATAGTCTTCCGCAATCTGCTGCGGCGGCAAATGGCAATGGTAATCGAAAATCGGCTGGTCTTTTGCGTAGTCGTGATACAGACGGCGGGCAAATTCAGTATCTAACAGGAAATCTTCAGTCATAAACGGAGTCATTTTCGTCTTCCTCTCAACGAGTGAGCTAGCTTGCTTATGGTGCGATGCTGACAAAGTTATCACACCAATTTCCAGAGTCCGAAGATATTTTCGTGAGTTAGATCAATAAACGTAGTTAAAAAAATTACTCTCAAAGTGGTAAATCTCGCTGCAGGCCGCGCCAGTACTGGCCTCGCCGTCGTCAGGTAATGTCCCTACAAATATTCGCACATTTGTGATGGCTCTCACCTTTTAAAGTTGTATGACAAGTTATCTTTCTGCCGTCGCAAATCATAAGTCGACGGAATGCAAATTGCCGATTCATTCATTTGTTAGATGAATCGGGTTAACCGGTACGGAAGCCGAATTAGCACGAAACTTTCATGGCAACGTTCGGGGCGTGCCGGTTTTTTTTCGGTTACCCGGTCGTAACTAACATCTTCAGCCTCTGGCGGGATGATGGCCGCGCTTCCTGCGGATATAACAAAACGATGAGGTTTTACATGCGTAAAATTAAAGGGTTACGTTGGTATATGATCGCACTGGTGACGCTCGGCACCGTGCTTGGTTACCTGACGCGTAACACTGTGGCGGCAGCTGCGCCAACTCTGATGGAAGAGTTAAACATCTCCACCCAACAGTATTCCTATATCATCGCAGCGTATTCTGCTGCTTATACGGTCATGCAACCGGTAGCGGGTTATGTACTGGATGTGCTGGGTACGAAAATCGGTTATGCAATGTTTGCTGTACTGTGGGCCGTGTTCTGTGGTGCAACCGCGCTGGCAGGTAGTTGGGGTGGCCTGGCGGTTGCTCGTGGTGCGGTCGGTGCCGCGGAAGCCGCGATGATTCCGGCGGGTCTGAAAGCCAGTTCCGAATGGTTCCCGGCAAAAGAGCGTTCCATCGCGGTAGGTTACTTTAACGTAGGTTCTTCGATTGGTGCGATGATTGCGCCACCGCTGGTGGTATGGGCAATCGTGATGCACAGCTGGCAGATGGCATTTATCATCTCCGGTGCGTTGAGCTTTATCTGGGCGATGGCATGGCTGATTTTCTATAAACATCCGCGCGACCAGAAACATCTGACCGATGAAGAACGCGACTACATTATTAATGGTCAGGAAGCCCAGCACCAGGTTGACACAGCGAAGAAAATGTCCGTTGGTCAGATCCTGCGTAACCGTCAGTTCTGGGGTATCGCGCTGCCGCGATTCCTGGCAGAACCGGCATGGGGTACTTTTAACGCGTGGATCCCGCTGTTCATGTTTAAAGTTTACGGCTTTAACCTGAAAGAGATCGCGATGTTTGCCTGGATGCCGATGCTGTTTGCTGACCTCGGTTGTATCCTCGGTGGTTACCTGCCGCCGCTGTTCCAGCGTTGGTTTGGTGTGAACCTGATCGTTTCCCGTAAGATGGTCGTAACGCTGGGTGCGGTGCTGATGATTGGCCCGGGTATGATCGGTCTGTTCACCAACCCGTATGTCGCGATTATGCTGCTGTGTATCGGTGGTTTTGCTCACCAGGCACTGTCTGGCGCACTGATTACGCTCTCGTCTGACGTGTTCGGTCGTAACGAAGTGGCGACGGCGAACGGTTTAACCGGGATGTCCGCATGGCTGGCAAGTACGCTGTTTGCACTGGTAGTCGGTGCACTGGCTGACACCATCGGCTTCAGCCCGCTGTTCGCAGTTCTGGCAGTGTTCGACCTGTTAGGTGCGCTGGTTATCTGGACCGTGTTGCAGAACAAACCGGCGATTGAGGTGGCGCAGGAATCACATAACGATCCCGCACCGCAACATTAAGGCTTCGTGTAAGTTTTAGTTTCCCTTCAAAGCCGCCTTCTCAGGCGGCTTTTTCATCACTGCGAGTAGAGCTAAACTCGCAAAAGTGGTATAACAAATATAGTCTGCCGTATCATGCCTGGAGCGCATATGGAAATCACTGAACCACGCCGTTTGTATCAACAACTTGCCGCTGATCTGAAAGAGCGCATCGAACAGGGCGTCTATCTGGTGGGTGATAAACTGCCTGCCGAACGCTTTATTGCCGATGAAAAAAACGTCAGCCGCACCGTGGTTCGTGAAGCCATCATCATGCTGGAAGTTGAAGGCTATGTCGAAGTGCGTAAAGGTTCAGGTATTCATGTGGTTTCCAACCAGCCGCGCCATCAGCAGGCGGCTGACAATAATATGGAATTCGCCAATTACGGTCCGTTTGAGTTGCTCCAGGCTCGCCAGCTCATCGAAAGTAATATTGCCGAGTTCGCGGCAACTCAGGTCACAAAACAGGACATCATGAAATTGATGGCCATTCAGGAGCAGGCACGCGGCGAACAATGCTTCCGTGATTCCGAGTGGGATTTGCAGTTCCATATTCAGGTAGCCCTGGCGACGCAGAACTCCGCCCTGGCGGCTATCGTTGAAAAAATGTGGACCCAGCGTAGTCATAACCCGTACTGGAAAAAACTGCACGAACACATTGATGCCCGTACCGTCGATAACTGGTGTGATGACCACGATCAAATCCTCAAGGCGCTGATTCGCAAAGATCCTCATGCTGCTAAGCTGGCAATGTGGCAGCACCTGGAAAACACCAAGATCATGTTATTTAACGAAACCAGCGACGATTTCGAGTTCAATGCCGACCGCTATCTGTTCGCCGAAAACCCGGTGGTGCATCTCGATACAGCCACCAGCGGCAGTAAATGAAATTCCTGTCCGACAGGCGCTACAGTGCGCCTGTTTGTCTCGTCGGTAAGCGAAAAGTATAAAGTGTCAGCCTGTGTAAATCCTCTCGCCTCCCTCCCCTGCATTCAGCAAAATCAGACTCCACGGACATGTAATTTTGATAACGAACAACGTTGACCTTTGTTACAATTAGATTCAATTTGAATTTATGCTTTTGAATGCTTTCTTATCTCACGATTTAACAGGGAATAGTTCAGGCTGTGTTGATGTATCAAACCCGCAGAACATACCAAGACAGCAATAACATTGCGGTAGTGCATCATTTAAAACCAGCGTGGCGTTAACCGATTCACCAGGAATAATGAATGGAACTTTTGACCCAATTGCTGCAAGCCCTGTGGGCGCAGGATTTTGAAACCCTGGCCAATCCGTCGATGATTGGCATATTGTATTTTGTCTTGTTTGTCATTTTGTTCCTTGAAAACGGCTTGCTTCCGGCGGCCTTTTTACCGGGCGACAGTTTACTGGTACTGGTCGGCGTATTGATTGCGAAAGGCGCGATGGGCTATCCGCAAACGATTCTGCTGCTGACCGTTGCCGCCAGCCTCGGTTGCTGGGTCAGCTATATTCAGGGGCGATGGCTGGGCAATACCCGCACCGTACAAAACTGGCTATCTCATTTACCCGCGCATTATCATCAACGCGCACACCATCTTTTTCATAAACACGGTTTATCGGCGCTGTTAATTGGTCGCTTTATTGCGTTTGTCAGAACACTGCTGCCGACGATTGCCGGGTTATCAGGGCTGAATAACGCGCGCTTTCAGTTCTTCAACTGGATGAGTGGTCTGCTGTGGGTGTTGATCCTGACAACTCTGGGTTACATGCTCGGCAAAACGCCGGTATTTTTAAAGTACGAGGACCAGCTGATGTCATGCCTGATGCTGCTCCCGGTGGTGCTGCTGGTGTTTGGCCTGGCAGGTTCTCTGGTCGTGTTATGGAAAAAGAAATATGGAAATCGGGGGTAAGGGATGCAAATACCTCGCATGTCACTTCGCCAGCTAGCCTGGTCCGGCGCTGTTTTACTTCTGGTCAGCACACTATTGCTGGCCTGGTCCGCGGTTCGCCAGCAAGAGTCTACGCTGGCGATTCGTGCCGTTCATCAAGGGACAACGATGCCAGACGGTTTTTCAATCTGGCATCACCTTGACGCTCACGGCATTCCTTTCAAAAGTATCACCCCCAAAAACGACACTCTGTTAATTACCTTTGACTCCAGCGACCAGAGCGCCGCCGCAAAAGCGGTCCTCGACAGAACATTGCCCCATGGCTACATCATTGCGCAGCAGGACAATAACAGTCAGGCTATGCAGTGGCTGACCCGGTTGCGGGATAACTCTCATCGCTTCGGATAACTTCCTGTTATCCGAAACAGATCACTCACTTTGGTGATTTCACCGTAACTGTCTATGATTAATGAGGCGGTGGTTAACACGACCGCTTCGTTGTCTGGACAATCGTTCCTTTGTAATAGGTCCGAATCACAATGGAAGGTTCAAGAATGAAATACCGCATCGCTTTAGCTGTTTCTCTCTTTGCTCTTAGTGCCGGTAGTTATGCCACTACCCTGTGTCAGGAAAAGGAGCAAAATATCCTTAAGGAGATCAGCTATGCCGAAAAACACCAAAACCAGAATCGTATTGACGGTCTGAATAAAGCCCTGAGTGAAGTCCGGGCCAACTGTTCAGATAGCCAACTGCGTGCCGATCATCAGAAGAAAATCGCAAAGCAGAAAGATGAGGTGGCGGAACGCCAGCAAGATTTAGCCGAGGCGAAGCAAAAAGGCGATGCCGATAAGATTGCCAAACGCGAACGGAAACTGGCAGAAGCGCAGGAAGAGCTGAAAAAGCTGAAAGCGCGCGACTACTAACTCACAATAGTCACTACTTACTCACCTGGAGAAAACTATGTCGAAAGAACACACTACGGAACATCTGCGTGCTGAGTTGAAATCCCTTTCCGATACGCTGGAAGAGGTGCTTAGCTCATCTGGCGAGAAGTCAAAAGAAGAGTTGAGTAAGATTCGTAGCAAAGCGGAGCAGGCACTGAAACAGAGCCGTTATCGCCTGGGTGAAACCGGTGATGCCATTGCCAAACAAACCCGTGTCGCGGCGGCGCGTGCCGATGAGTATGTGCGTGAAAATCCGTGGACGGGCGTGGGCATTGGCGCAGCAATCGGTGTAGTGCTCGGCGTTCTGCTGTCGCGTCGTTAATTATGGCGGACACTCATCACGCGCAAGGGCCCGGTAAAAGCGTTCTGGGCATCGGGCAGCGAATTGTTTCCATCATGGTTGAAATGGTGGAGACACGTCTGCGGCTGGCGGTGGTGGAGCTGGAAGAGGAAAAAGCGAATCTCTTTCAACTTTTACTGATGCTGGGCCTGACGATGCTTTTCGCTGCATTTGGTCTTATGAGCCTGATGGTGCTAATTATCTGGGCGGTTGATCCGCAATATCGCCTGAATGCGATGATTGCCACCACCGTGGTGTTGCTGCTACTGGCACTGATTGGCGGCATCTGGACGTTACGTAAATCGCGTAAGTCTACGTTGCTGCGCCACACGCGCCATGAGCTGGCAAACGATCGGCAGCTGCTCGAGGAGGAGTCCCGTGAGCAGTAAAGTCGAACGTGAACGACGTAAGGCGCAACTGCTTAGCCAGATCCAGCAACAACGGCTGGATCTTTCCGCCAGTCGTCGTGAATGGCTGGAGGCAACAGGCGCTTACGATCGTCGCTGGAATATGCTGTTGAGTCTGCGCTCTTGGGCGCTGGTTGGCAGTAGCGTGATGGCTATCTGGACGATTCGCCATCCTAATATGCTGGTCCGCTGGGCCAGACGCGGTTTTGGTGTATGGAGCGCCTGGCGTCTGGTGAAAACAACCCTCAAGCAACAACAGCTTCGCGGTTAACTTCCTCTCTGGCCGGAGAAATTCCGGCCTTATCCCTCAAATTTTTTGAAAATATTTGACAGTTTTCCTTGCTAACAATCACGCTTCGCCACGTTTATGATTCTCTCCATCGACAGCAACGACGCTAATAGCGCGCCCTTGCACAAAAAAACAATCAGCAGCCTGAGCGGCGCAGTGGAGAGTATGATGAAAAAATTAGAAGATGTTGGTGTACTGGTAGCGCGTATTTTAATGCCGATTCTGTTTATTACCGCAGGCTGGGGAAAAATTACTGGCTACGCGGGTACCCAACAATATATGGAAGCAATGGGCGTCCCCGGCTTTATGCTGCCGCTGGTGATTCTGCTTGAGTTTGGTGGTGGTCTGGCAATCCTGTTCGGTTTCCTGACACGTACCACAGCCCTGTTTACTGCGGGCTTTACGCTGCTGACGGCATTTTTATTTCACAGCAATTTTGCAGAAGGCATGAACTCGCTGATGTTTATGAAAAACCTGACTATTTCTGGCGGATTCCTGCTGCTGGCAATTACCGGTCCAGACGCATTCAGCATCGACCGCCTGCTGAATAAAAAGTGGTAAGCACGCGCTATACTTAACGATAAAAAACGAGGGGGAAGCTCCTCGTTTTTGCTATTGGAGGATAGAAAAATGGGTCAACTGATTGACGGCGTCTGGCATGACACCTGGTACGATACCAAATCCACCGGCGGTAAATTTCAACGTTCAGCTTCCGCATTTCGTAACTGGCTCACTGCCGATGGCGCGCCAGGCCCCACTGGCAAAGGCGGTTTTGCCGCAGAGAAAGATCGTTATCATCTCTATGTTTCACTCGCCTGCCCGTGGGCACACCGCACGCTGATCATGCGTAAGCTCAAAGGACTGGAACCGTTTATTTCCGTTTCCGTAGTGAACCCGCTGATGCTGGAAAACGGCTGGACCTTTGATGACAGTTTTCCGGGAGCAAGCGGCGACACGCTCTATCAACATGAATTTCTGTATCAGCTTTATCTCCACGCCGATCCACACTACAGCGGACGAGTTACTGTTCCCGTGCTGTGGGACAAAAAAAACCACACCATCGTCAGCAACGAATCAGCAGAAATCATACGCATGTTCAATACCGCGTTTGATGCGCTGGGTGCGAAAGCTGGAGATTACTACCCACCAGCCCTGCAACCGAAAATTGACGAACTTAACGGCTGGATTTACGACACCGTTAACAATGGCGTGTATAAAGCCGGTTTTGCCACCAGCCAGCAAGCCTACGACGAGGCGGTGGCGAAAGTGTTTGAATCGCTGGCGCGACTGGAACAGATTTTAGGTCAGCACCGTTACCTGACCGGCAACCAGCTAACCGAAGCCGATATTCGCCTGTGGACCACGCTGGTGCGTTTTGATCCAGTGTATGTGACCCACTTCAAGTGTGATAAGCACCGCATCAGCGATTACCTGAATCTGTATGGCTTCCTGCGCGATATCTACCAGATGCCGGGAATTGCCGAAACAGTCAATTTCGATCACATCCGTAATCATTACTTCCGCAGCCATAAGACCATCAACCCTACGGGGATTATTTCAATTGGTCCGTGGCAGGATCTCGATGAACCGCATGGACGAGATGTTCGCTTCGGTTAAAAAAAGGCACCTTACGAGGTGCCTCTGATAATTAGCTAAGTACGTGTTGTTCATGTCGGATGCGGCGTAAATGCCTTATCAAACCTACAAAACATTTATATTCAATATGTTGCAATGACCGCGCAGGCCAGATAAGCGTAGCGCATCTGGCAATTTTGCGTTTGCCCTTATCCTTCACAGCGCCTTATTAATTCATCGCGATAATATTTACTGCCATTTCATTCACGTCTATTCTTAATTTGCTGCTTTAAAAACAAGTGATTGAGCAAAATTGAGGCAAAAATGGACTGGTATCTGAAAGTACTAAAAAATTATGTCGGTTTCCGGGGTCGTGCGCGGCGCAAAGAGTACTGGATGTTTATTCTGGTCAACATCATCTTTACGTTCGTGCTGGGGCTACTGGATAAAATGTTAGGCTGGCAACGTGCCGGTGGCGAAGGCATCCTGACGACAATCTACGGTATTCTGGTGTTTTTACCATGGTGGGCAGTTCAGTTCCGCCGCCTGCACGACACCGACCGCTCGGCGTGGTGGGCACTGCTATTCTTAATCCCGTTTATCGGCTGGCTTATTATCATCGTCTTTAACTGCCAGGCGGGTACGCCAGGCGAAAACCGCTTTGGACCAGATCCGAAACTGGAACAAGAATAATAATTAAGCACCTTGTAAAAGGTGCTTAATCGATTATTTTCCGCTAAAAAGTTTGGGAATTTCCCGCAGACACCAGGATTTCGCCTCCCCCATACTGTCACGACGCCAGGCCATAATAATATCGATCTCGCTGGTCGATTCCGGGCTGACGACACGCAACCGCCCTTCCGCAATATCTTTTTCGACCATCGGATACGGCATCGTCGCCACGCCAAGCCCCGCCAGTAATGCCTGACGTTTATCTTCAATCGTGCTCACCGTTAAGCGCGGCTGTTTGTCCGGCAACTGTACGGTCAACACCGGGCGCTCACGAGCGGTATCCGCCACCGCAATTCCACGATATTTCACGCGCGTCACTTCAGATAACGGTTCCGGCTCCTGATGAATCGGGTGATCCGGCGCGGCAACATAGACGTTCATTAAGGTATAGAGTTTGCGCGAGTTGATCTCCGACGAGGAACGAAAATGCATATCCGGCGCGATAACGATATCGGCCCGCCCCTGCTCCAGCCGTTCCCACGCCCCCGCCAGCACTTCGGTGATAATTGCCAGTTGGGTATTGGCTTTTGCCGCCAGTTTGTCGATTAACGGGAAAAAGGCAGGTGTCGGTACCAGCGCCTCGGTCACAATGGTGAGATGCGTTTCCCAACCGCGCGCGAGGGCTTCCGCATCGGTAGTCAGTTTATCTGCGGCTTCCAGCAAAACGCGCCCTCGCTCCAGCAACATCCTCCCGACATTGGTGAATTTGGTGCGATGGCCCGAGCGGTCAAACAGCACCACATCCAGCTCTTCTTCCAGTTTTTGCATGGTGTAGCTAAGTGCGGAAGGCACGCGTCCCAGCTCATCCGCCGCCGCCGCAAAACTGCCCCGGCGATCGATCGCATCCATAACCCGTAGTGCTTCCAGCGTTAATGCCCTTTCTTTGGCCATTTCGTTCTCATTCAGGAAATTTGAACATACCGGGCAGAATATCTGGCTAACAATGTAGCGTCCAGCCCCTTACCATAAAAGGAAGTAAAGAGAGGTCAAGAATTATGATTACTACCCGAACTGCCAGGCAGTGTGGACAAGCAGACTACGGATGGTTGCAGGCCCGGTATACTTTTTCCTTTGGACACTACTTCGACCCGAAATTGTTAGGCTATGCCTCCCTGCGCGTGCTTAACCAGGAAGTGCTGGCCCCAGGTGCCGCCTTTCAGCCGCGAACCTATCCCAAAGTCGATATTTTAAATGTGATTCTGGATGGAGAAGCTGAGTATCGCGACAGCGAAGGCAATCATGTTCAGGCCAGCACTGGTGAGGTGTTGCTGCTCTCTACCCAGCCGGGTGTCAGCTATAGCGAACACAATCTCAGCAAAGACAAACCGTTAACGCGAATGCAACTTTGGCTGGATGCCTGCCCGCAGCGAGAGAATCCGCTGATTCAAAAGCTGGCGCTTAATATGAGCAAGCAGCAATTAATCGCCTCGCCAGAAGGTGGGATGGGAAGCCTGCAATTGCGCCAGCAAGTGTGGCTGCACCATATCGTGCTCGACAAAGGCGAAAGTGCGAATTTCCAGTTGCATGGGCCACGCGCGTATTTGCAATCGATTCACGGGAAATTTCATGCGCTTACGCATCATGAAGAGAAAGCGGCGCTAACCTGCGGTGATGGGGCGTTTATTCGTGACGAGGCTAACATTACGCTGGTTGCCGATTCCCCACTGCGCGCTTTGCTGATAGATTTGCCTGTCTAGTTGTTTTTACAGGGAGATGATGATGAGTAAAAAATCGGCCAAAAAGCGCCAGCCAGTGAAGCCCGTGGTGGCGAAAGAACCTGCTCGTACCGCCAAAAATTTTGGCTATGAAGAGATGTTGAGCGAACTGGAAGCCATCGTCGCGGATGCTGAAACGCGTTTAGCCGAGGATGAAGCTACCGCGTAAAGACAGGTTGCCGGATGCGGCGCAAACGCCTTATCCGGCACAATACCCAAAACCGGGCGTTTATCTGGCCTTGCTCGCCATAATCTCGATAATCTGCCGATCCGTTTGCTGCATCGAATGGCTTGCTAACGCACACAGGTTGGCAATCGACTGCTCAACATCATGCGCCACAATCCCTTCATTGCCGGTCACGGCGGTATCATCCAGCGCCATTAACACCGCTTTCCACGCAGCCGAAGCACTGGTCGAAACCTTCATCGCGCAGCTGTTCGATGCACCATCGCAAATCATGCCGCTGACATCGCCGATCATACTGCTGATCGCCATCGAGATGGTTTCATAACGCCCATCCACCAGCCATGCCATCCCGGCAGCGGCCCCCATTGCTGCGGTCGTTGCGGCACACAGCGCAGACAAACGCGGTAACTGGTTATGGATGTAAATCGCGCTCAAATGCGAAAGCATCAGCGCACGCGCCAGCCGTTCATCATCCGCTCCGAAGTGTTCAGCTACCACCACCACGGGCATTGTTGCGGTGATCCCCTGGTTACCCGAGCCGGAGTTACTCATTGCCGGAAGCGTAGCGCCGCCCATACGCGCATCGGATGCCGCGCTGGTACGAATCACAATGGATGAAGAGAGATCTTTCGCCAGCAAACCGCGCGCGCACTGTTTTTCCAGCGTCGCACCAATATGCAGCCCCCAGTTACCGCTCAAACCTTCCTGCGATAACGCACAATTTAACTTCGCAGAATCGAGAATAAAGCGGATCGCCGCAAACGGGACTTCATTGACGAACTTCAGGATCTCAGCCAGCGTCGTCCTGGAAAGCACCGTCAGCGGCGACTCTTGCTCGCCCTCTGCCACACACGCCTGCTGGGTAAACACCACACCATTGTGCGTCTCAATATGCACAATGTTGGTATGCCCTCCGACGATGGTGACACACGCCCACTTCTCACCGTTCCAGACTTTGGCGCGTGAGAAGAGGATTTCATCGCAAGGTTCCTGGATCTTAACTGAGACTTTCCCCGCCGCCAGCAGTGCTTTGGCATCGGAAATTGCCTGCGCAGTTGCGTCTTTCAGCACTTCCAGCCCGGCGTTAGCATTTCCACCTAACGCTCCCAGCGCCGCCGCAATTGGCAGCCCCACCATTCCTGTACCAGGAACGGTGACACCCAGACCGTTCTTCATCAGATTTGGCGAAACCCAGGCTTCTACACGTTCAACCGGACCTTCCAGTTCAGCCGCAGCAACCGCCGCCGCCAGCGCCAGTGAAATCGGTTCAGTACACCCCAGCGCCGGTTTTACTTCCTCCTGAACGGCGAGGATGTAACGCTGCCATAACGGATTTAAAGTCGAATCAAACATATTAAAAACCTTAAAATTTCAGGTAAATCAAGAAAATGCCAGGAACGGAGAAACACAAAGCAACAAACCAGTGACGATAATCAGGTACAAAGACATCCCTTTGTATTTGTGCAATGCCGGTACTTTGTAAACCAGCCACGCCGGGATCAGGCACCCTACCATGCCGAAAATCGGGCTACAGATAGAGGTGAAGCTCAACACCGGGGCGTTCAGTACGATGGCGCTCCAGGCCAGCAAAATGGCGAAAATCATGATGCCGCGCTGAACGAGATTTTCGTTAATCTTCTCGGCAGGTATCTTGCGACGCAGGATGTTCATTACGATCCCTTGCGTTGCTTCGCGAAAGCCTAAATAGACGCCAAAGAATGCAGTCATTACAGCAAAGATATTGAGAATGACGCTGACCACTTTCACCCACGCTGCGCCATCACCGCTAATAAACTGTGCGGCAATCGCCAGCGCGGAAATATTCTGCTCGTAGGCTTTTACCGCTTCGTCATGTCCCATCGCCAGCGTGAACGACACGGCGTAGAAAAAGACGGTGACAAACAAAATGCCAAACGCGATATTCATTGCCCGCAATGCTTTATGCCGCGCCACTTCAATTGATTTTTCCCGTGAGCGATAAGAGATCACCATCGGGCTTAACGTCTGGATAAACAGAATCGACGTCAGGGTAAACGGCAGCGTAATAATGGCGTTTTTCATCAGCAGCCCCAGCGGCGGTAGCGAACCGACGTTATACAGATGCCACATTCCCACCATCGACACGCCCAGCGCCGCGACCACCAGCAGCTTGGTCAGCACCATGCCGGTCGAAATTTTGAATAACAATTTCTCGCCGCGTGAGGAGATCGCCACCAGAATGCAAATCAGTACCAGACCATAAAAGGGACTGTCTGACAGCAACCCTTCCGTCACGCCGAAGGTATGCAGGTAGGAAGCACTATCGTTGGTGATGGCGGTGGAATAGACGAACATCCAAATCACCAGCATTACGAAATAGAGTGCACCTAACAGGATGCCCCAGTTTTTACCTAAATAACCGCTGATGACGCTCGGGTAATCTTTACACTCCGGTGATTCTGCCAGCGTATTAATAAACAACCGCTGAAACAGATACATTGCCGGGTAACCAATCACCGATGAGAGCAAAAATACCCATAATCCCATCAAACCGACCTGCACCGGGAGAAAAACAATCCCCGCGCCAATCGCCATCCCGATACTCATAATCACCCAGCCGGTGTCAGTACTGTCGAATTTGATCGCTTCTCGCCACTCGCTCTCACTCATTCCAGCACGACCCGCCGGGGTCGAAGCGTCTGCAATGACGCCTTTATTCGATGCAATTTCCATAATTTCTCGCTCAATATTTTGTAGGGCTTATTATTTTTTTTCCGAGCCGCATCAAGGCGATATGCGGTCTACGTTTTTGCAGGCGAGTTATTAGAATAAAGAAATGATACGCGTGAGATCAGAGAAAATCTTCACAATCAAGACTTTTAAATAGCAATTGTGGGTAATAATTTTCTATTAAATTGAGTTAATAGAAATAATTATTCTCTATTTGCGGCAGATCACAATAAAAAAGGGTGCACATTTTGTGCACCCAAGGATGATAGCTGACAGCAATGTCAGCCGCAGACCACTTTAATAGCCAGTCCTCCGCGTGATGTTTCGCGGTATTTATCGTTCATATCTTTGCCGGTTTCATACATCGTCTCGATCACTTTATCGAGTGAAACACGCGGTGCCGAGGTGCGGCGCATCGCCATCCGCGCGGCGTTTACTGCTTTCACGGCATTAATGGCATTACGTTCAATGCACGGGATTTGTACCTGTCCGGCAACCGGATCGCAGGTCAGCCCAAGGTTATGCTCCATCGCGATTTCCGCCGCATTGCATACCTGCGCCGGACTGCCACCCAGTAGTTCAGTTAACCCTGCCGCTGCCATTGAACAGGCCACGCCAATCTCCCCCTGACAGCCGACTTCCGCGCCAGAGATGGAGGCGTTCATTTTATACAGCGCGCCAATTGCCCCCGCTGCCAGAAAATAGCGGGCAATTGACCGCTCGTTTACCGGACGACGGAACTTATCGTAATAAGCCAGCACTGCCGGAATAATGCCGCACGCACCGTTAGTCGGTGCCGTTACCACGCGCCCGCCAGCTGCGTTTTCTTCACTAACCGCCAGCGCGTACATGTTGATCCAGTCGATGACATTCATCGGATCGTTAGAGATGTTATCGCTGGAAACCAGTTGACGACGCAGCGCTACGGCACGGCGCGGCACATTGAGCGGACCAGGCAGCACGCCTTCAGTATTCATTCCACGTTCAATACCGTCATGCATCACTTGCCAGATACGGGCAAACCCTGCGTCAATTTCCGCTTTACTGCGCAGCGCCAGCTCGTTGTGCATCATCAGGCCAGATATAGACAGGCCGTTGTGATCACACATTTTCAGCAGTTCACCTGCTGAGTGGAAATCGTAAGGTACGGGTGTTTCGACATCGTGCGACAGGCCGAAGTGTTCTTCTTCGACAATAAACCCGCCGCCGACAGAGTAATAGGTTTTGCTTAATAGCTCTTCCTGTCCCTTCCAGGCAGTGATCCGCATTCCGTTCTCATGGCGAGGCAACATTTCGGGATGGAAGATAATGTTCTTTGCTACAGGAAAATCAACAATATGCGCGCCAGAAGCCACCGGCAACCGCCCGCTGCGCGTCACTAACTCTATAAATGCAGGGATCTCATCAATGACAACATCCTGCGGACTGTTTCCTGCCAGTCCCATGATGATGGCGACATCCGTGGCATGGCCTTTGCCCGTCAGTGACAACGACCCGTACAGATCGACCACAATATGGCTCGTCGCGGTTAATAAGCCGCTACTTTCCAGCCGATCAATAAAACTTTTTCCGGCATTCATTGGCCCCACAGTATGCGAACTGGAGGGACCAATCCCAATTTTGAAAATATCGAATGCACTAATCATATCCACACCCTCGGATTGCCGTTCAGTGAAGTGGAGCGGAACGACCTTGCGACCGTCCCGCTCACGAGGCTTTACGCACTACGTACTGCGATGGCTTCAATTTCCAGCTTCACATCTTTCGGCAAACGCGCGACCTGCACACAGCTCCGGGTCGGGTAGGTCGCCTGATGTTCATCGAAGAACTGCTTATAGACTTCATTGATGGTGGCAAAATCATTCAGATCGGTGATGAACACGGTCATCTTGATGATATCGCCCACACTCAGCCCGGCAGCAACCACGATCGCTTTGACGTTTTCGAGGCTTAAACGCGCCTGATCTTGCACATCAGCCGGGATCTCACCGGTCTGTGGGCAAACCGGAATTTGCCCGGAGGTGAAGACCATGCTGCCTAAATCAACGCCCTGAACATAAGGGCCGATTGCGCCTGGGGCACGTTGCGTTTCGATAATCTTTTTCATACATCCTCCGGCGTCAGAGCGCCTGGGTAAAGGTACGTGAAATAACATCCTGTTGCTGTTCACGGGTCAGTGCGTTGAAGCGCACGGCGTAGCCAGAGACACGGATTGTCAGGTTAGGATATTTTTCCGGGTGCTCGATGGCATCCAGCAGCATTTCCCGATTCATTACGTTGACGTTGAGGTGTTGACCGCCTTCGACATCCGCTTCGTGGTGGAAATACCCATCCAGCAGGCCGACAAGGTTCGTTTTACGTATCGGATCTTCTTTGCCCAGCGCCGCAGGGACGATGGAGAAGGTGTACGAGATCCCATCTTTGGCGTAGGTGAATGGCAGTTTCGCCACCGACGTCAATGAGGCTACGGCGCCTTTGCGATCACGACCGTGCATCGGGTTAGCGCCCGGCGCGAACGGTGTTCCGGCGCGGCGACCGTCCGGCGTGTTCCCGGTTTTCTGGCCATACACCACGTTAGAGGTGATAGTCAGAATCGATTGAGTCGGCACAGCATTGCGATAGGTTGGCAGAGCTTTAATTTTCTTCATAAAGCGTTCAACCAGATCGCAGGCAATGCTGTCTACGCGCTCGTCGTTGTTGCCATACTGCGGATATTCGCCGTCGATTTCGAAATCCACCGCCAGGCCGTTTTCGTCACGGATTGGTTTCACGCGAGCATATTTGATGGCAGACAGGGAGTCCGTTGCCACCGACAGGCCCGCGATGCCGCACGCCATGGTGCGATAGACATCACGATCATGTAGCGCCATCAGCGAAGCTTCGTAGCTGTACTTGTCGTGCATGTAGTGAATGATATTCAGCGCGCTGATGTACTGTACCGCCAGCCAGTCCATGAAGTGGTCGAGGCTATCCATCACTTTGTCGTAGTCCAGCACGTCATCCATCAACGGAGCCGTTTTCGGGCCAACCTGAATCTTCAGCTTCTCGTCCATTCCGCCGTTGATTGCGTACAGTAGCGTTTTCGCCAGGTTAGCGCGCGCACCGAAGAACTGCATCTGCTTACCAATCACCATTGGGCTGACGCAACAGGCAATCGCGTAATCGTCGCTATTGAAGTCAGTACGCATCAGATCGTCGCTTTCATACTGCAAAGAGGATGTGACGATAGACACCTGCGCGGCATATTTTTTGAAGGCAATCGGCAAGGCTTCCGACCACAGAATAGTCAGGTTAGGTTCCGGTGCAGGCCCCATAGTGTGCAGGGTGTGTAAATAGCGGAAGGAGTTTTTGGTCACCAGGGTTCGACCGTCCAACCCCATCCCGCCGATCACTTCCGTCGCCCAGATCGGGTCGCCGGAGAACAGCGAATCAAATTCCGGCGTACGCAAGAAGCGTACCATACGGATCTTCATGATGAAGTGGTCGATCAGTTCCTGTGCCTGCTGCTCATTGAGTACGCCTGCTTTAAAGTCGCGCTCAATGTAGATATCGAGGAACGATGCCGTGCGCCCCAGCGACATCGCGCCGCCATTTTGCGATTTCACTGCCGCCAGGTAAGCGAAGTAGAGCCACTGCACGGCTTCTTGTGCATTCTGCGCTGGACGAGAGATATCAAAGCCATATTTCGCCGCCATTTCCTGAATCTGTAACAGCGCACGGCGATGTTCTGCCAGTTCCTCACGCAGACGAATGGTGGCTTCGAGATCTTCGCCTTTTTCCAGACGGGACTGGAGATCGGCAAACTGCAGTTCGCGTTCACGTACCAGATAACTGATGCCGTACAGTGCCACACGGCGATAGTCACCGATGATACGCCCACGACCATAACCATCTGGTAAACCGGTCAGTACACCAGATTTACGGCAGCGCAGCATATCCGGTGAGTAAGTATCAAATACGCCCTGATTATGGGTTTTACGCAGATCGGTAAAGATGTATTCAAATTCGCTATCCATTTCACGACCATACGCGTGGAATGAACTTCTAATCATATTAATGCCGCCGAACGGATGCAGCACACGCTTTAATGGCGCATCCGTTTGCAGACCCACTATTTTTTCCAGCGGCTGGTCAATATATCCCGCGTCATGAGCGGTAATTGTGGTGGCAATATTGGTATCGAAATCCAATGGCGCGTGAGTCGCATTTTCGATACGGATGCCTTCCATGACTTTTTCCCACAATTCCGTGGTGGCAGGCGTCGCTTCGGCGAGAAAAGATTCATCGCCTTCATAAGGTGTATAGTTATGTTGAATAAAATCGCGGACATTAATTTCGTTTTTCCAGTCCGTACCTTTAAAGCCAAGCCATGCGTCGGCGTACAGCTTATCGCTGGTATCAATATCTACCTTCATGAAAAATAATCTCTCTACAATACTTCAACTAAATTATGCAAATTCTGCGGGCGCGTTCACTTTGCCTAAATGAATGGCATCCAAAGCAATCATTTTTTCTTCGTTAGTCGGAATTACGGCGCAAATGACACGCGCATTTTCACTGGAAACAATTCGCTCTCCAAAAGAGTTAGAGCGATTATTCATTTCTGTATCAATTTCTACGCCTAATACAGCTAAATGTTCCATGACCAGACGACGAATTAAACTTGAATTCTCTCCTATTCCGCCGGTGAATATAATTCCATCCAGGCGATGTAATGAAGCAGCGTGTCCGGCAATATGACGGGCAATTCGGTGAACAAAGGTTTTAATTGCCAGTTGCGCGCGTTCGTGACCTTCATGCCAGGCTTTTTCCAGAACACGTAAATCCGAAGAAAGGCCGGAAATACCTAATAATCCCGACTCTTTATTCACTACGCGTTCCAGGTCCCCCAGGCTCTGGTTGGTTTGGCTGGCGACCCAGGACATCGCCCCGAAGTCGACATCACCACTGCGGGTACCCATCATCAAGCCTTCCAGCGGCGTCATTCCCATTGAAGTGTCAACACTCTGACCGTTGCGAACCGCGCAGATTGATGCGCCATTGCCAAGATGCGCCACAACCAGGCCGGAGTCATCTTCCGCCAGATTCAGCAGCGAATGTGCGCGCTGGGAAACATAGCGGTGCGACGTGCCGTGGAAACCATAACGGCGTACACCTAACTCTTCATAATATTTCCACGGCAGGCCGTATAAATAAGCTTCCGGAGCCATCGTCTGGTGGAAACTGGTATCAAATACCGCCACCTGAGTTACGCCCGGGAATAATTGCTGCGCCGATTCAATACCACTTAAATTGGCGTAATTATGCAGGGGTGCCAGTGGAGAAACGCGACGGATATTATCAATGACTTCATCGGTAATAATGGCGGACTCGGTAAAAATACTGCCGCCGTGAGCGATGCGGTGGCCAATTAAAGCCACACTGTCATTTAAATTCCGTTTTTCCAGTTCAAATGCAATTGCCTTCAATGCACCTTCGTAGCTGTGGTGAGCCAGCGGTGCTGGCTCTCCCCCATTTACGGATAAGAATGCATTTTCCGAGTTAATACCGTCGGCAATACCTGACATTAATACTTCACAGTCGCTGGCATTGAGTACGGAAAACTTAATCGAAGACGAACCACAGTTAATAACCAAAACAACCGGAAATTCATTCATCTCTTTTCTCATCCTGAGTTACGGATTAAAACAGTTTGTATACGATGTTCAGGATGGTCAGCAGACCAATCACGGTAACAAACACGTTATCCAGACGACCACGGTATTTCGCCAGAGACGGCGCTTTACGGATGGCATACATCGGCAACAGGCACAGCAGTGATGCGATAATCGGTGCGCCCATGGCTTCAATCAGGTCGAGGATGTTCGGGTTGGCGTAGGCAACAACCCAGGTGGAGCCCATAATGAAAATCATGCTGATAGTATTCAGTTTACCCAGCGACACTTTGGTTTTGTCACCTTTATAACCGAACTTCAGAATCAAACCATTCAGCCCTTCCAGCGTCCCCAGATAGTGACCGAAGAAAGATTTGAAAATAGCCACGAGTGCGATGATGGAAGCGGCATATTCCAGTGTAATCGCAAACGTTGTTTTGGTACCGGTCATGGACGCAAAGTGGTTAGCCAGATAAGAAAGCACTGGAATATTCTGCGCTTTCGCTTCAGCCATATTCGCCGGAGACAGCGTAAACAGGCAGCTAAAGGCAAAGAACATCACCACTGCAACCATCAGCATACTGGCGCGAGAGATGATTTGTGAACATTTACGCTCGGTGAAGTCGCGACCAAAATCTTTCTCGTACTCTTCACGTTTAGAAACCACGAAGGAAGAGACGATTGGCGAGAAGTTAAAGGAGAAAACCATGATGGAAATCCCCAGCCAGACGGTGATCAGGATACCGTCATGACCAGTTAACGACAGCGAACCGAGGTCAACCTGGTCGATAACTGCAGAGTTCCAGTAAGGGATCAGCGAAAGAGAAATCAGCACCAGGCTGGCGATAAACGGCCATACCAGATAGCTCATCACTTTAACCATCAGATCCTTACCAAACCAGATGACGAAAGCCATCAGCAGCAACAGGAACAGCGCCACAAAGCCGCGATTCAGCGGTGCAAAGCCGAGCTGGTTTTCCCAGAACGTCATAAAGGTGTTGGTAATGGTAACGCCATAAATCCACAACAGTGGGCAAATCGCGAAGAAGTGCAGGAACGTGATAACCACGCCGCCAGTTTTACCAAAATGCTCTTCCACCGTTTCCGTAATGTTGCCGGAAGGGTTAGAGCCAGAAAGACACAGACGCGCCAGTGCCCGGTGGCAATAAAACGCGATGGGGTATGCTAATACCAACATCAGAAGAATCGGGATCAGTCCGCCAAAACCTGCGCGGATAGGGAAGAACAGCACCCCGGCGCCGATTGCCGTACCAAACAAGCCTAACGTCCATGTGGTATCTGATTTACGCCAGGACGATTGTTTTGTCTGGCTGGATACAATGCTATCTGAAGTACTCATATCCTATCCTCAACGAATTAATTAAGCGTCAACGAAACCGGTGATTTGAGAGACGCGAGAAAGATCGATATTGCCGCCGGAAATAATACTGACGGTTTTTCTGTTTTGAATATATTGGTCTAATTTACCGCTTAATAATGCAGCACATGCCAGAGCGCCTGCGCCTTCGGTGACGACTTTATTGCGCTGAATTAAGGCAATCATACTGTTTCTGATTTCGTCTTCGCTGACCAGCACGATGTCATCGACTAATTCACGAACGATTTCGTAAGTTAAATTACCCGGGCGGGAGACATCACAACCATCCGCCAGGGTGCCGGTAGTTCGGTGCGTAGTTATTTCTCCGGAGTGGAAAGAAGCCGCCATGCCGTGAACGTTTTCAGACTGTACGCCAATAACACGGATGGTCGGGTTGATAGATTTAATTGCCACCGCAATACCAGCAATTAAACCGCCGCCGCCAATTGGCACAATCACGTTATCGACATCATAGAGATCTTCCATAATTTCCAGACCAATCGTTCCCTGGCCAGCAATCACTTTCGGATCATCGTAAGGTGGGATAAAAATACGGCCTTCCATTTCGACAATTTCGCTCACTTTAGCAATAGTGTCGTTGAAGTTATCACCATGCAAAACGACTTCTGCGGAGTAGTCGCACGTTGCCGCGACTTTGGATTTCGGCGCACCTTTTGGCATCACCACTTTACCGTCAATACCCAGCATCGCGCAGGAGAGCGAAACCCCTTGCGCATGGTTGCCCGCAGAGCAGGCCACTACTCCTTTACGTTTTTCCGCATCAGTCAGTGAACTTAATTTATTAAATGCGCCACGAATTTTAAATGAACCAGTACGCTGCATGTTTTCGAATTTGAGGAATATTTCACCTTTGCAACGTTCACTAAAATAGTTGGAGCGAGGCATACCTGTTTTATAAATTCGCCCAGCCAGTCGTTGTTTTGCTTCAATGATGTCATCAATAGCAACCGGGAGATCGTATGTAATATGCATTATAAAACCTCTTAGCCTGAATTAAATATGTAGGTAACCGTAACCGACACCTGCAAAACAGACAGGTGGATTATTTATGTTTAAATTAAAACAAATAACTAATCAACTTCAATTAATTGCCTTCGTCTACACCCATTATAAGATGAATACTCTTTGGCTAATTCCACCAAAACCGATGCTGCTTTTTTAATACGATAATTTTTCGACCATACCGCGGCATATTGTACCACAGGTAATGTTTCTTCAACCGGAATAGTAATAAATTGATTAGAACCAAAAGGTGATGTCATATCACAAGGAATTACAGTTAAGAAATCAGCATTGAGAACAAGATTATAAATTGTCACGACTGAGTCGGTTTTAACGATGTTTTCAATACTGATGCCATTTCTTTGTAACGTAGTAAGTAGTTCGCTGTAGTACCCCATATTGGTTTGTGGCAACACCCACTGTTCGTTCTTCAACGACTCCAGCGTGGTGGTGCCGGTGCATGTTCGGGACTTACTGGCTACCAGCACAAACTCGGACTCGAACAGCGGCTCAACATGTAAATCCTGAAGCTTCATTTCTGCGCTTAACGTACCAATCGCAAAATCCAGTCGACCGTCGCGGATTGCCGGTAAGAACGAAGACAGTTGCGCTTCATACATAGAAACCTGCGCTTTCGGGAACACCTCTTTGAACTTGTTGATCATCCCTGACATAAAAGTAAAACCAATCAATGAAGGAAAACCAAATGAGACTTCCACCACCGCCTCAGAAGACATACCGCTTATCTCATTAACCATATTTTTCATTTCACGGGTAATGGATTCGGAACGGGAGAGTAACAATTGACCGGCAGGTGTTAATGTTACACCGGTATTTTTCCGCACCACTAACTCCACACCAAAATAATCTTCAATATCGTTAATGATTTTACTGACGGCCGGTTGAGTTAACCCTAACTCTTTTGCAGCCGAGCCGATAGAACCACTTCTAATAACTTCCTGAAAGACTACCAGGTGCTGCGTTTTCGGAAGAAGAATAGTGCTCATAACGACCTACGTTAATTACCTCATTGACGGCATGAAGTGTATCAAAATGAAATGAACAGGATATGTGCGACCACTCACAAATTAACTTTCAATACTTTCCATGGCATCGTTACCAAAATTAAATACCCTTAAGCATCAACAAGTTAAAGTATAAAAATCAGCATAAACCCTGATTTTTGTCAAAAAAAATGACGGGGATAACCATATTTTATGGCGATAACATCATTCTTTATGTGGTTAATACAAAAAAGGGGCTGAGACTATATTTCAAGCAATTACCGGATAATTACCAGGCAAAATTTGAGTTAAATTTAATGAGTAAGTTCTCAAATTTTATTATAAACAAACCATTTTCAGCGATAAATAATGCGGCACGTCACATTTTTTCACGCTATTTGTTGGAGAACAAACATTTATTTTATCAATATTTTAAAATTTCGAATACAGGTATTGATCATCTAGAACAATTGATTAACGTCAACGTTTTCTCTTCTGACAGGACGTCATTTTGTGAATGCAATCGTTTTCCATAAATTCTTCTCCCCTCATAGGCAACGAAGAGCATTTTGTGTTGAGGATCACAAAACGAATAATTGCTGGTCGCCGCGATAAGGTCAGACGAAGACAACAAGGGGGATTCTCACTGTGCTTTACATCAGCGTAGGCCATAGAATGTTGCTTCGTTGACTGTAATGCCGGGTAAATGAGCGTTTTTTGATAGTGCGAAAGAACCGTGCAAGGAGAATAAGCATCTATTATTGTTTGTCATGATGACAGGCAGGCATCAATGAAAGGCTTCTCAATTGCTCATATTTTTCACCCTTCAATCCCGTCAATGCACGCAGTGGTTAACAATCACAATAGAAATATTGATTATTGGACGGTAAAAATTTAGGTTATAACGCCCAAATTATTCAACGATCGGACAATACCTGCGAACTTACAATTAATGAGAGAAATATACGTATAATTACGACCTTTTAAATGCAATATAGACTTAATAACTTCTTACAAAGTCTGTTATTAATACCGTAGATATTCATCTTACCCTGGGCACCAAAAGCAAAAACCCGCCGAAGCGGGTTTTTACGTAAATCAGGTGAAACTGACCGATAAGCCGGGTTCTGTCGTGGACAGTCATTCATCTAGGCCAGCAATCGCTCACTGG
>OAVD01000067.1_pt1 | contig 90695 bp, 104 predicted proteins | sample 1476351 | NCBI WGS metagenome assembly OAVD01 (sample SAMEA2580075, study PRJEB22360) | human gut metagenome | biome: human gut; feature: human-associated habitat; material: faeces | place: Denmark | collected 2008/2010 | reverse complement strand
AAGGGGTTTTTATGGGGTATTACGCGACGTCGCCGGGGTATGTGGCGTCGTCGTAGGCGTAGAAAATTTCTTTATATTCCGGCGCGGTAATCTGACAGTTGCTGTCACCGGAGGGGGCGACCTCCTGAACTATCCCATGCCGGGCACCTTTTTCACTGTCGCAGAACAGCAAACGCGGTAGATCAATATCAGGGTCGTCCATAATCCAGTCTTCCGGGTGCAGATCGTCGTTGTAAGGTATGGTAAGAGTGAAATCATCTATCCGCTGCGGCGTCAGCATCCGCGACGATGGACGACCGTTCTGAAACTGTATCCAGCAGCGAGGATTCGCGTAGCTCCAGTCCAGTGGCTCTGTAACGTGCAGCGTAATTTCCTGGAAGTCGTATATCATTGCGTCAATCAGGCAACTTTGGGTTTTCCCTGTTCGAATGTCGTCGGACAAAATGATGTGGTCACCAAAATCATGGCACCATCCCAGCATTGCAGTTGTGGCCGTATACGTCCGGCGTTGATGGAGATATTTCATTAATCGGCGCATCCCGATACGCCAGGCACGATCCGCAGTCATGACGACATCGATGGTGTAAGCCTCCGTTTTCCGGGGGAACGGATTTTCAGGCGTCCGGCACTGTACGGTCTCCTCCGCCCAGGTAACGGGATTGATGTATTTCACATCCACACCATCAAAATCGTCCTCCGAAGGCACCCTGAATGATGTCTGCATTTCCTCGACAGTATCCTGGGGGGTGATGATTCCGGTCCAGCTTTTGACCCCTTCACGCCCGACGGAAAGTAAGCCGTCAGACAGCAGAAAATACCCCATACCTGCTTCAGCAATCTTATCGAAAATATCCTTTGCGGACGTGCTGTCACTGCTTGCCTGATGGTCAAAATACTCACCTCGTGGCGTCCAGTAGTTAGCCTCAAGCATGTTAATTGTGGAAATGTCGATCTGGTCGTCGCGATAACCCAGACTGCGGGCCAGATGCAGGAATGCCCCGCTGATTGTCCTGTCACCACCGCCATCATAGTTTCGCGTCGCGACAACACTCACACGCTTGTCTGACTGCGCCGCCAGCTGGCCGCCGGTTTCAACCGTGATCCCTATTGTTGATATCCCTGCGTAGGAAGTCGGACGGGAAAGCAAACGACCTCTGAGCGCCTGCCAGAACATGCTGTCTCTCGCGTTGTTGCTCCCCTGCTCGTTGCGGCGGCGGCATCGAACCTCCACCAGCCCGGGAGAAGACAGATCAAAACGCTCTGTAAAACCGAGGCCATTAACGTTTTTAAGCGCGTATACCCCCTGCTTACTCGTCCACCCTGATCCGGAACCATATACGCGGTACTGGATTTCATACTCGACATGGCGAACCCGCTTATTCCCGTTGTTCTGGAATCCGCAAATTCCATTTGGGAAAGCAAAGTTGACCTCGAAGGCGTCCACAACTTCATTTTGCGGGGAGGCCAGAAAGGGGCCGAGCCATGTTTCATTATCGTTAATACCAGACGCGGCAAAATCCACGACGGTACGGGTCAGAAAACCTGACCAGGTGTTGTCAACGGCACCGTTAACCACTCTCTGTACGGTCGCAGACGATCCGTCAGTCGATGCTATCTGGTATTCGTTACCACGGTGAGCCAGGGAAATCCGCTGCGTGCCGTCCGGCAGGCCAGAAAATGCGGTACCGGAATCGTATGCCAGCCTGACACTGGCTGTGACCGCCGGGCTTCCGCCACTGGATGCTGTACCGGCAGTAAACACAGGGCTGTCTCCAAAAACTGACGCGGGCAGGAATGATGACGAAATGGAACCGCCACGCCACGGGCTGGAGATTTCCACGATACGAATCACGCCGCCGTCATCCTGAGCAATCAACCCCGATCCGGTCAGCCCGCTGGTAATCGCCGCCAGCAAACCGGACATTGTGCCGTAGTCAGCAACCAGGGACAGGGTATAGGTGACGCCCTGCCAGGTCAGGGCAAACGTCTGGCTGGTTGTCGTAAAATCATACGTGGCTGGCGACGCACTGGCGCGCAATGCTGCAGTCGATCCACCCGTTCCCGGAACGGCGTCCTGGTGAGGGGTATACGTGGCAATCTGCAGATCATAATCGGTACCGCTAAACGTCAGCGTTACAGGCATACCATTATATGGCGCCACTTCTTCGACGGCGTCACCTGTCAGAACGTTAAAACCATCCTCAATCGATACCTGATAATTCACCGGCGCTTTCAGAGTGACAATTGCACCCTCAATCCAGCCAGGAGGCAGCTTGTTCTCATCTTCATCATCATCGTTGTCATCGTCGACATCGAGACCTGAAAACGAGACTGAGGCGCCGCTGACGGTCATGGCATCAGCAACGATATCACTGGCTTCAGGGGCAGTCTGAGCCATATCCAGACCTGACCCGCTTGATGTCCCGCCAACTTCTGTACTGTTGAACCAGACCTCGCTGCGACGGTCACCCGCCACGTTATCGCCCGGACCATAGCTGGTATAAGAAAAGCCATCGCCTAACGGCAGAGCAGGAGTTTCACCCACCCGAAAATCACCGCCGGTGTAAGAGAAACGTCCATACCCGAGGCACACAAACATTTCGACCGTCATCCGGGTGGGATCATTGGGGTCAAAGCGAGTGACCGGCTGCACCAGGTAATCCGGATAAATTCTGTTTCTTCCGAATACCTCACGAACAGGATCGCCAAGCTTAGCTGTATTCGCTTTTGCCGGGTTCAGGTCCAGTGATGCTGAATTGCCTGACGAAAACCCGCCCAGCTCTGGTTTCGGGGCGAAAAACAGCGCATAGGCCGTAGAAGCAATAGATACGGCAACCGATACCCACACGGCGATTTCCAGGCCGGTTCCATACGGGATCGGGTAAATCCGCACATCGCTGTCTGGCCGCAGCAAACATAGTGGCCATTCCGCAGGTGGAACAGCCCGGCCGTCCAGTTCGACCGCAACAGGATGCTTTCTGTCCTGCGAGTAGCTCGGGACATTCCTGGCCATCCACTCATGCAGGGTCATCGCGCCATGTTCGTACGTCTCCAGGGGTTCACCCGGCAACCGGGACGGAAAAAACTTTATCGTCATTGCCAGAACTCCATGCGGTTAAAGCGGCGGATAAATCGCGCCAGTGGCAGAAACGTAACCCCCGAGCCTGGATTACATTCCGCAACCTGCAGCTGGTTATCGAGCATGACAACGATCCCGACATGCGTAACCGTTGAGCCCGAATAGCAGGCCACGCCAGCACCTTCGCAGGGCTCGCAACGCTTCAGCGAAAGCATCAACTTTCTCGCCTCCCGATTGAGACCGCCGTCGTCTTTGGTTACACCAGCGAAGTCAGGCCAGAGGGGTAACTCCAGATCACGCCGGATTTCATTCACAATGCCAAAACAGTCGAGTTTCGGGTATACGCGTCCGCCTTTCAGCCAGGTGACTGAACGGTATTTATCAGCGTCAAACATGTTTGCCTCAGATTAGTAACGTAAGCCAGGATGCTCTGCGAGGTTGTAACGTTTACGGGGCCAGGCTGTTTTGAGGATATTCATATAGCCTGCCGTGACCTGTACTGCTGTCGGGGTCCAGGAGCCGGATTTAATATCGAGCGTATACGGTGATGATGCCGGGGCAGACAGATCGGATGAAATGTACCGCCGGAATGTCAGCGTGGCTGATTTCATTTCATCCAGAACTTTATCGATGGCTCCAGAAACGACACCGTCAATATTACTCAGGGCGAATTTCAGATCCTGCGTTCCGTCCGCATTTCGCGCTGGCAGTGCAATTTCTATCGCGCAGGCTTCAAACGTCGCCGGCTGACCATTTTCCAACGTTACGGAAACGTCATCCCAGCCGCTGGTTAACCAGTAGTTATCATCGCCAGCCGATATCTGCAGCGTGTCATGGATAACCTCCGAACCGCTGCTGGCATATAGCCGCTCAAGAATTGTCATGCTTCGGCCACTCTTTGTTTAGCGCAATATCCAGTAACGACTGACCAGCGAGCCATTCCGGGTAATTTCCCCATCCAACCGGCGGTAACGGTCGTTCCCATAATTCCAGCGTTGCGCTGTACTGCCAGTATTTTGGCGCGACCAGCGTCGGCCCTTCGTAAATATCCACGAACCTGGCTTTATAGGGCTTTACCCCGATGGGGGTCTGGAGTTTCAGATAGAACCATGACTGGCCATCTTTAAGCGCATCCCTGAAAAAAGCCTCAAATACCTGCGCCAGCGCATCAGTCTTAAAAATCCATTTAACTGATGCCTGGGTCGGTGTTGAAGTGTATCGCCTTCGCTGCTGAGCGCGACCGGACGTCATTTCCGTTCGCAGTATCGGTGATATGGGCTTAAAACCGTACCCGTCCATCAGCGGCATAGGCAGGTACTCATCCGGATAGATAATATCCGCCATTAACTTTCCCTCCGGGCTGGTTTATCGTGGTTTTTTTGGCTGTAGGTTGGAGTAAATAGCCCGGCCGAATTTCTTCTGTGGGTTATTTACCTCGGCGGTTAAGGTGTTAACTATCCGCTGTTCAAGAGCATCATTTCTTCGCTCTACAGCCTGCATCGTTATGTCATCGGGTTTGCCGGTGAAGGTGCTTCGTGCGTCCACGCTGACAGCTATCCGTGGCTGTGCCTGAATCTGGCTTGCTGCGCTCTGTACTGCAGGGGACTCACGACCAACCGCACGAACACCCAGCGAACCATCAGCCCCACGGGTCAGCGGCATAATTGCTTCCGGACCAGCTTCACCGAACACACCAGCCCCTTTCGCAAAGGCAAAATACTGCGGAGTGCTGTATACACCGCCGCTGTATGCGGAAAGTGAAGGCGAATCGTAGACACCACCGAGGGCATTAAAGGCAAAAGACGATCCAAAGCTTTGCAGCGCAGTTCCACTACTTGCAGCTCCACTTGCTCCACCAAAAAGACTACCGAACATCCCACCAGCACCACCGCCGAACGACGCCATAATCGCTTTGGTGATTAACGCCTGTGTTGCCATCTGGATCAGCGTCTTAATCACCGTTTCACCCAGAGAGCTGAAGATATTCGACATCCCATCTTTGAACGAGGTCGCACCAGTCAGAACACTGGTCAGGTTGTTGGAAATGGAGTTCGTGGTGTTATTGAGAATCTCGCTGGTTGCTGATGCTGCCATTGAACTGAGATCAGCAGCCTGATCGGCGTAGTTCATCAGTGAATCGCTGATCCCAGCCCGCCAGTCTGACTGCTGTTCATCGGTTTTCTTGTAGTAGTCTTCCTGAATCTGGAGCCGTTCAGTAAGCGCCGCCTGTAGCGCTTCCGTTTGCTGTTTGTACAGGTCCTCAGAAATCTGACCTTTGCTGAAATCCCGCTGCAGGTCCCGCTGCTGTTTGAGAAAATCAGTACGAATATCCGCCATTTCCTTCATGCGGTCGCGGGCCTTTTCCCCTATCCCGGCACCAAGAAAATCAATATCCCCCCTGTCGCGTGCAGCAGCGTTGCTGTCAGCCAGCCCCTCACGGAACGTTTTTAACTGTTCAGCAATGTTTTTCTGATCGATAAGTGCAGCATTGTGCAGAAGGGTTTCTTTTTTAGCTTGATCGAGTGAGGCTAACTCCCCCTGAACTATCTGATATTTTACTTTTGCCAGTTCATTGCTTTGTCCGGCGAGTGCAATCTGTTCTTCTTGTTGTTTAACAATACGGGTATATGCATCTTCATTTTTTTCTACCTCTGACTTTCCGCGAGGTTTTTTTTGCGATTCGTTAAGTTTAAAGTCTGTAGCAGCATTACCTTGAATAGCTGCGATCTGCTCATCCTGCCCTGGTAAAATATTACCTTTATTATCAGTTCTAACCGCTCCCTGTTTGATGGCATCCTGAAGCGCTTTAAGCTTAGCCCGCTCAACACCTTCTTTTTGAGAGAGGGCTATACTCTCCTTCTGTTGCTTTATAAAATTATCGTAAGCTGTGTTGGTTTGAGCTGCTGGGGGCTGGCCGCTCCCAGAACGTTTTTTTAATTCGTCCATGAATTGAATGGTAACTGAGAGCGAAGTTGCCATTGCTTCATTAACATTCAGCGCATCAATTATCGAGTTTTTTATTTTATCAAAAGCAACTGCCGATGCCTGAACTTTTGAGGCTAATTCTGTTTGTAAATTATTTTGCGCATCTACAGCATTGTTTAATTGAGATGTAGTATCAGCAATATCGCGGGATATTTTGTTATATTCCCGCTGATATTTAGCAGCGTTCTGTACGTAACCATTATTTTGATCATTCTGAACGCCCATTTGTCGAGCGAGAGACGTATATTTCTGAACTTCAGCAGCTGCCTCGGCTTGAGCATCCCTCAAGTCCTCCAGCTTATCTTTGAGCGCGTCAATGGATTCACCAGAATCGGCAATAGAGCCTCTGATTTGAATTTCGCTCATGGCTTTCGCTTTTTCCACCACCTCATCAAGGGTGGAGGCATACTGTATAGCAGACTGACGCGCCTGTTCCTGGTTCTGATACCAGGTATACCAGGCGCCTGCCCCCAGCATCAAAATCCCTGGAATGCCACCAAATAAGGAGGATACGCCAGCCCATGCCGTTCTTGTAACAGAGGTTAGCGCATTCAGCCTCTGGTTTGACATTGATAGCTCATTAACGGTCGCGGTCTCGGCTTTGTTAGCCTTTACCATATCCATTGAGTTTTTGGCCAGAAGTGTTCTGATAGTCGCACGTTGTTTTTCAGTCTGCGCCAATTCTAATTGAGCCACGAGCGATCGTTGATTTGAAAGGAGAAGTGATTTTTCTGATTCGATCTGTGCAAGCGAAGCATTTGCCCCCTCAATTTTGGCCGCTGTACTCGAAATTTCTGCACCTCTGGCCCGTATAAGTTCTTCGGTGTGCGACTTTAATTGCAACGTCCAGTTACCAAGAAAACGGGTAACTCCAATCGCCGTTAATGCCCCTGCTGCCATTGCTACTGTATCAATGTTCTCTGCCAGGGAGTCAAGCCCACCAGCAAGCGCTGCAGAGGCACCATAAGCATCGTTTGTACCGCCAACCCAAGCAAGAAAAGCATTTTCAACCTTTTGAGTTGAGCCTGAAACCGTTTTTGGCATTGATTCAAATTCAGCCTGCATCACTCGCAACTGAGCGGTAATGGCCGGAATCACTTTATCTATTGTCAACAGTCCGTTATCAGCCATCGCCTTGAGGTCTTTACGGGCAACGCCCATACCTGCCGCTAAAGCACGGATGATTCGATCACCGTTTTCGTTAACAGAGTTGAACTCCTCTCCACGCAATACTCCCTGAGCTAACGCCTGGCTGAACTGCGTGATAACAGAACTAGCCTCAGACGTGCTGGCCCCAGATAATTTAAGACCCGTGCTGATAGCCTCGGTTACTTTCAGTACATCGCCAGAGGAATAACCAAACTCACGCATTGATGCTGCCGATCGAGCAAATAAACCTGCGTTATCACTGAACGCCGTCCCTGTTTTCTGGCTGATATCCATAAGTAATCGTTGGGAATTGGAGAAATCATCGGTTGATGTTGACGCCTGTTTTAAACGTGCATTCACAGAACTCCACTCATCAGCAAGGGCGATTAGGTGCCCAGTCGCAAAAACTCCGGCAAACGCACCAGCCATACCCATAGCTGCGTTTTTAGTTTCTGACAATTGTGCAGATACTTCGGCTAGTGCCTGTCTTGTCTCGCGTGCGGAAACAGCCGCCTGCCGGCCCCCCCTTTGCATTGTCTTATAATAATCGGACCCCATGCGAGAGGCGCGAGCGATCTCAGTCTGAAAGGACTGAGAATTAGCTGAAACTTTTATAATTAATTCGCGAAGGGTTGCCATTGCTATTCCTCTAAAAACAAAAAGCCCCGCTTGTGCGAGGCTCTTAATTTAATTCATTAGTTTAATCAATCACTCATCCTGACCGCATACCTTATAATAAAAATCCAAATCAGGACCAATGAGGGTTTTGTATATCTTCTTATCATCAATAGTATAGCTTACACCTTTAGAGAAAAAACCTTTCGATTTCATTGTTAAAGCCAACTGAAACTTTGAATAACCAGCATAGGCACCGTAGCTATTTTTTGAATTTATTTCACCACAAACAAATCCGCCAACCAGTCCATCTTTTTCACCTGCTTTTACAAACCTTAGATAGCGAAACTTTGAACTATCTGGATCTTTCATGTCAGCAGCAACTTCCTTTTTAGCAATATCTATTGCTTTTTCTTCGCCGGGCTTACATCCGGCCAGCACTAAAATGGATAATGCCAAAACTATTAATTTTTTCACACAGCGCCCCTGTTGGTAAAGATATGAGTAAATCCTACCATTGGTTAAGAAAGACTTCAGCTATCGTTGTTTAATTCAAGCTGACGCTGCAAACAAAGCGGCCTCTAAGGCTGCAAAAGGATCGCTGTAGTTAGTCGCCGTGTATCGATGAAAGCCCACGCCGTGCGCTATTCAAAAACCACGGATTTGTGTTTTTCACGCCTCAAAACCAGGCAGGTACATTTGAACCTCATCGACCACACGGGCGCGAGCTGCCAAAAGCAGGCGTTTGCGACCACCAGATCCCCATTTTCCCATACGGCTTGCGCACTGACTCACTTCCTTGGTTTCGGTGTTTATCACATGGTCAATTTTATTTAAGCGATCCATAGCATCAAAGCCATTACGGATCAGCATCTGGAATGTCTCGTATACCTTAATCTCGAATAATGGGTTAAGCCACGCAGCATAACGGATGGCAATTAGTTCGAGTCCCCATGACCCCTGAAGCGGACCACCTTTGATGGTTAATACCGATGCGATTTTCTTCGCATCGCTCAGGGCCTGTACAAACCGTCTTACTTGCTTTGTTTTGAGGAATTCACCAGGCCGCTGTGATTCGGTGGCTTTGCCTTCCGCCACAGCCGCTGCATGAAGATCGTTGAGATTGTAGCGACCTTCACCGTCAACACGAACGGAAACGCCGTTTACTGATACGGTTGGATATTTCATCGTATTTACCTTTCTGTGGTGCGAGCCTGTTCGCGTAGACATGGGCAGCCAAGAGCGGAACGATGAAATCCACCGCCCTGTCTCAGACTCACACTACGGAAAGCTCTTGCTGGAAGATGCGCACGCGAATGCGCTTTAAATTGCAGATAAAAAAAAGCCCCGCGTTGAAGCGAGGCTGGAGACGATTCAATTTTATTCCGATGCTGCGAGCAAAGCGGCCTCTAATCCGGCAAATGGATCGCCACTGTCGATTACCTCATCCTCTTCTGTGCTCCACTTGAGTTGAGCATCTTCGATGGTGACTTTACCGCCCTGCGCCCCGTACATAGCTGAAACCAGCTGGGCATTGAGAATATCGCCACGGATATCACCGATCGGGCTGATACGGTCGAATTCAGCCCACATTCTGAATTCGCCAACCGTCATGGTTTGTCGCAGTTCGCCCAGCGTGCGGCCCATCCGGAGCGCCAGCGCCATCAGGAACTGCATGCCAGGCATTTTTACTTTGCTTTGGCATCATCCGCATCACGAATGAGATCAAGCGCCTGTTTCAGCAACCGGGAATGGACAGGGCCATAAATTGCTTCAACCTGTTCGGTATCATCGACGGTGAAAACGTACTTCAGGTCGGTATCCAGCAGAATATCAATGAAGAGTGTGACATCTGCCCGCATCGTGCGGAACGCGCGTTCTGAAGGGGTCAGTTCTGGCACCTCTGGCGCTTCCTGCCCTTCCGGTAGTTTTGGTTGTTCCGGGCTGGCAATCCCCTGCCAGCGAATCCAGGCCTCAGCCGATGGTTCACGAATGATAACTTTGGCGTTTTCCCATTCCGGAACGGTGACTTCTTTTTTACGAAAACCCGCCATCGGGGCCAGTGCCAGCGCTTTAAGATTCTGTTTTGACATTAAGTTTATCGCCGGTTTCCCGGCGCTCCATTAACTGATGGTGACGGTGCAATCAGATGAGGTGATAACGTTCGCCGGAGTGGCAGAGTCAGTGACTACACAGGAGTAAACTCCGGCATCACCAGAAACTGCACTGGCCTTATTAAACGTTGCGCTGGTCTGCCCGCTGACGGTTGACGAACCTTTTTTCCAGACGTAGGTATAAGGTGCAGTGCCACCCTGGATGACCACACCCATTGTCAGGGCGCTTCCTGCCGCTACTGATAGCGAAGGTGAAAGATCGTTGATGAATGACAGAATACCTGTCGAATCAATATTGCTGGGCTTACCTTTCAGACGCAGAGAGAATGTTGCAGCAACAACACCGTTGGTCTGTGAATCCCAGGTATGCTGACGAACTTCGGCGCGGAACAGGAAGCCATTCCCGGAAGGGAACACAACCTTAAAGCCGTATACGCCGTCATTATCGTAAGCAGTACGCAGCGTATCCTGCGCCGGGTTGCGGTAGAAGTTACCGGAGAGAGACATCTCAGACGGTGCCGGGAGCCCGTTGATATTCTCCGTTTCTTCTGAGCATAGCGTTGTCACGTCAATATCGTTCTTCTGACCAGCGGTAAAGCTGGCCTGTTTAATGGTGCAACTCAGGTTGAGCCAGGTCGCCGATGCCAGCTCTTCCGCAGTGACCGGCACTGATGTAATCATTACTACCGTTTTTTGGGCGCGTTCAAATAGTGCTGACATTGCAGCCTCCATAAATGAAAAAACCGCCAGCGGCGGTCAGGTTGGATTGGTTTCAGTCAGGCAATGACGGTTATTTCAAGCGTTGCCCGATGCAGGTGAGTTGTAGTGTCGTAGCCGGGGATTTTTGTCACCTCGGTAGGAGAAAGCACTTCAAGCCGGGCAAGGACCTCAAGCCGCAACGCCCTTGCCTCATCGTTAGTTTCTGCCCACACGTCTACCTGAATGTGCAGCGTCGATTCGGCCTGCCCACAGAACACATCACCGGATACGTCAGTCGGTATCGAGAAAATGACGTAAGGAGCGGTAACATCTGGAAGACCATCGCCGCCCAGCGGCACCACATACGGATAAACCCTCCCGTCTGCCAGCGGCGACAGCAGGTCATAGATATCATCCTCTGTCATTTCGCCAGCACCTCATCGATCGCCTTGTTCATTCTCTCCATCGCTACCTTTGCGGCCTCTTCCTGTCGGGTATCAAAAGCGGGGCGAACAAAAGGATGTGCCGGGGCCGTAGATGTTCCCAGCTCCACGAAGCGCCAGTAGAAAGCATTCCGCTTGTTGCTGGCCTTCATGGTGTTGTCGCTGTTCCCCGTTCGCGGGTTAACGCCACGAATATGCACCCCCGATGCGATTTCCCCACGGCGACGGCTTTTCTGGGTGACGACAACAACGTTTTTCTTCAGTTTTCCGCTTTGCTCAGGAGCCCGATCAATCACTTCCTGCCGGAGGACTTCAGCCCCGGCCCGAGTAGAGTCCCGGAGGACTTTGTTGTTTTCGGCTTTGCTGAGGATTTGCAGGTCTCGGGCGATATCCTCTAAGCCGGAAAAATCCAGATTCACATCAATCATTTTTCGGTCCCCTGTTTGCAGAGAATTTCCAGCCGGGTACCTTTGCTATCTGGCACCGGAGGCCCGGTGACATTCAATGTCACTCCTTTGTAGGGGCCGTTCAGGACAAGAAGCCGCGATGATGCCGAAATATCTTTGCGATATCGAACCCAGACACGAACTGTCGCATCTGCCCTTTCTGCTCCTGCTGTCAGGTTCTCTCGTCCACTGATTCCCTTTACCTCTGCCCAGATAGTGGCGCCGTCAGACCACTCTTCTGTTGGCTGACCACTCGGTGTTCGCGTAGCAATAAAATTTCGGATGGTGATCCGATGCCGCATTGGTCCAATTTTCATCATCCCCTCCGGCTAAACACCCATTTGAATTCGCCAGGGATTCAGCAACCAGCGTGCGGGTCCTGGGATATCAGGACTCAGATCATCCCCGCGGTTTTCATACAACCAGCCCACTATAAGAAGAACCGCGCTCTGAATGGAGGGCGTGATGATAAGCGGACGATCGCCGGCACTTTCATTCTCAACAGCACTATCCAGAGCAGCCTGGTCAGCAAAAAAGCGACGGTTAAGAAACTGCATAGCAGCATCCTCCGCAGCGGCAAGATACCCCTCCACCATCGTTTTATCGATTTCATCATCCAGCCTGAGATGTTCCATGGCTGTTTCAGTGTTGATTACCGTCATAACCATTACCCTTTGGTTTCGGGGGCGCGGTTCATTTTGTTATCAGGGACTTCACCAACTATCGTCACCAGCCCGTTACCTTTGAGCTCGGCAGCACGTAAGCGAGAGACATGAAAAGGATCATCGGCGGGCGTCCTGAAAATATCCCCATCCATAAAACGCCGGACAGGCTGAACCTGAATAGTCCCGGCCTCAGTGGGTTCTGGCGCCGCATTTTTACCGTCGGATACAGACGGTTCATCCACATTTTTTCTGGCCATCACAATCTCCTCAGAAAGAGAGGGCCGCTAAGCGGCCCTGAATTGTCAGCCGCCAGAAGCGGTTACATTACCGGTGACAAATGCTTCCGGACGATAAACTGCTAACGCCAGACGCTCTTCCGCACGAATGGTGACCATGTTTTTAATAAAGTCATCTTCGTTCTCAGTGGAGAGCAGCACTTCGATATCCATGCGATCGAAGATTTGCGCAGCCATGTTGAAGGCTCCAGTCAGGAAGTTGTTCTGCGCCATAGCCTGAGTTTCCACAACAGGAAGACCCCAGATCCGTGGAACACCACCATTGACCGGCTGCGCAATGATGTAGCGGCCTTCGTTATCTTTGGTTAACTCGATGCCTGCCCAGTCAATAGGGTTCAGTACAAAACCAGACGCCGGATATTCTGCAAGAACGGCCTGCAGAACAGCCAGGCGAAGACGGTCGATCGGCGTGGCGTTGGACAGGGTAAGCGCTGGAGCAAATTCTGTTGCCTGCGGCAGAATACCGAGGATATTCGCGCCGGTGCCATCGCCGCTCAGCAACTGCTGCTCCTCTTTAAAGCGAAGACCATACTGAGCACGGCCATCGATATAACTGGCCAGACCGGGCGCATCGTCCAGGATCTGACGGGACGCTTTAAAATAATGCGCAATGGTACGAACCGGTGCACTTTTCAACTCAAACTTAATGTCTGATTTTGGCTTCAGAGCACCTTCCGCCACAGCTGCAGCATTATTGGTAAACCCCGTTTCCTGAACGAATTCAATACCGTTGGATGCAGTATTACCGGGGATCAGCAGGTTACGGATGGTCAGAGTGCGTTCCGGTGGTGCGATAATGCCCTGAACACGATCGGAGACCACCAGACTGTTGGTTGTGCTCACGCCAGTGCCCGTAGTCGCCGGCACGTTCATAATATCTTTCTGTTCCAGCTTGACGCGGATGCTCTTACGGGCCGAACTGTCCATGCCTTTGAACTCTTCACTTTCGACCACCAGCTCACCGAGCGATTTTCGCTGTGCAGGTGCATCGTTCGGGCGGCGTGCACCTTTTTGCTCCAGCTCAGTGAGACGTTCTTTCAGCTCGTTCATCTGATTAATGCTTTCGTCCGTTCTTTGTTTCAGTTCCAGCGAAACGGTTTCTCCTGCCTCCATTTTTCTCTTCACGTCTTCGCCGAAGTTTTTGACCTGATCAATCACCATGGTGAGCTGGGAGGAGATTTCGCCAATACTTTGTGGCTGATCGTCAGCCGATTTTTTCTGGTACATATAAATCCCTTAGAGAATTTTTGGGAGAGAAAACTGGCTCAGTTGCTGGCGCATCGCCGCAATAGCCGCTTTGGTTTCGCCGTCTTCGCCCCCGGACTCACTCCGGTCAAGCAGATAGGACAGTCCGCGGGAGGCGACCGCGGCGGACTGACTTTTCGAGAAACCTGCCTCTCGCAGGAACTTCTCAAATTCAGGTAAGGAAGGAAGATCACCGTGTGACAGCTTCGACTTAATGACGTCAATACGCGCATCATCATTGGCCGGCACGGTAACAATGGAGATTTCAACTAGGTCGAGCTTCGTTAAGGTGCGGATCCGGGTTTTCTCATCGTAATTTGACTCACGGACGTAATAGCCAATGGAAAGGCCTGTAATGGCACGGGTTTTCATGCCCCGCCAGGCGGTTTTCGCGTAGGCCGCGTCTTCAAGCCACAGGGCCCCTTCACCAAAAAGCCCATGTTTATCTTCTTTCAGGGTCGAGATGTCCCAGTTCCCGATGGGTTCGCCGGTGCGATGCTGCCAGAGAACCGGGAACGTTCTCCCCTTCGCCCGTGTTTCCTCGATGCTTTCGAGGAACGCACCCGGCGCCACGACTTCGTTGTAACTATCGACAACATCGAAGACAGAACCGTATCCAGAAAAAAGGCCGTCATCGTTGACGGCCTTAATATCGAAGTTGAATGCCTTTACTTTCATGGCTGCGTTTTTCCGGTACATTCCGGCGTCTCCTCTGATTTAATGCCAAGCCATTCCCGCAGTGCGTTTTTGGCCGATTCACTGTCGCCGGACTTGCCAAGCTGATCTATCGGCAGCAGGTTAGATTGAACGGTTAGTTGGTCAGCGCCAGGTTTTGGCTGAAGGTTTTCTTTTTGCCGTGCTTCATTGCGGGTCATCAGACCGTTCTGGGTCATCGTTGAGTAAAAAGCGGCACGGGCGGCGCTGTCGGCACGTAAGAGACCTTCGATGGAAAACTCTGCGAAGTACTTATTTCTTTCTCCCGGAGCCAGGAGGCTTTTACGAATCGCCTGCTCAATACGGGTAAGCCATGGACGAAGTGAAAACGTTAAAAAGCCAATCAGCATCTGTTCGACGCCACTTCCCCACATTGTCTGCCCCTGGGCACTGTGTCCAATCAACCCCGGCCATACTCTGAACCACCGACAAATCTCTTCGATATTGAATGCCCTGGACTGCAGCATCTGGGCGTCTTCCGGGTTGAGGTCAACTGGCTGAAACTTCATTCCCGCTTCAAGAACCATCATTTTCCCGGTATTCATGGATCCAGAAAATTGTTCAACCATGCTTTCACGTACTTCATTGCGCTGCTCTTTTTTCAGGATTTGATCCATTGAGAGAACGCCACTGGGCCGCATACCATTTTTAAAAACTTTTGCGCTGGCTTCATCTGTTGCCATTGCCAGACCAAGTGTCTGTCGGGCATAACTGACAGGTGACAGGCCCATGACACCATTGGTGCTGAACGCACGGATGTGCATGATGTCCCGTTCATTAATGTTTCGGGATGTACCTGAAGGCCAGTCACGGTAGGTATAAATAGGATCTCCGCTGCTACTTAAATCAACCTTCATCCTTTCTGGCCTGAGCGGTACAAGCGAGGTAATACGCTTCCCGGTACGGTCGATTTCCGCGTAAGCATTCCCCCATAAAAGAAGGCTGGCCATGATCATTTCCCAGAACTCCACAGCGGTCATGTCAGCATTCGGCTGATTATGGAGGAGCTCATAAAGCGGGTGATCATTTGCACTCTGGCGACCATCAGCCGTTTTTTCGTAAAAACCTACAGGCAAAGTCGCGATGGTTTCGGATAACAGCCTTACACATGACCACACTGCCGATAACTGCAGGGCTTTATCAACCGTAACGGATTTGCCTGCTGCGGACTGCCCACCAGCATAAGCAGCCCAGAATTCACCGTCTGTAAGTGAGATGGGTACGCCGAGCCACCGGCGAACGGCGCTTTTTATCCGGCCTGGCTTCTTATCTTTATTCATGGTGACTCACACAATGATGGGATTACTGAAAAAGTCGTCGATATCGCCAGAATCATCCTCATAGCCTTCGGAGGCACCGATTGCCATAGCGCCCGCTACAATGCCGTCGATACGCCCGGTACTTTTTTTCTTGGCAAAAATTCGGTTTTCTTTCTGATCAGCCTCCGTCACTGCTGAAGCCGCATTCCAGCGAAGACAAGGGTTCGTCCTGATGATAATGACGCTGTCATCAAGCAACTCTTCAAACAATTCGATGGAGTGAGGCATCCACAGCCCGGAATCTTTCGCTTTGTAATACCCTTGCCCATGAGGGATTAAGGGAACAGAAACAGATGCTTCCTCAAGCTCCGGCTCAAGATATTTAATGCGATACTGGTCGAAGGCGATGGCCTTGATATCAAACTTCTCCGTCAGATCTGCAATGCGCTGGGCAACAAAGCCGTATTTCACTGCTTTGCCAGGTGTGGTGTGGATGTGACCATCGCGCTCCCAGGCGTCATAAGGTACCCGGTCCGTTTTGGCCCGTTCCAGTAACGTATCTTTCGGGGTCCAGAACTCCACCAGCAACTTACGTTGTTTTGGAAAAAACAACGCCAGTGCCGTCAAATCACGCGATCCGGACAGGTCTAAACCGCCATAGCATTCCTCACCTTCCAGTTCATCTGGATCAAAGCTCTCCTCACAACCCATCCAGACATCACTGCTCATCCACGGATTAGCCGCGTCAACCCACTGACAGAAGTTAAGACGTCTGACGATGCTCTCTTTCGAAGGCATCCCGCGGGCCTGAGTCACCTGCTCACGAAGATAGCTTTCTTCAAAGGTGTGACCCAGCGAAGGGTTAGCTTTTTTCCAGCAGGACTCATCCTTGAAAGGATCGTCTCCTTCATCCAGAGAACAAATGAAGGCAAAAAAGCTGTCATCTTCTATCGAACCGGCAGAAACCTTTCGGCCGTATTCGTGATAGTCATAGCAGACGCTCGTTTTATCGTGCCCACTGTTGGTGATCATGAAAATCAGCGCCTGCCGACGACCTTTGGTACCGGCACGCATCATTTCAACAACCTGATTGCTTTTATGCTCGTGAACTTCATCAATAAGAGCGCAATGCGGTCGCGGGCCGGACTGTCCGTCATCTGAACTGATTGGACGAAAGAAGGAACCAGACTGAAGAAAAGCCAGGTTCCATTCCTTCCCGGCACCACCTGATTTCTGAATACGTGCGGAAAGAGCTGGAGACTGATCGACCATCGCCACCGCATCACGGAAAAGGACCATTGCCTGGTCTTTCTTCGTGGCAGCGGCATAAACTTCAGCGCGTGCTTCTTTATCCGCAGTGAGACAGTAAAGCCCTATACCCGCAGACAGAGGGGATTTACCGGATCCCTTCCCGGACTCCACATAGACCATTCGGAACCGGCGAAAACCTCTGGCGTTTTTCCAGCCAAAAATCGAACCGACGATGAAGCACTGCCATGGCAGCAACACGAAAGGCTCGCCTTCGAAATCACCACCATTGAGCTTCAGAACTTTCGCAAAATAGTCAATCGAGCGTTGCGCCGCCTCAACATCCCAGTGCAGACCACGGGCATGACATGACTGCAGATCGTTAAGGTGGCGCTGCCATGAGTTACGTATGTCAGGACCAGCCAGTTCTTTGCCCGAGGTTACATCCATCGCATATTGGGTTGCAGGATCAACCGAAGAACTTGTCGAGCGTGTCCTCTTCGGGGTCTTCGCCATTCACTTTCACCTTCGTCCTTGCCGCTGGCGTCAGACCGAATTCAACCAGGTAACTTTTAAAACGGCGGTCGGCATCGGCCAACATCGAAACGGCCGGGTTAGCTTTGATAAGAAAACCACCCTCGGTCTGGACGGTATAGGTTCTTCCCTCTACTGCGATGGTGTCGCGCAACTGAAGAATATCAGCGTAAATATCGCATAGCCGTTCAAGGGCTAAGGTGTCGGCAACCGTTAAAACCCCCATCCCGTCAAGGAGAACAGTCAACCTTCCCCAGGCAACCTTTCCCCAGTCGGTCAGGTGCGCCGGCGGGCTTGGAATTTCTCGCGCCGGAGTCGGTTCTTTATCGTTGAGTTTACGTTTGCCCGGGTTGCCGGAGACCACTTTGAGGTGGGTCGGTTTCGGGCGTCGTCCTGCCATCGGAACCTCCCGGAAAAAAACTTTTCATTTCGCGGTTGTGCACAAAAAGGATGGGCGGCGGTCATTTCGGGTCAGAGTTCTGAACTTTTGACCCGCCCCTCCCCTATGGAATTGACGTCATCTGAACCAGTGAGAATTTGGATCAAGCGGAATACCGTTTTCATCGCAGCCGATAACGGTGCCGCGCTTCTCCATTCGCTGCTTCGTTGAGTCATGGTGCTGCTTACACAGCCCTTGCCAGTTCTTCCGGCTCCAGAAAAGCTTTTGCGCTTTCGCTATTGCCTGGCTGTCACCAGAGCGCAGAGCCTCTTTCAGTTTGTGCGGTATGATGTGGTCAACCACAGTGGCCGCTGTCATCCTGCCTTGCTCCTGGCACATGACGCATAAGGGGTGCGCACGAAGGAATATAAGGCGCTCACGGTCCCATTTGCTGCCGTATATGCGCGGTTCTTTGTTCATGTTTTCGTTCCTAGAGCATTATCACAGGCACTCAGTGAATGCCTGCTGTAATGCCTAGCTGGACTGTTCAGCGCTGGTATCGAAGAGCGGCAGCGCTTCAGTTGCTTCCTGTACTGCTTTCATCGTCTTTGCAACCACTTCAGTTTCTGATGTGACACGGCTGTATTGCTGGATGAAAAGCTGATACTTAAGCGGGCTGTCCTGAACAAACTCTACAGCGACTTTTGCTGCTGCTGTGTCGTAGTTCAGGGTTGAAAGCAGGTTGAGACGAATCTGCTGGGCGTCGGTAATTTCGACCATGTCGTACCTCTGTGCGATGTGGGAGCATTATCGAAGCCCTTCGCTGAAGAGCTTCTGTAATGCCTACTGTCGTTCCAGGTGTTCGTAACGTGAGATGGTCTTGCCGTTTGCGTTCATCACATACGCCAGCTCTCCCTGCTTCAGGAACACATTCCGATCCATTCCCGATACCGCGATACTCTGCTGGTCAGGATTGAAACCAACACTCAGGCCACAATGGATTTCTTCGCCGCCGCCAGGCGACATCACTTTTACTGTCAACATGCTTCTTCTCCTACTTCTGGTAATAAAAATGCCGCACGGTGGCGGCACTGATCGAATATCAGGATGTTGCAAAAAGTAACGCTCGCTTATCTTTGAGTTTTCACACAAAAAGTAAGGAGCGTTTTAATGTCCGTTGATAATCAGAAACTTTTACAGAAAATCGTCGAGGAGCTGGAGTCACTCAAAGGTGAGACCGAGATCTTATCTATCGCTGTATCCTGCCTCTTCAGCGAGTTGCCAACAGATAGCGCCAGTAACGTGAGGGCTAAATTCACAAAATCCTTGAATGAACTAAAAACAGCGGCAGCAGCTAGTCGGAGGAGGTCGCGTCGCGACGTATATTCAAAAGCTCTGTCAATGATGACCAAGCCTGAGTAATTTCGGCATCAAGGTTGCTAAGGAATACGCTTCTGGCATCCTGCGTGTTCCTTTCCTCTTCCGGCTTTAATGCTGCCGGCACTGCAACAGAGATGTTGATCGGCAGGTTAAGGCTTCTCAGTTCATCCTTGAGCAGGCGCACCTTTTCGATGACTGAATCAATGGCGCTGTCATCAATTTCAATTACGAGTTTTCTTTCTTTCATGGATACTCCGTTACGGGCATAAATAGCCTCGCTTTTGCGTGGCATCACGATTAATGGCTGGCGCATGGGTGGCAGGCTTTATATCTCCCTGATACTGTTAAATGGTAAAACTCAACAGAACGGGTGGTGAAAACATGATCGATCATTACTACGTAACTCACGCTCAAATCCTGGCGCTGAGAAACGTTGTTGCTTTTATCGTGCAAACGATGCCCGAAGAACAAAAAGAAAGTGTCCTTCAGGTTTTGAAAAAATTTGCTGAAATAGAATTAATGGATGGTTTCGACACGCCGCCTACAAGTGAAATCACCTCGAAAACAGTTGAGAAGTTAAACAAAGCCTACAAAGCTATTTTCAATGAGATTATTGAACTTTCAACACCTGGACCTGAATCTGGTTCAACAGGTTACCTGCAATAGCTCTTGCCTTGCTATTCATAGCGGCCAGAACTTGCTTATCTGGCCCTTTCTCAAGCTTTCTCAGTCGAGATTCGATATCGTTTGACTTAGTCATCGCGTAACCTTTTCGTTTGATTGCGGGCAGTTGGCCAGCACGGATTTGTTGTGCGCCAGAATGTCTCGCTTCGTCTGCATGTCCAGCGCGTCGATATCGTGGTCGGTCAGGTAGATAATGCGAACCCAGTAGCAGGAGGTATCAACTACTACCGGGGCGGGTGAAGTGCTCGCGCAGCTCGCGATCAACATCGTCATCGCCCATACGCTTAACGTCTTCCTGTACATCGCTGGCCCCTTTCGTTGCATCAGCACGGCGTTCGGCCGCGGCGACGGTGGCCGCGGCGTTCTCTTCGGTACGTTGCTGCTCGGCTTTACCTTCTGCCTTACTGGTGCCGCGTGCATGACCGATACCGAAGGCGCCGGCGATAGCCCCCAGAATGACAACCACCAGCCCGGCAATAATTTCTAAGCTCATCGTTCATCCCTTACTGATTGCGAAACCTTGCCAACCATCTGGCTATGCGCACCTACCTCGGAAATCCCAATACCGCTGATACCGATGTATTCCTGTCCGGTCTGCTTATCCTGAATGAGGTAGACTCCCCGCCAATTCCCGTATGCAAGGTAATCGCGGAACTCAGACATTTTTGTCACGCTAATACGGTCTGCATCTGCAGAAAGTTGGGATGATACAGCCATCGTTGATTTGGCCGGTTCAGGGCCGGTATCACACGCAGAAAGCAGAAGTGCAAAAGAGACCACACATATTTTCAGCTGCATGTCATGCCACCAGTACCGATTTTGCTTTCAGGAAGCGTGCCCGCCGGTCATCAATACCGTTCTGCCCACCGTTGATAATCAGGGTGACCCGGACCAGATCGCCGGAATATTTCAGGCAACCCTTAGTTGCATAGAACCAGGCTGCACTGCGTGCCGCGTTTTCGTCCTGCACCAGGAGTTCTGGCTGGGCCACCAGATCGATTTTCAGACCCGTGCCGCAATCCCGGTAATTCGTCAGGCCGGTAACCTGGATAAGACCGCGGCCACGATATAGCCAACCATCACCGGGGCCTTTGTTGCCGTTCCTTTTGTTGTAGGCCAGATTGGCGATCGCCCGCTGCCGCGCCAGCGGTAACGACGGCTCACCCTGCCGGCGGCCGAGGGAATTGGCCTGGTCCTGCGTCAGTCGCCCGGCGCGCACAAATCCCGCCAGCCCGGTAACGCTGTAGTTGAAACTCTCAACCAAACGACTAAACCCGACGCTTTCATGACCAACCTGAGCAATAAACATCGCCTGGTCGATCGGTGCCGTAATGCCGAATTCTTTCATCGCGGCTGTGATATGCGGATACCAGCGCGCAGCTAACCCGGCGCTGATACCAGCCGCCTGCTGAAATTGTGATTGATTCATTAGTGCCTCAGTGTATCGACCAGGCGCGCCACGTTACCCCGAGCCCACAGCACGGCGGCGCAAATAAGAATGTTTGCCAGCACCACCAACCAGTGTGATTGAGGGTACAGACCGAAAATTAGTTTTAAGGGAATTGAGGCGTACACCAGAATAGTCAGGTACGCCAGAAACGACATTACCGGCCGGTGTCTTGCGCCCCGTCGCTGATAGAACATTAAAGCCCCGATTATCAGCAGGCAGAGGATAGAGTTAATCTTTGCCGTGGAATCACTAATCAGAACAGCGTTAACCATCTGGCTGAGCATCATTACCGGATCATTTGCTATTACCATTTGAACCTCCTCCCCATATTCGGGAAAGTATTCCAAACAGACCTTTCAGATCCTGGCTGTCGAGGAAGGTAAGCACCTTTATGCATAATGCTGAAAAAATAACGGCACCCAGTGCATCCAGCGGTTTATCGTAGTGAGTCAGTGAATTCAGTTTTGAACCCGCAAGCCCTGCGCCAAGCACGCCAACGATAAACGATGTCAGGAAATAGCCGGCCAGTCTGATTCGGCTAATGTCTGCCGCGGTCACCACATAAAAAACGGAACCAGCAAAGGCGCCAAAAACGACGCCGTAATCAATGCCTGTTGCCAGGCCAAACACGCTGGCGCCAGCGAGCCCCGCCGAAGCTACTGCGGTTCCCGATATCGGTTCTGCGGACATTTCGCCCCCTCTTATTGCTGTGAGTCCTCTCATAAGCGAGGGGAATGAAAAAGGCCTGCACAATGGCAGGCCCTAAATTAATTGAGGAATTTGCAGCGACGGAACTCTGGGATTTGAGAAACCAATAATCAGGGCTGGTCTACTACCTATTTTTTGGCGTTCTGCTCCGCCATCTCGATGTATCGAGGGTCACTGGCACGCGGTAGCTGGATGCTCTGCTCACGATAGTAGCGTACTCGCTCCATGAAATACCCTCGCAAATGCTCAGGCTGCTCCCTGGCTACAACCTCTGCGACTACCGGCATATTCAGGCGCTCTTTATAGGCGACGCCGGAGGCGGCCAAGTCGACGTTTACTTTGTCCTGCTCTTCTTTTGTTTTTGCTGCAATGTTCCAGTTTGACATGAAAAATCCCCTCTTGTGATTCTGGAGATTATATATCAAAGGAAGTGAAACAATTACTTTGTCAAAGGCACCCGGGGATGCCTTTTGCAGAGTATTAGGGTTTTCTTTTAAATGGCCAGCACCGGCACACGACCAGCGCGGCTACGATAACCGCCAGCAGCACCATGTCCATCAGCATGCCGGCAAGGCGCCAGGCTACGAGCAGCAGAACAGCAAACAGCGCCCAGAAACACAGCCTGCGCATCATGGTTACTTACCGTTTGTGCCGAGAACGCGGCTCAGGTTTTTCAGCAGGACGGTGGAGGCCGTTTCCAGCATGTCATCACCAGCGTCGGTATTTGCGACCACCAGCGTTTTAGTGCAGGGAACCTTCACCTTCGAATCACTCAGCCAGCCGGATTCGGTTACCGCCTTTTTAAGCTCGTACACCGGTTTCCCGTTCGGCAGCTTATCGTCAACATGCCAGCCGTTCATGTCGATCATCGCCAGGCCGCTGCCTTCCTGGTTAACGGCTTCCAGGAACTTATTCGACCTGTCCGGCGCGGATACCCAGAGGAAGGCGTCATATTCGCCGGTTGTGACCTTAGCCAGGGAGCGCACGCCGCCTTTGGCATAGGTCTCGACTTTGGCGTAGTCCTTTTCCAGACCCTGCAGGTATTGCCAGGAGGCATACGATCCGCTGGTGGGCTCACCGACCGCAATTTTCACACCGGATTTTAAATCCCCCTCATCGCTGACTTTGCCAGCCTTCTTCACCGCGACAAAAACGCATTCATCAGCCAGCTCACCGATGATGTCCACTTTTTGTGCTTCGTTGACGTGACGGCCACGCCAGTATTGAAAGGCATCGGCCTGGGTAAATCCAATCTGAGCGGCGCCGCTGGCCACCTTATCCAGATTATCCAGCGAGCCTTTGCTGGGGATCACCGTCGAGCTGTAACCATATTCACTCATTGCGCTGGCGAGGTTCACGCCGTACACCGCGTTGTAGGTCAAACCCTGTTGACCCGTGGTGATAACGACTTCAGCAGCCGAAGCGGCATTACTCAGGCACAGCGAAGCGACCGCGATTGCGGCCATGATGACTTTTTTCATGTGACTTTCCTTTTGAGGTGAGCCTTCGCCCGGAGTAGTCGCCCTGCAGAACAGTCACAACGACCATTCCAAAGGCTCACCCCGAAAAGCTCTGCAGGTTTATGCGCCGGGCGTGGCGCGAATATGAAAAACCAGCTCGAAAGCTGGCAATGAAGGTAATTGCAAAATTGTGATGAAAGTGTATTTCCTAATTTCTAGGAAATTGATATGATGTTTTTACGGTAAGGCAACGGGCCGACCGATAACCAAATGGGGTTTCAAAATGACTACTATCACTATCAACACCTACGATGCCGCCAGCCGTTTCAACATGGATGAGGCTGAAGCCAAAGAGTTTTTCTCTTATGTGGAAAAAATGGCTATCGAGTCTGGGCATGAAGTTGCATTTGCTCACACAAACTACGTGGATGAAGAAAGCGAAGCGTTTGTTGAGTCCTGCTTCCAGAGCTACTAATCATCAACCCAGGCCCTGCAAAAGCAGGGCTTCCATCTGCAGGCATAAGTATGAACAGCATAGAAAAACTAACCGCAGTTGGTAACGCGGTCTACGGTAACAACTGGCAATCCCCAATTTCCCGCGCGCTCGGGATTACCGACAGAACAGTGAGGAATTTCATTTCTGGCAAATCACACCCGAAAGATTTATCCGTCCGCCTCATCACAGCACTGGAGAATGAAATGGCAAAAATTAAATCAGCAATCGACATCGTCAACAGCGACAAGGTGAGCGGCGACGACGTTACTATTGAGGTGATCACCGAAATTGCAGACCAGTACGAATACTCTGATGAGCAGGACAGAAAGTCAGCTATTGACGCTATGAATAACGCCGTTTACGAGGAAACTTTTCTCTCAGACCTCGACGCTATCGCGCGTAATTTTTCCGCCAAGAGTTGAGGCCCAAATCCCCGCGAACACGAGCCTGTTGGTTCCGCTTACTGATACGGAGCGACCAGCCGCAGCTGTCGCAGATTCAAATTGTGGCCCTGCTTTGGAGTCACTTTGCGCTCAGCTGGGACGTGTAAGTTTCGCATCGTGATCGGGATTCGCTTCAGACGCTGGCCCCGCTGCCATTTAAGTGCCGGTTACGTTTATCCGGCGGCTTCCGCCCGGTTTAGCCCTAAGGTAAGGGATTGGGTTGTGGTGGCGACCCTTTCAGATCGCAGTGATGATGTTTCCCTCCTGTCCTCATCCTGACAGTTACCCCTGCGTATTACTCATACCGGGCTTTAATCACCACAACGGAAAGAGCGCTGCGGACTATGACTGTTAGTTGATACTATGCGCGCTGCCAGCAACTAACTTCTCATCCCAGACGATCGCCTCTGACTTGTATTGGCCACGTCGTCGCAGGACATTACCCCTGCCTCTCAATGCTCTTACCTGTTGTGCGCTCCGTTTCGTGGAGCAGACGCCGCCGGAGTCGCACCGGCAGAATCATCACATTGGTATATGGTGCTGGTTGACGGAATCGAACCGCCGACATCCTGCTTACAAGGCAGGCGCTCTACCAACTGAGCTAAACCAGCAAATTGCGCATTTCGCTGACCGTTTGTTCAAATCGCTCGGTTTCCAGTTCAACACCGATTCCACTCCGCCCGAGCAGAGCAGCTTGCTTTAGTGTGGACCCCGAACCAGCAAAGAAATCAGCGACGACATCCCCTGGCCGACTGCTTGCAGAAATGATCTGCTGAAGCATATCGGCAGGTTTTTCGCATGGGTGCTTACCTGGATAAAACTGAACCGGCTTATGTGTCCAAACGTCGGTATATGGCACCGTGACCGACACGCTAAATGGGCGCCGTAACCGGTAATACTCCTGCTGAAGTTCAGAATACTTCCGGTTAAGTGATTGCCATGTAGCGACAAGCTGGTGGTGAGGTTTTTCCAGTTCGTTGCGTGAGTGCTTATCCATGGCGATTTTTTGAAACAGAGCCTGCAACTTCAAATAATCGGCTTCATTCGGCAGTTGCCACTGGCTAAGGCCAAACCAGTGGGAAACCATATTTTTTTTACCCGTGGCTTCTGCAATCTGGGCCGACGTCACGCCAAGAGATTCCCGGGCATCCCGGAAGTAAGAAATTAAAGGCGTCATGACGTGTTGCTTTAACTCATTACACTTTGCGGCATATCCATCGTCTTTGGGCCTGTATGGCCCCTGATGATGGTCGGCAAAAATGATACGCTCAGTGGCCGGGAAATAAGCGCGTAAGCTCTCCTTATTGCAGCCGTTCCATCGCCCTGATGGCTTAGCCCAGATGATATGGTTGAGCAGGTTAAACCGCTCTCTCACCAACAGCTCAATATCCGCTGCCAGGCGGTGCCCACAGAACAGATACATGCTGCCGGCAGGTTTTAACACTCGCCAGAACTGTGCCAGACAGCTATCCAGCCAACGTAAATAGTCCTCGTCCCCCTTCCATTGGTTATCCCAGCCGTTTGGCTTCACCTTAAAATAAGGCGGATCGGTAACAATAAGATCAATGGAGTTATCGGGTAGCGATGGGAGGTATTGCAGGCAATCAGCATTGATTAATTCAATACTGGATATTTTTACAGTATTTTTCATAGATCAGTAAGCGTAACTCTGATAGGCTCACTTTGCTTTTGCGCTAAAGCAGTGGGCCGTGGTTAGCTTGTGACCTGAAAGCATGAGCTGATGGCTGGTCGGGTGCTACAACACCCACCAGCCGCCCATTTTCACAGCAAAAGCCCCCATTACTGGAGGCGCTTATAACATCCGAACTGATAATCAGATAACCCCGCCATTACCAGCTGCGTAAGTATGAGCTGGCAGCGTTCGCGGCTCAGGTGAGTATTCTGAGCAATCTCCCCAGCCGTAGCCGGTTTGTCACTTAACTCATCAAAAACAGCCTTGGCTGTTTCCGTCATATCTTGCTGATTTAGCATGTCTTTTACCTCAAATTAGTGGTGTGACATACAGATAACTCTGGTGACGGTATCCAGCAAGAACTAATTGAAAGAGAAGAAGATTTTATCGATTTTAGCCCATAAAAAAACCCGCTCGCTGGCGGGTTAATCAACGTTGAACATACAAAGCCCATCGTTATAGATAAAATTACACAAAAGCGGCAACTTTGCAAGTAACGTGTCGCTAAATTATGCGATATTTATCAAATCAGACACCTTTGTCACACGTTTAAGTTGTGAGTCGGTATAACTCTCTTCCTCAAAGCATTTTGTAACCAGACTTTCATAGAAAGGTTTCCAGCTGTATCGCCAGGTACGTTCTGGCAGACCAGGCAGCTCAGAGAGCATACCTCTGTAAGCATTTGAAGACTTAGGACGACTATAACCGCGGCCTTCACAACGTTTACATACTTTGTAGACAGGCACTCCCTGCAGCTCTGACTCTTTACGGTCCAGGGTTTTTCCCGTACCGCCACACTGGCATCGCTTGCTGATTTTCCCGGTGCCGCCGCATTTGAAGCAGAGAACATGGTCAATCTCTTCCACCTGACGTTTTACTTCAAAATCCGAAGGTGACTGCCCGAGGTCTTTTGCCCATTGCGGTAATCTCATTTTGTAGTGGCTTTTTTCCACCATTGAGGTTTTTTTTATGAAGCCTGAACCAGAACACTTCCTGCAATCTACGCTGTCAGCTGCAGACGAGGCAAAGTCGTTATAAGCGAACCGAGCTATTATCAGCATACACAGCGGGAACTTCTTCCCTGCTGCTTTTCTTATCGATCGAGGCGCTTTTGATTTTGCATATTCAGCCAACCAACTGACGGATGCCTTTCTGTCATGTTCGCTGATTCCAGCTTTACCCAAAAACATTGACAGGCCTATTCCTGCCTCTGCCTGTGTCATCCCCAGTGCGGCCATTACATCTGTCACCGTGAGTTGCTCGCTGGCGGTTGCACGACCGCTATCGGAAATATGCATTCCTTTGGGCGCGAAAAATTTGGGAATTGATTCAATATTCATGCTCAGTACTCCATACACTCAAGCTTTTACAATGACGCCGATACCCATTACCCGATCCAGAAAACGAGCCCACAGCTCCAACTGAGTGCCATATTTCTTTTCGAACTCTGATGTATTGGCGTGTAATTCATCGTGATGCACTCTGCACAGTGGTATCACGAAGAGATCATGGGCCTTGGTGCCAGTTCCCCCCAGACCATTCCCTATTATATGGTGTGGATCGTCTGATGGTTGCCTACAGCATTCACATGGCTGAGTTTTAACCCAACGTGTGTAAACTTCGCAGGTCCAGCGCCGGCGCTTTGGGCGGCGCATAAATGATTCGGGGCTGTTCGGATCGACACTAAGCCTCAGAATGGGTTTACTTTCAATCTGAGGTTGCTCAATGAGTACGCTGGCGTCCGCCAGGTCTATGCCCTCAACAAGATCCTGAAGGATTTCACCTGCAGCAAATGACGGGACAATATCGCTATCCTTATAAACGGACAGGAAAGGTTCCTCAGGCAGTCTTAAGGCCTGTTGCGCCATCGTCTCGGTTATTGCGTCAGCAATGCCGGATTTCACAGCCCACCAGCAGAGCTCCGCCATCGATAATTCGCGCTCCTTATTGTATCCAAGGCTGATCAGCACCCTTTCAATCACCCACTGAACCAGATTCTGATAAGCCAGCTCTGACAACATTTCGGTGGTCTGCTCACGTAATTCATTATCACAATGCCAGCAGACAACCATGGCGCCAGGCGGATGCCGCATAGTCACTAATTCATGGTGGTGATAGTGGGAATGCGGGTACTGGCACTCTCTGACATGTCGTAGAAGCCAGGCCTCAAGAGCGTTAATTCCACCAGCTGCGTTAATAACCCTCTCATCCCTCATGAAAAAACGCAGAATGTCCATTTCTGCAAGGGGCTGACGTGCATCGGCGATCCGCCCAGTGGGCAGTGTTTTCATCTTCTCTGGCTGACACTCTATCAGGACACGGCCGCCGGTAAAGAGAGACATCAATTCGCGGCCTGGTTTGAAAAGAACAACGCCCAGGCGCGGCACAATTTCCGGAGTAAGCAATGCTCGCACAATCCCCCCTAAACAGTCAGATCTTTAAGCTTCTGCACGGCTTTACCAACTTCAGCCATAGCATCTACGAACTCGTCAAACTTCCTGCTGGCCATTCCATATGCCTGGAGAATCTCCAACTTCAAGGGATCGAGCTGTTTCTTAATTTCTGCACGATCCCCGGCTTTTTTCTCCGCTTCCTCTGCCGCTTTGATCAAGGCGTCAGCCTGTTTACGTAATGCTTCCGGAGTTACTTCGAGCTGTTTATTCATTTTGCATTCCATCGTCGGCTGAGGAGGTGTCATTACAGGCGCCACAGATTTGTGACCATATTTCGGGTGGTGCAAGGTAGTAGACCTTCCATCATCTATCACGCAGAGCATCCCGCTTTCCCGGATAATATCGATCAGAGTCTCTTTGTCTTTTCGATTGAGCCCGCTATATGCCGCCACTTTGTGCGTCAGGTGGGTAAGCGTTGCGCCTTCTGGTTGCTTCTCTACAAAACGCTTTACCCTGGAGAGAACTGGTTGCAGGTGTGGAGGTGTCATTCTCATTTTCATCCCCTTACTGCGTAACAATGCCAAGCAGCTTCATAAGCTCAGGGAACTTGGATTCAAAAAAATGTGGCTGAGTCTCCCGGGGATTCGCCGGACTGGTTATGTTTTTCCCATACAGGCATCCTTTTGCCGTAACAGACCAGAATCTTTTCACGCCATTGATACCTGTTCGGCTACGGCGCTCCTTCTGCTCGACTATGCCGTGGCCCGCCATAAGGTGATAAGCCTGGTTCGCGGTCATTCTGATGTTATTAGCTTTAAGTAAAGCGCTGAGAGAAAGTGTTGGCCTGCTTGAACCGTCCTGCGCGCCAGCTGGCGCATCAATGGCATAAGAGGGCATTAAATCAGGCAACCCGGCCACCTGCTGAAGCTTCTGATATGCCCCGAGCTTTGACGAATTGGAGAGATTGAGCATTTTGGCTGCAGATTCCAGAAGGATTACACCAGCCTGGATGCGATCGGTATTGACGGTTGCAGCGCCGGCAGTGTGCAGCGCGTCAAACGTTCTGATGACCTTCAGATTAAAAACAGCGCTGATCCACATCGCGTAGGCGTACACCAACTCACGGCAAACATATGTGCCTTGCTCATTGCCTCCACGGATGACACTTACAGGTTCTGATATATCCGAGTTGCTATTTTGCAACTCGCCTATCAATTGCGCGGTTTGTTCGTTGCGCAGCCAGAATGCTGGCTTGTGGCGATCAAGGGAACCGGATGCACGATGGAGATCATTTAGGCAATAGCGACCAAGGACATCACGACGAACAGAAATACCATCGATGACAAAAAAAGAGTGATTATTGGATGCAGCAGCACCCATGACGTGGTTAGTCATAGTTTTCTCCATACATTTTTATGTGACGAAGGGCCTGCACGCCCGTTTCGTTTGCACACCTTGAGATTAATGCTAAGTTGCATAGACTTCAACCTACCACTGAACAAACATCCAGCGTTTTTTCATACGCCGATATCGTGATTTCTACCCGCCCTCCCTTGACGTTTTCACCCCATTCAATAGCCATCCGCTTAACCTGGTTGTCATCCTCCCAAATACCGGCATAAGTCAAAGCATCAAGCAGTGCCTTGTTGTAGTTGTCCAGATCGCGTCTGCGGTAGTCCGGCGGATAGAGAATAATTTCTACTGCTGCTGGCGCGGTTGATGGTTTGGGTATTGCACGCAGTTGCTCGATGATCGCTGAGCGTACGGCATGCTTGAATTTACGACCTGCGGCGCTGACAAGGTGTTTACCTTTGGCGGGCCCCTTATTCGGGGATCGCCAGTAGGTGTTCACGCTGGGCGGGAATGGAAGTAAAAATTTCATTAATCCTCCAGAACCATTTTTAGTTCGAAAGGCACGTCGCCACCGCAATAGCAGAGTTGCCCCAGGTCCGACATGAGACTCCAAAGCGTCATTGCTGAATAGCCATCGTCATCTGTCGCCGGCGGCACGAACTCTCCGAATATTCCCGGATGACGGATACGATTCTCCTCGTGTTGGCTTTTCAAATGCCTCAGGGCTACGTCATAAAGCTTCACCTTTACGATGCTGTTGAGGTTAACTGAAACCTCCCTGGTCAAAAGCGAAGTGGTGATGCTGATACCGCGGGAAACCCCGCGGGTAATTTTGATGGCACCCTTTCTCTCCAGTGCCTTGAGGTGGGTTGCTGCTGCATTGGGGGACCGGCACCCCAGCATGCCGGTCAGTTCGTAAGTTGTAGGCGGAAAACCATGTTTACGCTGATATTCGATCAGGAGGTCCAGGACCTCCTGCTGCCTTAAGGTCAAGGAAGTCATGCTGCCTGCTCCTCTCTGTTCACGCACATTTCGGGTAAGTTGGCGCGTACCAGCGCTTCGGCGAACGGTGGCGGAACGGCATTGCCACAGCGCGCGACCTGCTTATCTTTCGCGTACTTCACGCCGCGGTAATCCTGGTCAATGATGTACCACTCGGGGAAGCCCTGCGCCCGGTAAAGTTCGTGTGGCTGCAGCATGCGCATGCTGATATCAACGATGCGGTAAGTCACTCCGCCGATCTCCACCAGCCCGGTGCATTCCTCTCCGCAGTATTCCTGCAGGAACGCCAGCACCTGCTGCGCGCGCTCTTCGTCATAGTCCTCGACCGCCAGAGTCGTTTTAACCTCCCCTACGTGCTGGCCGCCGGCAGTGATAGTCGGCATCGGCTCGTCAGTAGGCTGGCCGTCACGGCAAGTACCGCGCAGCTTAACCAAATGGGAAGTCACCATTGCAGCATCAGCCTTTGTTGTCATTGTCTGCAATGGTTCGCTAACGTCTCGCGGACGACTCTGCCCTGCACGACCACCAACACCGACTATCTGCGCGGTAACCAGCGCGTGGTGATCGACAGTCGTTACTGAATGAGCTGGCTCATCCAGCCCTACGCCCGCCCCGTTATAGTTCCCGCCATAATGTTTCGCCAGGAATGCGGATACCAGTTGTGATTTTCCGCCACCGCCCGCAGTGATTGTTGCGCTAGGTTCGTCGGCACGGTGTCCGATGCTGGCGCCGAACTGCCTGGCGATAACCGGAGCGACGACACAGGCGCGCGACTCTTTCAGGATTGTGTGAGCGGGTTTATCGAGCGGGCGTGGTTTAGCCTGGTACTCGCTGCCGCCATTGCCAGCCAGGAACGGCGCCAGCTCAGCTTCAACGATGCCCAACGCATGCCCATTTCCTCCAGGGCGTTTCGACGTGCCGGCGGTCACCGTCGGTACCGGTTCGGTAACTGGCTGCCCGGTGGCGCCGGTGCGGAATTTTGTCAGATGAGGTACCGCAATTGCGTAGCCATGGGTTTTCGTAATCGTCTGTAGCGGATCGTCCAGCGCCTGTCCCCGGAAACAGTCGTATTTGCCACGTGTCGTTGTGTGATTGCACTTCACGATGAACGGCGAAGCACTTTCGATAACAAAGCGCTGAATGCCGCGGGCAATCCGTTTTAGCGTATTCTCTGCCAGTGACTTTTTGCGACCGAAGATGCTCGGTGCGGGGATTGACCAGTCTATGCATTCCGCAGCTGTACGCCACGGCTCAAGCTGGCCCGCCAGCACGGCGGCAGACTTCGGATCCCCGTGCGTGGCTTCCGGCCAGACTATCGGTTTCCCGTCCCGGCGCATCACCATGAAGAACCGCTTACGGATGGTCGGCGCGCCATAATCGCAGGCGCGCAGCTCGCGAAAATCGACGACATAACCCAGCCCGGCAATTAAGCGTTTGGCCTGCTCGCTATCCGGTGAAAACTCCAGAAACTCGCAACACTCCACCAGTGCAGGATGATCTGCTGGAATACCGGTGGTCAGCATCCCGACAAATGCATTGAAAGTTTCACCGATGCGTGCCGGATCCGGTCGCATTTCTGCCACGAGTAACGGACCCCACGTTTTAAACTCTTCGACGTTTTCCAGCATAATGACTCGCGGGCCAACATCCAGCGCCCAACGAATGACGATCCATGCCAGCCCTCGAATAGCCTTCTCTACTGGTTTAGCACCTTTCGCTTTAGAAAAGTGACGACAGTCAGGCGAGAACCATGCCAGGCCGACAGGCTTGCTACTGGTAGCGGCTAATGGGGATACATCAAACACACTTTCGCAATAGTGAAGCGTGTCGGGATGGTTAGTGCGGTGCATAGCAACGGCGTTAACATCGTGGTTAATAGCAATATCAACACTGCGCCCTATTGCCAGTTCAATACCTGTACTGGCTCCACCGCCGCCAGCGAAATTATCGACAATAATCTCACGCATGAGCGGTCCCCCTCATGCTGCCGACAAGACCACCAGCAACGGTGATGATTTCGCTGGTGGGCACGCGCTCCAGCCACAACTGGTTAATATGGGCCTTCAGCTTGTTCTGCTGGGAGAACTCCAGATCCTCTGCGCCTTGTACCTGTCCAAAGACGAGTCCAACTTCCAGTGGCCAGATCCGGGATTCAGGCTCAGCCAATGATGCAACAGCATCGGGGATGATCACTTCAGGAGACTGAACTGGCAAAACTGGTGACAGGAATTTTCCTGCAGCAAACTCAGCCAGCGCCATACTTGCGCGCCCTTTTGCTTCCAGCTCAACGCGATCGATATAACTAAAATGTTCACCGCGCCAGGTCTTATCAAATACCGCAATGGCCCCGGCAAAGAATGCGCTGGTGGGCTTCTGCTTTTCGTCGGCCGGCACAAACCACGTTGGGAGATCGAATCCAATACGACCACGAATAAACATGATGTGATCGGCATATTCCGGCCACCATGTTTCACTTGTTGCTGACTTCACGAGGTAAATGTAACGACCACCCTTTTCACGCTGCTCGGCGGTATAGTTCATAATATGAGTCATGCCAGTGATGGCTTGTTTTTCATGGTACTGCGAACGGCTATACGGCGGATTAGCAAAGGCCGCTCCTCCGAGTTCTACCAGACGACCAGACCAGTCCTGCGTCAGCGCATTATCTTCAGCGGTATACCATGCCGGGCATTTTGTATTGCTGTCGTCTGCAAACAGGTCCAGCACCAGCGGGCCAAACATAGCGTTAACGCCCCAGAACAGCAGATCAGGGGTACGCCATTGATCCCCGACTTCTTTCAAATAATGCGAACTTCGCTGGCGCTGTTCCTCAAGTGCCAGGCAATAAGGGCTGACGGTTTTTGTTAAATTTTGCTCTTCTGCGGTCATAGCTTCTTGTACTTCCTGACTCATAGTTTTCCCCTGCGCTGATCAGCATTAACAAGTGCTCTCAGTAACCAGTAACGGCGATCAAAGCTGAAAAGGTCATTTCTGAGGAGTGCATATTTTCTGCGAAAAATAACGTCGTGCTGCCACCAGTAACGCCAGTGATGCAAACGCACAAGGCGCCGGAGACTTATCAAAATCCTCTTCAATCGGAGCACAAGTCACCTCCGCAGTAATTTCCGGCCAGATAGCATGACCCGGCGGAATCATTCATGTTTCTGGCGTTTCGAACAGAAGCATTCTTAAGACGCAGGTATCGCTCTCTTGCTTTAGCCGTACAGTTGCTGTCACAAAGTTGCTGCCATACCGTCGCCGCACGGCGGTAATAGCGTTTCTCTTCCAGCTTTTTGGCTGTCGCTTCAAGGGCAAGAATCTCCCCCGAAAGCCCACCAGGCTGGTACTCTTCAATATCGATGGATCCCGCTACGAAGTAGATAAACCCACCAGTAACTTCAACGCTGGCAAGTTCCCCGTCGTAGTAAAGGCGATGAACAGCGCTCTTCACTGTTACCGGTTTGGTTCCAGGAAATGCAGCAGTGATATCGCGCAGCATTTTGCCGGGATTCTTCTCAATAAATTCAAAGATCGACTTGGCTATGTTCATCCCCGGAACCCCCGTGGAATTGTGGTTTGTACTGGACTAATTGAATTAACATCCCGCGGTCTGGTTTTGTCCCACGACTCCCTTGGCGGGCGGCCTTTAGCATCCCAGCGGATAGCGCTTTGCAGATATCCCTCGAATTTTTTAGGGCCGAAAAGTGTCTCGGGTCGCATGTACTGGTATTGCTCGTCGTTGCCATGCCAGTGCTCATGCTTGACGTCGATTACCAGTTTCAAGTCGCTAACGGTATGACCTTCGCGGAGGCGGGCGCGAATGTTCTCCAGTGAGGTCTTAGATTTCTGGTAACGGGAACCGCTGACCAGATTCAGGTGTGCCAGAACTTCGATCGCGTTATCGGTAATAACAACTTCAGGATCCGGCTTATCGTCGGGTTCCGCAGGAGCCCGACAAGAAGGTTTTTTAGATGACGGATCTAATGACGGATCTAATGACGGATCGCCTTCAACCATTGAGGGGTCCTCCCGCAATATTTGAGGGGGTACAGACCCATTATTTGAGGCATCAGAATTTGACCCCTCAAATTTTGAACCCTCAAATTCTGAGGCATCAAATTTTGATTGTTCACGTGGCGTTGCGTAGAAGATTTTTGCTTCAGCTGCTGCACGTTCAAGCATGTCCACATTGAGTTTATAAACGTTCGAATTATTCTTTCCACCCACGCGCCGTTCCTGCTTCTTCAGCCAGCCTTTAGCCTGAAGCTTTTTGATAGCGCTGCGGACAGTATTCTCGCTCTTGGCGCCGATCTGTCGCTGAATAGTGGTTACCGCTGGCCATGACACACCTTCGTCATTACTGAAATCTGCCAGGCGAGCCATGACCGCTATTTCTGAGATTATCAGCCCTTTGAAAGCGCATGCTTCCCATACGAGGCCGTGTAATTTACTGCTCATGGCTGCCCTCTACTTCCCTGAACTTGCGTTGAAACTGATCGAGTGGGCTAAAGCACTCGTGGGAATAGCCTTCCCGCAGGTAGATGACGCGACGTGTCTCAGGCTCCCAGCGGATAACTCTGACTGGATTGCCATAGTGGTCTTTGAACTTCCGGTTAACTTCTCGCATAACGCTTTTGCCCTCCGGTTAAAGACCCCCACAACTCCGCGTGCCCGACTGTGGTTACACTCGACCCATTTACCGCATACCATGCGCTCATACCGAAACGACGAAACGCCCGGGATCGGGTACATCCGTAGTTGCGGTAATTGAAGATTTACGATTAAATTGCTCATGCGGATTATTTCTCCATACACAAAGATTTATTCGCCACGACGCCCGGAGCTGCACACTCGCGGGCGTCACTCTTTTCTGGAGTACAAAAAACGCGAAACAGAAGCGCTACATGCTCCTGGAACTTTGCCATCACCTGATAGCTGTTCTGCTCAATCTGAGCCTTTTCATCGGCATCAATAACCCCATCAGCAGTTGCTTTACGAATGAAGCTGGAGTGTTTTCCAATCCACTCAATCGACTCCATAAGGCGTTGATTAATGTCGCCATTGTCCACGTCTTCGACTTCAGCGAGCGGAACAAAGACGCCGTTGGAGTGTCGTGCGATAGCATTAGCTATATGATTTGTGCTCGCTGCACGTTGGAGTACCATTGCCCAACCGAGTGGGAATATCTGATCCCCTTCTGCGCGAAGTCGGTTAAAGAGCGCGTTTTCTGTAACGCCTAACCATTCAGCTGCTTCTGCGTAACCCCCGTCCAGTTCGGTGATAGTCTTTTTAATCGCGGCCACCAGCCACGCCGGTTGCTTCTCTACTTTCCATTCAGGTTCTATACCCACGGCTTACCCCCTGCGTCTGTGGTTACTGCTGAGTCGTTGGATTGATATTCTTGTGATAGAGGGAAGCGTCGTACTTCAGCCTTCCATCTGTGAGCCGCTCAATGTAGAGCGCTTGTTTTTCGGGGATAACATCTCCCCACTGGCATACAGCACTATGGGTCACTCCCAGAGCTGTAGCGGTTTTAGATATACCGCCATAGAACGTGACGACTTTAGCTTTCAACATGGATTACCTCCCCTATAAAGTTAGCATACTTACATGCTATATCGACAGCATACTTACGTCAATAAAATGTAAGATTGCTAACGTGTAATCCGGAGGAGATTTTATGGATACCGTTGGCAGCAGATTAAGATTTAGACGTAAGCAGAAAAAACTTACGCAACGTGATGTTGCTGAGTGGGCCGGCGTCAGCGCGTCTGCGGTTACACAATGGGAAAATGATTCCACCAAGTTATCAGGCGAGAATCTTGTATTGGCATGTCAGTGCCTGAGATGTTCTCCCGAATGGCTTATCTTCGGTACAGGCGATATCGAGAACGGTATCAACATTAACCTGATATCTGTTAGAGAAGTGCCTGTTATATCTTGGGTACAGGCAGGTAACTGGACCGAGGTTATTGGCGACCCAGCTAACGAACTGGTTAAAACTACAAAGAAGCTATCTGAATCAGCTTTTGCATTACGTGTTAAAGGTCACTCGATGACTTCGAGCCAAGAGCTTAGCATTCCTGATGGTTCGGTTGTCATTGTCGAGCCAGAATACGGTTTTGTTGATGAGGCAAATGGCAAAATTGTGATAGCCCAAACCGTTACTGGTGGTGAAGCGACCATTAAAAAGCTCGCCATAGACCCTCCATTTTCCTATCTCATACCTCTAAACCCGGCGTTTAAGCCTATAGAGGTGAACCAAGATACAAAACTGATCGGTATAGTTAAGCAAATAATCATCGATCTCTAAGCCCCAGAACCCGCATCCGCGGGTTTTTTATTACCCCGCCACAAAAAGTAAGCTTTCTTACATTTTCCTCTTGACTTAAAATGTAAGCATTCTAATATTACATTCATCAGCACACTTACTTTACGGTGAGAGGCAACCAAGATGAATTCAGCACAACGCCGCAAGGCATACCGCAAGCTACCAAAAGCAGGAGGAATTGTAATTTTACGCGGCGTCCCTCGTTTAGTTCTGGGGCTGTGTACATTCAATAGCTTTACTGGCGAAGAACGTAGCAAACCATCAGTAAACCGTATCAGAGTTCAAATGTCAGGCGGCTCAACGGCAGCCCCTCTGGTGCGTAATTTGAAGTTTTGATTTGAAACAGGTGTCTTCGGGAGGGGTTGCGGAGCTGGATTGACCACCAGCAACAGAAACTCACCCGACATACAGCAGCCGTTTAACCCACGGCGTCGGGGGTCCAGTAGACCTGGATTAATACTGTAGGGGTTGTGCCGGTTGGTCGCCGGCGCCCCGCCCGAAGATTCCTGATCGAACATGGCGAAAGCCGACAGCGTTGAAGGCGATTTTCTCGGTTTGCGCGCTAAACAATAGCGGGGGTGAAATCGGGGCGGAGAAGCAGAATCCGCGATGTCGGGACTTGATACTTCCGGCCATACCAACAAGCCGAATGATCGCGTAACGATCCTTTGCATCTGCCCCGGCGAGGTGGCGCCGCCGGACCGGGGTAGATGAATCGTACACAACATGAAAGCGCATTCCATCTTCATCCGTCGTGGGGACTGGTTTGTAACTGAAGGAGTGCGCTTCCAGTTGTGAACGGCAATATTCACGACCGTTGTATGGCACATGCAGCGTTAGCAGCCCGGATAGTTCCCTTGAAGTTCCATGCGCTATCCGGACAACTGGAATGTGCAAGCCAAGTGTTTCAGGCACGACGTGCGCCCCACCAGCGCGGCGAAAAGGTGTGACCCCCGGGAAGAGTCCGGGACACAACGATGAGAGCATTGACGAGCAAGGCACAGAGTCTGGTTCGATTCCAGACGCCAGGATAGTTCTATATCTGGTGATGGGCAGGGAAAAGGTCCGTTCGATTCGGACACCGGCAGTGCTCTCTTCGTTGTGGTAATTGCGGCTATGCGCACGTGACGAGCCAAACCCGTGCAATGAATGCGCTTCCGGGCAGTGTACGTCGCCGGTTATGGCTTAACCCGGCAGGTGGAGGCACCACCGCCACAACCTAGTTAACTGTGCTGTGTGTAGTCTTGGCGGTTATCCAGTTTTCCACTATCCAAAGGAGGAAGAGGATAACGTTCTGATGGATAACCGCCCTTTTTACACAATACAAAAGAGCATCACCGGGCGACGGGCTCATTACCCAATCCACCCGGGCGGCATCCAAACCGCAGGTGCTCTTCTGTGTTGTGTACGGAGAAATTCCCGGCGGTGGCAGCCGCCTTTCGAGAGGGTAAAACCATGAGTAATGATCGCATGACAGAAGTGCCCGATTTCCTGGGTGAACTGGACGCCGGCGTATTCATGAACAAGATTGCGGCGGCTCTTAATACCACCGCGCTCGGCGTTCTGAACAACGGCAACAAAGGCAAGGTTGTCCTCACCTTTGATTTTGAGCGTATGGGCAACTCTGTTGAAGAGAAGCGCGTCAAGATTAAGCACAAGCTGAACTACAGCACCCCAACTCCCCGCGGCAAAGCGTCGGAAGAGGACACCACCGAAACACCAATGTGGGTCAATAAAGGCGGCAAGCTCACCATCCTGCAGGAGGATCAAGGGCAACTCTTCGGTATCACCGGCACGGTGGACGGAAAGCTTAAAGCGGCTCAGTGATCCGCACGCACAAATTCACTGATACCACTTCGCTAATCAGTTAATAAGGAATTTTTATGTCTCAGTTAGACAGCGGTACTTTTCAGCAGGTTAAAGACCTGGTGCTTTCCGGTTATCACCTGAACGATATCCACGGTCTGGCCTGCCCGACCGCCCTGTTACCACAAAATACAAGCGTTGAAAGCCTGGAGCGTTTTTCTTATGAGCGCTTCCGTTTCCGTGGAGCCATGGACACAACCAGTATTGATGATTTCGTTCGCTATTCTGTTGGTTATGCCCAGGAAGAAGAAAAAGCCCGCTGCTTTATCGATGCGGACAACATGCTGGCCCGTTCTATCTTCAATATCGGCACGCTGGATAACCCAGGTCATGCTGACAACGTCGCCTCGATCAAGCTCAAAAAGACAGCGCCCTTCCGCGCGTTACTGGCGATCAACGGCGATCACCTTAATCAGAAGCAAATCGCCGAATGGCTCGAAGACTGGAGCGACTATCTCACTGCGTTCGATGCTGACGGACAGACAATGAAAATTGCACAGGCAGCGCAGGCGGTTCGCCGTGTCACTATCCAGCAAACTAATGCCGCCGATCATGAAGACGGTGATTTCAGCGGCAAAAAATCACTGATGCAAAGTATCGAAGCCAGCAGTAAAGATGTTATGCCGGTCGCTTTTGAATTTATGTGTGTACCGTATGAGGGCTTGGGCGAGCGTCGTTTCAGTCTGCGCAACAGCCTGCTGAAAAGTAGCGACCCGGTGTTTGTTCTGCGCATTGTCCAGTTGGAGGCGCAGGAAGAAGCAATCGCCAATGAGTTCCGTGACCTGTTGGTTGGCAAGTTCGACGGCAAGCCGGTAGAAACCTTCATCGGTAACTTCAAAGCCTAATTCAAAGCCTGATTGCTCAGCCTTAAATCCCCGCAGCTGCGGGGATTTATTGAAGCGTAATCCTGTAATTAATCGCCACCTGGCGAGGGATTTCTACACCCAAATATCAGCGCTGTGCAGGCGTAACGTATGGAGAAAAAATAATGAGCTTTATTCAAACCCTTTCAGGCAAACATTTTAATTATCTCGATATCCAGCAAGACGCGATCGAGATCGAGGATATTGCCACCGCCCTCTCGCATATCTGCCGATTTGCCGGCCACCTGCCAGAGTTCTACAGCGTTGGACAGCACAGCGTTTTATCCAGCCTGCTCGTACCGCAGGAGTTCGCACTTGAGGCACTTCTCCACGATGCTGCCGAGGCTTACCTGCAGGATATTCCGGCTCCGCTTAAGCACCTCTTACCTGACTATTGCGCAATGGAGATTCGGGTTGATTCTGCAATACGTCAGAAATTCGGCCTGCCGGCTGAGCAGCACCCGACCGTTAAATATGCCGACCTGGTGATGTTGGCCAGCGAACGTCGTGATTTTGAAATCGACGACGGCACCCACTGGCCGATGCTCGAAGGCATTATTCCCACCGACCAATTTGTGATTAATCCCGTCCGACCTGGTCAGTCTTACGGCATGTTCATGAACCGCTTTAACCAACTGATGGAGCGGCGCTAATGGCACATGTGAAAGTGAAAGAATTGGTTGCTGCAGCATACGCTGCAGCACCTGACCTACCACCAGCAGCAGCACAATTAATGCAAGACATAGCGTCAAGGCTGGATGTGACCTTTGTCGCCCTTACAGAGGCAATGGACCAGAACACCGCTATGGCCGCGATGATAGCGAACCTGAGCGAGGTAAACAGAAATGGCTAAAAACTCGATCGATGCTTATGGCGCCAGCGGCAAGACAAACGTTCTGATGTTCGAGCCGGAAAATCTGCATATTGTCACTGACAAGGCTCACCCGCTTTACGATGAGCGTATTCACTTACCTCTCAGTGAAGCCATGGTGCTGAACATCATAGACCAGGGTGTTCTGGAGCCGATTATTGTCTGGAAAGACCCGGAAACTGGGTACTCCTGCGTGGTTGATGGCCGTCAGCGTGTCCGTCATACCCTGGAGGCTAACAGGCGCCTGGCCAAAGAGGGTAAAACTGCGCTGCTGGTTCCGGCTGTCACTAAACGCGGTTCTGCTGTTCGCATGGCTCAGGCAATGGTCAGCGCAAACGAAATCCGCCAGGCCGACACACCGCTCGGCAGAGCCAAAAAGATGGCTGATGCGCTGGAGCGCGGGCATGACGAGGAAGACCTCGCGCTGATGTTCGGCGTCAGCGTCCCCACTGTACGCGCTACCCTATCCCTTCTGGATGCCACTCAGGCAGTCAAAGACGCGGTAGAGTCCGGCACAGTAACAGTTACCCAGGCGCGTCAACTGGCATCACTAAAACCCGAAGAACAGCGGGAAAAGGTAGCCGAAATCGAAGCGGCGACCGCTGGCACTACTGGTCATGAAAAAGCGCGTCGTCAGCGCCAGGTTCTCGGTGAGGCAAAGCCGCGCATCAAATCACGTAAGGAAATCACAAAAGCCCTCGAAGATGCCAGCGGCGAATATGCCGAGGCTCTGCTCTGGGTACTTGGGGAGGTGAAATGAACTTTGAACCTGAAAATTACAGCCGGCGCGCCCTTCTCTGGTTTGCGGCACTGGTAGATGTTGCCGGGTGGGTTGCAGTAGTCGCTGTGACCTGGGGCATATGCATGATGATCGAATGGGTGACGGCATGAACATCTCAACAGTAAACGAGCTCATTCAGTCGCTGGAGTCGGCGGGCGAGCTGTCGATCAAAGAGACAAAGGTTATGGCGCTGGCGAAAGCGTATCTGGATGTGGCTGCGGAGAATGTGGCCGCCCGCAATGCGGTGCAGGTTTTCTGCGATGTTGTTGGGGCGAACACTGACGCTATTTGCGAAGAGGTTGGGCCTGAAGGTGTTAGAGCAATTCTGGCAGCCATGAGTGCGACCGGGAATATGCCAGCCACCGATCGCATCCTCGCTGAAATTAAGTCTAATGCCCTGCCTGCCAACATCGCCGAAATCATCGATAGTGGCGATTTAGAGTCAATCCTATACGCATCAGAAGCAAGCTACTCCGAAGAATATCGAATGGCTTTTTATAACTTCCGCCAGCTGCGCGAGGGGGCCGACAAATGAGCAAGTCATTCATCGTAATTATCCGGAGAGCCTGGTGTAACGAAGGCGGTCACGGTATCGAATATTCATCCGACCTCATCCACTACGAGACCCGCAATGGAGCCATATCACACGGTTTTCGGACTGTAGATAGCGACGATTTCAACATCGGAGTAATTGAAGAAGGCAGTCTGGTTTCGTTTGACTGGATGGAAAAACCGGTTGGTGAAAGCGAGGACACGCTGGCACAGATTGCCGAGCTAATTGGTCTGGAGGATGTCGCATGACAACTGATATCACCGAACTGGCGCAGAGCCTGAAGCGTCGAGCAGCATCAGCAAATGAGTTTGGCGAAAGCCTGTACGTAAAAGCCGACGATGTCCTCGCGCTGGTAGAGGCGCTGGAGAAGGCGGAGCGTGCTAACGGCTACCTTCGCGAGCAGTCTGCTGAATGGGAGCGTAAGGCAATCAGCAACTTTGAGGAATGCGCAAGGCTGAGTCATCGCATCGATGAACTTCTCCCCTCCAGCAGAAACATGCTGATGCCAGCATTGGACGGGCTATCCAGATACCACCTGGTAGACACAATACAAACGGCGGTAGATAACCACTCCGCGCTGCATACAAAGTGGCTGGAAGACCGCCAGCGTATCGCCGAGCTGGAAGAAGCAGAGCAAAAACTCTGTGCGGCTAATGTGACGCTTGATGCTCGGGCGGAATTGGCTGAGCGCCAGCTGGCCGAGATGGTGTCCCGCACCGTGAAGTTGCCAGAAGGCCTGATTAAAGCCGTGAGTTTTTACGAGCAGGTTAAGCGTGAAAATACACCAGTTGAAACAGGCGTATGGAAAGACGCCATTGATTGGGTGCTGAAAGAAGCAACCGCCGCCGCTGGCATCAAGTGGGAGGCTGAGTAGATGGCACTGACACACGATGAACTTTGCCAGATAGCCTGCCGCTTTCTGCAAAACAACGGTTTCAAGGTGGCCTTTCATGACCGGTTCCGAGCATGGACGCCATACGGTGAGCAGGCTGATGCAATCGGCTTTCGCAATGGGGCCAGTTGTCTGATTGAGGCTAAATGCTCTCGTTCTGACTTGTTGGCCGACCGCAAGAAGCCTTTCCGTGTTGAACCCGAGAAGGGCATGGGAGACTGGCGTTTCATGATTAGTGAGCCGGGTATCGTAAATATTGAGGATTTGCCGCCGGGATGGGGGTTGCTTCACGTGGTCAAAGGTCGGGTTAAGAAGGTTCACGGCTGGCCTGGCAACTGGGAGTGGGTTAACCGGGACAGCAAGCCATTTCAGGCTAACAAACAGGCGGAATGCGATTACATGTTTAGCGCGCTCCGTCGCATGGACTTACGCGGCCACCTCAAAGAAGTGTATGACGGCGTGATAGTTAACCGGGCAGCAGAAGGAGCCAACCAATGACCAATAACCAGTTAACAGACGAACGCATTGAAAAAATAGCGGTGTGGCTAGCTACGGAATCTCATTCGCTAAATCTGGAAATGCTGACGTGTTTGCGTGAGCTACAGGAACGCCGCAAGGCCGACAGCGAGCCGGTTGTGTTCACAGATGAACGAAATCTTCATCATATTGCTATGGGCCGAGAAACCTCTTTGATTTGGGGCAAGCAGAACTCAGAGACGGGAGATGTCCCGCTCTATCGCCACGCACAGCCAGCGCCTGACCGCGAGCAGATACGCAACGAGCATGCCGAGTGGTCACAATCAACATTCGGTAATGTTGGCCCGATTGGCCCGCTGAAGCATCTCAGCAAAGAAGCACTGGAAGCCGCTGCCGATCCTAGCGACCTATCGGAATGGGCCGATATGCAATTCCTACTGTGGGACGCCCAGCGACGGGCTGGTATTACAGACGAGCAGATTACCCAGGCGATGATCGAAAAACTGGCGGTGAACAAGCAACGCGAATGGCCTGAGCCGAAAGACGGTGAGCCGCGGTTGCACATTAAAGATCAGCCATCGGCGGTAGGGCCAGTAACAGATGCTATGGCTTACGCATTCCATCATGCGCTAACCGATGGTCCCCTGGGTGATGACGATGTGGAGGATATTAAGATCGGATTGAGAGCAGCTTTCGCTAATGTAACCACCTATCAGCCATTACCAGTAGTGCTGAAAGAGCATCAAATCCGCGAACTAGTAAATAAACTGCGTGATATAGCTATTGAATATCACGGTACACAACAATTGCGTGAGCATATTGCTTGTGTTATCCGCACCGCTATGAGCGCGGTCGCACCACCAGCGCCAAAAAGCGCAGTTATTTAATAATTTCCCCCGGGTGCAGCCGGGGTAATGGAGAAATCTATGCTGAGCCTCGATTGTGTTCCCATCTCAACTTATTGCAAAGAGACAGGCGAAACCCCTGATGCCATAAATAAGCGCATCCAGCGTGGCGTATGGCGTGAAGGAGTACAGGTGCTAAAGGTCGAAGGCGTTAAGGAAAGATGGATTGATCTTAGTGAGGTTGCAAAATGGGCTCGACAAAATCGCCTAAACTCCCGCGCGGCGTAACGATCAGGAAACATAGTACTGGGGAAACTATCAATATTACCTTTACCTATAAGGGGGTGAAATGCCGGGAACCTTTATCAAACCTTGAAGTTAATAGCAAAAACATTAAATACGCCGAGCGAACACTCGGCGAAATTCACAATAAAATTGAGCGGGGCACATTCAATTATGGTGAACACTTTCCCCGTTCGGCACGACTTAAAATATTTGGTAATGCTTCAACAGGAAAAACGGTAAAAAATTATCTCGATGAATACCTTGTGATTTGTGAAACGAGAAAATTATCTCCTTCAACAATCGGCGGATATAAGAAATGTTTAAATGCTTTGGCATCACTTCACGTTTTTCCTGCCAGTGAATTAACACCTGCTGCTTTAAAAACATGGATCCAGAGTCAGAAAACGACATTAAAGACGATTAGGAACCAACTTTCATTCCTACGCTCAGCACTGGATGAAGCTGTGACTGATGGTGTATTGCAGATTAACCCAGTTTCACTGGTGACAGCCTCGCGCTACCAGAGCAGTAAAACCGAGGATGAAAGTGATTATATTGTTGATCCGCTTTCGCCGGCCGAGGTTGAAGCGCTTTTGCATGCCGCAGGTAACAAACAGTGGGAAAACATATTCCGCTTTGCAATTGAAACCGGGCTACGTAGTTCTGAGCTCTGCGCCCTCCGTTGGCGCGATATCGACTTTATCGGCAAAACAGCGCATGTGCAAAATGCCAGCGTAGTGGGGGTAATTAAGGGCACGAAAACTAAAGCTGGAACACGTAAAGTTGAGTTAACCGAAGAAGCCTTGTATGCCCTGACTTCTCAGAAGCCTTTCACCTTTATGAAAGATGCAACGATCTTTGAGGATCCTAAGACAGAAAAACCATGGGCGGGTGCCGATGCGATAAGAAAGAAAGCCTGGGTGCCAACTTTACGTAAAGCTGGGATCAGATATCGCAATCCATACCAGACCAGGCATACGTTCGCGACCCGACATATCAGTCGAGGCGCTAACCTGTTCTGGCTGGCATCACAGATGGGACATAAAGGGCCTGAAATGTTGTTCAGGCATTATGGACGCTATCTCAAAGACTACGATGGGAACTCATCTGGCGACGTCACACTAAAACAAGCCTGAACTCACGTCACAGCTTGAAGTTTCTCAAGTTAGCAACTATCTATATGTATAGGCGAAGAGAATAAATCATATGTATGATATTTTTCTCTTTATTTTCAGATAGTTAAAACGAATCAACAAACGGATATTAAATTATTATCTTGACTTTGTGCAACCCGCTGATAAACAACTTTATTTAATTTCAATAGGACCATGCTTGGACATCGTTAGGACTTGATGGAAGCAGGTACAAACTGATATGATTTGCATCATAAATCAGCAAAATTTTTAAAAACATTTGTTTTCAACTAGTTAACCGCATTGCTAAGTAGCACAACTGGAGATTCTACTATGGAAAAGATCATGAGCGTCGGATTTGGCGAAGGCTAATCACCATACAATTTAAGCAGAAACCAGAGACCTCCTGTTGGAGGTCTTTTGCTATAGGGACACAAGAAATGGCTCGAGTCATCGTTATCGTCTGCATCACTCTTTTCTCAGTCATGATGCTGGCAAGAGGGCTGTACACGTACATCTATCCTGGCAGCCTACCTTTCGATATGGCCATCCTTGATTGGCTGCTTGTTGCTTCAGGCGCTGGTGCGGGAATCTCTTCTATCTTTTGTTTCATTAAAAAGAGATACCCAGATACTGCTGAGTTTCTTCCGATGTTTAGCACCGTTTGCTATTCAATTATTCTTATCGGCTATGCGATTCTCCGTTACACACCAAACTATCAGACATCCCTCTCTATAATGGTAACGGGTATGCTTGTAGGGATGGGATGGTGGATACAGTGCATTACCTCTGCAGCTAATGCTCGGCGTACACATACCCTAAATATGATAATCAATAGCCGTACAAGTCCTGAGTATCAAAAACAGCTCCGCAATAGTACGAAATTTTACCGTGGAATGAGGTATGTTCCACAAGAACTATCAGAGTGGCGCTGTAACCCAGATAAAGACGAATATAAAAATATGATCGTTCCCGACGAATATCGGGATGCGATTAACGGGCTACTTTACATCCTTAACTATTTTGAATTTTTAGCTCAAGGTATTAAGTTCAAAGACCTTGATGATGAGTTACTTAAGGAATGTTTTTCAAGTTTTCTGAAAGGAATTGAACGCCGTGGCTTTCATATGATATTGGAATCTCAAAAACAAGATCCCGCTGCGTTTGAAGGTATTATCTACCTTTCTAAAAAATGGAATGGTTCTTCATTTGTTGAAACGCACCGTGCAAATCCAAACACTGTCGAACTTGGCATCTCCTATCCATCAAATGAGATCGTTGAAAAGATGGTCAGTGGTAAACCGCTTTTGGATAAAGTAGAAGATAACCTCTCAAGTGTCGACAGCAATGAAGCTAGTGGGGCCTAACTTCTGAAAGATTAGTGCCTATGTGACACAGGACCACATTGTGACGCTAAAGTGACCGTAAAAGATACGCAGAAAAAAAATATATAATAAAAATCATAAATATCAATTAATTATTAAATTTCGGACGCGGGTTCAACTCCCGCCAGCTCCACCAAAATTCTCCATCGGTGATTACCAGAGTCATCCGATGAAGTCCTAAGAGCCCGCACGGCGCAAGCCCTGCGGGCTTTTTTGTGCCTTGAATTTGTCCCGCGAAGTCTGATGCCAACTAATTAAATCCGAACCTTTTAGGCACCTTGTTAGGCACCTCGTAAAGCTTTATTGTTTTCGAGGTGCCTAAAACTATGGAAACCCGGCAATGGCAAGACAAACCAAACCTCTATCCGTTAAGGAAATCGAATCTGCTAAACCCAAAGAAGCGGACTACGTTCTCTATGATGGCGATGGCCTTGAGCTACTCATCAAATCCAGCGGGAGTAAAATCTGGCAGTTTCGCTACATTCGTCCTGTCACCAAGAAACGAGCAAAGAAGAGCATAGGTCCCTACCCGTCAGTTACCCTTGCCGATGCCAGAAACTATCGAGCAGAGTCACGCTCTCTCCTGGCGAAACAAATCGACCCACAGGAACATCAGCAAGAACAACTTCGCAGTTCGCTGGAAGCCAAAACTAATACTTTCCAGCTCGTGGCTGAACGTTGGTGGAATGTGAAGAAAGCCAGTGTGACCGAAGACTACGCAGAGGATATTTGGCGCTCTCTTGAGAGAGATGTTTTTCCTGCGATTGGCGACGTTAGCGTTACAGATATTAAAGCTCACACACTGGTTCAGACCGTCCAACCGGTTCAGGCCAGAGGAGCACTGGAAACCGTTCGTCGCCTGTGCCAGCGCATTAATGAGGTCATGATCTATGCCCAAAACACAGGGCTTATTGATGCTGTTCCCAGCGTTAATATCGGTAAAGCCTTTGAGAAGCCGCAGAAGAAGAACATGCCAAGCATTCGACCGGATCAGCTACCTCAATTGATGCAGACGATGCGTACGGCCAGCATTAGCCTTTCAACACGATGCCTGTTCATGTGGCAACTTCTTACCATCACCCGCCCTGCCGAAGCGGCTGAAGCTCGTTGGGAAGAGGTAGACATGGAAGCGCGAGAGTGGAAGATTCCTGCAGCACGCATGAAAATGAACCGCGACCATACTGTTCCATTGTCAGATGAAGCAATTGCGATACTGGAGATGATGAAGCCGTTAAGTGGTAATCGAGAATTTATCTTTTCCAGTCGCATTAAGCCTACCCAGCCGATGAACAGCCAGACAGTGAATGCTGCACTCAAGCGTGCTGGCTTAGGAGGCATACTCGTATCACACGGTTTACGTTCTATCGCTAGTACGGCACTCAATGAGGAAGGATTACTGCCTGATGTCATTGAAGCAGCACTGGCTCATGTAGACAAAAATGAGGTACGTCGCGCTTATAACCGCAGTGATTACCTTGAGCAACGGCGATCGATGATGCAATGGTGGGCTGATTTTGTTATGGCTGCTGATCGCGGAAGTATGATTGAGGGAGGTATGAGGGGAGAGCGTTTAGCGGGATGACGGATAATTAATGACAGTTCCCACTTTAGTAGTGGGCCAGATGAGAATTTATATTTCAAGCGAAAGCTAATAGTTTTAGAAATCAAGCTAATTAGCATAATATCTCTTAATTGAAGGGATATGGAGCCGCAGAAATAAATGAAGACACGGCAGTATGCGCAAAAATCAATCTTCGATCTGGAAGCAATCTTCGAGCAGTCCAGCAACAATGTTAGCGAACTTGAACAGTTGTTGAGCGAGCTGACCTTTCGCAACACTGCCAGGGCGCGGACGCTGACGGCTAAAATCGAGCAATCTCTATTTGCACTTAGCGGCCACAGCGTGGTCGCCATGTCGGCTTCCAGCCCATCAACACGCCATCCCGATTCGGTGTCCATTCAATCTTCTCGAGTTGTGCCCCACAATTCGCCTGCTGCGGAAGAGCAACTGCAACTGAAGGCCATCCCAGACTCTGCCATACGAGAGCAATTCGACAAAGACCAAATCGACCTTGGCCCGATCCCGTCTTTTTCTCCATCAGGTAAGGCGAATGATGCGCGAGCAATACTGGCAGCATGGACAGCCCTCGAAGCACTGTCGCCTCAAGGTTATAAACGCCCAGAGGATATGGCAACCGGCGACCGCTCTAGGGTTGCTCTATTGGAGCGAGGTGTTCCATGGGGACCAAATGCCCGCAGCAAGCCCAGTTATAAGCTTTATTTCGAGGTCATCCTCGGCTCCATCGCTCTCGACAAGGCGACGGACGAGCTGGTCAAGGTTTTTGGCGAGGATGAGGAGCGTTCACGCCCGGACGGTAAGAAAGCGGCCATCGGCTCGATCCTGATCGACAAAGAAGGCTTTGTGCTTGAGAACAAAGGCGTTGCCGTGTCCAGTTTTGCCTGGGCACTCAAGCCGGCTCTCGATCTGAAGCTTGGGAGTTTAGGGAATTGGCCGAATGTTGAGCCGCGCATTATCGAGCATCTGGATCGAATGGTTCGCCACCACAACAAAGATGGAGAACCCATACCGATCGATCTGAATGTTGTTCATAATGCTTATAAATGGCTTGTATCGCAGTTCAGTGTACCCGAGCATTTGGTTGAGCCCCCCACATTCGCGATTAAGGTGTTTCATCATTTCAAGGCTAAGGCGCCGCCTGAACCTTCGTTACTGAATTCCTTCTATCTTGAAGATCTCGGTGAAGCAACCAAATTGCTCGAGACGGGCAAAGCCGGAACCGGTTTGCGCCGCTACATGGGAATTGGCAGACCTGACCAGAAAATTGACGTGCTATCGCCCATTTCCGCAGTTGAGCCGCTCGTCGCACCGTCGCTCATGCCGCAGGCTCGTTGGCCTTCGAAAGGCGGCCATCCACTGGTGCTGCTTCAACAGGCTGCTGTGAATGCGGCGCGTGCTGAGCTGAATGATGCTCCAGGTATCATCGGCGTCAATGGGCCTCCGGGAACCGGAAAGACCACTCTTCTCCGGGATATCGTCGTTGGATGCATTCTCGATCGGGCCACGGCGATGTCCGGCTTCAACAAACCGCAGGATGCCTTTTCCACAACAGGCGAGAAGCTGGCATTCGGTTCCAATGCATTCCTGCACTTCTACAAGTTACATGCATCCTTGAAGGGCCATGAGATCGTCGTAGCCTCCTCCAATAACAAAGCAGTCGAAAACGTCAGTAAAGAGCTTCCTCTCAAGGAAGCCAATGGTCGCCATGAACAGATCGCCTACTTCCGGTCCATCAGCGACCTGATTGCGAATCCCAAACGCGCCGGCTATTTCGAAGCCGAGGCCGAGGGGGGCATCCCCTCCGACACTGTCGAAACCTGGGGGTTGATCGCCGCAGCTCTCGGCAAGAGCAGCAACCGCGGCGCGTTTCAGCAAGGTTTCTGGTGGAATGAAGACGGTGGTTTCCTTACCTACCTGAAAGCAGCTCGCGGCATAAATGTCATGCGTGAGATCAAGGACGAGCGAACTGGCGAAACCATCGATCGCGTGATGCCCAGCGTGGTTGTCAATGAGCGGCCCAGCACCAACGAAGCGGATGCTGCTGCGGCCTGGCAGAAAGCGCGAACCGCCTTTCTTAAACTTAAGGAGACGATAGACGCCGAAATCGCCAGCATCGAAGAGATGCGACGGGATATCCAGGCGCTCAAGGGAGCGATCACCGAACTTCAAAGGGCTGAACAGCGTCGACCGAGTCTGAATGAAGCCGTCGAAGAAGCACACAAGACTGCTGAATCCTGCCAACGAGAGCATGAGAAGGCAAAATCGCAGATCGAGCAGGACAAGATCATGCTCGACAGCCATCTTGCTTGCCGTCCAGGTTTCTTCTCCCGTTTGTTTGCGACTGCGGCCTGGAAGTCGTGGAGATCGACACTGCAGAAGCTCTCGGCGACCTTGCAGCAATCAGTCATACGGGCGCAGGGGACGGACGGTGCCCTAGAGCTTGCAAGGGCTGAGTGGAGCAATACTGAGTCCCAGTTACAGCAACTCGACCAGGAAATTTCCAGCAAATGTCAGGCTGTCTCGAAATTGAAGGCAACCGAGGCACAGGCACGAAACCGTATGGGAGACAGGGTCGTTGATGAGAGGTTCTTCGAGCGCGAGCACGAGTCTATCCACCTCACTGCACCATGGCTTCCCGATGAGGTTCATCGCCTGCGGGAGGATCTTTTCGCCGCTGCCCTGACTGTGCATAAAACGTTCATCGATGCTTCGGCCAGCCGCTTGCAACACAATCTTGGGTTATTGATGTCAGGCATGGTAGCTGGTGCCTTCCAGTCTTCCGCTCACCGTGAACTTCTCCCCGACCTTTGGTCAAGCCTTTTCGTGGTTGTGCCGACCGTGTCCACGACATTCGCCTCTGTTCGGACGATGTTCGGGGATCTGCCACCAGAGAGCATTGGTTGGCTTCTGGTAGATGAAGCGGGCCAAGCCGTTCCTCAGGCAGCAGTTGGAGCTATCATGCGGGCAAAGCGCTCCATCGTGGTAGGTGACCCGTTGCAAATCCCACCTGTAGTTTCACTTCCTGAAAAGCTGAACGCCGAAATCTGCAAGTTCTTTGACATTGACCAAGTCGAATGGTCTGCCCCCGCAGCATCTACGCAGACCCTTGCTGATCAGGCATCGCGCTTCAAATCCACTTTCGTCATGGACGTAGGTGATCGAGAAGTCGGGCTGCCATTGCTCGTTCACAGGCGTTGCCAGAACCCAATGTTTGATGTTTCTAACTCCATCGCCTATGCCGGGCAGATGGTCCATGCTGTCGGGCCTAAAAAACCCGGATCTATCGGCTCGGCTTTGGGGAGATCTCACTGGGTGGATATCAATGGCGATGCTGAGACGAAGTGGTGTCCCGACGAGGGCGAAGCGGTTGTGCGAATGCTCAAAGAGCTGGCAGCATCGGGCATTACAAATCCGGACGTATTTATCATCACACCATTCAAGATCATAGAGCAGAACATGCGTCGGCGTCTCGACAGTGAAACTGATCTGCTTCGAACGTTCGGCGTAAAGCTGGATGAATGGTGCCGTGATCGTGTAGGCACAATCCACACGTTCCAGGGTCGAGAGGCGGACACGGTAATCCTGTTGCTGGGTGCGCCGAAAGCGAGTCAGCAAAGGGCACGTCAGTGGGCGGCAAGCCCACCAAACATAATCAATGTAGCCGTCTCACGCGCCAAGCAAAACCTGTATGTGGTCGGCTCGGCTGCTGCATGGACAGGGGCGGGAACTAGCCTTCAGGTCCTGCATCGGCAATTGGCGAAATCAGCCTAACAATCTCCGAGGTGGCCCTCATTATTGAGGGCTCATCGCGACTCATTCTTGGCTAACTTCAGTAATGGGCTGGCCGCTATGTGTTAAAATCTGACATTGCTCACATAATAGTCAAGCAGTCACTTTTCACCGCCCATCCAAGCTTGATAATTCTTACCGCTCCCCTTATATCCACACTGAGGAATAACCTCTGACATGGCTAAGGAGTATGATTATGGGGCTTAAACCTGGTCCAAAACCAATCGCAAAATCAACAGGAAAACCCGATCAACGCAGACGTGATAATAAGGATACACCCGGCAATACCCCAGGACTGAAACCAAGCAAATCAACTGGGAAGTAATCGTTCAAGGGTATGGAGAATTCATCTATACCCTTATCTCATCAAATCAGTCTGCTTTAGCCCGTTTAGTGCCAGGAGCGGACGTTGGCTTGAAGCGTCTCTTTTCTGTGATGCTCGCCAAGAGTAGCGGATCTATAAAAAAACACTCTATCCGGTATAATCTCTTTCATGTTTTCTTTTCGGTATCTAACACCATGAGCATGTCAGCATTACAACCGCAGATAGTTAAAGCAATGAAACCAAAACATGGAAAGGATTGGATGTTAGTCCGTGGAGACACGGTTTTCGTCCGCTTTTTAGCTCAAAATGATGATGGTAATTCTTTTGAAGTGCAGACACCAACGAGGCCCGAAGAGAGAATTCGCACTGGGGGTGGTTTGACTGTCGGATACAAGCTGCCAGTAAACCAGAAGCTCCTTTTTTCGGTCGCTGAGACGTTAGCCCAAGAAAATCATCTTCAACCTGAGAAAAAAGTAGACCGCTTTCAGAATAATTGCATCTCCATGTTTTCCATTACTATAGATCAAGGCAAAACTATACAAGATGAAGTCAACGAGGAATGGGTCACTCGCTTCTTTGAACTCTACGATGCTCATGGAATTTCGACGAATATTGTCGAACCTAGCATGGTCGATATTTATTCTGACCTATGTGTTGAGGATGGCGAAGACGTTTATCTGAGTGATGGTATGTACATGCGCCCAGACGGGACAACTTACGAACGTTGATAATGTAGGTGCGAAAGCATAAATCAATTCCCGGTTGATAGCTGGGATATCACTTAACCATATCCGATAATTAGTCCAAGTAGCCCAACATTTCAGGCGACTGCTCGTATTCATGACCACTCTATGAGTTAGTTCGCCGCCACGCTCTGGACTTATTTCTCTGCTTTCAGACGATCTACTATCTCCTTCTCTCTTCATAAATAGACAAAAGTCCGCTCCTCGCTCTCAGCAGACCTTTATCGGCAGGTACTTGTCTGCTGTGTGCCAGAAGCAGATATTATTATATAATTCTTTAACCAATGGATGAGAAAAAATTCTGGAACTTATTAAAACTTCATAACTTTAAATCACCTCATTCATTAATGAATGATTAACTGTATGGTTAAAAGATCAAAACTTATTTTTTATTATTAACTTGTTTTGCTAAAGAGCTATAAACCAAATCAACGAAAACATATTTTTCGCATTCCCAAGGTTCACTAATTGATGGGTTTACTAAATCGGGCTTCCCCCCCATTAGACTATGTATGTGCGAATAAATACCAATTCTTTCTGCGAGTTGCATTAGTTTCATTTGATGTTCTGGTGGGAGCATCTTATTTCTAAACCATGTTGTAAATATATGCTTAGTAAGTTCTTTAGTACATATAAACCATTCGCCTTGACGTCTTTCGTTGCTAAATTTTTCATGTAGATAATTTTCTTTTTCTGATCCGCCAGGTTCCAAAGCGTGTAATATTAATTGACCAAATGTACCTGTTTGTAAGTTAGATAATCTTTTTAGCACATTATTGGAACGTCCTATTTTCACATAAAGCCCCGAATAAGGATTATTTTTATCTGAAGAACCGGCCCAAGTATCAGGTACTTGTAAAATATAATAAATACTACTTACTTTTCCACTCGATACACTATTTGCCCAAGTTTGCCACTCTTCCATCCAGCTATTTGCATCTTCCTTCGTGTCAAAAGTGTGACTTGTATAGTATAATTCACCACTATCCAATAACATATCGAAAACATATTCCCCACTCTCAATCATTCTTAAGTTGTCGGTTCTCATGGAAGTATCTCATAAATTTACAGGGATATATAAAATGGACTTTACTACACTTATTAAGTGATATCCATTTTTATTGTTCCAATTGCAGTGTTCTCATCCATTATGTTACCACCTGATTATTTCATTATTTAATTTAAACAACTTATTGCTAGTGATAACGGTTTGATGCCCGCTTCTCACTCCAATCTAACTTTCAGAATAAATTTGATCTAAAATATTTCAAATAGGCCGTCAGTAAATATGGCCCATTTTTAATCAGTTAGGGGATCAATCTGATTTTCTCTAATAAGATTTCGCAACGCAGTACGAGCAGCAGCGATTTCTGTCATCCCATTAAGAACCACGCTGGACTGTCCTCCTCTCACCCCAAAGACTGTAACCATATTCTCTTCACAGAAATACTCACCTTCATACTGCAGGCCATCTTTCTCTACTCGAATGTATGACATAACAACCTCATTTAAGGATCTTTTGTTTGAATCATATCCCCACAAAATAATTTAATCAATCTCACCCAAAACTACACGCGATGCTTGTCTTGTAAGCACTGCACTTAACCGAACCATTCGATTTTAGAGATCCTGCGTACAGTTCAGTTATGCTTGTAAGGCTAATGTCCACTCCTCGCTCAAAGCAGACCTTATGACCTCGATTTCTGGCAGATCCGAGCCAAGAGCAAAAATTGATATCATCAATCGGCCTCAAGCTTAAGGGGAACATCTCCCCCTTTTTGTGTAACCTGTTTACTGAAGATGTTCTTTCAGCCAGGTACACGCGCCTTCAATGTCATACGCTTTTTCCCCAAATCCTTTCGCAAGCAGAAACTCTGGTAAATATTCATCATATTTATCTAAGTACTTTTCTGGAACATTTACAGCAAGATCAAACGCTGAGGGCAAGTCTGACAACAGCAGGCCTTTAAGGGCCTGTTGAACAGAAGTGATACTTGAGCCGTCAATTTCTATAACTCCAGCCAATGAATTAGCTTTAAAGCCACAACGTATGAGCAAGGCTGTAATCGTATTGACAACCTTATCTCCCATCCATGGGAGTATGTAACAGTATTGGCCGCTCGTAAGAAAATACTCATTTTGCAGGTTATAACTCTGGAAGTTACGACTGCCTTCCGCAAATAGGCTTCTGGCGGCAGAATCGGCATAATCTACTCTCTCGCTACCTATTGCTATGCGGTAATCACCTTCCCTATAGATAGCGAGCATTTCCTGACGAACGGCATCATGAACAGACATTCCCCCTCCACTAAATTGTGGTGGCTGACCGCCTTTGGTCGCCTCTACATAGATAACTTTTTTCTCTGTCTCGATCTCTGTCACTCTCCAGCGCCGCCCACCGAAGATGATGTGTTGATCTGGTAGCAGTGGGGAGTCCACAGGCACTGTTCCAAGGGTTCTGTTTCCGGTGACAATGCGGAACTCTTCTGGTGTGTTGAACACGGCATAAAACGTGTAATGGTTAGTCAGTTTCTCCCCCTCTGCCCCAACAACCATTTCTCCACTAGCGAGTTGAGTGAGCAGGCCACATGCCCCCATATGTTTAAGCAGGCTTTTGAAATCGCCTATATCCACATTACGGAACGGGCCTGTTTGACATAGCTGTGACCAGAGTTGATCGGCACGAACTCCGCCCCATTGCGCGGTAATTGCAAGAATCTGGTGTAGCAGCGTGGAGTAATGCATCTGCTGGGAATCGGCAGGCTCAAACCATTGTTTAGAGATCATCAATCTGATCATTGCCATCGACTGGACCAAATGCAGCCGTAGGTGGTCAACGATACTGCTAGTCACAGTGAGTTCATTTTCTGTAATTAGCATTCTTAGAACTGATGGGCAGTCGCGCCGCCCAGAACGTCCCATACGCTGACGCAGACTGGAAACAGTATGCGGAGGCGTAACTTGGATAACCGACTTAACCTTACCGATATCAATTCCCAACTCAAGCGTCATTGTACAAACAGCTGTTGTGGGCAAATTTCCTTTCTGAAGACGAGTTTCAAGCGCTTCCCGCAATTCCTTGGCAAGGGAACCATGGTGGGGAAAGAATTCATTGGGAACAATATGTTCCTCACACATGTCGCTCAGCGTGGCAGCAATGCTTTCAGTCCGCTTTCGACTGTTTGCAAAGACCAAATGAGAATCGCCACGGCAAAGTCTAAAAATGTCAGCGCAAACGTCATGTTCAGCTGAACTCTGAAGTTCTTCTTCTTTTTGGAGCACTCGCTCCAGATAACCTTTGACCTGTACCTGAAGAGTGGCCTCGCTCTTACTATCTGTAACAGTTACGCAGGGTAGTCGTTTGTCCGGGCGCAAAAGTTCGGGCACTTTCTCCAGTTCCCCCAGCGTGGCACTCAACGCAACGCGGGGAATTGGATTTATCTGGCGTCCTAGCACATGGTCAATTCTATTGAGCAGAGAAAGCAGCTGTACACCACGCTCTGAGCCAATGAAAGCATGAAACTCATCAATAACGATGTATGCGACTGACGAAAACGCCTGTTTGAGCCAGCCCATTGAATTTATGAGCAAAGACTCAAGTGACTCAGGTGTAATCAGTAAAATGCCAGCAGGGTTTGTCCGAGCCTTCTTCTTTTTGCTTTGTGGTACATCCCCGTGCCAAGGAGTCACTGGCATTTCCAATGCATCTCCAAGGCTCTCAAGACGACGGTACTGATCGTTAATCAATGCCTTCAACGGACTGATATAGACGATGCCAAATCCATTAGTGAGATCTGCAACTGCCGAACAGGCAGGAAGAAAGAAAGCCTCTGTTTTACCCGCTGCTGTGCCTGCACTGATTAGCACGTCTCGATCACGGGCTAAAATTGCCGGGATAGAACTCTCCTGCAAGGGCCTTAATGTTGACCACCCCTGCTTGTAAATCCACTTACGGACGCGGGGATCGAGACTATCATAGGCACTGCTCATAATTTGAAGTTCGCCAGTCCGTCATCGTCATCGCTTTCCTCTATAATGGCGTCATCCATTTCGCTGGGCCTGTCCTCTTCAATCGCCACACCCTCGATTAGTGTTTGCCAGTTCATCGTTCTGTTTTGTTCCAGCACAGCCAGCATGTCCAGGAAACCTTTTATGGTATTACGGGGGGTACGGAAGTAAGCGTCTCCAATGGTTTTACTACAGTGATGCAGAAATCCAGTCAGTGCCTCATCTGGAACCAGATAATTCTCTGGATCTCCGCCTGCATAAACATGACGAAGATTTCTCAGTAAAATATACAGTTCCTCAGGGGTGAGGCTGGCAAGATGCAAAGTGGGAGACGAGTAGTCAATCACTCCTGCTTTTTGCGCGAACCGATTTTCCGCCAGACGTGATTGGAGCGCCTCATAGCTGTAAAGACCTTTGCGCGGATCGAAAAGGAACTCTGGCGTCCCCCCGAGGATAAAACCAATATTCTCGGCTGAGCCTTGCAGGCAGTCATTCAGGATCCGCAAAATCTGTTCGTAGTTCGCTGTTCTTGCTTGCGTATTATTCAGTTTAAAGAGGTTCACCATTTCGTCGAGGCTGACCAAAAGACCGGCATAGCCTGCCTGGCGGACAAAAAGGCTCATCAGCTTTAAAGAGTCATAGAATGAAGCGTCTGAGATAATAGTCCGAACGTCGAGATCGTTACGGGCATCAGTTTTAGTGGTGTACTCTCCCCGCAACCAGCGAATAGCATTGGATTTTAGTGTTTCGTTATCCTGCTCATGCCCGCGCCAGAATGAATCAATGACCTTCGCAAAGTCATATCCGCCGACCATATCTGATAGTGCTGCCAGGCGTTTATGAATAACTGATGAAACCTCGGAGCCGTCCTTGTCAGCTTCCTTCCTTGCCTCCGTAACGAATCTTTCAACAACGCTAAGTAACGCATTACCATCCGACTTGTTTCTGGTGGACATGTTTTTCATAAGCTCAGAATAGAGATTACGAGCCTGACCTCCCGATGAGTGAATGCGTCTGTCAGGAGAAAGGTCTGCACTGATTGACACCAGCTTCTTCTCTAGCGCAATAGAGCGCACAACACTCAGAAAGAACGTTTTACCAGAACCATATTCACCGATGATAAGTCTGAAGCTTGCACCACCGTCAGCAATCCTCTCAATATCCTGGTGGAGAGCGGTGATCTCATTCACGCGGCCAACCTGGATATGCTGAATGCCTATCCTTGGCGTTACACCTGACTTAAGTGACTGAATAATAGCGTCGCGTTCTTTCACTCTTATACGTGTTACAGACATTCACTATCCCTCTAATTCTTTGGCAATTTCCAGGTCAACCCAGATATCATCATCGGCATCGTCCAGTACCGGAGCATCAACCACCGCATAGGACCAGTCATTAATCACCTCAAGCGCACCGCCGAGCATCAAATTCAAATTTCCGCACAATTCTGTCGCCTCTTTCCGGGACCACTGTTCTTTCTCCAGCAAACTGCGATAAAGCTGGCTATGTGCGGAGTCTAGCCCCCCCGCCTCCGTTAATGAGGCTGGAGCGCTTTCTGGCTCTTCCGGTTCTTCTTCGGTGAAAATTGTGTTCAGCAATTTACGAACATCATCCGTGGCAGATTCGTGGCGGGCAAGTACATTAGCATCCAGTGTGAACCCTACTGCTGGCTGATCAGTTGGTACAGACGAGACGAGATCATGTTCAGTTGCGGAATGCTGATGGATATTGCTCGAGACAGATGAGGGATCCAGCCCCAAAATTGAATAAATCTTCTCAAGCTGTTTGATTTCGGCAGGCGCTATTGTCCTATCCGAACAGGCAACACTAACGATAACTTTACCCACAGCAGCTTTTTCCGCGGCCCCCATCAACTCAATCCTGCTTTTCATTCCTGTCATATTGGCTGGGGTATGAAGTTGCCACGTTAAATACGCATGTAGAGAGCATTTTTCATCATCGGTGAAGCCAGTATTGTTGTTGATGGCATTCTCAAGCACTTTCTGTTCAGCTTGATCAAGAGAATCGTCAATCAAGGCGACCATCGCCCCTAATCTGAGCGTCATTACTGCTGAGATAAATTCAGAAGAAGGTGAGAAGCGCCCACCTTCGGCGGCAGGGAATAGAACAAGTGTCCCATCAACATCCGCCTTCACATGGTGATAATACGGGTCAGGTGCCAGACCGTAACCCATCTTCAGAGCAAAGGCCTGCATCAAATCGGCCTCTTTTTTATTGATTTTATTGGGGCAACTGGCATTCATATGTGCCCAAAAATCAGCAACTGAGACTAACCCCTCCTTGACGAGGATCGCCTCATCAGCCCAGCGTTTGAATGAGCTTAATATTTTTTCTGCGCTTTCATTAACGATCTCTGAAGGGAGCAACATAATTGCAGCCGTATCATTGACTGACGTACCTTTCCTACCTAGGTAGCGACTATAAGCATCAAGTTCATCCGTACATATGTCGGCAAGAGCCATAATTTTCTGGACAGGGCTCTTCAACGCACTTGGATCAGGCAGGTCGGGAACAGGGAGTCGAACACCTCGCAAACTAGGACTTGCTGGTGTGTAATCTAACCTTAGGCGCGTTTTATTCGCCTTAACGACCATCCCTTCACCATATTTGAGGGTGTAACGCCGTTTGAAAAGCGCAGCAAACTCTTTAGCACAGCGGCGAGCCGGGGTACGCAGCGAATACTCGGTGTGGTTTATTACCCAGTTCAACGCCAGTTCAGCTGATACAGGAACTCCTTCATGTACAGTTTTTGCCAGAGCCAGCTTAAATTGCATGCTGTTGCTGAAACCTGAATTGCTATCGAGCTCAGTGGCTAAGCCCATGTTCGGGCGCAGAATAGACATGGCTTCGAGTAACTGGGCCGAATATCCACGGAATGAGCGGTTCTCAATGAATACGGATCTTAACCGAGCTACTTCATTGAACAGATTACGGAACTCAGCATCAGGGAATTTTGGGTCAGTGGAATCTATGAGCGCTTTTCTTTCCAGGCCGTAGAGGTAGATAAAAACATAGCCGATAGGACACGATGGATCAGACCTATCGCTGGCGAGCCAACTGACATACGCACCGCGTGCTTCTGGGGAAAGAGAGGAAAAACTGGGCCAGTATCCTAATGAACTGTCCTCGTAAAGATAAGAAGTAGGTTTTATCTTACATGTGTCATCAATTAATGATGCCTCATTTCCATCGTCATAATAGCCGCCTGATTCCAGACCGGAGGGCTTCATACGTTGCCCCAAGTAAATGTGGCCACCGCTAATTGCTACACCAGCTACAGTTATCATCTCACCCGGAAGTATCCATCGAGCTAGTGCACCTGCTGACTTTGAGGTGTTCCGGTAATGATTGGTTGCCACCCGAAGTTCAACACCCCGGCCACCGCTCAATGTAAAAGTTGCAAGGTTATCGTCTTCACTATCATCGTTTCGCACAACCGCCTCTTTTTTCTTGATGTCAGCGAGCCATTCTTTTGGCGGTGCTTTCACGGGGCTTGAAGCATAAGACTTTGGAGATTTACGTTTTTTCTTTCTAAAAAACAACAAGTAAATTACTAAAATCGCCGCCAGAAACTTCAATAACTCCATGATATATAACCTTAAAATCATCCTCCATTCACATTTGAAATGTGGTAGGGAATGCATGGCAAGTGGATTAATCTCAAAATAATACGTCTAAATCGCTATGGTTAAAAGCAAATCGCAATTAAAATTAACTAATTGATTTAAATGACAAAAATCATTGAATAATTTACTTCACCAGAAGTGAATTTTTAAGGAGTAAAAAACCTGCTGGGCCATTCGCCTAAGAATGATGTTGTACTAATGCTAGGTTAACATACGAGCAAATATACTGAGGATGCAGAACTGTCCACTGTACGATGACATTTACCTATTCGTTGAGAATGTCGGTAACTATTGGAAAGCCGTTAGAGACTGTACATTCTCGGATTTTAAGAGTAGCTGGTTAAGTTTTGTGTAATAGCTGCGTCAGGTCAAACCTGATCTATGAGCAGATATAGCGAGGGGCCCCACGCTGATTTTTATCAACTAATTAAGCTATGAGCTGAGTTGTGCCGAAGTTAAGATATCCTCATCGCCTACGTTGATGAGCTGAAGAGCATCTCTGACGCCATTAATGCAGTTTATCCGGAGAGCGGATTAAGTTCTGTATCATTCACATGGTGCGTAATAGCCTGCGGCTCGTATCTTAGAAGGACTACAAAGCATTAACCCATGACCTGGGGTACCTGCGGCAGAGGCGGTTTTACACGACGAATACCATTGCCAGATTGGACAGTGTGATCCGGCATACCATTAAAAAGTGCAAAGTACTCCCGACAGATTACTCATTAAAAGTTGTATCGCTATCAACCCTGTCAGTATCGCTAAAAAGACGATGATGTTCAGGGGAGCTCGTATCGTCTTATTATCAGCTCTATGCTCTTCTGCACAGCCACATCTGAGAAAAGGCAGTCGCATTGAATCACGTACGCGCTCTCAAGGTACCGGACTATCGATTTTGCGACACCCCGATACGTTTTTGTACTGCCTTCGCGAACGCCGCCTTCACTCTTTTGTCTTTGACTGACCATTCAGCCAACAACTTGCTCTGGCTTGCCTCCACCATTGCCGCGTCCCGTGAGTCGTTTTTATCCTGTGCGGAAGGCCATCCATGCTCCTCAATATAGGGCCTTAACGCTTTAATAATTGCGTTGATGGTATCGGTTTTAGTTTCCCAGCCCTCAGGTTGCGCTTCCAGGTGTTTTATCACTTCGTCTTTAATCTTTAAATGTGTGTGTTGCATTATGCACTCATATCTACCGTAGTTTTTTTGCGCATACGTGCTAAATGGGGATCGTTTATAGAATTATGCTACGCCTATTTCTTAAGCAGCATGACAGACAGATTTAAGCGAAGAGTAGATCAATCTATCCGAAATAATAGCTACTATCAGATTGTAAGTAACAACATCTTATTAGTAACGATGAATGAATAAAATACCTCACCTATTTTTTATAAAAAAAGTCGCATACTCCTCCTGCGTTTGATTCAATAGTCTCAACCTAAACTATCCATAGAAATGTGTAATTGAGAAATCATGACAGAAGACTCCAAACGCGGTAGCGCATTAATCTGCGCTTTAAAATCTGACGAGGTAGTCGAGCTGAGCAAGGAATACGCTGAGCTTAGCATTGACGCTTTGATTGAATCAAAAACGCTTGAATCTATCCCTTTTGTTAGCACTGTGGTTGGAGTATACAAAGTTGCCAGTTCTGTCAGGAGTCAGCTATTTACTGAAAAGATTTTTCGTTTCCTCACTCACTTCTCAGACCTACCCGATGCTGAACGGATTAAAATGACTGAAAGGTTGAATGAAAACGATAAGTTTGCTGGCCAGGCAGGTGCAAGACTGATTGAAATCATCGACCGGATGGAAAGCGAAAGCAAGCCTGAAGTTGCGGCAGAATTTCTCAAGTCATTCGCACGAGAAGAGATAGATTTTAATGTTCTTCGGCGTTTGCTCGTTGCTCTTGAACGTATTCCCTCATTTGATATCAGTGAACTGGCGGCTTTTGTTGCCATCGACCCTGACCAACCAGTGGAAATGGATGAGGCCTTTTTAGATAGTCTAGTTAATGCTGGGTTGGGAAAGAACAATGGGGCATGGAAAAGTGTAATTGTTCCTACGGAGTTATGCATAACTTTTGTGCGCGCAGGAAGGTTATAAGCAACCTAGCTTTTTATTATCCCAGAAACGGATTGTCTTACTAGTCTGTGTGCTAGTTGTCGCAGCATAATAACAGAAAGTCCGCTTCTGGCACTAAGCGAACAAGCTTACGAAGCCTAAGGTTCGATATGAACGAGAAGCGAAAGTCAGTTGTATCATCGTCTCCTGTATTCATAGGTACACCTCGCTTTATTTTGCTATTAATTGATAAATAGTGATATTACATTTAATGGATGCAACCTAAGTACACTTCCCCAAAGGTTTTTAATGCCAACTGACTAAATTCAGTTGTTAAGTTTTTCGACAAAACCAACCCTTTGTTAATAGTTTTAAATGTGGCAAACTCAGGCATCTCATCCCCGAGAGGTTCATTTTCCCTGAGCATAGACTGTCGAAGCGTAGCAAAAAGCTCAAATCCAAGAGGGGCTTCTATTGGGGGCTCATAGCCGCAGTCGTAACCGTAAGTTAAGATTTTTGCTTTTCCAGTTATTGTTTCTCTAAACCTAACACCACTAAAAGATGCCACCAAATCAGCAAGTTGTATCCCACAAACTTCATGAGATGAGCATGTTATAACTTTTACTTCATCAGAACATAGACTGAGAGCTTCTGTAGAGTTTATGATACCTTCATCGAAAAAAACATTCCCTTTCCCATCTGGAAAGTTCTTAATCAATAAGCTTAATAAAAATGACACATCCGAATAACAACAATGGCGATACTCACTTGGCATAATAAATGATCCCCATCGACAATTTGAGTTCAAGTAAGAAATAAGTTTACACCTCAAATCTCTTAAAGATTCAGATTGATCCATTCTTGCGCATGAGTGATGTTCATCAACTGAATGCTCTGAAAGAATTTTGTTTATATCAGACTGAGGATCTTGATCACAAACTACATAAGCCATGATCATAAACCCAAACTCCTCGTGTACCGACTCATCAATGTAAATGTTCAAAGCCTTATCCTTTCAATGATATATGATTTTTTATGTTAGATTATAGGTAGAGTTCATTGAATTACAACGCTATTTTTGAATTAGTAATCCTCTAAATATATTAAGTTATCATTTTGCGTGTGACATAACTTTAAACATGCTGAACATTAATTAATCAATATGTCCGCTTCTGGCACAAAGCGGACCACCTGAAGTGTTGCGAGGCCTGCTATGAGCGAGGAGCAGACGTTGTTAACGTCCTTTTTTGTTGAGGAGATTATGGTCGAGCCATAAACTACTCCTCAATGATTCATCAAATATTTGGCAATTTAGAACGCCTTATAAAATTATTGTAGGTCAATATATATTCTTATAATTCTTCCTTTATATTGTTCTCCCATTACCCTATATGCACCATCACCAAAAACAGTTTTTATACATAGGGCAGCACCTAAATTCCCATTATCAAATGGGAGAATGTCAAAACCTGCATTTGTAAGAGTGGCATATGCTGCACCTGCATAAGAATACGATAGTTGACGATTTTCTTTTATTAAAGATAGACGCCCGTCTTTTATTAGCTGATTTATATCTTTGTTGTATGGTGACAGAATTTCATCAAATCTATTAAAATCATGCCCGAATTTAAATATATCTCCAGATTGGGTGTCGATATATGAACCTTCTCTAACGTATTCAATATTTTTCCATTCCGTATCAATATAGCACGGATCTGTAATCATTAGAGAGCCAGAGTCAACAAAAACCTCACCTAAATCTATCAATTCAACTTCTGATTCTGGGATTATAACTTCATCATCAATATCTAAGTCATAGTAGGTTAGTGCTCTGCTAAAATATTTTGCTTTTTCAAGCTCTGAATTTAGTTTGTCTAATTGTCTGTTTTTCTCTTCAATTTCGCTCTTGTTCTTTATCGTATCTTCATTTAACCTTAATAATTCTTGCTCTCTTAATTTTATTCTATTAGCCAATACTCCCTCAAAAAACTCAGGAGACTTTTTCTCTAATTCGGTAGCTTTATCTTTCCAAAAAACCAAGTTCTTTTCTGAAACTTTGATTTGTTCATCTTTTAACTTTATTTCTGCTTTTATATTTTTTACATAAGCAAGATAAAGCCACCCCAAAACAGTTAAAACTATTCCATTTGTTCCTAGTTGCAAATAATCAATTAGGACCTTCATGCACCCCCCCCTCTAATTTCTATGCTTTAAAATTGATTTCTGGCATGTAATAATACTCATTATTACATGATATCATAACCGTCTTTATGGTCCAATGAAAAAAATGATATAACATTAACGAAGTATCTGGGTTTTGAGTCAACATGATTATTTGCACAGCCTTGATTTAATTTCACGTAAACGAATGACCTTCGTTAATATACAGCCTAACTAAGGATAATATGACTTCTATAGCCTATAGTTAGCTTATATGTGCAACAGTTATGATTCCACGTTATTTTGCTGCTAACCCGTTGATTATGTCAGCTCCTGGCACAAAGCTGCCTGCCATGCCTGCTTAAAAAACAGGCTTGGCGTAGGATATTTTCCGTTTTCCCAGCGGACCCCAAGAACGCCGACGGCGAAGATCTGCGTAAGCCTGATTCGGTGAGGTGCACAAAGGGGGCGCAATTCGTCCCAACACTCTCTACCCTTGAGCGTTTACAGCAAGGTTAAGGCTGCAAGACACCCATAAGAAACCCGCCACTACCGGCGGGTTTTTTGTTGGAGTTATACAGACGCCTGGAGTAGAAAAAAGTATATTCGTACGATCTCTTGACGGTTTCGACTGAATAATAATTACAGGTAACATCATGGGCGAACACGCAGACACTCCAAACAATCTCAATGAAATAGCCAGGTTTGCGCTGGCTATGTACGATCACGGCTATTTTTTCTCAGTCCGCCGTGATCTCAGCATTAATTTTGTCCGGGACATGAACGGTGGCGGAATGCAGGGCCTATTCATCAAAAAACGGAGTGATGAGAAGGACTCAATTCAAGTCGTATTTGACTACACCTACAGCAATGATGATGATTTCCTCTATGAAGCGGACCTCTGGACGGATCAACAAAAAGACTACGAGCCTACTCTTAACAGGGGCAAGCACCGATTCAAAGCCTATCGGTTCGAGCTAGAGATAAGCTGGGATAGTGATGAAATTCACCAGTGGCAATCTGATATTGAACGACTTACTAGAACGCACGAGACTCTTGACGACTGGTTAAAGAGCGATTCGGAGATGCTGGTACGTTGCGCCTCCACATATTTCTGTCGGAAACCCGTGATTCTCACGTTAAACGACCTTAAACAGTATGTTGCAATGGGGGTAACTCTAGAGGACCTAAAGGCTAGACTTAAGTGCTCGAAGTGCGGCAAGCGTGGAGCAAGGATCGCAGTGTTTTGATCCATTGAGCGCTGACAGCAAGGCTAAGGCCGCATGCCACCTATAAGAAACCCGCCACTACTGGCGATTTTTTTGTTATGGCCATACAGGAGAAGCCCATATCTATTATCGAGTTATAAACCCTTGCACCAGGCCCTGCGGAATCTGGGCATAGCAGGGTGAGCCGACAATCATCGCAGGGCCGGGGCCGAACCGTCCCATAGGTGTTTGGCAAAACGAGCCAACAACTACTGGCTGTAACGGCGGGTTGTTGATCGGAACATATTGCGGTGGTGGCATGTTGACAACTGGAGGCGGCATAGAAACAACCGGCTGCGGATTCTGAGGGAATCCTCTTGATTGCGCCCAGGCTGCATAACGATATTGTTTGTCATAAGCGGGTTGTTCTACTGTGCCATGGTCACGTATGTATGAAATGGCAAAGTCATGAGCACCCCATCTCGAATACTGATCAACATGAGTAAGTTCGTGTGCCCAAATCGCTGGATTATTAGCACTGGCAGTATCACGAAACACTATGACGTCTATGAGGGTCACAGCACTAGCTTGCCCGGCTTGCTCAATAACACGCGACAGATTGAGGAAACCATTATCCTCGACCTTAAATCTCGCCTTATTCATAGAGTCTTCACTTGCATACCCGGTGAGCATTTGACGAATCATAGGAGGGATTGGAGCCGTCCCATTTATAGCCGTGTTTCGAGACTGAATAATCCATTGTTCCAAGGCAGGGGCACCAGCTTGTGAGACAAGTTCATTGAGGCTTGGGCCGACTATCGGCAATCCCCCGATAACCCCACCTCCGCATGTATCGCATAAATGTCCAATAGGCCCTAGATTTATATCCATACCGTTACTGTTCGAAGCAGAGATCATTAAGGCAGTAGTTAAAAGGCAAAGCCGGATGTTCTGGTACATAGCTTCATCTCCACAGAAAGCTACATAGTTAAAAAAGGTATTGTAAGAATAGTTGCTTGGGCAATATGTTTCTGAATGAAATTATATTATTTTAATATATTAGGCTCCGCAGCTAAGAGCGGTATGAAAGGTGCCTTTTGCCGGACTTGATCCTCCGACCTCTAGTGCGAGGTTGTTAGATATCAGGCTGTTTTGAACGAGGCGCTGACTTATACTCGTATGGCTATTGCGAAACTTGATTAAGGTAAGGAGAGCGCTCTTGTCATCTTGGGCTGATATAAGAATTGACGGGTATGTGATTGAAGAATTTACTCATTATGGCTGTCATTTTTGGTACTTCAAACACTCGGAGCGAGTAAGGGAAGTGGTCGAGAGAACTTCTGACGAGGACTCAGATGATGTACGTGATTTTATAGGATATAGAGCAAGCGCTAAAACGATACAAAAGCGGCTGGAACTGAACGGTTTCAACTACCTGACTCTGAAGGAAGACTTTAACGTCAGTCTCGAACGCTATATCGATCAGCTTGAGTATGGACTCAGAACAGTACAGGAAAGACTTTCTAAAAACATTGATGACGCCTTTTATCTTAATATGAGGGATATACAAAGCAATATTATTCAAGTAATTAAAGGAACGTCACTTGACGAATGGCTTCAATTGCTACCGGCGGCGCGTAAGGAAAAAATAAGACGGAAGCACGATAAACCGTATTCAGATGGTACTCCAGAATGGAGCAGCTGTGATAGCTCCCCAGCATTACTTAATGCAATGCTGAGTACTCCGTTAATATATTCTGATAGCTATTTGGCGGCTGACTTTAATTTTCCGGTATCAAATCCTGATTTCTTCTCTCTGGCGCTGCTTTTAACCGTGCCAGATGATGCAATTTGTGAGCTTGACCTGACCGAGCTTATTGTCGCTGAATATCTTGATGATTTTACTGATCTTGCTGAAATAGCTTTGTCCGAAACCTCTCCTTGCAAAGCCTGCCGCGAATCGCTTGCTGAGCTGTCGGAACTTGCTGGGGTAGAACCATCTAACTCCACGCTTCAAAGGATGTGTTATGCCAGCATGATTACGGCAATGGAAACCTATCTTGGTGACATTATTAAACGAGAAATCATGACGCGCCCTGCCTTAATGGAGCGTTTTGTAACTACCTATGAAGAATATAGTGAGATGAAGTTTCCACTCAGCAATATTCACTCTCAGCTTCGTAAGCTAGATAAACGAGTCCGTGACACCTTAGATGGAATTGCTTTTCACAATCTTGCTAAGGCTAAAGAAATATTCCGTAATGTATTGATAGTGGAGTTTGACAATAGCAGCTTTAGCAAGCTTTGTAAGGCCGTCGGTACACGAAATGATATTGTTCATCGAAATGGGAAGGACAAAAAAGGAAACATTGTCAGTCTTAGTATTGGCGATATTCAGGCGCTTAGAGGAGTGATTTTGCAGTTTATCAGCAATATTGATCAGCAAGTGCTTGATGGCCTAGCGGCAGCGTGCGCAGAAGATTAGTTGTTGACCGTCCGCTCTGGGTGAGAAGAGGAAATCACAGTCGTTGTCACAACAGTTGAGGGTCAACTTAAGTTGTGGTCTGTTACTCAACGGTGAGCAGGTCAAGTCTGTTTTTCAGTGTGACGACTCAACTAGATATCATCACGCACAGTCACTATCTCGTCTCATTTTTCTCATCAAAGGGAGAAAAAACTTTTAGGCACCCAAATAGGCACCAGCAAAAAGTTGAACTAGTAGTTACCAAAGTAAATTCAATAGATTAAAAAACCAATTCAGACTCCGCCAGCCCACCAAAATTCTCCATCGGTGATTACCAGAGTCATCCGATGAAGTCCTGAGAGCCCGCACGGCGCAAGCCCTGCGGGCTTTTTTGTGTCTGTATCGGTCTGGCGGGAATGACTGAGGACCGCAGCCTTGTGGTGCCTTTTTGGGCTCCAGGAGAAAGAGCCAAAAAACGCGGGTCCTAAAATGGTAAAACTCATTAAGAGGCTCATTGCGGCTGAAAGCACAAGCATGAAGCCTTCAGAGCAGACAGCCCGAATATCTGTAATGGGTCAGGCAACGGTTGCCTGCACAATATGAGAAACCGCTGCGACTATTCAGGCAAGGCAATCAACGGCATGGAAAAAGAGCTCTTCCGTCATGATGGCATTCTCTTTTTCGCTCTGATGTTCACGGCGGATAAACCAGCCCGTTTCCGGCGCCATGCTCAGGTAAAACAGCTGAGTGATTCCGGGGGCATTAACCCGCATTGTCATGCAGCCCGTTTCCACACCTCGACAGAGCTGTTCAGGTACTATGCTGACGTGACGATCGCCGTTCTGGAGCCGGATTGTGGTGATGTCATAACGGCATATACCGCTGTTCAGGCTATAGCCGATCGTGCTCAGATCATGGATATGCTTTGTTGATAGAATGATCTCAATGCCGGAACCCGCAAACCACTGGCTGATTTGCTGCACCAGCGCGTCCATCCGGCGGCGGAATGCCTGAATTTCCGCCTCAGCGGATTTATTGCCGGGCGGTATGCTATCGGAGTTCTGCTGCACTTTCTTAAAAAAACGTTCTCTGGCCGACACGTTATCGCCCCCGTTAACTTTTAATACGTTGTGAGATATGCGCTGAGCGGCATTCTCTTTTTTTCATCGCCGCTCCCGCCACCTTATTTTTCGTAAACAGATTAAGCGCACAGCACTGCGGCACGGGCGGGATCGATGGCAATCAGCTCGGCAAGCAGGCGGTCCATAGCAGACTGCAGGCGGTTTTTGTCGGTTTCACTGCGCCCGGCCTTCATGCGTAGCAGCCTGAGGTGGCGGGCTTTGACTTCGAACAGCAGACCTGTCTCCCATTGTGCCAGCGGAATTCCGGCAGCATCCGCGCCCAGTTCCGCCAGCAGGTGTTGCGCCAGCTCATTTTTGCCGGTCTGCTCGGCAATACGCGCCATCAGCAGGCGCAGCAGCCAGCGGCTGCGCACGCTGGTGATACCCGGGCGGTTCTGCAGCCAGGCCAGCGCCGCCTCCGGGCCGTCGCTGTCGGCAACCGCGAGGGCCTCCGGCTCCAGCAGCAGAATATCGTCATCGCCGGATGCGGTAGCGGCGCTGGCGGCAGTATCATCCCGCCAGCCTGCGGCGTTCTCCAGCACCTGCTGTTGTATCCAGTTCAGCGTGACCTCATCGGCAAACGGCGTGCCGTCGTTAAATGCCAGTCCTTCCAGCCCCGTCAGCCGGGTCAGCAGCCCTTTCAGGTCATTCTGAATAATAGCGGCTTCCGCTTCCCGCCCAGCCTTCAGCAGAGCCTGGTGGATATACCACTGCAGGTCCAGCCACAGATGATTCGCCCCACGGGAAAACATCCCGTCAGCCTGTTCCAGCAGCTCCGTCCAGCTCTGCTGAAGATACAACCGCTTCAGCAATGCCCGCTGGTCCGGCTTCGGCGGTTCAATACGGGTTCTGCCTTCTGCTGATAGCGGCGGCAGCTGATTTAGCGTGTCGTGGCGAATGCTTTTCATCAGATGGTGAGCGGCCAGCCAGCCCTCCGGCTGGTCACCGAGATATTTTGCCAGGATACGCGCCTGCGTCAGCAGTTCCTGGCCGGAGGTGATAGGGCTCAGTGCCGGCGTATAGTTGTTTGTCTGAGAGGGCGAAACATCGCTGACGTTCTGCGGCACGACGGCATCCGGCCCGCCCGATTTCAACAGACGGGTCTCGAGGACGCCGCACAGCGCATCGGGGACAGTCCCCTCCTGCGCCTGCTCCATCAGCAATAATGCGCCGCTGATACGCAAGGCATCAGTACTGCCGGCCTCGGGGTACAGCGACAGGCTGTCAAGCATCCGCTGTCCGGCGAGCCAGTCAAATGCGGCCCTTCGGCTGCGCTCCCGCAGCGGGTGCAGCTGCTCGCCAAAACCCTGCATCAGCCCGGCCAGCAGTTCCAGTCCGTCCGCCAGACCGCTTTCGCCATCCCGGTGCAGCCGCGCCCACGCGTAATATGAGGCAACGCGAATATCTTTGGTCACGGTGGTGAGCAGTTTTTCGGCCAACCTACAAATCAGATCGCTATCCGCACCGGTGATCTTGTTCACCTCTTCGCGCATCAGCTGGAAATCATCATCGTAGCCGGGATCGTCCCCCGCGGGTTTATCGGCTGACAGCGGCTGCAGCCAGTTGTTCCACAACAGCAGACGTTGTTGCGTTTGTACCGCCAGCGCATCAGCAGCGGCCTGACAGACTGAAATCAGAGTATAAACATTGGCCATCAGTACATCTCCTCTCCGGTCAGCGCGGGGTCGGCTGCCAGCACCGTTCGGGCCACGGAATCAGCCACCTGCGCGTCCAGCATATTCCCGGTTAATCCATTAAATAACGCACGCCGTTTATTTCGGGGCCAGCGCGCTGATTTCGTCGCGTAATTCCTGCGTCAGCGCCGGGTCTTTCAGGATTTTTTCGAACTCTTTTCTGAAAATGCGTGCCCTGGGCACCTCATTCTGGAACGTATCAGCCATAGCGGTCCCTTCCCGTGAGGAATAATGTGTTAAAGATAACGGCGTGTGATGACCAGGATATAGTAGAGCAAAGCGCCAAAAAATATCAACCTGCCGGCCCCAAAGTCCATTATAAGACTTTCCTCAGACATCTTAAGGCAAATGTAAAAATAAAACGCATCAGACAAACAAAGCCGGTATGTAATAACAACCTTTTGCTTACAATAAAGGCTAAGTGTATACCTGGCAGAGGAATATGAATTAAATTCATATCTGAATAGACAGAGTTGATTGATGCAAATCAATGTGCAAAGGAAATAAAGATCACTCCTGACACTGAAAAGATCGCGAATAGCGGAGTGTGAAATAAATTATTTTTTATGGTTTACAGGCTGTAAGCCGCCAGCTCTGGGTATTAATATGGTCATAATTAATGACTGGTAAGATTAATATAAAATTCACAAATAATATCTGGCAGATATCAAGTCGGGATTCATTGGGAAAGGGACAGGATCGCAGTTCCGTCTTCATACTCGTTGAGAATGGTAATATGCTGCTTTTCATACCTCGCCCCGTATGACGAAGCGGCGCATTACGCCGGGGAGGCCTCGGGCGTCACCGTCTTTGAGTCAAACCTCATGCAGCTGGATTGACTGCTGCCGGAAGCGATCGGTTGAAAGCGCGATGGGCAATATTCTGCCCGCCAGGCGATAGTTGCAGCCATGATGTCCGTCCCGGACATCTGACTGCCCCCCAGGTATGCGGGCGATGGCTTTGCGGATACGCAAGTCGGCGGGGAGCCGCTATCGATCGCTCAGGGAATGAGTTCGAAGGTAATGGAGATTAAGGTATCCGGGTTCAGGTCCGCTGGCGTGGTGCTATACAGCGAGCCGGCCTGTCCATATAGCGTGACCGTTCCGCCTTTTAATCCGGATGATAATACTTTGGCCATTAGCGGATCGATTTGCTTATCGTAAACCATCTTTGAATTCATCGTATTGAGTATCGGCGTACCATCAAGCTTCTTCTCAAGGATATTCATAGACAAAGTCTCATTCGACTTGTACGGCTCCTTTCCTTTTTTATCAACCACAAAATAGACGCCATTAGGCAAAATCTCATATTTTTTATTTTTGATTTTTGCCATGATTCTTTTTTCAATATCGACGTACTTAGACGATAGTTGTTCGTTAAGCATGTTAACGATACTTTCTATTTCATTTTCTTTAATTTTGAGTTTTTTATTATAAGCGTCGTTAAACCCGGAAACCAACGCTGAAGGCGCCAGCTTGACATTATTGTCGGCCATTTTATTCACATCGGATAGCGCCTGGGTAAGGTAGAAAACGCCGAGCGCATAGGCATTTTTATGACTTTTATCCGCAAGGCTTAAATCACTTTGCTTGATGGCCAGGCTATCGAGCGTAGACTGTAATTTTTTATTTTTATCGTTTAAAGCAGCGACTGAAACATCATTTTCTTTCTGCGCGGTTGCGGCGGCGGCGTTCAGCTCGGCGTTCTTTTTGGTCAGCGCATCAAGCGCGGTTTTCTGCTGCTCTTCCCTTTCCGCGCGCTGCTTGTTCAGCATGGCGATCTGCGCCGACAGCGCGCGGATGGTCTCATCCTGCTTTTTCTGCGCCGCTTCAGCGGCGGCGGCCAGCTCGGCGTTCTTTTTGGTCAGCGCATCAAGCGCGGTTTTCTGCTGACCTTCTCTCTCCGCACGCTGCTTGTTCAGCGCGGCAATCTGCGCCGACAGCGCGCGGGAGGTCTCATCCTGCTTTTTCTGTGCAGATTCGGCAGCGGCGCGCAGTTCCAGATTCTTTCCCGTCAGCGTATCGATCGTCGATTTCTGCAGGTTCTCACTCTGCTCCTTCTGCGTTTTCAGCGCGGCAATCTGCACCGATAGCGTGCGGGTGGTCTCATCCAGTTTTTTCTGCGCCGCTTCGACAGCGGCGGCCAGCTCGGCGTTCTTTTTGCTCAGCGCATCAAGCGCGGAGGTCTGCCCGCTTTCGTTCTGTGCACGCTGTGCTGTCAATGCGGCGATCTGCGCCGTCAGCGAGCGGGTGGTCTCATCCAGTTTTTTCTGCGCCGCTTCGGCAGCGGCGGCCAGCTCGGCGTTCTTTTTGCTCAGCGCGCTCACGGCGGCAGTTTCGCCGCTCTCTTTCTGTACACGCTGTTCACCCTGAGCCTTCAGCGTGGCGATCTGCGCCGACAGTTCGCGCGTCGTTTCAGCGCGCTTTTTCTCCGCCGCTTTAGCGGCAGCGCTCAGCTCCGCATTCTGTTTCCGCAGAGCGTTAATCGTACTCTCTGTTTTATTCTGATGACTTTTTTTTCTGACGACGTCCTGCTTCTGAGGCGTTTTTTTATCAGGGCTATCGTTATTTTGCTTAGACGAGACCGACTCCCCGCTGGCGGCGCCTGAGGCCGGCGGATTGTTTATTTCGAGTTTCGATATATTATCAAGGAAGTCTCCCCGCTCAGCACGAGCAGGAAACACAACAATAAGGGTAAAAAGAGCAAATACAATCGCAGGACCTCGTAGATTGCATATATTCAGTTTCCCCTTAGCGTCCATCATCTGGCCAGCCCATCCTTGAGTTCAGCTTTTCTTGCCCGGCTTTCAAACTCTTTAATTAATTTCTGCGAAATGCTATTACACTTATCGTTTATCTTGTATTCAAAAAGCGGTGTAATCGTTGATTTTACGCTGGCGGAGGTTTGGTCTGAAACAGAAGCATAAAACTTAGCGTCATTGATTAAACCATACAGCTCGTTTGAATCCTGCTGAAACTTTTTATCGAGCTTAACTAAAGCGTCGGCATCCTGGATACACTGCTGTAAAGCAGGAACCTGCGCGGGCTGTTCATTTTGAATGACATCTTTTTTTATGAGTGCGCTCTGCGGTTTTTTACCATTAGTACACCCCTGTAATAAACCTACAGAAATGCACACCAACGCCAATAAGCTATTTCTTATCATCTTCCCATCCATTAGAAAAAAAATACGTCAAAAATATATTTGTCGATTGCAGCAGAAAAAATTTTAACAAACAACGTCAGGCGTTGGATTTAACATTAATTCAGAAAAAACACACAAAAAGGTCATTTTTTAACCAGATAAGGAATGGGAATTATCCAGGTGCAGGACGATATTTTTATCTAAGTTTTTTCTCACCCCATATGATTAATGACACATTACCTTTTATATGCCTGATATTGAGCGGTCTTTTTACAATTCAAATCAGGCATAAGCTGTTACTCATTCAATACGAATCTCATTCACTCCACTTCGGTCTGGCCACCGTATTCTTCTTGAGTAGATTGCGAAACTCCTTCAGATAGGGTTCGTTGCTGCGCCCGCGCTTGCATATCGCCGAGAAGGGAGATTGAAAGCCAAACTCATTGGGCAGCAGTACGCGCAGGCGATTCTCCTTAATCCACGGCCAGGCGTAGTGCTCGGGAAGGTAGCCGATGTATTTCCCGGAGAGGATGAGCAGCAGCTGCGCATCGACGGTTTCAACGGTCGCGCTGCCCTTGCTGAACCCGCGCCGCCGCAGATCGCTGGTATTCCAGTAGCTGCGCGTCACCAGCGGACACTGGCTGATCAGCTCTTTATCGAGCTGTCGACTGAAGAACATGGGATGCAGGTCGCTGCAGTAGAGCCAGTGCTGCTCGCGATAGAGCGGTTCGCTGATGATGTTATGCACCCGCGAGTTGTAGCTGCCGATGGCGAGATCGATATGGTTATTCAATACGCCGTTAAGCTGTTCCGCCGGGGTACGGATAATCAGCTTGATATGCACATTAGGAAACTTATCGCTAAAGCTGCGCAGCACGACCGGCAGCGACAGCGCGGTTTCCGTCTCGATGGAATCGAGCGTTGAGATACAAATCGTGCCGCTATGCTCGCCTTTCAGCAGCGCCGACTGGCGCTCCAGTTCATTCAGTTCGCTCAGCACGCGGATCGCCTGCTGTAAAAAATGCTGCCCTTTTTCGGTCAACGCAAAGCCGCCGCGCCCGCGCTGACACAGGCTAAAGCCAAGCTGGCCTTCCAGCTGCGACATCGCATTGCTGATCGCGGAAACGGAAATCCCCAGCTCCTGCTGGGACCGGCCATAGCTCTCAAGACGGGCCACCGCCTCAAAAACCTGGAGCTGTCGAATGTTAAGCGTCGCGTCGTTAAGCATGGCGTCTTAGTTCACTAATAAATGAACTAAGTATTTGCGGCAGACGATTTAAAGTCCAGCACATCTTTCGCACTATCCCTGCTGTTGAGTTTTGTTTGTCAGATTCAGGAGCTGAAATGGATAACGTCTTTCATCAACCGCAGGGTGGCAACGAGATGCCGCGTTTTGGTGGCCGCGCCACGATGATGCGCCTGCCATTTATCGAAAATTTACAGGGACTTGATGCAGCGTTTGTCGGCATCCCGCTGGATATCGGAACCTCACAGCGTTCCGGAACGCGCTACGGACCGCGCTATATTCGTACCGAATCGGTAATGATTCGCCCGTACAACATGGCCACCGGCGCCGCGCCTTTTGATTCACTGTCGGTGGCAGATATTGGTGATGTACCGATCAATACCTACAACCTGCTCAAATCGGTGCAGATTATCGAGGATTACTACACCGGTTTAAATAGTTTTCCGCTTATCCCCCTGACGCTGGGGGGCGATCACACCATTACCCTGCCGATCCTGCGCGCGCTGACCAAAAAGCACGGTCCGGTTGGGCTGATTCACGTCGATGCCCACACCGATACCAACGATGAGATGTTCGGCGAAAAGATTGCCCACGGCACCACCTTCCGCCGCGCCGTCGAAGAGGGGCTGCTGGATCTTAAACGCGTCGTCCAGATTGGCCAGCGCGCGCAGGGCTACGCCGCCGGTGACTTCCAGTGGGGCGTCGATCGCGGTTTTCGTCTGGTTCAGGCCGAGCAGTGCTGGCACAAATCTTTGACCCCGCTGATGGCCGAAGTGCGCCAGCAAATGGGGGCTGGCCCGGTTTATCTCAGCTTCGATATTGATAGCCTCGACCCGATCTGGGCCCCCGGCACCGGAACCCCGGAAGTGGGCGGACTGACGTCGATTCAGGCGCTGGAAATCGTGCGCGGCTGCCGCGGCCTGAACCTGATTGGCTGCGACCTGGTCGAGGTCTCGCCCCCCTACGACGTCAGCGGCAACACGTCCCAGCTGGCCGCCAACCTGCTGTATGAAATGCTCTGCGTTCTCCCGGGCGTGAAATATCCATAGAGGAAAAACCATGCAGCTTAACGTCTTTCGCACGCTGTGGGGCGTAACCACTCCGTGGCAGCAAACAGTCAGCGAACTCCGGAGCGTCGGCTGCTGCGGCATTGAAGCGCGGGTTCCGCTGACGCCAGAAGAGCAGCGGGCGCTGGCCCAACGCATCGAAGCGTCCGCGCTTGAGTATATCGCCATTGTGTTCAGCGGCGGCGGCGTTATTCCGGCCCAGGCCGAGACGCCCGCGCAGCATCTGGAGCGCTTAAAAGAACGTTTTGCGGCGGCAAAAGCGCTTAATCCGCGCTTCGTCAATCTGCTGGCCGGTAACGACCGCTGGCCGCTGGCGCAGCAGGTGGATTTTCTCGGCAAAGCGCATGAGCTCGCCGCCGAATATGAGCTGTTCTGCAGCTTTGAAACCCATCGCGCCACGTCGCTGTATAGCCCGTGGCTAACGCTGGAGATAATTCAACAGCTGCCGCAGCTGCGCTTTACCGCCGATATCAGCCACTGGATCGTGGTAAGCGAACGCCTGCTGGATGACCCCTGCGATGACTTCAGCGCCTTTATCGAACGGGTCCACCATATTCAGGCCCGCGCCGGGTACGACCAGGGGCCGCAGGTGCCGCACCCCGCCGCGCCGGAATATCGGGCGGCCCTGCGGTTTCAGCAGCGCTTCTGGGAACAGATCTGGCAATCGCAGCGCCGGCGCGGCTACCAGCACACCACGCTTACGCCGGAATTTGGCCCCGATGGCTACCTGCATCACCTGCCGTTTACCAACGTTCCGGTCGCCGACCTGTGGTCGCTGAACGCCTGGATGGCCCAGCGTGAACAGCAGCATTTTGTTGAATTCACCTCGCAAACTGAATAAGGAACGGAAGAAATGACCGCTGCAAAAAGTTCGTTTACTGAATTACCGACCATCGATATCAGCGACCTGGCCTGCGACGATCTCGTCCGACGCCAGGCGGTGGCCGACGCCATCGGCCAGGCGGCCCGCGAAGTCGGCTTTTTCTACGTTACCGGCCACGGCATCGCGCCTGAACTGATTGCCGGGATCCGCGCGGCGGCCAAAGAGATTTTCGCCCTGCCGATGGAGCGCAAGATGGCGTACTACATCGGACAGTCGAAAAGCCATAAGGGCTACGTTCCCGAAGGGGAAGAGATTTACGGCTCCGGCAAGCCGGATCACAAAGAGGCGTTTGATATCGGCTTTCAGGCCGCCGACGACCACCCGTTCGTCGTGGCGAAAACGCCGCTGATTGGCGCCAACGAGTGGCCGGACGTGCCGGAATTTCAATCCCGCGTGCTGGCCTACTATGACGCAGTCTTCGCCCTTGGGCATCGCCTGTTTGACGCCTTCGCTCTCGCCCTTGGCCTGCCGGAGGGCTATTTCAGGTCGATGGTTACCTGCCCGCCGTCAAAGCTGCGGCTGATCCACTACCCCTTTGACGCCAGCGCCGAAGATGTTCCCGGTATTGGTGCACACACCGACTATGAATGCTTCACCCTGCTGCTCGCCGACCAGCCGGGTCTTGAAGTGCTGAATGAAGATAGCGACTGGATCGACGCCCCGCCGCTGAAGAACGCGACCGGAGAAGAGGCTTTCGTGATTAATATCGGCGACATGCTGGAAGTCCTGAGCGCTGGCACATTTGTTGCAACCGCACACCGCGTACGCAAGGTGCCGCAGGAACGCTACTCCTTCCCGCTATTTTTCGCCTGCGACTACCACACGCTGATTCGCCCGCTGCCGGGCTTCCTTGAGGCAGGCGAAGCCAGCGAGTATCAAGAACTGAGCATTGGTGAGCATATGTGGAGCCAGGCGTTACAGACCTATCGCTACCTGCGCGAGAAAGTCACCCGAGGCGAGCTCCAGCTCCCCGAACGCGCCCGCGGCACTAACACCTTTGGCCATCTGAAAAAACAAGCACAGCAAAAAACCGTAAATAACCCGTGAGGATAAATGATGAACAAAACGCTAAAAAAAATCTCGCGCCGTGTGGCTTTATCCATCGCCGTCACCGCTTGTTTTTCCCCGCTGGCTCAGGCCGCTGAGCTGCTGACCGAGGGCGTCTTTAAAGTCGGGATGGAGGTGACCTATCCGCCTTTTGAATCCTATGACAGCAATAACAATATTGTCGGCATCGACCCGGAGTTCGCGGCGCTGATCGCCGAACAGCTGAAGGCAAAACCGCAGCTTATCGACACGAAATTCACCAGTCTGATCTTAGGTATCGGTAAGAAATACGATGCGGTGATCTCCGGGATGTACGTGACGCCCGAGCGCCAGAAGCAGGCGGACGCCATCCCTTACGCCCTGTCCGGCGCGTCCATTATTGCGCTGAAAAGCAGCGCCATTCAGCCAAAAACGGAAGACGAACTGTGCGGCGTGAAGGTAGGTCTGCAGGCGGGTACCGCCTGGGTTTCCAGCCTGAAAACGCACTCCGACGAGTACTGCCTGAAAAACGGCAAACCGGCCATTAGTATTCAGGAATTCCCGACCGCGCCGGAAGCCTCCCAGGCTCTGCTGTCGAAAAATATCAACGCCCAGTTAGAAATCGCCCCGGCGGCGCAAATTATCGTCGAGAAAAGCCGCGGCCGCCTGGCCATTAGCTCGAACCGTCTGGTCTATCCGCTGCCGCTGGGAATTTACGTCGCCAAAGGCAACACCGAGCTGGCCGAGGCCATTAAATCAACGTTAGCCACCCTTAAAGCCAACGGCAAATATGACGCCATCATCAAGAAATACAACTTAGAAAGCATCAATTAATACAATAATTAAACGGGAGTCGGTATGGAGTTCGATTGGGGATACTTTTTTTCATTATTTAGCGTTGGGGCATTCTGGCAGGCGTGTGTCACCGTGGTTGTCGTCAGTTCATTGTCCTGGTTTATTGGCCTGATATTAGGTTTTCTTTTAGCCTGCGCGAAGCTCTCTGGCCCGCGCTGGCTGAAGGTTCCCGTCGAACTCTATATTTGGTTTTTCCGCAGCGTACCGCTGATGGTCCTGCTGGTCTTTGTCTATAACCTGCCGCAGCTGTTTCCGGCCACCCAACCGCTGCTCGGCGTTCCGTTTATTGCCGGCCTGGTCTCGATGACGGTGACCGAAGCGGCCTACATGGCGGAAATCCATCGCGGCGGCCTGCTTTCGGTCGCCAGGGGGCAAAGCGAAGCCGGGCATGCCTTAAGCTTTAGCTTTATCGGGATTCAGCGCTTAATTATTATCCCGCAGGCGTTTCGTATTTCCCTGCCCACGCTGATTAACGAATACATCACCATCATCAAGCTCAGCTCGATTCTGTCGGTTATTTCGCTGCCGGAGCTGCTGCTGACCGGCCAGCGCCTGTACGCGCAGAATTTTCTCGTCATGGAGACGCTGCTGGCGGTCGCCATTTACTACGTTATGGTCGTCACGGTGTTTAGCTGGCTGTTCCGGACGCTGGAAAACCTGCTGGATATTCAGCGTAAGCGCCCGCAAACGCTCAACGAGCATGAATGCGAAACCCTGCGCCAGAATCTGAAGCCGCCGGTACAGACGCAAAAAGCGCAGGCCGCCAGCGGCAACCCGCCGGCGCTGGATCTGCACGCCATCGAAAAATCCTGGGGCCAGCACCACGTGCTGAAAGGCATCGACCTGAAAGTGGAAAACGGCGAGGTAATCAGCATCATCGGCCCGTCCGGCTCCGGCAAGACCACCCTGATCCGCACCATTAACGCCCTTGAAAGCATCGACGGCGGCGAGATCATTCTTTACGGCGAGGATTACCTGAAGGGCGCCTCCATTGTTGATAAACAGCAAATGCGCGCGGGCGTACGCCGCATCGGCATGGTGTTCCAGGGCTTCAACCTGTTTCCCCACCGCACGGTGCTGGATAACGTGATGCTCGCCCCGCTCTATCACAAGCTGCTCGACCGCGCCGCCGCCAGAGAGCAGGCGCTGTGGCTGCTGGATCGCGTCGGTCTGCTGGCGCACGCCGAAAAGTACCCGTACCAGCTCTCCGGCGGCCAGCAGCAGCGCGTGGCCATCGCCCGCGCCCTGGCGCTGAAACCGGACATCATGCTGTTTGATGAACCCACGTCGGCGCTGGACCCTGAACTGGTTGGCGAAGTGCTGAAGGTCATTCAGTCCCTCGCCCGCGAAGGCATGACGATGATTATCGTGACCCACGAGATGGACTTCGCCTTATCAATTTCTGACCGGGTGGTGATGATGGAAAACGGCGTCGTGCAGAGCGATATGCCGCCGCAGCGCATTCGCAGCGATGCCGCCGATCCGACCCTCACCCGCATTCGTGAATTTATGGGAGTGCAATAAATGGCAACTGAACGGGAACTACGCCAGCAGCTGGCCGCCGCCTATCGTCTGGCGGCGCTCTTCGGCTGGGAAGACACGCTGTATACCCACTTCTCCGTGCGCCTGCCCGGCGACGGCGAGCCGCGGTTTTTAATTAACCCCTTTGGCATGATGTTTGACGAAGTCACCGCCAGCAACTTAATCGTGGTCGATATGCAGGGCAAGGTCGTCGAGGGCAGCGCCCCAGCAAACTCGGCGGGATTTACCATTCATAGCGCGGTCCATATGGCCCGGGAAGACGCCCACTGCGTGATCCACACCCACACGCTGCCGGGGATGGCCGTTGCCGCCTGCGCAGACGGGCTGCTGCAGCTTAACCAAATCAGCACCGAATTTTATCAACGCGTCGGCTACCATCCTTATGAAGGCGTCGCATTCGATCTCGATGAACGCGTGCGGATCCAGCGCTCGCTCGGCGAGAACATCGCCATGATCCTGCAAAGCCACGGGCTGCTGTCGGTCGGGCGCACCGTCGCCGATGCGTTTTACATCATGTACTACCTGAACCGCGCCTGCGAGATCCAGATGGCCGCCGCGCAGCTGGCGCCGCTCGGCCCCATCCATACGATACCTGAACCGCTGAGCCGGCACGCCTGTGAGCAGCTGATGGGGGTTGAACATGAACGCCAGCTGGTGTGGCAGGCGTGGCTGCGGCGCCTCGACCGCCTTGATACTTCTTATAAGAGCTAATGCCTATGACCCAGTTCACCATCGTCGTGGATTGTAACGATCCTCAGTACACCCGGGAGATTTGCGCCGCGTTCGCGCTATTCCCGGAAGTGAAAGCGGTTCTGCCCGAGGACCCCGCCGCCCGCGAGGCGCAATACGCCTGCTGCTGGTTTCCCGACCCGCAGCTGCTGGCGCGCTCGCCTCAGCTGAAGCTGATCCAGGCCGCGTCTGCCGGCGTAGACCATTTGCCCGCCAGCGTTTTCGCCAGCGACGTTCCGCTCTGCCGGGTGGTGGATGAAGATTTTCGTCACGGTATGTTTGAATACGCGCTGTGGGGCGTGCTGTGGTTTCAGCGTCGCTTTGACCGTGCGCTGGCCCACCAGCGCGAGCGCGTCTGGAAGATGTATCCGCAGCGAGCGGCGGCCGATTATCACGTTGGCGTCATGGGCCTCGGCGAAATTGGCGGCTATATCGCCTCGCAGCTGGCCGCGCTGGGGTATCGGGTTTCCGGCTGGGCGCGTAGCGAAAAATCCCTTGCCGGCGTGCGCTGCTACCACGGAGAGGCGCAGGCTGGCGAATTCCTTGGCCAGCTGGATGCGCTGATCAACGTCCTGCCGTTAACCGGGCAGACGCGAGGTATCCTCGCCCATCCTTTACTGCAGCAGCTGCCCGACGGCGCGTCGCTGATTAACTGCGGCCGCGGCGAGCATATGGTGAATCAGGACGTGCTCGAGGCGCTGGATAGCGGCAAGCTGTCCGGCGCGGTGCTGGACGTCTTCCCCGTCGAGCCCCTGCCCCAGGAAGACCCGCTGTGGCAACACCCGCAGGTGGCGATCACGCCGCATATGGCCTCCATCGCGCAGACGGAGGTGATTGCCCGCCAGCTGCTGGACAACATCCGGCGGCAGCAGCAAGCGCTACCGCTGAAAAACCTGGTGAACAAACGGAGCGGTTATTAACCTTGCGCGTCAACGGCGGGATATTCGTGGGTTAAGCGTTGCTCCGTCTGGTTGATATGATGCTCAATGACCGCCCGGCGCCTATCGTCTGGCGGTAATCGTTTTAGCAGCAACCGCCACGCCGTCAGCGCCTCGCTGAAATGCGCCTGCTCTGATGCACTGAGCGCGTAGAGATTAAGCAGGCGGTCGTTAACGCGCTGGCTCTCCATCAGCTGGCGCACCAGCGCACCGCCCCGCGGGTCAGATACCCGCAGCAGCGCCTCCGCATAGCCAAATGCCGCGCGATCGTTCTCCGGGGCCAGCGCGTAAGCGCGAGCATAGGCCTGAGTCGCCATAGCGGCGTTATCCAGGACCCTGCCGAGACGCCCGAGCATAAGCCAGTCCTCAATAGAAGCGTCCGGATTTTGCCACAGCGTCGTGCGTAGCCCGAGGGCCAGACGCCGCAGCTCGTCTTCATCAAGCGGCTGCGCCTTTGGATCCTGCACCCGCGCCAACAGAGCCGGCGTCTGAGCCACCGCCTGCTGCCAGCGTTGCACCTGCTGATAGTGGCCGGTCTGGCTATAGCTGACCGCACCTACCGCCAGCGCAAGCACCGCGCCAGGTATAAAAATCCACGGCCCGGCGGATTTATCCTCCGGCGCCCGGCCGTCAGAAAACGTCTCCTGCCCTGGCCTGACGCGGCGGCTGGAGCGGGCCACTATAGCCCAACCGCCCATGGCGATCGCAGCGGCCGGCACGACCCACAGCAGCATCGTCAGCGGGGTTAATGGCGGATCGTAGGTGACGAAGTTGCCGTAGCGCGCCACCATGTAGTCCACAATATCGCTGTCGCTTTTTCCTTCCTGCATAAGCGTAAAAACTTTCTGCCGCAGGTCGGCCGCGATCGCGGAACTGGAATCCGCAATGCTATTGTTCTGGCATTTCGGGCACCGAAGCTGCTCCGTGAGCAGGCGAAACCGCTGTTCCTGCTCCTCGTCCTTAAACGGCATGACATCAATAGCGGCCAGCGCGTTTGCGCAAAGCAGCAGCATCAGCGCGCTCAGTAATAATCTCATGGCGCAGCCTCCCGGCTAAACTTCTCCCACAGCGGCCTGAATTCGCGCTCCCACACCCGATCGTTAAGATCCCCCGCGTGGCGGTAGTGAATGATCCCCTGCCCATCGATCAAAAACGTCTCCGGCGCGCCGTAGACTCCGAGATCCAGCCCGAGCATCCCGTCGCCGTCAAACAGGCTCAGCGCGTAGGGATTGCCCAGCGTGTTCAGCCAGCCAATTGCTTTCTGCCGATCGTCTTTGTAGTTCAGACCCACCACGCGGATCCCCCGCGCGGAAAGCTGATTCAAATACTGATGCTCTGCGCGACAGGTCGGGCACCAGGTCGCCCAGACGTTAAGCAGCAGCGGTTTGCCCTGGGCCAGCGCATCCGACTGAAAATGCTGCCCGGGATCTTCCAGCGCCTCAAGACGGAAAATCGGTACCGGTTTTCCGATCAGCGCCGACTCCAGGCTATTGGGATCGTCCCCTTTCACATTACGCGCCAGCTGCCACAGCAGCAGCATCGCGATAGCCATAAAAATGGCCAGCGGCATCAATAACGTACAGCGCTTCATCTGGCCTCCGCGCCAGGATATCCGCGGCGCGGGCGATAGCGCGGATCGCACAGGCACAACAGCCCGCCCAGCGCCATCAGCACTCCCCCGGCCCAAATCCAGCGTACGAACGGTTTATAATAAAGGCGTACGGCCCAGGCGCCGTTGCCCAGCTCTTCGCCCAGCGCGGCATAGAGATCGCGGGTGAATCCGCCGTCAACCGCCGCTTCGGTCATCATGGCGCTGCTGCTGTGGTAAAAGCGCTTTTCCGCATTCAGTATCGCCTGCGGTTCACCGCGTCGCATGACGCCAATCACCGCGACGGCGGAGCGATAGTTTGGGCCGATCGCCTCTTTGACCTCACGGAAAGAAAAGCGATATTCATGGACATCGACGCTGTCGCCCACCCGCATGCGCACGTCGCGCTCCACGCTGTAATTTTGACTAAAGGCGATACCCACGAGGGTGACCGCCAGCCCGAGGTGGCCTGCGACCATTCCCCAGTAGCTGAGGGTCATCCTGGCGCCGCGTGAAACCCGCAAAGCGATCTCTACTCCCGCCAGCACAAAGACCCAACAGGCCATCGCCAGCCCGACCACCGTCATGGCGACAATCTTATCGCCCAACCACCACGGCAACAGAAGCGACAGCGCCAGCGTGCTTGCGCAGGCAATAACCAGCAGCCTCCTGAGCTTACGCGGGCGATCGCGCCCCCAGCGCACCAGCGGGCCGATGCCCATCAGGAGCGCAAACGGCGCCATCAGCCAGCTAAACATCGTATTAAAGAACGGCGCGCCAATCGAAATACTGCCGAGACCCAGCTGTTTATGCACCAGCGGCAGCAGCGTACCCAGCAGCACCGTGAGCATAGCGGCCATCAGCAGAACGTTGTTGCCGAGCAGCAGCGACTCGCGCGACCAGAGCGCATTATTTACCCGAGAGCGGACTTTATAGCCACGCATGGCGAACAGCAGTAAAGAGCCGCCAATGACCAGCACCATAAAGGCCAGAATAAACATGCCGCGCGCCGGGTCGGAGGTAAAAGCGTGAACCGAGACCAGCACGCCGGAACGCACCAGAAAGGTCCCCAGCAGACAGAGCGAAAATGCGCAGATAGCGAGCAGAAGCGTCCACGCCTTGAAGCTGGCGCGCTGTTCAGTGACCGCCAGCGAATGCAGCAGCGCGGTGCCGGCCAGCCATGGCATCAGCGACGCGTTTTCCACCGGATCCCAGAACCACCAGCCTCCCCATCCCAGCTCGTAGTAAGCCCACGCGGAGCCCAGCACAATACCGAGCGTCAGGAACGCCCACGCCGCCAGCGTCCACGGGCGAGAGAAGCGAGCGAAGGTGCTATCCAGCCGCCCGCTCAACAGCGCGGCTATCGCCAGGGCAAAACTCACCGAGAAGCCCACATAGCCCATATACAGCAGCGGCGGATGGAAAATGAGCCCGGGGTCCTGCAACAGCGGGTTCAGGTCGCGCCCTTCAATGGCAAATTCCGGCAGCGTACGGGCAAACGGGTTGGAGGTGAACAGAATAAACAGCAGAAAGCCAACGCTGATCGTTCCCATCACCGCCAGCACCCGGGCGACAATATCAAGCGGCATTCGCCTGCTGCGCAGCGCTACCGCCACTGTCCAGCCGCTCATCAGCAGCACCCATAGCAGCAGCGAACCTTCATGTGCGCCCCAGGCTGCGGCCACGCGGTACCGGACCGGCAGCTGAGTATTGGCGTTACTGACCACGTAGCTCAACGTAAAATCGTTGGTAATGAAGGCGTTAATCAGCACCATAAAGGCGCCCATAATGAGGATGAACAGCAGAACGGCAAATACCCGGGAAGAGGCCATCATTCGCCTGTCCCCCCGCGCCGCGCCCCACAGCGGATAGACGGAAAGCAGTAGCGCGACGCCAAGCGCCAGGCACAGCAGCCCGTTGCCGACTTCAGGCATCATAAGGATGTGTCCCTGTAGGCGCTATCCGGGCGACGATGGTTGCTCTCCATCGCTTTTTCCACGTCTGGCGGAGTGTAGTTCTCATCGTGTTTGGCGAGCACTTCTTTCGCCTGTATCCGGTTGTACGCATCAAGCTCGCCCTGAACCACCACGCCCTGCCCTTCGCGGAACAGGTCCGGCAGAATGCCTTCGTAGCTGACGTCCACCGAACCTTCGGCGTCATAGATGCTAAAACTCACCTGCAGCGAATTCGCATCCCGCTTCACGCTGCCGAGCGCGACCATCCCGCCGACGCGCAGACGCTGACCCCGCTCGGGCCGCTGCTGCGTTTCGCGCTTGCCGTAGAGGATTTCGCCAGGCGTATAGAACAGGTCGATACTGGAACGCAGCGCATAGAGCACCAGCGCGGTGGTCAGCGTTAGCCCGGCGAGCACCGCAAGGGCGACCCACAGGCGGTTTTTGCGGCGAATATTCATGTCGCCTCCCGCGCCGCGCGCCTGCGGGCTTCACGGGCGCGCTGCCGGGCGATATCGCGCAGAATGACACGATGCAGGATCGCGCTGTGCGCGACCAGCGTCGCCAGCGGAAGAACGGTCAACGCCACCGCCAGCCAGACGTAAAAGGCATAGCCGCCCATGGCCAGGAAATCACTCCAGCTTGTAAATGCGCTGCTCATCGACGACCTCTTTTTAAAATCAGTTCACTGACCCACGGGCGACGTTTTTCCATGAGCAAAATCAGATTCCGCATGCGCATTAGCGCCAGCGTGATAAACAGCAGCAGGTAGCCGATAATCGCCAGCCGCAGCGGCGCGCGCATCGCCGGGGCGATGCTTTGCTGCATATTCGTTGAGCCCTGATGCAGGGTGTTCCACCACTCCACCGAGTAGTGAACGATAGGTAAATTCACCACGCCAATCAGCACCAGAATAGCCGCCGCGCGCCCGGCCAGACGGCGATCGTCAAAAGCGTGCCACAGCGCTATCGCGCCGACGTAGAGAAACAGCAGAACCAGCTCAGAGGTTAATCTGGCATCCCAAACCCACCAGGTTCCCCACATTGGCTTACCCCACGCGGAACCAGTCACCAGCGCCACAAAAGTAAACACCGCCCCCACGGGCGCCATCGCCGCCAGCGCCAGATTGGCCATTTTCATCTGCCAGACCACGCCGATGAACGCCGCGGCCGCCATCAGGGCATAAATGCCCATAGACCACATTGCCGCCGGAACATGCAGATAGATAATGCGATAGCTCTCGCCCTGCTGATAGTCCGCGGGCGCAAAGCCAAATCCCCAGACCCAGCCCGCGAGCAGTACCAGCGCGCTGGCGCCGCCCAGCCACGGAGCGACCCTGCCGCAGAGCTGATAAAGCCGCGGCGGATTCGTCAGTTGAATCCCTGTTTTCCTCATATTTCAGTCACCAGAAATAAAGTTAAATCCATTGATAAGCCCGGGCTGAATCCCCGGCGCCGCAAACCTGATAAGCGCCATCCATCAAAAACCGCGCTAGTGCAGACTGACGCGTAGCGCCGCCGCCGTCGCAAAGGGGCTTAACGTTGCGCTGCCCGCCAGCAGCGCGCCCAGTATCGCCATATACCCCGCCACGGGCAGATGCATGGAGGCCGCATCCATCGCGGCGGTAGCAAAAATAAGTAAGGGAATAGTCAGCGGCAGAACCAGAATGCTTAACAGCGCGCCGCCGCGCTTAAGTCCGACGGTGAGCCCCACGCCCGGCGCGCCAAGGAACCCCAGCGTCGGCGTCCCTAATAGCAGGGTCAGCGCCATAATTTTCCAGCCATAGACGTCCATGCCCAGCAGCAGAGCCACCAGCGGCGACAGGATCAGCAGGGGCACACCGGTGACCACCCAGTGAGCCATCACTTTAGCCACGACCACCGCCGGCAGCGGCAAAGGCAGCAGCATCAGCTGTTCGAGGCTGCCGTCCTGTAAGTCGTCGCGAAACAAGCGCTCGAGCGCCAGCAGCGAGGAGAGCAGCGCAGCGACCCAAATAATGCCGGGCGTCAGCCGCGCCAGCAGCTGCGGCTCCGGACCAACGGCAAGCGGAAACAGCGTAATGACAATCAGAAAAAACCACAGCGGATTGGCGATTTCCGCGCGATGGCGAAACGCGACCCGCAGTTCAAGGCAAAAAATCCGCCACATCACGGTTCCGCCCTCGCGCCGCGCAGCGCAATGCGTCGAATCCTGTCGGATGCCGCGCTAATTGATTGATGGGCAGTGAAAATGACGATGCCGCCTTGCTCCGTGTGCTGCGCCATGCGCTGAATCAGGCGTTCCACGCCCTCCGTATCGACGGCGGTAAAAGGTTCGTCGAGGATCCACAGGCGGGCGCGGGTCAGCCAGAGGCGCGACAGCGCCACGCGCTGCTGCTGACCGGCGGAGAGCTGGTTAACAGGAATATCGTCGAAGCCGGCAAGCCCGGCCTGCTCAAGGGCCTCCCGGCACTGGGCGATATCATCGTGTTGATGGAGAAAGCGCAGGTTTTCCATGGCGGTCAGCCTGGCTTTGATTCCCGGCTTATGGCCAATCCACAGCAGGTTTTGCTGGTAGCTATCGCGAACGCGATGCAGAGGGCGGCCTTGCCAGTAGATTTCTCCGGCATCAGCGCGGGCCAGCCCGGTAAGCAGGCGCAGGAGAGTGGTTTTCCCCGCACCGTTGCCTCCGGCTATCTGCACCCAATCGCCCGCCGAAACGCTGAATGAAAAATCTTTCATCAGCGTCCGACCATCGCGTTCGCAGTGCAGTTTAATGGCCCTGAGCCAGCTCCGGGAACTTTCGCTCATCATCCCGTTATTGCCCCGGCTGATACGGCGTATAAACACCGGTCAGGCTATGCAGAAAAGCGACAATATCATCGATATCTTTTTGCGCTAAATCCGTACCGACCTGATAGCGCAGCATCAGTTTTACTGCGCCATCAAGCGTCGGAACATCACCGCGATGAAAATAGGGCGCGGTGAGCGCCACGTTGCGCAGACCCGGCACTTTTTGGCGTAATTTATCCCGTACCTCTTTCGTCACATTCATTCGGCCAATATCAGCAGCCGTGATTTCACCAAAATTAAAATCACGCTTCAGCCCCAGCGGTTCAAAAGAGCGGCCGCCGAGAATAATACCGCCGTGACAGGTAGCACATTTATTATCTTTAAATAGCTGATAGCCATGTTTTTGTTGCGCGGTCAGCGCGTCTTCATCACCGCGCAGCCAATTATCAAATGGCGCGTCGGGGGTAATTAATGTTTTTTCAAATTCAGCGATAGCGTCAGTAATGCGTTCACCGCTAAAACCTTGCGGATAAACGGCTAAAAAATCCTTTTTCAATACGGGATCTTTATCCAGTTTATTAAGAATGTCTTCCCAGGATTTTGATGCCATCTCAATGGGGTTTAACGGCGGGCCACCGGCCTGTTCTTGCAGCGTTGATGCCCGTCCGTCCCAGAATTGCTCAATATTAAAGACGGAGTTAAATACCGTTGGCGCGTTAATTGGCCCAACAGCGCCCCCCACGCCGATAGACGTTTTTCTGCCATCGACCCCGCCCGCGTTTAACGCATGGCAGTGTGCGCAAGAAATGGTGCTATCCCCGGACATTCGCGCGTCGTGATAAAGACGAAAACCCAGCGCAGCTTTCCGCTCATCAACGGGCAGCTTTTTAGGGATCGGCTGGGGGGGGTCATTACGATGGTGGGCGGCGGCAAACAGCTG